>WNFR01002533.1_pt1 | contig 45108 bp, 43 predicted proteins | sample 5400221 | NCBI WGS metagenome assembly WNFR01 (sample SAMN13153357, study PRJNA577476) | soil metagenome | isolation source: 40 cm soil under Madrone tree | place: USA:California | collected 2016-06-14 | reverse complement strand
AAACGGGGACATTGAGACTAGTGCTTTACAAGATTTCTCATTCGCAGTGCGGTGGCTCAAGAATGGTGTCTTGGACCTCCAGAACGCGTTCTTTCGGCCAAATTCGCAATTGGTTGCTCTTTACCGGAATATTGCTTTTTTACGTGATCGTTCTGCATTTCACCTTTGGAATGACCAGTGTGCGCGTGCACTCGACGAATTCTGTAAAGAGAGAGTAATCAACAAAAAAGAGAGGGTGAACCTCCATGCGTAAGCGATTTGAATCCCGCAACTGTCCAGATGTGCGGCCATGGGTGATTGCAGCAATAAATGACGAAGAACGCTGTGCACCGACCCAATTATGGAAGAAGGAACCAAGTGCGGAATATATTCACGATGAACACCTGGGACGAATCAAATTCTTGCGCAAACACAGCGCGACAAATCCAGCAGCATTGACTCTTGCTGATCGACTAGAATCATGCGAACCGAAACACAGGTGCTTATCAGGAGCATGTCCAGAGTGCGGTCGCTTGCTTCAACGCTGGTTTGTTCGTCGTTCCAAGAAACTCATTGCGGAGCATATCGATAAACAATTGGCGTCGCTCTCGGTGGAATTGATTTTTCCTTTAACCAGGACCGAGAAGAAAAATATCAGCCGTTCTGGAGTGCTCATTTTTATTTAATCACATCTGCTGAAAACAAGACGACGTTGAGAAAAAAGCTACTCAGAATTTATCGGAAATGCGAAGAGGTGTGTCGCCCCGTTAAAATACCTTCGTTTGAAAATATTGCTCGTCGTCGATCATACGCATTTAAGATGAATTTCGGACGGCGAATTGGGTATGATGACATTAAAAATCAAAATGGAAAAGTTCGAGAATGTCGTGACGCCAGCCAGGACAAATTGCGAGCTGCAGAACGAATCGAATTATTTAGTTACCTCGACAAAATTGGGTTTGCTAACCGTGTGATTTTTCGGGGAGCAAAGCCACGTGTGAAACCGGACCGTGTGACAATTGAAATATGCTGATGTTGATCCATCGTATCAAGGGAATTCAAAGTTTGAGGCTGAGATGGGGTTTGGGGGCTCAGGGATCGCGTTTCAGCCCGAATCTTTTGAGGAAACTGACTACACTGCATCACTGGCTGCGCAGCAAGACCACGCGTAAAAATGGTCTAGCAGAAATCTCAGTAAGCATGTGAGAATGAGAGATACCAGCCTCACATTCTCACACACGCCTCGCATGGTTGGTGGGGCAAATCTTCCAATCAGCGACGAAGCGCGGAAGGCGCTCCCAAGGCTGAGCATGTATTCCATCGCCCAGGCCACCTCGGATAGGGTCCTTGATCCAGGCCACCGTAGAGCGTGTGTCATTTTGCTGGAGAGCGGCCTTTCACTCGCTTCACGAGCCGCCGCGAGTCTAGCAGCCAGAACCTTGGCTTCTTGATTGTCCTTCCAGCAAAATTGATTGATACGGGCAATTGGGTCGTTCGCCGCTGGCCATGTCCGCCAATCAGCAGCTGGCCCTGCTGGAGCGCCGTTATCACGGCTTTCATAACGGTTCGACTCCCGACGTGTTGCAGCAGCGGTTCATCGCGAACCGCCAATACGGTCTTGCCCCGATACCGAGTGCTCAGGCCGAGCGTGCGGTCACCGAAGGGTATTGGGTCCCGCGTGCCAGGCTTTGCGGTGATAAACGATGCCGGGTCGCTTGACTGACTCGCCAACCATTTGATTAGCCTGGCCGCTTGCACCTGATCGCTGCGGATGGCGCGCATTGCTCGCCGATAGCACCGAGTAATCGCCTCAAGAGGCCAGGCGTTTGGCCACGGCAAGATGCCTGCATTGACCGCGAGCCGGCCCACCGCATATAGGACCCCGAATTTGCGGGCGAAGCGCGTCTCCCAGCCATCGGCGTGGCGTGCGACTCGGCGTACAAAGCGTTCAACGAGTTTGACGAGCCTCTCGGAGCGGTCGGCCGCAAGTAAGTACTTAACCCACAGGGGAAAAATGAGCCCGTAGTTCTGCGCTATACCGCGCTCAAGACGTCCGGTCAGCACTTTGCCTTCCTCGACCCGTTCTGCATGGGTGCCATTGAGCCGGTCGAAAATCCCGGCCCGGGAAACCGGCGGTACCGGGACACAGATCAAGCGAACCCGCTCGCCATCTGTCCGCTTCCATCCGAGACCCTCGGCGATCTTTTCCAGGTGTGGTGGACTGGTTGTTAGCCCGAAATTGCTCCATGACAGCGCGGGAAGATCAGTTTTCTCAGCTTTCTTGGCGATGTGTTTCGACGCTCGCTTCGGGATGATCTGGGTGACATATCGGACGGCAGTTTTGAGGCTTAGGCTGTCGTCGACGTGGGTTTCCGTGTCGTCGAGAACCAACGGCAAATCGTTGCGCGACTCGGCCAGTTCCTCCAAACCGCGCCGCGTGAAGTCCCATCTCGCCACGAGGTCCGGCGGTCCGACTAACCCAGCAGTCGCCCGTGAAATGTTGGTCTTGCCTGAACCACTCTCACCCTCAAAGTTGAAGCTCGCAGTCTCGGAAATCAGCGGCTTCAAATCCGCTGAGCCCTTCATCCGCCACTCGATGTAGCTCGGAACACATGACGCAAGTCCACTCATTACGCCGCAGGACAATGCCGTCGATTTAAGTGCCACTTTCCCAATGTCCCGATTCCATGCATCACGATCGCCGCGCGCATCGCCGACATCCGGGGCCCCCAAATGCTGGGTATCGGAGCGCCAGCGATATTTCCCCTGCGCGCTGCCCAACATCCGTTTCCCGAAGATGAATCCGTCATCGCGGAATCCTGGCTTCATTGCCAAAATCAGCGGCTCGGGAGCCGCCCGATTGAGCAGTTTCTTCACGAACCTGATCTGTTTCTTCTTCGTCCCTTGGAACGCCGCACCGCGCTTCTTTAGTTGCGCTCTGACCCTTCCAGGTTGTTCGGCCAAATCGTCATCGATCACCTCAAAGCCTCGGCGCTGCAGCCGTGTTGGAAAATCGATGCCGAGGCACGAATCGCCGGACCGTTCGTCCACGAGCCGAGTGACTTTCCAAGCGCCGGCATTTGAACGATGACTATCGGGTTGGACATCTCGATGCCGTGCCTTACCGAGGCGACGATTTACATTTGCTCGAGCATCATCAGCCCGGTCGGTTTTCCGTCGCACTGAGCTTTGCTTTAGGGGCTTCATTTTGGCTTTGCTTTGAAGTTACCGATGCGGGAGGCAATGGACTCACGTCAGTTGCGGCGTCGGCATACGGGGCATTCGACATCGCGGGGCCCGCATGTAAAGTCTCACAAGAACTTGGCCAGAACGTTTCCGAATGCCCAGAGGCGTCGGCGAAGGATCTTCGCCTTGTCACCCTCCCCCATCCCCGGGTCGGCATACTCGTGCTCCTTGGCGTAGCGGTCGAGCCCCGACAGGAAGCTCTTCTCTAACGTGAAACTCCAGATTTCAGCGTTCCCGTCCGCCTCGACTTGTATCTGCACCCTTTCGGTACTGTCGGTAGGTGCTCGCGTCATTTCGGCTACTTTCCGGAGAGTCTTTTCACCCTGCTCCAAAGAGGGCGATGTCGTCTTGCGGTTTTTGTCCATGGTATTTTTCCATCGTATTGTGAGCGCCGGGTGTCATCTTGCGTTCCGCGGAACCGGCGCTTTTCCGCGTTTGTGTTGGTTTGGCTCAGCGGCTCTCCGAGTTCGGCGACCCCGGTTGACTCGGCAAGTGTCGCAAAAAGTCGTCCAGGTCGGCGGCAAGAATCAGTGTCCGCCGACCGCACTTTCGCGCAACAAGCTTGCCGCTTTTGATGAGTTGGTAAATTTTCGTCCGGCCTAACCCTGCCGCCTTACACGTGGCGGCGATCGTGTAGGCGACAGGGTGAGTCGTCGCCGTCGCCTCCGCCATCGAATGTGCTTGCGTAGTTCGGCGCATGAAGTATCCCTTCCACCCAATGTCGGGCGGCGGCGATATTCATGCCCTACCGCCGGTGTTCGGACCAACGGAGTTAAACGGAGCGAAATGGTCCAGCTACGCCTGACTGTTTCGAATGTTGAGAAAACCCACTCAGATTAGACTATGTGCCGATTGAAAATGACCCAGATGCGAAGGAATCCTTCAATTACGATCGAACATCATAACCATTCAGATCGGACGGCGAGGTCGATGTTCGTGCCGCCGTACTATCATAACTGAGCGGCGGCCAGCGCTTCGATTGCAACGCGCGAGCGGATCAGGGCCATTTTGTCCGTTAGATGCGCTGACGTCTTGGCCGAAAATTACTTCTGCAACCGCGCTCTGTAGCGTCTCTCCAAGCGACGAATTTTTGAATCTGGAGTTCCGCCGCCGAGAGCCTTGTGCACAACGTGTCGTGCCGCATCGGTTGGACTGCTTGCTTTTCCGGCGTGAATAAGTTGTTGCATTTCGCGGAGCAGACCATGATCCGCGAATTGCATGCCCGATCCGCGCGGTCGCCCTCGCCCTTGAGGAAAAGTACGCTTCAGCCAATCGTCAAAGTCTTCCTTTAAGAAAAATACTGGAGATCTGACCCCTCCCACGATGGCCTCAGGATGAGCTGGGTTTTCGATCGTCCCACCGTAATCATCAAAGATTCCGCCGAGCAGCGATGGCTCTGCTGCTTCCCAACCCGCTGCTCGCAGCGGAACAAACTTTTCCTTCTCTGGATTCTGAACGTATGCCGTTAGCTCTCGGGCTACCAGGATTCTTCGGAAAAATTGTTGCGCCTGTCGCTGAGCCCTCTCTATCCCATGAAGGGCCCAATCGAAGTCGTTGTGGTCAGGCTCGTTTCCTGTTTCAAGTTCGTACTTGAGCATTTCCAATTCGGTCCGCTCGACCTCATCGTAAAGATCGGACCAATTTGGGGTGACGACACACAATACGTTATAGTAAGCATCGGCTAGGCCGATGGTGCCGGCGGGGATGGGATTTCCGTCCTCGGCGCTGGACAAATCGTCTAAATCTGGGAGGACGAGATCATCGTTCTCCGTCATTTCATCCTCCTACCGCATATGCTCTCACCGCGCTTCAAGAGAATCAGCATTTAAATAATAACGTGCTCCTAATCGCCGCCGCCCCAAACGTTTCATGCCTTCACACGTTTGAACGGCGCCACCGCTCCTACCGCGCCCGTTTCGACAACAGTACAATGCGTAGCCCAAATTTCCATTAGGTGCCGGCGCTTCTCGAACAGATCACCTCGGCGGTAGGCAGCTTCCACCTTGTCGCCAACCACGTGGGCGAGCGCGGCCTCAGCGACTTCCCGCGGAAAGTTCGTACGCTCGGCTGCCCAGTCGCGGAATGTTGACCTAAAGCCGTGCGCAGTGAGATCGCCACGTCCCATGCGCCGCAGCGCCATTAGCATCCCCATATTTGATAAGGGTTTCAGGGGGCGGTCGCCATGAAACAGGAAATCGCTTTGCCGGAGCGCCGACGTCTCCCTGAGAAGAGCCAGCGCCGGACGCGACAGCGGCACCCGGTGGTCACGCCCCCCTTTCATCCGGTCTGCAGGGACTGTCCAAACCTTCCCAGCGAGGTCAATTTCGTCCCACCGAGCGCTGAGAACTTCGTTAGTCCTTGCAGCGGTCAAGATCGTAAATTCCAGCGCACGTGCAGCGACGCCATCGCGCCCCCGCAATGCAGCCATGAACGTGCCGATCTGATCGTACGGTAGAGCCGCATGATGCCTGACTTTCCGCACCCTGCCGCGAGCCGGGAGTAGTGCGTCCAAGTGCCCACGCCAACGCGCCGGGTTCTCACCTTCTCGAAACCCTCTCACTTTTGCCCAGTCCAGCACCCGTTCGATACGTCCACGGACCCGGCTTGCCGTCTCAGGTTTAGTCGACCAGATCGGTTCGATGACTTTCGTAACGAGCGCAACGTCAACGCTCTGGATTGGCAGCGATCCGAAAACTGGCGTGACATAGGTTGAAAGCGAGCTGGTCCACTGTGCTCGATGCTTTCCGTTACGCCACGCGCTCTTGTGGGCGTCAATAAAGGCATCTCTGCACTGATCGAAAGTCATCGACCTCGCCGCTGCCAATTGCGCTTTGACGAGCTCCGTTTTGCGGGCCTCGATCGGATCGTTTCTGCTCAAGCGGACGCGCCTGCACTCCGCTGCAAGCTCTCGCGCCTTGGCCAAGCTCACGGTGGTAAGCGAGCCCAGCCCCATGTCGCGGGTTCGTCCGTTTTTCTTGAACCGAAAGATCCACGAGCGACTTCCGGTACCGCCGACTTGCAGATAGAGGCCGCCGCCGTCGCCGTACATGCCGCGCGTTTTGATGCTGGCGATCTTGATCGCGGACAGCCGGTGAATCTTTTGCATCATGCGTTCGATTCCCACTGAGACAAAAATCGAACGGAGCCGGTCCTACCCATACGTCCACCCATGCTCTTCCGGCGGCTGCTGGCGGACCCCTAGGATCGCGTCCATCTTAGTAGCACGCGGTAGAAGGCTTTGAAAGATAAATATTTTGCGGTTGTTTCCCGTATACACGCTTTCCAAGCGTGCGCCTTAAGCCACTCGGCCATCCCTCCGGAACGCGCCCAATATAACCCTGCGCGCGCGCGCGACAAACCCGCGGCACAGACTCACGCCTCCCGCGGCAGCGGAACCGCTTTCGCCGAGGCGCACAATTACTTACATTAGCCGCAAATGAGCCTGCCGAAGGACGAGTATCTCATCCGACCCGACCCGCTCGATCCGCGGCTGACCGAGCGCGTCGCGGGTGTCGATCAGACCGGACAGACGATCGAGACCCGCGTCACTGTCGAGCGGGCACTCACGATCTTCCTCAACGCGCAAGAGATCGTCACCGCCATGACGATCAACGACTATCCGGAATATCTCGCGCTTGGCTATCTGCTCAACCAGAACATGTTGCGTCCCGACGACGTCGTCACCGGCCTCGATTACGACGAGGAGCTGGCGCTGGTCGTCGTGCGCACCAAGCGCAAAACCAATTACGAGAAGAAGCTGAAGAAGAAGGTGCAGACCTCGGGTTGCGCGCAGGGAACCGTGTTTGGCGACCTGATGGAGGCGCTGGAGAACGTCACCCTGCCAGATGCGCAACTGCGCACCTCATGGCTCTATGCGCTCACCCACAAGATCAACACCACGCCATCGCTCTATCTCGAAGCGGGCGCGATCCACGGCTGCGTGCTCGCGCACGAAGATATGCCGCTCGTCTACATGGAGGACGTGGGGCGGCATAACGCCGTCGACAAGATCGCGGGATGGATGTTCAAGCACGGCGTCTCCGCGCAGGACAAGATCTTCTACACCACCGGCCGCCTCACCTCGGAAATGGTGATCAAGACGGTACGCATGGGCATCCCGATCCTGGTCTCGCGCTCGGGCTTCACCGCCTGGGGCGTCGAGCTCGCCCGCAAGGCTAACCTCACGCTCGTCGGGCGCGCACGCGGCAAGCGCTTCGTCGCGCTCGCAGGCGAGGCGCGCATCGTGTTCGATCAGGATCTTAAATTCGTCGAGGAAGAGAGCGGCAAGCACCGGCGCAAGGCCGCGGTGCACGATGATTGACGCCCGCTGCAGACGCGCTGCGGCTGCACTCTCTCGCTCTGCGCGAGCGAACGGGGGCCGGGCGTTGGGGTTTTCGCTGCGGGCAGGATTGCGTTGCGCTGACCGCACCGAGCTCGCGGCTGGCAGTCGTTCCAGCCGCGAATGATGACATTGGCACCTGCGCCGGTTCTCGGTCTCGTGCTCGCCGGCGGTTTGGCGCGGCGCATGGGTGGCGGTGACAAGACGCGCATCCGCCTCGGCGATAAGACCATCCTCGAGCGCGTGCTCGCGCGGCTCAAGCCGCAATGCATGGCGATCATCCTCAACGCCAATGGCGATCCCGCGCGTTTTGCGGATACCAGCCTACCCGTCGTGGCGGACTCGGTTGAGGGATTCGCCGGGCCGCTTGCCGGCATTCTCGCCGGGCTCGACTGGGCGGCCGCGCATGCGCCGGCGATCAGGGACATCGCCAGCGTGCCGGGCGATTGTCCATTCCTGCCCGGCGATCTCGTGGCGCGTTTGTCGGCGGCGCGGCAAGCGGCCGGCGTGCCGCTTGCTTGTGCGCGCTCCGGCGAATGGCGCCATCCCGTGGTGGGGTTGTGGCCGGTGGCGCTGCGCGAGGATTTGCGCAAGGCGCTCACCGAAGAGAACATGCGCAAAATCGAAGCCTGGACCGCACGCCATGGCGTCGCCGTCGCCGACTGGCCGGCAACGCCGATCGACCCGTTCTTCAACGTCAACACCCCCGCCGACGCGGCCGAGGCGAAGCGTATTGCAACGCAGCAATGCGACCTTTGAGCGCTTGATTGCGCTCGCCTGCGGTCCTTTATTAAGGCAGCGCCACCAGCGAGGGGATTTGCCCATGCGCGCCTTCATCGCCGCCTGCATTGCGGCGGCAGTCATCGCGGTTTGCGCGGTCGTCGTCCTCAATCGCGTCCAAGAACCAGTGGACGTGGCGTTCACGACCTCGGCGGTCCGCATCTGACCGCTACGCCGCGAGCGCGGCGTAGGAGAGAAAGCCGACGGTCGCGCCGGGCGTCACGGTCGTGACGTCTTCCGGCAACTCGACGAGGCCATCGGTCTCGGTGAGCGAGGTAATGATCCCGGCGCCTTCCTGTGCGTGCTTCGTTGCTTCCACCGTGCCGTCGGTGGCGCGGACGAGCTTGACCCGCACATATTCGCGCCGGCCCGCGCGCTTGCGATAGGCAAACGCCGCGCGCACCGGCAGCGGCATGAGCGGCGCCGCCTCTGCGCCGGCGAGCCGCAAAAGCAGCGGGCGCACGATCCGCGCAAACGTCACGTAGACGGCCGCCGGATTGCCAGGCAGGCCCACAAAGGCGGCGCCTCCCCCCGCGCTGGAAATGACGCCCATCGCGACCGGCCGGCCTGGCTTGATCGCGACGCGCCAAAACACGAGCCGCCCGATCGTCTCGACTGCGTGGCGCACATGATCGGCCTCGCCGGTCGAAACGCCGCCCGAGGTGACGACGAGATCATGCTCGGCCGCCGCCGCCGCAATCGCGCCCGCGAGCCGCTGCGGATCGTCGGGCAGGATGCCGAGATCGGTCGCAACGCCCCCGAGCCCCTCAAGGAGCCCGATGAGCAGGTAGCGATTGGCGTCGAACAATGCGGGGCCCGGCCGCGGCTTTCCCGGCTCGACGATCTCGTCGCCGGTCGAGAACACGGCGACCCGCACGCGGCGGAACACGTCGAGCGCGGTGACACCGATGGCGGCCGCAAGCGCGACGTGCTGCGCGGCAAGCCTGCGGCCGGCAGCGAGCACGACCGATCCGGCGCGCACATCCTCGGCCGCAAGCCGCCGGTTTGCGCCGCGCGCAAGCCCTGCCGGCACGATCACCGCATCGCCGTCGCGGCGCACGTCTTCCTGCATGAAGACCGTATCGGCGCCCGCCGGCATCGGCGCGCCTGTGAAGATGCGGATCGCCCCACCCGCCGCCAATGGGAGCGCGGCGGCGCGGCCTGCGGTCACGCGTTCGACCACCGGGAGCCTGGTCTCGGCTTTGCCATTGAGATCAGCGTGGCGCACGGCGTAGCCGTCGACCGCGGAATTGTCGAACGGCGGCAAATCGATCGGCGCGACCACGTCGCGCGCAATCACGCGCCCGTGCGCGGCCTTGAGCGGAACGGTTTCGACCTCCGGGACCGGCGCAACGCGCGCGCGGATGATGCGCTCGACCTCCTCCACCGGAAGCAGCGGACCCGAGAACGCGAAGCAATCGTCGGTCAGCTGCGCCATCAGGGCATTCCCGCGTGCGCCAGCAGGGCTGCGATCGGTGCGGCGTGCCGGATCAGAATGTCGACGATGCGCTCGACGTCATCGAGATCGACGACCGGAACGCGCGCCTGCGGCAGTGGCGCATCGGACGCGACGGCGACGATCGCCGGGTCATCCGGATGAAGCAGCGGCTTGCCGAGTGCGGCACGGTAGAGTTCAAGCTTCGGATGCGACTCGCGTTTATAGCCCTCGACCAGCACGAGATCGACAGGGCTGAGCTTGGCCAGCAGAACCGCCAGCGTAGGCTCGGCTTCTGCGCGCAGCTCGTGAACGAGCGCCCAACGCTTAGCCGAGCCGATCAGAACCTCAGTCGCCCCGACCATGCGATGCGTGTGGGAATCCTTGCCGGGCTGGTCGACGTCGAAGCCGTGGTGGGCGTGCTTGAGCGTCGATACCGCAAGACCACGCGCGATGATACGGGGGATGACTTTGGCGACCAGCGTGGTCTTACCCGAGCCGCTCCAACCGGCGAGGCCGATGATGCGCATGCGGCATTATAGCAGGCCCCACCAAGCGCCGAGCGGCATAGAACGAAAGCGCCCGGCGGTCTCCGCCGGGCGCTTGAATTTCGCGACGTTCTCGCCGACTACTCCGCGGGCTGCATTTTTCCTTTCGGCGGCGGCGCGCTGATATGTCCCTCCGCCATTTCTTTCTCGAGCCACAGCCTGTGGTGCTCCCTCGCCCAATTGACGTCGACGGTGCCGTCCCACATCCCCTCGAATGCGCCTTCCATTCCGATCGTGCCGATATAGATGTGGCCGAGCATGGCGGCGACGAACAGCGCCGCCACCACCCCGTGGACTATTTCGGCCACCTGCATGCCGGCGATACTGGTTCCGTAGAACGGGAACATCAAAACATAGCCGCTCACCGCCACCGCGGTTCCGCCGAGCACGACGATCCAATAGACCATCTTCTGACCGGCGTTGAAGCGATCAGCGGGGGGATGCTTGTGGCCGACGATCCCGCCGCCTTCCTTGAGCCACTCGACATCCACCCGGTTCGGGATGTTCCAGGCCAACCACATGAGGAAAATCATGAACACGCCGATCGTGAACGGGAAGCTGAGATAATTGTGTACGTACTTCGCCCATTGCGACCAGGTGGTGAAGGCATCCGGTCCGATGAGGGGCAGCAGCAACGGCTTGCCGAACGTGATGTTGAGGCCGGAAAGGGCGAGGAGGATGAAGCAGGTTGCCGTCATCCAATGCATCAGGCGCTCGAAAGCGGAAAACCGCACCAGTATCCGTCCCGATCGTCCCGACTCGATGCGGACCATGCCGCGGACCAAGTAGAAGACTATGAGCAGCGCGAGCATGCCGAGAATGGAGATGGCGCCGATCCAGCGCAGCGTCACCTCTTGGAAGTGACGCCAGTCGCGGCCGGCCGGCTGCTCGATCGTGCAGGCTTTCTGGTCGGGAATGCTGCAGCGACCGCTAATTCGGTTGAACTCGTTTAAAAGCTGATCCTCTTTCACCGAGCTCGCCGTCGGATTGACCGAGCTATCGGGATTGCGCTGCTGAGCAGCCGCGGGGGTTGCGACGCCGACAATCAGCGCCAGCGCCAGCGCCCCGACGATCAAACCGAGACGAGCAGGAATTTTCGGCATCGTTACGTTCCCTTCACCGATTTCGTCATCGCTCGACACAGCCGGCGCAATCGTCCGTGTCGTTCATGCCGGCGATGCGAGACATGCGGCCTACGACGCGATCGTCTCGCGGTATGCCGTTTTCCAACCCCAAGCACCCGAGCCGTAACCGCGCTTGACGACACGCTCTTTGTAAATCTGCGCGATGATCTCGCCGTCGCCAGCCAGCAGCGACTTGGTCGAGCACATTTCCGCACACAGCGGCAACTTGCCTTCGGCCAAGCGATTGGTGCCGTACTTCTCGAATTCGGCCTGCGAGCCGTCCGGCTCCGGCCCGCCCGCACAATAGGTGCATTTGTCCATCTTGCCGCGCGAACCGAAGTTGCCGACCTTGGGATATTGCGGCGCGCCGAACGGGCAGGCGTAGAAGCAATAGCCGCAGCCGATGCACAGATCCTTGGAGTGCAGCACCACGCCGTCGGCGGTGGTGTAGAAGCAGTTGACGGGACACACGGCCGCGCACGGCGCGTCGGTGCAGTGCATGCAGGCCATGGTGACCGAGCGCTCGCCCGGCTTGCCATCGTTGATGGTGACCACACGCCGGCGATTGATGCCCCACGGCACTTCATGCTCGTTCTTGCAGGCGGTGACGCAGGCATTGCACTCGATGCAACGGTCGGCGTCGCAGAGAAATTTCATCCGAGCCATTGTCGAGCCTCCTTACGCCGCCTTGACCTGGCAAAGCGTGGCTTTGGGTTCTTGCATGCCGGTGACCGGATCGAACCCGTAAGTGGTGATCGTGTTCACGCTCTCGCCCAGCACGATCGGATCGCAGCCTTGCGGATACTTCCCGCGCTGGTCGACGCTCTGGAACCAGCCGGCGAAGTGGAACGGGCACCAGGTCACGCCTTTGCCCAGCCGCTCGGTGACGAGCGCCTTCATGCGGGTGGCCTTGCCGCTCTCCATCTCCGGCCCCCAGACGAACACCCAGGCGCCGTCCTTGATGCCGCGCTCGGCGGCATCGGCGGGATTGATTTCGATGAACATGTCCTGCTGCAGCTCGGCGAGCCATTTGTTGGAACGCGTCTCCTCGCCGCCGCCCTCGTACTCCACCAACCGCCCGGAGGTGAGGATGAGCGGGAACTGCTTGGCGATTCCCTTCTCCACCGCGGTCTTCTGCACGGTGAAGCCGATGTTCGGCACGCGGAATTCTTTGGCATCAGGCCGCGTCGGATACTTCGCGACGAGGTCCGGCCGCGGCGTATAGATCGGCTCGCGGTGTACGGGAATGGGGTCGGGCAAGTTCCACGCATTGGCGCGCGCCTTGCCGTTGCCGTAGTGAATGCAGCCGTGCGCCAACGCCACGCGCTGGATGCCGCCGGAGAGGTCGATGGCCCACGAGACCGCATCGGGATTGTTGCCGCCGATACGCTCGATGACCGCCTGCTCGGCGGGGGTGAGGTCCTTGTCCCAACCGAGCTTCTTGAGCACCCCGTAGGTGAATTCGGGGTAGCCGTCCTTGAGCTCCGAGCCGAGCGAGTAGGAACCCTCCGCCAAGAGATTATCCTTGCGTGAGGTGCCATCGGGGAGCTTGACCTCGCGCTCCACGCCGAAGCGGGCGCGGAAGGTGCTGCCGCCATCCATCACGTGCAGATTGGTGTTGTAGAGCGTGTGGGTGCCAGGATGCTTGAGTTCCGGCGTGCCCCAGCACGGCCATGGCAGGCCGTAATAGTCGCCCTTGGCCGGACCATCCTTGGCGCGCAAGGTGACGAGATCGAAGTCCTTCTGGTTGGCCATGTGCAGCTTGAGGCGCTCAGGTGACTGGCCGCAATAGCCAGTGGACCAGCCGCCACGATTGATCTCGCGCAGGATATCTTCCGGCGACGGCCGAGTCCCCTCGACCTTGATGTTCTTGAACATGAGATCGGCGAGCCCGAGCCGCTTCGCCAAGAGGTACATGACTTCGTAGTCGTCCTTGGATTCGAAGATCGGCTTGACGATCTGCTCGCCCCATTGCAGCGAGCGGTTCGACGCGGTGCGCGAGCCCGCCGTCTCGAATTGTGTGCACACCGGCAGCAGGTAGGTCTCGTTCTTGCGCTCGCTGAGCGCGGCCCACGTCGTTGGATGCGGGTCGCCGACCACGAGCAGATCGAGCTGCTCGATGCCCTTGGCCGCCTGCGGCATGCGGGTGACGGTGTTGCCGCCGTGCCCGAACACCAGCATCGCTTTGACGTTGTCCTTCTGCGCGACCTGGTCCTTCGGCAGCATTGTCGCGTCGAACCAGCGGGTCGAAGGAATGCCCGGCGCCTCCATGATCTGCTTGGAGTCGAACCGGGCCAGCATCCAGTCGTAATCGACCTCCCAGACCCGGGACCAATGCTTCCACGCGCCCTCCACCAGCCCGTAGTAGAGCGGCAGCGTCACGATATCGAGACCGAGGTCGGTTGCCCCTTGCACGTTGCAATGGCCGCGGAAAATGTTGGCGCCGTTGCCGAAGTTGCCCACGTTGCCGGTCGCCAGCAGCAGGATGCAGCTGGCGCGGACGTTGGCGGTGCCGACCGAGAACTGGGTCTGCCCCATGGCCCAGATCAGCGTCGAGGGCTTTTGCTTGGCGAAGATCTCGGCGACGCGCTTGACTTGCGCCTCCGGCAGCCCGGTGACGCGCTCGACCTCATCCGGCGTCCACTTGTCGATCTCCTTGCGGACCTCGTCCATGCCGTAGACGCGCTGCTTGATGAATTCCTTGTCCTCCCAGCCGTTCTGGAAGATGTGCCAGAGCATCCCGTAGATCGTCGGGATGTGGGTGCCGGGGCGCACGCGCACATATTCGGTCGCGTGCGCTGCCGTACGCGTCAGGCGCGGATCGACAGAAATCCAGTTCGCGCGATTGAGCTCCTTGCCTTCGAGCAGGTGCTGCAGCGACACCGGGTGCGCTTCCGCCGGATTGCCGCCCATGACCATGATGGTCTTGGAGTTGCGGATGTCGTTGTAGCTGTTGGTCATCGCGCCGTAGCCCCACGTGTTGGCTACGCCGGCGACCGTCGTCGAGTGGCAGATGCGCGCCTGATGGTCGACGTTGTTGGTGCCCCAGAACGCCGCGAACTTGCGGTAGAGATAGGCCCCTTCGTTGGAGAACTTGGCGGACCCGAGCCAATACACGGCGTCCGGCCCCGACTTCTCGCGGATAGCGAGAAGCTTGGCGCCGATCTCGTCGATCGCCTGGTCCCAGCTCACGCGGGTCCATTGCCCGTTGACGAGCTTCATCGGATATTTCAGGCGCCGGTCGCCGTGCACGAGTTCCCGCACCGAGGCACCCTTGGCGCAATGCGAGCCGCGGTTGAGCGGCGAGTCCCAGCCGGGCTCCTGGCCGATCCACACGCCGTTCGCCACTTCCCCAACGACGGTGCAGCCGACCGAACAATGCGTGCAGATGTTCTTGCGGATCGTGATCTGTGCTCCGGCAGGCGGCGGCGGACCGGCCTCTGCCTTGCGCACGCTGCCGAGCGGCAGCGCGCCGAGACCCGCGAGACTGCCGGCGATGAGCCCGGAGCGGCGCAGGAAGGCGCGGCGATCGAGACCGCTATCGGGTGATTGCAGTGCGCCGGCGAGGGCGCCGCGACGAACGTAACGTTGCGTTCTCTTGATCAGCACGGCTCCCTCCCTCAACTCGGGTACCGGTTGACACGATAGAAGGTTTGAACCTCCCGCGAGTTCGCCTGGTACCGAGACTTGCGCTTCTCATCGTTGCTCTCGCTGTCCGCGCGCGCGTCATTGGCCAGCGGTGTCCCGGCTGCGGCCGCGACGCTCGCGCCCGCACCAAGCCGGCGCAGGAATTCACGACGGCCGAGCGTCGCGCTGCGTTCTCGTTTCATTGCCGTCTCCTCCTATTCGTCGTCTGTTGCACAGATCGGGCGAGCCCGACCTGCGATGCCTGCGCGCTGCTCACGAGGGCAGTGCAAAGGCCTCCGTTTCGATCTCGATGAACACCCGGCCGAGCGCTCCTACGTGCCGGTAGAAGTCCGCAGCATCGGCCCGTTCCAGATCGGCGAAAAAGCGCCCGATCCAGGGCTTAAGGTGCTGCTCGAACAGTTCGCGCTCGGCGCCCTCGGGAGCGCCAAAGCGCCGGCTCGCCAGCCCGGCCATGATCTCGCACAGAATCGCCGCGTGATCCTCGGGCTCCGCCTGGCCGGCGGTTCGCTCGATGGCGAGCTTTTCAAGATGCGCGCGCAGCCGCGCGAGCGGTCGCTCGTGCAAGAAGCCGGTGAGATAGTAAGACGCGTAGGGCAAAAGCTCCCCGCGGCCGAGCCCGATGAAGAGGTCGAAATATTCGCGCTCGAGGCGCTCGACATTGGTCCGCTCCGCCGCCTCCGCGAGCGCGGCGTGTACCACTCCGAGCGGGCTGGGATCGCCGCGCAGCGAGGCGAGACGCTCCAGCAGCGCGCCGTCCGGAGCGCGTGTGAGCAAGACGGAGAGCAGCGCATATTCTTGTGCGCGCGCAGCGTCGATGTCCTCGAGATCGCCAACCATGGCGGGGTGCTCACCGTAGAGATCAGGCCTTAGAGTCGCGCGGCTCACGCCGGTCGCCGCCTCGACCGCGAGCACGCGCTCGGCGGGAACGCGCGACCAGTTCGAAATCGACGGTTGGGAAATACCGATTTTGCGCGCCAGCGCGCCGACGCCGCCGGCAACCCGGATCGCTCCCTCCACACCCAAATCCCGCATGGGGTTTTTTTCTTTTTATTTCAATTCGATTGTATGTACCGCCCGCGGCGAATGCCGGTCAATAGTCGCAGGCTATGAGTCCCCTTCCTCATTCGGGCAAAGCGCGCCCGTGCAGCCGTTTCGCAATCAATTGCTGGTCATCGGGGCTTCCAGAATCAGGTTGCGGCGCAATATCCGATTTGTTGCGCTGCGATACGGCGACGTCGTGTCGCTCATTGCGCTCCCGTGGCCGCTCTTCGGGTAGCGCCCCGCCGGTCGTATCAACCTGATCGTCCTGCTGTTCGGCGACCGCCTTGCCCGATGCGGTCCGTGCGTCAGGCGGCGAGGGCTGCCCCTCCCGCTCAGGCGAACCGGACGGATCCGCCGCCGCGCCTTCAATGCCGCGGCCTATCATTCGCGTGATCTGGCTTCGCAACTCATCCGTCATTTCGAGCGGGCCGAAGCCGGCAATCGCGCCCGGCGCATTGAAGTCCCACGCATTCTCCGAAAGCCCGATGAAATCGCGGATCTTTGGATCGGCGGCCCAAGCGCGACGAAGCGCCGCGCGGGTCAATTCGGCGGGCACACCAGGGGCGAGAAAGGCACGGATATCCGTATCGGCGGTGATTGTTTCGATCGGCGGAAGCTTTGTCAGGTCAAATGCAGCCTCGGACGACTCGGACGCGCCGCTCAGCACAGGCGCAGGATCGCTCCCCGCGCGCGGCTCTTCGCCGACATTTGTGCTCGTCGCAGGTTTGGCCTCTTCCGCGGCGTTGCGCTTACGCCGCGACCAGCGGGCGATGAAGTTTTCCGGTTCGCTCATTCGCGCGCCTTCCGCATGGGTCCGCGCCGCGCCAGCGCCTCCGGATCGGCGCGGTCACGCTCGCGTTTGTGGAACGGCTGCTCGACGTGATGCTTGGCAACGAAAGCGTCAATCGCCGCACGCACCGGCTCAGGCATTGGGACGACGTCGACGAGATCGCTGCCCGCTTCGGTCCAGGCTTCGCCTTCGGCGGGATCAGCCGTCACGCCGAAGACTTCGTAGGGCGGTTCGACTCCGGTCGGACGCAGGGCAACCCAGAGCATGGGTCGACCGGTGCCAAGATTGTTGCGGTAATTGCTCGTCTCGGTGCGGTAGAGCGCCACTTCGACCGCGCCCGCATAAAAAGTGGCGCCATCGCCGTCTTGCGTCAGGATGGTCCACGGCAAAGCGTCAGGCAGCCCGGGCAAGGCCGCAATCGGCTTCCAGGTGAAGTCGATCCAAGGGCTCTGCGCTTTGCGCCGCTCGACCACGACGCCGACGGCAATCTTGGCAGGCGGCAAGATGTTCATGAGACCGCCTCAAGATGTGTGATCGGAAGACCGACCACGAGGTTCTGCGGCTTCATACGCAATGTCCGCTCGGGGGTCATGGCCAATATCAGATAGATGGGCTCGCCTTTCGCCTTGTCCAGGACAACTTCGGGATTGCGGAAGAAGAGCCGGTAAAGACCGACAATCTGCTGCCGCGCTGCTTCGTCGAGCTCCACGTCTCTCCACAATGCGTCGCCGATCCGGCTCGCTTCCGCATCGAGGCCGACATACCACGCGAGATTGACATTGCTCGCCTCGATCAGCGGCTCGATGTCCACTTCGGCCGAGAGCAGATGCGCGATCCATTTCTCGATCACCTTGCCCAGCGCGTCGAGCCCGCGCCGGCCGGCGGTGAGGTCGAGCGCCATGTCGAAGAGATCGCTGCGGCCCCAGTACGCGTCGGCATTGGCCTCGTTGAGCACGTCGATTTCGCCGGCGTCCGGCAGGCCGAGCATGGCGACGAGTGGAGAGACCGGCTCCGGGCTTGCGCCTGAGACTTTCTCCTCGTCGGCGGCGAGGAGCGACCCATCGTGCACGCTCAGGCGTTGCGGCCGGAAGAAGAGCTCCGCCGCGCGCAGCATGAATACATCCTCGCAACCATCAAGGACGTTGCGCAGGATCACATGCGCGAGTTGGTTGATGAACAGCGGCGGCGTTGCGCCCACGCCGCGACGCACGAGATCAAGATAAGCGGCCTCCAGCGTTTTATGGCGGACGAGCCGGTCGCGAAAGGCGCTCATTAAGCTCCAATTCTCGCGCGCGTCGGCATCGGCGATCGCCGCGATCTCGGAGCCTGTGACGGGCCGGCGCGGATTGCCTAGCAGTGCGGTGTGCAAGCTGCGCTCGGCAGCGCATGCATCCGACGGCGGCGCAAGCTCCGGCCGCGCCAGGTAGGCCTTGAGGAAGTCATCCGTGATCACGAGGCCGCCGCCCTCGTCGCGATCGAGCAGATGATGCCCGCAGGAGAGCCAAAAATCCGGCATGCGATCACGCCTCGACGAGGTTCGCTTGCGTTTCAATCGGTTCCGTTGCGCTGCCCCAGCGCGAGCAGATCGACATCTTCGTGCGGTTCCTCTTCGTTCTCGACCTCCACGAACGAGAAGGCGCGCATCGGTTTGCGCGTGCCGCGCGGATGCAACGTGCGAAACGCCTCGCGGATCGCGCCGTCCTCGAAGGTGCGGCGGACCGCGATGAGAGTGTCCAGAGGATGATCGCAGAGCGAGGCCGCGAACGTGACCTCCTCTTCGGCCGCGGCGTGCGCGACGGCGAGATCGGGCGCGCCGAGGCGCTCGTGCAGTTGCCGGCCTAGCGCGCCGACGAGGGCGTCGCGATCGGCCTCGCTTGCTTCCACGATCTGCACCAGCGTCGACCAGCCGAGCGAGGCGGCGCCGAGAAACCCGCTGCGAAAGGCCGCGCGCGATTTGCCTTCGAGCGCATCCGCATCGGCGTGTGCGAACATGAAGGCGCCCGAGACTGCCCACTCGCCCGGCTCGGCGGCGCGCTCGAACACGAAGGTGTCCGACGGATCGAGCCGAATGGTGCGCAAAAGCTTCACCTTCGCGGCCCTCCGGTCGCGGGATCGAGCCACGACGGCTCGGCGAGCGCGGTGAGGAGCGAGAGCCGCTCGGCTCGATCCGCATTCGTCGCCGTGCGCCGAACCAACAGATCGCCATTATCGGCGATCTCCCGGCGCACGCCGCTCTCGGGTGAAAGCCTGGCGAGATAGTTCTTCGCGACAGCGCCGAATCCCTGTTCCTGCCAGGCGTCGACCGCGACCATGAAATGGCGGGCGAAGCTTTCCACGAGCTTTCCCGAACCGAGATCGTCGAACCCTTCGTCCTCGAGCGCCGCCGAGAGCGGACGCAGACCAGGTTCTTCCTCACCCATCGCCACCGTGCGGATCATGGCGGCGAATACCAGCCACGGCGGCGGTTCATCCTCGTCCGCGTCCGGCGGCCAGGCGAGGCGCGCCCCGCCGACGAGCCCGCCATTGACGCGCACCGCATCCGGCCAGTCGAAAGTGATGGGCAGCTCGGGCGGAGCATGCACCGCGAGCGCGTCGCCGAGCGCAGCGACGCCGGCGTAAAGGCTACGCCGTGCGGTCTTGAGCGGCTCGTCGGGCTCCAGCACGACCGCAAACTCCACGAGGTCGAAGCGGCCCACATAGACGAGCGTGCCCGCCCCCTCTTGCGCCGCCACGCGTGTTGCATGGGCAAATGCGTCCCCTACCTCGCGCAAGGTCAGCAGCCGGAACGGGGGCGGCAGGTCAAGCGCAGGCTTTAACGATCGGCGCAGGCGCGTGGGCTCTTGCAGCGGCATTCGGGCAACCGGACTCGCGAAGGTTGTTCGCCATACTTATAACGTGGTACGCACGAGGAGTAGAGCCGCCCGCTGGTATACGTGCGCCGGCACGTGGTTCACGCCATCGACCGGCATCGCCGAGGCCCGCATAGCGAATGATGCGCCTGCGCGGATGGACCCCCGAAGGTGGTGGGCGTGGCGGCTCGCGCACAGCCGGAGACCAGAATGGCCGATCGGCCGCCAAAAATCTTGATCTGCTCGTGCGAAGACACCATGCCGCTCGACAAGGCGGCCGTTGAGCGCGGCTGTCGCGGCGCCGACGTTTCGACCGCGCGCCAGCTCTGCCGGGCGGAGCTGGAAAAGTTCCGCGCTGCGGCGGCCGGCGGCGAGCCGCTGATCGTCGGCTGCACGCAGGAGGCGCCGCTGTTCTCGGAGATGGCCGGCGACGCCGACGTCACCTACGCCAATCTTCGTGAGACCGCCGGCTGGTCCAAGGATGCCGCTGCGGCGGGTCCCAAGATGGCGGCGTTGCTCGCAGCTGCCGCGGAGCCTCGCCCCGAGGTTCCCTTCCTCAGCCTCACCAGCGATGGTGTGATCCTGATCTATGGCCGCGACGAGCAGGCGATCGAGGCCGGCAACTTGCTCAAGGATCACCTGGACGTGACCGTGCTCATCAAGCCGCCGGCGGAAGTGGCGCCACCGCGGGTGACCGAGTTTCCGGTGGTGCAGGGCGCGATCCGCTCGGCGAAGGGCTATCTCGGCACATTCGAGATCATTGTCGATGGCTACGCTCAGCCGGCGCCATCGTCACGGGGCACGTTGAGTTTCGCTGCGCGCCGCGACGGCGCCGCCTCCCACTGCGACCTCGTGCTCGACATTTCCGGTGACGCGCCGCTTTTCAGCGCAGCCGACTTACGCGACGGCTATCTGCGCGCCGATCCCAAAGATCTGGCGGCCGTGCTCAAGGCGGTGCTCAAGGCGCGCGACCTCGTCGGCAGTTTCGACAAGCCGCGCTACGTCGCCTTCACCGAGGATCTTTGCGCCCATTCGCGCTCGCAGATTATCGGCTGCACGCGTTGCCTCGATCTCTGCCCGGCTGGCGCGATCGCGCCCGCTGGCGATCACGTCGCCGTCGACGCGTATATCTGTGCCGGCTGCGGACAATGCGCGGCGGTTTGCCCGACCGGCGCCGCAGCCTACGCGCTGCCCCCGGCAGACGCGCTGATGCGCAAGCTGCGCGCGCTGCTCTCCGCTTATCGCGAGGGCTGGCGCGCGTCGGCGATGGTCTGCCTGCCGATGTCTTGCCCTTCAGCGTCAACGAAGTCACCCAAATCGGGCTCGAAGCCATTGCTGCCGCGTTTGCCTACGGCGCGGCGGCGGTTCGCTTGCTGCTGCGCGCAAAGCCGCGTCATGACGTGACCGGCTTGACGAGGACGCTCGCCCTCGCCGAGCCGATCCTCGCCGGGCTCGGCTTCGGCAGCGCGCGCGTGGCGACGATCGAAACCGATGACCCGGACGCGCTGGCCGATGCGCTGCGGGCGATCGAGAAGCGCAAAGGTACGCCGCGTCCCGCGACTTTCTTGCCGGTCGGAGGCAAACGCGATCTCATGCGGCTTGCATTGCGTGAACTGCAGCGCGCCGCGCCCGCTCCGGTCGACCTCATCGCGCTGCCCGCGGGCGCGCCTTTCGGTGCGATCGAGATCAATGTCGAGGGCTGCACGCTCTGCCTCGCCTGCGTGTCGGCCTGCCCGACCGGCGCGCTCAGCGACAACCCGGAGCGGCCGATGCTGCGCTTTGCGGAAGATGCCTGCGTGCAGTGCGGGCTCTGCAAGGCGACTTGTCCGGAGAAAGTGATCACGCTGACGCCGCAGATCGACTTCCGCGCGGCGACCGCCACCACCCGCGTGCTCAAAGAGGAAGAGCCGTTCCAATGCATCCGCTGCAACAAACCGTTCGGGGTCAAGAGCACGATCGAGCGCGTCGCCGCCAAGCTCGAGGGCAAGCACTGGATGTTCCGGGATTCCGCGCAGCGCCTCGACCTGATCAAGATGTGCGAGGACTGCCGAGTCGTGGCGATTACCGAGCAGGAGTTCGACCCCTACGGCGAGTCGCCGCGGCCCAAGCCTCGCACGACCGAGGATTATTTGCGCGAGCGCGAGGAACCGACGCGGGCCAGGAAGCCTGAACGACCCGCGTAAACTGAGAGGTAAGTGCCCTCACCTCGCCTTCGTTGCTTTCTCCAGAAATTTCACCAAGGCGGCGCGGTCCTCGTCCGAGCCGATGCGCTGCTCCGGCATCTTGGTGCCGGGCGTATAGGTCGCCGGTCCGATCTCGAACAGCTTCGCGACCGTCTCAGGCGTCCACACGATATCGAGCTTCTTGAGCGCCTGGGAGAAATTGTAGCCAGGAAGCGTCGCGATCTTGCGCCCGAAGATCCCGGCGAGCGTGGGGCCTGCACGCACGCCCTCGTCGGCCTTCAACGTGTGGCAGGCCACGCAAGCGCGAAACACCTCCGCGCCCGGATCGCCGGCGAAGGCAGCGAGCGGGTCCTCGGGCGCGCCCATGACGACATTGCCGATCGGCTCGCCGGTCATCGCGTCCCAGCGGCGGATCATACGGTCGCTGCCGCCGGTAAGGAGGGTGCGCCCGTCTGGAAAAAAAACTACCGACCAGACCGGCAGTCCTGGTCCGACGAGTGTGCGCGCCATTTTGCGCCCAAGCCTGTCGATGATGGCGACCGAACCGCGCATCCCGGCGGCCGCGATCAGCCTGCCGTCGCGCGACAATGCCACGGCGATGATCGGCGCCTGCGCCGCATCGATCTCGGAAACGAGATCGCCGGCAGCGGAGAGCACGTAGACCTTCCCGTCGGCACCGGCGGTGACGACCTCGCCGTCGGGCGCAATGGCAACCGCGTTGAGCGGCGTCGGCAACGATGCAACGATCGGAGCGCCGCCACCGGCAAGCGGCGTGATGCGCAGCGTCGCGTCGTAACCCGCGGTAACGAGCCCGCGGCCGTCGGGTGCGAATGCAACGCCGTTGACGCCCTGTGCATGGCCCTCAATCAGCCGCGGCGTGCCGCCGGCGAGCGGCCATAGCCGCGCGGTGTGATCCCATGAGGCGGAGGCGAGCGTCGACCCGTCCGGTGATAGCGAAAGCGCGACCACCGGACCTTCGTGCGATTCGAGTACCTTTGCCGGCTGCGACTCGCCCGGCCGCCAGATCGCGATGCGTGCATCCTCGCCGCTCGTGGCAATGCGGCCGTCGCGAAGGAAGACTACCGCGTTGACAGGGCCGTCATGGAAGCGCAGCACCTGCTCGGCCGCGTTTCTCGGCAGCGACCAGCGGATTGCCGAGGTGTCGAAGCTGCCGGAAAGCGCCTGCGTGCCGTCGGGTGAAATGGCCAGCGCCCGCACCGGCCCGCCGTGGCCGCGCAATTGCGCCTGCGCCGTCGCCGACGCAACCAGCAGCAGCGCAAGCACCACAAAGACGTGGGCCATCGTCGCAGCCCTCGCGGAAAACTCAGGCATCGGCCGGACGCATTCCCAGGGCGCGGATTTTTTCGCGCACCGTCTCCTCGCGGAGCGCGGCGAGAAAGGCGCTCACCGCAGGCCGCTCGCGGCGGTTTTCCACCAAGAGAAAATCATAGTCCTCGGGCGCGATCGGGGCAAAGCCAAGCCCATAAAGGCGGGCAACCGATTCGATCGCAATTCCCCAATCGGCGCGGCGCTGCGCGACCGCGGCTGCGACTGCGTTATGGGAGCGCGGCTGATTGCCGTAGCCGGCAGGCCGCGCACCCTTGAGCAGCCGATCGATGAGCACGCGCGTGCCGGCACCGATGTTACGATTGACCATGAGGCAGCCGGGATCGGCGAGGGCAGCTGCGAGCGCATCGGCGGCGGTGCGTCCAGAGAACCGCGCATCGTCGTGGCGGTGCACGAAACCTTGCATGCGCTGCCAGCCTTTCACGAGTGCGAGGCCGTGGCGCAGCAGGTGTGCGTTGTAAACCCCAGTTGTGGGTTCGACGAGATGCACCGGCGCCAGGTCGCACTCTCCGCGCTCGGCGGCGGCCAGCCCACCCATGCTGCCGACTGCGATGCTGCGCGCGGCGAATCCACGCTCGGCAAGCACTCCGAGCACGACGTCGAGTGCGATACAGTGGCTACCCATGACCACGAGATCGGGCATAGCGGCGTTTTCGCCAATCAGGCTCACGCGCGCCTGCGTGCCGGCGTCGAGCGCCGCAGCGAGCGCATCGATCTCGAGAAAGCCGTCGGCCTGGGAGAAGCTCGTCACCGCGCCCGAACCCTTGGCGGTTGGAAAAGCGACCGGCCCGTCTTTGCCCGCCGCGAGAGCGACCAGCACGAACTCCTTGCGTCCGAGCTCGGAAGCGATCCGGATCGGCACGCTCGCTTCGATGCTGCGCGCCGCCTCCTGCGCGAGGCCGGCCCGTGCACGGATCACCGGCGCAACGAAGGCATGAAAGGTGAAGATCGCGGAGGTCGGAAACCCGGGCAGCACGGCGACCGGCTTGCCGTCGATCACCGCGAGGCAGAGCGGCTTGCCGGGTTTCAGCGCGACGCCGTGAACGAGCACATCGCCGAGCTTCGAGACGATGCGGTGGGAGAGATCGCCCGCGCCTTTCGAAGTTCCGCCGGAGAGCACGAGGATGTCGCAAGCTCGAAGCGCGCGCCGCACGGCGCGCTCGAGCGCCGCCTCCTCGTCGGGACATGCGCCGAAGGGCACCGCTTCGGCGCCCGCTTCCGCGACCGCTGCCGCGATGATCGCGCCGTTGCTGTCGTAGACCTGCGCCGGGCCGAGCACGCCGCCCGGGGCGGCAAGTTCATCCCCGGTCGAGAGCACCGCGACTTTCGGCTTACGAACCACCTTGATCTCGGCGAGGCCGCAGGCGGCGAGCATGCCGATCTCGCGCGAGGAGAGCCGTGTCTTGCGCCGCAGCAGCACTTCGCCGCGCGCGATGTCCGAGCCGGCATAGGAGATGAACTGCCCGGGCGCGACTGCGCGGCGTACGTCGATTGCCGGCACTTCACCATCTTCGACCAATTCGGTGTGCTCAAGCATGACAAGAGCGTCGGCGCCGCGTGGCACCACGCCGCCGGTCGCAATCGTCGTCGCAGAACCGGCCCTCACTTCGAGGGCAGGCTCATGGCCGCAGACGATCACTTCACCGTTGAGCCGCAATCGGCGCGGCGCGCCATCGCTCGCGCCCACCGTGTCGGCGGAGCGCAGCACAAATCCATCGACATTGGCGCGATCGAACGGCGGCATATCGATGGGCGCGGTGACGTCGGCGGCGAGTACGCGGCCGAGCGCTTCGGCCAAAGCGACCGTCTCGCCAGGCAGCGGCGCGAGATCAATGGCGCGCAGAAAGCGCGCGCGTGCCTCCTCGGCGGAAACGACCTCCAGGAATTGCTCCTGTCGGGCGGCGCGGCGAATCGCGGCGAAGACATCAGGATCGCGTCCGGTCGATTTCGGTTGAAAAGGCGCAGTCATGGCCAAGGTCTTACCACGACCTCGGACTGCGCCGGATGTCCTTCGCTCTCTGCCGGAATGAAAACCCATCCGTTGGCCTGCGCGAGCGCCGCGAGCGGCACGTAGCCCGAGGCTATGGGGCTCGCCGAGACGCCCTCGCATCGCACCGGGACGAGTTCCGAAAATCCCACTGGGGAGGACACTTTGTGCGTGAGCCATGCCGTTCGCACGGCCAGCGTCTCCCGGTTTCCTGCGAGCCGCGCCAGCATGCTGCGGCCCAACAGGTGCCAGGCCGCGAGCGCCGCATCGAGCCGCCCCGGCAATGCCAGTACCGGTCGCGCGCCGACAGTTCCCAAGGCCGTGGTCTCGCCTGGCAGCAGAGCGATACCGTGAACAAGCACCTCACCCATTGAGGCCAGCGTGCGAACGGTGGTGTCGCGCCTGCCGCTGCCGGTGCCACCCACAACGACGACCGCATCGGCATCCGCATGGGCCAGTACGTCGGCCAAATCGCCTTGCTCGGCCAGCGTGGCAACGCCGCCCTGCGATCCAATCGCGTCGCCGATGCAAGCGATCGCGGCGTCGATCACCGTGTCACCGGCGCGGCGGGCGCACGCCAGGCACAGCCGCGGCGCGCGCACGCGCACCTCACGGACGCCTGCCGCCGCCAAGACCGCGATCTCGACACCGCCGAGGCGCCGGCCCGAGGCGAGCAACGTCGCTCCGCGCGCGGCCTCGGCAGCGACCGGCAACACCCCTTCGCCGGGACCAACCGGAGCCAGTGCTTCCGCCGCGCCGTCGCGGGTGACCACCACATCGAGCGGCGCGACGGCATCTGCCTCGCCCGGCAGAGGGTCGCCAACATCGATCCGCATCGCGAACGGCAGCGGCGCCGGCGCATAGCCGCTGGCATCGATGGTCAGATCTGAGCGCACCGCCCAACCGTCGCGCAGCGCACACGCCGTCGGGGGGATCGGGGCAGCGATGACGACGTCTTCGGCGAGCGTGTACCCAAGCGCCAACGAGATATCGGCCGTCCGCGACGTCACCGGCGCGACCAGCGCGTCGAGCCGGGCGAGCGCGTCGGGAAGCGGCGTCAGCCGGGCAATCCGTTGCGGGCTATCCGTCTCCACGGCCATGGTCTCGGTCCGTTATATTGTCCGCTCCCTGCGTAACTCTGACGACACCGGGAGCACAGAGGGAAGAATTGTGGCCGAGAAAATACTCAATTTGCGCGGGCTCAAATGTCCCTTGCCGGCGCTACGCGTGCGCAAAGCCCTGACCGGGTTGAAGACCGGCGACATGCTGATTGCCGAATGCACGGATCCCCTGACCGCCATCGACATCCCCAATTTGTTGCGGGAGACCGGCGATACGATGGTATCGACCGGCCGCGAGGGGGAGGTTCTGATCTTCCGCATCCGCAAGAGCTGACGAGGCTCCATCGCCGATAGAACGCCTCGAGAGCTCAACGCACCTTCTCACCCTTTCGCCCGGTTGGTGAGGTGAATGACTTCGAGCGCGTTGTTATCGGGATCATGGAAGTAGGCGCTACGGCCGGTGAATACGCCCACGTCGCGCTTCTCTTCCCGGAATACGTCGACGCCCTTCGTTCTAAGCTCCGCCACCGCCGCATCATAGGCGTCGCCCTCGACCATAAACGCATGGTGCACGATGTCCGAAAATCGTCCGCGGCTCTCGTCGCGGCCGAGAAGCACGTAATCGGCACCCGACTTGAGGAATACGAAATGGGGATTCTCTTTCGGTGCTTCCGCTATGAACTCGAGCCCTAGAATCTCCGTATAGAAGCGGCGGCTGCGGGCGAGATCTCTAACGGGAATGGTGACGTGCAAAACGCCTTTGGTTTTGATCATGGGCGACCTCCTTGGCGGCGACCGGCCTGCGATCGTCCAAAATTTTTCCCCGACAAGGTGGAGAAAATCTCAGACGTGATCAACACTCCCGCAGGCTCACTCACGGCACGTTGAGTTGGCGCAACCGATCAATGACACGCGGCGGGCTGCGGTAGGCGCGCTCCATAATCTCCTGCATCTGTTGGCCGGTGCGCGGCGCGTTGACACCAAGGCCCATCGTTTCGCCCTCAGCCAGAAAATCCGGGTCCGCCATGGTCGCGGCGAACGCCTTGCGCAGCGCGACCACGCGTTCGGCGGGAACACCGGGTGGCACGAGAAACGGCCGCCCAAGCGCGAGCGGCGCAAAGGCCGCCTGCATCACCAGCCTATCATCATCGCTGGCGACGAGATCGGGAGCGAATGGCACGTCATGCAGTTCGGCGAGCTTCTGCGGCCCATATTGCAAAATGGCCTTCGCGGTCTTCTCGCGCAGCCATCCCGGCCTGATTGCGCGAACGGAACTGAAAAAAGCGCTGGGATGGCCGTCGAGCTCGCGCCGTTCCATTGCGAGAAAGACGTCGTTCTGCCCGGGATAGCCATTGATCGGCTTCATTTTCGTGCCCAGCATCGCGTTCAACAGCCGGGTGAAAAAGGCCGGTGTCGAATTGGCGCCAGAGACGCCGACGGTGACTTCGCGTGCCTTGAGATCCGCAACCGAACTCACGGGCACAGCGTGCCAGATGAGGACCATGGCAGTCTCAGAGCTCGGCGAGCCGAGCCAATTGAACTTGACGGGATCGTAGCGTGCCTCCTTGGCGCCGAACAGCGGCTCGAACGGCGTGTTGTTCTGAACAAGGCCAATGACGCTGCCGTCCTTCTCGGCGTTGTTGTAGAGAAAATTGGTGGCCGTCATTCCGCCAGCGCCGGGCATATTTCGGACGATGATGACCGGATTGCCGGGCAAGTGCCTGCCTATGTGGCGCGCAACCACGCGCGCGAGCGTGTCGTAGCCGCCGGCGGCGCTCGAACTCACCACGACCGTTATCGTCCTCGCTTGGTAGAAATCGGCGATAGCGTCGGCTTTCGCCTGTGCCACGCATGTGCCGATGAAAAGGGCGACCAGAGGTAGAGGCGCGAGCGCCATCCGCAGCATCGTAGCTGGAGCTAACAACGCGGGCATCCATCCATCCCGAGCCGCGGGACCGCGGAAGCTTCGGGCAAAAAGCAGCACTCACATCGTCAGCACAATTTTTCCGAAGTGCTTGTTCTCGCGCATGTGCGCCTGCGCCGCCACCGCTTCATCGAGCGGGAAGCGCCGGTCGATCGGCAAGCTCAGCTTGCCCGCCGTCACTGCATGCCACAGATCGGCGCGCATGCGGCGGCTGATCTCGCGCACCTCCTCAAGAGTCCGGGTGCGAAAAGTCACGCCGATATAGTCGATGCGCCGGAGCGCGTGCAGGTCGAAGTCGAACTCGGCCTTCATGCCGGCGAGGCGGCCCACATTGACGATGCGGCCGAGAATCGCCGTCGCTTTCATCGTCTGGGTAACGACCGGTCCCGATAGCATGTCGACGACGAGATCGACGCCTTTGCCGCTGGTGGCGGCCAGTACCGCGTCGGGCCAGGTCGCATCGCGGGTGTCGACGGCGAGGTCGGCGCCAAAATCCTTCAAGCGCGCCCGCCGCACGTCGTTGGTCGACGAGCCGATGACCAGTTTCGCGCCCATGATCTTCGCGATCTGCAGGCCCATCAGCCCGACACCCGAACTCGCACCTTGGATCATCACGCTCTCGCCCGGCTTGAGCCTGCCGGCGGTGACGAGCGCGTTATGCAGCGTGAGGAGCGCGACCGGAAGCGTCGCCGCCTGTTCGAAGCTCATGCCCTCAGGAATCGGATTGACGCGTCCCCAGTCGGTCACGGCGTATTCGGCATAGCCGCCGGTGCCGGAGCACATGACGCGCTCGCCCGGCTTATAACCTGTAACTTTGGCGCCGGTTTCGACCACCTCGCCGGCCCATTCGAGCCCTACCGCCGCGCCGATCCCGCCATGGCTGCCATGCGGGACGCCGCGTGCAGTGGCAAGATCGGCGCGATTGAGGGCGGCGGCGCGCACCCTCACCAGCACTTCGTTCGGCTTCGGTTTCGGTTGCGCAATGTCGCGCAACGCGAGTCCCTTGTCGGTCGCAATGCCCGCTTTCATGTCATGTTCCCCGATGGCTGTTGTCGTCTTGCGCTTGATCCAGTCGTCAACGGAATGCGAGCAGGCCTCCGTCGGGGAGGCGTTAGTCAAGCGAGACCTTTGCCTGCTTGGCGACATCCGCCCATCTCCGCCTCTCTGCGGCGAGAAACGACGCGAATTCCTGCGGCGAACCAATCCGCGCCTGCGAGCCGAACCGGACGAGCAGCTCCTTCATGTCAGGGGCGGTAAGCGTGTCATTGATCGTGCTGTTGAGCTTACCGACGATGGCAGGCGGCGTGCCGGCGGGCGCCACAACGCCGGTCAACAGCGTCGCGATGAACCCTGTCATCCCGCTCTCGACCATGGTCGGCACATCGGGGATCTCCGCCTGGCGCTCGGCGCTGGTGACCGCGAGCGCGCGCAGCTTTCCCTCCTTGATCAACGGAAGCAGGATGACCGGACTTTCGAGCGTGAAATCGACCTGGTTGCCCAGGACGCCTTGCACGGATTCATTGCCGCCCTTATGCGCGACGTCGACGAAGTCGACCTGCGCAAACGTGCGAAACATCTCGCCGGCAAGATGGGTTACGTTGCCGGCCCCGGCGTGTGCATAGTTGAGTTTGCCTGGGTGCGCTCTCGCATAGGCGAGGAATTCCTGAATGCTTACCGCCGGAAATGACGGGTGGACAACCAGGATCATGTAGCTCTCGGACACGCTCGCGACCGGGGCGTAGTTTTTCGCGGGATCGTAGCCGGCGTTCTTCGACACGGCCGGAATCACCGCGAGCGTGCTGGTGTTGCCGTAGAAGAGGGTATAGCCGTCGGGATCGGCGGTCGCGGCGGCGCGTGCCGCCAAGGCACCACCGGCGCCAGGGCGATTTTCGATGATGACGGTCTGCGCTAACGATTGCTGCATCTTTTGCGCCATCAGGCGCGCCATGACGTCGGTTTGTCCGCCGGCCGGCGCCGGCACGATCATCTTGATCAGCCGTTCGGGATAGATGGTCTGAGCAGGCGCCGATGCGGCAGCCATAAGACCCACGGCGGCCAGGGCAAATCGCAGGTATCGTCGCCCCATCATCTCCTCCCGCGCAGCCAGTTCCATCGGAGGCTTTGACGTCACGCGCGCAGTCTACATGAGACCGACGCCGCCTGTGCTATCGTTTGCCAACCTACTGCGTCTTTCCCGGAAAACCCTATTTCCAGGAAAACCTACCATGGAGCATACCAAGCCTCCCTTCCGCGCCGAGCACGTCGGCAGCCTCAGTAGGCCCGCCGCGCTCATCGGGGCACGCGAAAAGGCGGACAAAGGCGAGATCTCGGATACCGAGCTCAAGCGGATACAGCACGCCGCGATTCGCGAGGTGGTGCGACTGCAGGAAGAGCTCGGACTCAAGCTGGTCACGGACGGCGAGTACAATCGCGGCTCCTGGCACCGCGACTTCATGCTGAAATTTCGCAACGTGCGAGTGATTCCGTCCAAGCTCACCGTCCGGTTTCATTCGGCCGATGGCGTCCGCCTACACAGCCCGCCGACGATGCAGGTGATCGGCAGGCTCGCTCGCCCCACAGGCGGAATTTTCGTTGAAGACTTCAGATTTCTCGCCTCGATCGCGCGGGCGATGCCGAAGATCACGCTTCCCTCGCCAACCGTGATGCATTTCCGCGGCGGGCGCGGCGCGATCGATGCCGATGCTTATCCCGACATCGCGGCTTTCTATGACGATCTTGCCCGTCTCTATCGCGAGGAAATCGGCGATCTCGGCAAAGCCGGCTGCCGCTATTTGCAGATCGACGAGGTCAACCTCGCCTATCTCTGCGATCCGGAGCTGCGCAAGCAAGTCACCAATATCGGCGAAGATCCGACGGCGCTGCCGCAGACTTACGCCAAGCTTCTCAATGCCGCGATCAAGGACCGTCCGCAGGGCATGACAGTATGCATGCATCTCTGCCGCGGCAACTTCGCCGGCGCATGGGTAGCGGAGGGCGGCTACGAGCCGATCGCCGAGCTCATCTTCAACGAGATTGGCATGGACGGCTATTTTCTCGAGTATGACAGCCCGCGCGCCGGATCATTCGAACCGCTGCGGTTTCTACCCAAAGGTAAGATGGCGGTGCTCGGCTTGGTCACGACCAAGAGCGGCAAGCTCGAATCCAAGGATGAGCTCAAGCGCCGCATCGATGAGGCGAGCAAGTACGTCCCGCTGGAGCAGCTCGCACTGAGCCCGCAGTGCGGATTTTCCAGTGGCATCGGCGGAAACGCCATGGATGTTGCGGGCGAGACCGCCAAGCTGCGCCTCGTTGTCGAGACCGCGCGCGAGGTTTGGGGCTCGGCGTGATGTGTGCGACGCCAGCGCGTCCGTAGCCGCAAGCCTTGCGCTCTGATAGCGTCGGTTGCCAAGCCAATGGAGGCGACCGTGCAAGAGCAAGTCGCGAGGCGCAAAGACACCAAAGCGTCCGAACCCAAATACAAGATGAGGGTCGAGAAGGACGTCGACGTCGCCATGCGAGACGGCGCCAAGCTCAAGGCCGACGTGTTCCGGCCGGACGATGCCGGGCATTTTCCCGTCCTGATCAATATGGGCATCTACCAAAAGGACAAGCTCTGGATTCCGCCAGCCGATCTGGAAGAGAAACCCAATCCTCACATGAATTGGGAGACCGTAAACCCGGAATGGTGGGTGCCGCGCGGATATTGTTGCGTGCGCGTGGACGAGCGCGGCTCCGGCAAGTCGCCCGGGCAATCCGTGCTCTATTCACCCCAGGAGGCGATCGACTTTTACGACGCCATCGAATGGGCCGGCCACCAGCCCTGGAGCAACGGGCGCGTCGCCACCATCGGCATCTCCTTCTTCGCCCGCACGCAGTGGTGGGTGGCAAATCTCAAGCCGCCATCGCTCACCTGCATCATGCCATGGGAAGGCGCCGCCGATCAGTATCGCGACATTCTTTATCACGGCGGCATTTTCGGCTCCGGCTTCATCGTCGGTTGGTTCACCACCCACATGGCGCATCACATGCTTGGACGCGCGTACCGAAATAATCCGGACGCTTTCCAGGACAACGTGTTGTGGCGGTTCATGCGCAACAGTCTGGACAGCGGTGTGTTCAAGACTCAGCAGGCGCAGTGGGAGAACATCGATCTGCCGATGTGGGCGGTCGGGAACTGGTCGGGCATGGGATTGCATCTGCGCGGCGCGACCGAAGGCTACATGCGCGCCGCCTCCAAACATAAGAAGCTGCGCATCCATTGCGGCACGCATTACCATCCGTTCTACAGCGACGACGGCCGACGCGACCAGCTGCGCTTCTTCGATTACTGGCTCAAGGACATCGACAATGACGTGATGCAGGAGCCGCCGGTGAAGCTCGCCATCCGCACCGGTCACGGCGCATATCATTTCCGCTACGAGAGCGAGTGGCCGATCGCGCGCACGCAATGGACCAAGCTCTACCTCGATTTGTCCGCGGGGGGCGGCGACGGCAACGCGGGTACGCTCAGCAGGACCAAGCCCCCGGCGGCCGCCAAGCGGAGCTATTCCGCGAGCGGCGCGTCCCATGCTGGCCACGCCTCGGCCTCGTCAACCTCGCTTGCGGCTGGCGCCGGAGGGGGCATTTCGCTGATCACCCCGCCGCTCGAGCAGGACACCGAAATCACCGGTCCGCTGGCCGCCCAGCTCTGGGTCTCGAGCACGACCGAGGACATGGATTTGTTTGTCACGCTGCGCAACATCGACCCTGCCGGGAACGACGTGCTGGAGATCGGGCAACAAGGCCAGCCGGTGCCGGTGGCGAAGGGCTGGTTACGCGTTTCGCATCGTGAGCTCGACCTCGACCTGTCGCGTCCGTATCGGCCTTATCACAAGCATCTGCGGCGGCAGTGGCTTACGCCAAATGAGATCGTCGAGGTGCAGGTGGAGATTTGGTCAACTTCGATGGTGTTCAAAAAGGGCCACCGCATTCGGCTCGACATTCAGCCGCGAGACGGTATCGGCAGCGCCCCCTACACGCATTACCACGCGGATTACAATGTCGGGGAGAACACGATCTATTCCGGCGGCGAGAAGGAATCTTTCCTGCTGGTGCCGATCATTCCGCCGAACTAATCCCGCGGACTGTCGAACGGCCGCAGGGCCGCATCGCCGCGGAAACGCGCACCGCAATACGGGAGGACGTCGATGCCGGCGGCGGTCAAGCGGCGCAAAAAATCCAACCGGCGCGCCCGTTCCAAGCGGGACAAGCCGGCACGGACTACGGCAAAGCAAGCCAGGGGTCCAACCCCCAAGCCAGTCGTGATCGACGTGCATGCACACCTCCTCGTGCCGGAGGCGATGAAGCGCACCTATGCGCATTCGCAATACGCGCATGCCGTGGCCGGAGGAGGTGGCGTGCCGGAGCCGCTATTCAAGCGCATGACGGAGCTCCCGCTGCGGCTGCGGGAGATGGATGCAACCGGCGTGGACATGCAGGTCATCAGCCCGAGCATCATGCAGCAATGCACCTATGCTCTCGACCCGCAGGAGGCGCTCGAGACGGATCGTTACAGCAACGACCGCGTCGCTGAACTCGTTGCCCAACATCCGGACCGTCTTATCGGGCTTGGCTCGCTGCCCCTGCACGATGTCGCGCTCTCGGCCGCCGAACTTAAGCGTTGCGTGCGCAACCTCAACCTGCGCGGCGTCATCATTTCATCGCATGTCAACGGCACCGAATTGGGCGACGCGCGCCTGCGGCCGTTCTGGGCGAACGCGGAAGAGCTCGGCGTCGTGATCTTCATTCATCCCGCCGGCAGCACTGAGAAGCGGATGCTCCGCAATCGGCTGATGATCACGGTGGGACAGCCATTGGAGGAAGCCTACGCACTATCATCGCTGATCTATGAAGGCGTGATGGATGAATTCCCAAAGCTGAAGATCCTGGTCGCTCACGGCGGCGGATATCTGCCATTCTATACCGGGCGGCACGACAACGAATATCGCTACGGCCGCGCGCCGCAGCTCAAGGGCGACTTCAGCAGTTACCTGCCCCGCTTCTTCTACGACACGGTGCTCTTCAATCTCGACATGCTGGAATTCCTGGTGACCAAAGTGCCCTCCAGTCACGTTATGCTCGCGTCCGACTATCCCTTTGCAGAAAAGAAGCCGGTCGAATACGTGCAGCGCGCAAAGAAAATCGGCAAAAGCGAGCAGGATGCGATCTTGGGAGCCAATGCGGCGCGGCTGTTCGGCATCTCGATTTGATCGTGCGCAATCATAGAGCGCGCGCCGCGCGCATTGCCTGGGGCGGCCGCTCCTTTTCGGCAGCCGATGGGTTTTAGATGAGCGACGTCGAGATTGTCCTTCATCCGATTCCGACCCCGCAGAGCAAGCCCTACATCATCGTGTTCGGGCCCGACCAGCACCTCTGGTTCTGCGAGAGCGGGACATCCAAGATCGGAAGATTAAATCCCGGCAACTGCGCTTTCACCGAGTTCCCAACGCCGACGCCGAGCAGCCGCCCGATCGGCATCACGTCTGCGGCTGATGGCGCGTTGTGGTTTTGCGAGAACGCCGGCAACAAGATCGGGCGGATCACCACGTCGGGCGCGATCACCGAGTTTGCTCTGCCGACGGCCAGCGCTGGGCCGGACGGCATCGTCGCGGGCCCGGATGGAAATGTGTGGTTCTCCGAGGCCCGCGTCAGCCGCGTCGGCCGCATCACGCCCGGTGGCACGGTGACGGAATTTTCGCAAGGACTGACGCCAGGCTGCCGCCCGCTTTCGCTGGTGGTGCGAGGCGGCGAGTTGTGGTTCAGCGAGTACGAGGCTGGGCAGATCGGCCGGATCAACATCGACGGTCACGTCACCGAATATAAAATTCCGACGCCGAACAGCGAGCCCCGCGCCATGACGGCGCATCCCGACGGCAACATCTGGTTCGTCGAGACCAAAGCCAATGCGCTGGGATGCATCGACGCGCAGGGGCACATCACCGAGTGGCCAGTGAAGACCCCCGACGCTTCCGTGCGGGGCGTAACCGTGGCGCCAGACGGCGACCTCTGGTTCACCGAAAACTTCTCCAACAAGATCGGCCGCATGGCGCCGGACGGCAAAGTGATCGACGAGTATGCGATTCCCGTCGACAGTTGTGGCGCGCGCGCCATCATCGCCATCCCCGATGGCCGGCTGTTCTTTTCCGCCCACGATGCCGGCGCCATCGGCGAAGTCATCCCGCGGCGGTGACATGGGCGAAGCGAATACCGAATTAGAATGAACTGCTCTTCACCATTCGCTATCTGCGATAGGAGTAGGTCGTGACAAGCTCCAAGAGTCTCGAAGATCGAGTCCGCGCCATCGAAGACCGGCTCGAGATCTACAACATCATCGCCAGCCACCCGCCCAGCGCCGACACCGGCGGAAAGGCCCACATCGCGGGGAGCTGGGTGGAAGACGGGGTTTTCGACCGGGGCGAGACTCTCTCGAGCCCAACCGGGCGCGAGAGCATCGCCAACCAGGTGCTCAGCACCGATCACCAGGCCGCAATCGAGCGCGGGCTCGCACACTTCACCTCGCTGCCGCATATCGCGCTCGACGGCGATACCGCGGTGGTCACGTCCTATTTGCAGATCCTGGTGCCGCAGACGCAAGGCGAGCCGGTCGATGTCCCGAACCACGGCAGCTCCAAGGGCTTCCGCGTCCATCGCATGACTGCGAACCGCTGGGAGCTCGTGCGCACGGCGCAGGGCTGGAAGATCAAACGCCGGACCTTGCGTCAGCTCGACGGCACGGAGCCCGCGCGGAAAATCTTGCGGCAGGCGATCGCGCGTTAGGTGGACACGAGCTAGATCGGCCGGCCGACTCCCGCGGCAAGCGCGCGCTGATAGACGAGCTCGGCGAAGGCGACGTCCTCGAGCGCGATGCCGAGCGACTTGAACAATGTCACGTCGGACGGCGATGTGCGGCCGCTGGCCTTGCCGGTGACGAGCTCGCCGAGCTCGCGGATGGCGGACCAGGTGAGCTTGCCGGCGGCCACCAGCTCGCGAAATTCGGCGGCTTCCTCTTTCGCCTGGGCGACATGGTCGGTTGCCTTGACCGCGGCGCGCAACACCGTTTCGGCGTCGACTTCGCGACGCCCGTCGGAATTGGCGCCGGCGACGTTGACGTGCGCACCTTGGCCGAGCCAATCCGCCCGGCACACCGGCTCGGCTGACTTGGTGATCGTGACCACCACGTCGGCCTCGGCCACGCAGGCCTGTGCCGAGGATGCTGGCAGCACCTCGAGGCCGAGCTCGCTTTCCAGCGAACGCGCATAAGCCTCGCGCTGCTCGGCTGTGCGGGAGAAAACTTTGACCCGCTTGATCGGCCTAACCGCACAGACGGCTGCAACTTGCATGCGCGATTGTTTGCCGGTGCCGATGACTCCGAGAGTGCGCGCATGCCCATTGGCCAAGAGGTTGGTCGCAATCCCACTCGCCGCGCCTGTGCGCATCTGTCCAAACAGATCGGCCTCGATTACCGCCTTGAGGCTGCCGTCGAGCGAAGAATAGAGCAGCGCATGATACTGCGCGCCCTTCACCCCGGCATAGGCTTTGAGCCCGTGCACACCCTTGGCCCCGTAGGCCGCGCCCATCAGGTTGAAGGCGCCGCCCGGCAGCGGCGCGCGTTGACGCGGCAGATTGGTGGTCGACGGCTGACCCCATGTCGCGAACAAGGCTTCAAGCACCGCGATGGCGTCCTTGACGGTAACCAGACGGCCGACATCAGCTTCGGTGAGATAGATCGCCGGCATGGCCCTTGGCTCCCCCCACGCAGACGCCACGGCATTAGGTTCCTGGCTTGAGCACGTCTTCGAGCCAGTCCCACATGTAATGCACGCCGATCGTGACGTTGTCGACCTGACAATGATGGAAGCCGCCCTCGTCGCGCTCGAAGACCTTGAACGTCTTGTGCTGCGAGCCGACCGCGGCGAAGCATTTTTCCGCAAGCGAGAGTGGAATCTGTTCGTCGCCGGCGCCGTGCAGGAGGAGAAACGGACACCTCATCTTCTGCACGATTCCATCGAGCCGGAAAGCTTCGAGCTTCTTGAGCGCCGCGGCTTGGCTCGACACGCCGAGCACCCACTGCAGATGCTCCGGCGGCACTGAAAGCGAAAGCACCTTGCCGGAGGCGAGCTCCTCGAGCCTCTTCGCCCAGATGGCGTGATAGTCCCATTGCGCCCCCCAGGCGACGCAGCAGGCAAAGCGCGGCTCGAGCGCGGCCGCCCGCGGCGCATAATAACCCCCGAGACTGAGCGCCATCACGCCGATCCGGCGAGGATCGAACTCGCGGCGACCGCTGAGATATTCATAAGCCGCGGTGGCATAGCGCTCGGTCTCCGCGATCAGCGGCAGGCTGCGGAAGCGCACGCTCTCGCCGTTTCCCGGGCCATCGACGATGAGACAGCCGATGCCGCGCGCGGCAAGATCGGGAATGCCGTAGCCGTATTGCAGCTCTTTGGTGACATCGAAACCGTCGAAGAACACCATGCACGGCGCGGATCTCGATCCTGCAGCCTCGGCATCGGGATGCACGAGGAGCGCCGGCAAGCTCGTGCCATCGTACTGCACCTCGACCGGTTCGATGCGCGGACGCCGCATGAGGGCGGCGGCGGCCTTGAAGAGTTGCACGGAGGTCGCGTAGACCGCCATGCTGCGCTCCGAACGGGGATGAATGAAACGCTCACCGGTCTGGTAATAGCGGGTCGCGCGCATGAAGCACGAGGCTACGGTGAGCCTGTGGCCTTTCGCCTCCGCGTCGCGCCCGCGGGCTGCGATCTTGTCACCCATGCGAGTCCACTCTTCGAACCACGCGGTGTCATCGCCGATACGACCTTCGAGCGCGCGTCCGACGCGATGAACCTCGTCGATTTCGATGCCGGTCCAGGGGGCAGCGCCCAGGCAAATGAGGAGGCCCATGGACCAGCGGTAGTTGGCAGGAAAATAAAGGAAGGCGGGGTCGTCTTTGCGGCCGATCACGTGTTGCTCCCGGTCAGTCGTGTCGGCGCACAATGAAGCCATTGCATGCCATTCCTCCAGTGATGACTGGAACATCCGCTCGTCGGACAGGGGCAGAGAGCGGCGCGGCCGGTTTCATACCGGCTTTTCGCCGAGGATGGTCACTCGCCGCATCAGGCGTCGCTCGTTGGGACTGAAATCGGTCCGCGCATGCAGCGTGCACCGATTGTCCCACATCAAGAGATCGCCGGCACGCCAGATGTGCTCGTAGATGAAATCGCGACGCTCCTGGTGGTCGAACAGGAACGCGAGCAACTCCTCGCTCTCCCGTGCGGGTAACCCCTCGATCCGCACCGTCATCAGGCGATTGACGTAAAGCGCCTTGCGTCCGGTCGCCGGATGCGTACGCACCACCGGGTGCGCGTAAGAGGGAACGCTCGGCGCAAGCCGCGTGCCGCGCTTGGTTGCTGCTGTGTCGTAGTCGTAGGCATTGACCGCTTTGCAGCCCTCGATGCGCCGCTTGATCTCGGGAGGCAAGGTCTCATAGGCCCTGTAACCGTTGGCGAACAACGTGTTGCCGCCTGTGCTCGGCACCTCGAGTGCGTACAGCATCGAAGCCATCGCGGGCAGCTCTTGATGGCATTGGTCGGTATGGAAATGCATCTCGCCGTCGGGCAAAGCGCCGATCGGTTTGCCGTCCTCGCAGATGTTGGAGATCAGCATCACCGCGGGGTGGTTGCGCACGAACTGCTTGGTGTGGATCTGCGCCGGGGGTCCGAATTTTGCCGCGAAACGGACCTGCTCCTCCTCGCTCAGCTTCTGATCGCGCAACAGAATGACGAGGTTCTGGTACCAGGCGTCGCGAATTTGCGCGAAGACATCGTCGCCGATCTCTTGCCTCAGGTCGATGCCGATGATCTCGGCGCCCAGTGCGGCTGATAACGGCCGCAAGGCGAGCGCCGGCGGACGAAGTTCGGCCCGAGCACCTTGCATTGCAGCCGCTCCATCGATGCCTAGCCGCCAAGTGGCGGCAGCGCTTGCCGCGATTATGGGCCGCCGGACAGCCGACGCTCAAGGCTCCTTCGCGTCGATGAGCACGAAGGCGACACGGCAGGGCTCAGTGCCGCGATTCACCCAGGCGTGATTGGTGCCTTGCTGCACCAGCACATCGCCCGCCTTGAGGTGAATTTCCGAATCGTCGAGCAGCATGTCGATCTCGCCGGCCATGACCACGGCGTAGTCCACCGTGCGCGTGCGATGCATGGCGGGGTGCCGCGGCGGCAATCCGCGCTTGGGCGCGCCATCGCCGAGACTTTGATGCATAGTACTGGGGTCGAGCTTTCTAGTCTCCGCCGTTTCCGGCGGGAACTCGACGATGCGAAACACCGAGCCGCCGCGTGGCGGCATGATGCCGATGTCGATCGCGGCGCGGTCGGCGCTCCCGGAGAGGTCGGCCGGCGTCTGATCCGTCACCCACAACAAGCGCGAGACGGTCTGCGTCTGCGGGCGCACCTTTTTGTGCGGAGTGGCGCCGTCGAGGAGCACCACGGCCTTGTCGTTGCTGTCGATCGTGGTGACCACGCGGCGAACGTCTGGGCGGCTCACACCTGCCGCTCGACCATCATGCGCCTGATCTCGGCGATCGCCTTGGCCGGATTGAGACTCTTCGGACAGGCTTTGGCGCAATTCATGATGGTGTGGCAGCGGTAGAGACGGAACGGATCCTCGAGATTGTCGAGGCGTCGCCCGGTCGCCTCGTCGCGGCTGTCCTTGAGCCAACGATTGGCCTGCAACAGCGCGGCCGGCCCCATGAAACGCTCGCTGTTCCACCAATAGCTCGGGCACGCGGTCGAGCAGCACGCGCACAGGATGCACTCATAGAGCCCATCGAGCTTCTGGCGATCTTCGTGGCTCTGTTTCCACTCCTTCTGCGGCGTCGGCGAGGTGGTCTGCAGCCAGGGCTCGATCGCGGCATGCTGGGCGTAGAAATTGGTGAGGTCGGGCACGAGATCCTTCACGACCGGCATGTGCGGCAGCGGATAGATCTTCACAGCGCCCTTGATATCCGCCATCGCCTTGGTGCAGGCGAGCGTATTGGTACCGTCGATATTCATCGAGCAGGAGCCGCACACGCCTTCGCGGCAGGAGCGGCGGAAGGTCAGCGTCGGATCGATGTTGTTCTTGATCCAAATTAGCGCGTCCAGGACCATCGGCCCGCAATCGCCGCAGTCGACGTAATAGGTGTCCAGGCGCGGGTTTTTGCCGTCATCCGGATTCCAGCGGTAGATCCGATACTCGCGCACGTCGTGCGCGCCGGCGGGATACGCCCACGTTTTCCCGTCGGTAACCTTGGAGTTTTTCGGCAGCGTAAATTGAACCATCTGACTGTGCCCTGATCCCTAATACACACGCGCCCTCGGCTCGATATAAGCCACCTCGTTCGTCAACGTGTAGGCGTGCACCGGCCGATAATCGATTCGCACCTTGCCGTTGGCGTCGAGCCAAGCCAGCGTGTGCGTCATCCAATTCTTGTCGTCGCGCTCGGGGAAGTCCTCGCGCGCATGTGCTCCGCGGCTTTCGGTGCGGTTCTTCGCGGAGTCCATGGTGACGACCGCCTGCGCGATCAGGTTGTCGAACTCGAGCGTCTCGATCAGGTCCGAGTTCCAGATCAGCGAGCGGTCCGTGACTTTGATGTCGACGACGCCGCCGTAGACCTCGTGGATGAGCTTGTGGCCTTCTTCCAAAACCTCGGCGCTACGGAACACCGCGCAGTTGCTCTGCATCACCCTCTGCATCTTCAGGCGCAGTTGCGAGGTCGGCGTCTTGCCCGCGGCATGGCGGAATTTGTCGAGCCGCGCCAGCGCGCGGTCGGCGGAATCCTTCGGCAGATCGGGATGGCCTTCCCCCGGACGCAGAACTTCGGCGCAGCGCAAAGCCGCCGCGCGGCCGAACACCACGAGATCGATCAGCGAATTCGAGCCCAGGCGATTGGCGCCGTGCACCGAGACACAGGCTGCCTCCCCGAGTCCCATCAGACCCGGCACCACGTAGTCGTCGTTGCCGTTCTTCTTGGTCAAGGCTTCGCCATGATAATTCGTGGCGATGCCGCCCATGTTGTAATGCACAGTCGGAACGATCGGGATCGGATCGGTGCTGACGTCGACGCCGGCGAAAATGCGCGCAGATTCGGAAATACCGGGCAGCCGCTCGTGCAATATTTCCGGATCAAGATGGTCGAGGTGCAGATAGATGTGATCCTTGAGCTTGCCGACGCCGCGCCCCTCGCGAATCTCGATGGTCATGGCGCGGGAAACGACGTCACGCGAGGCGAGATCCTTGGCGGACGGGGCATAGCGCTCCATGAAGCGCTCGCCCTCGGAATTGACGAGGTAGGCGCCCTCCCCGCGCGCGCCTTCCGTGATCAGGCAGCCGGCGCCGTAAATGCCGGTGGGATGGAATTGCACGAATTCCATATCCTGCAGCGGTAGTCCCGCCCGCAACACCATGGCGTTGCCGTCGCCGGTGCAGATGTGCGCGGAGGTACAGGAGAAGTAGGCACGCCCATAGCCGCCAGTGGCGAGGATAGTCATCTGCGCGCCGAAGCGATGGATCGAGCCGTCGTCCAGGTTGATGGCGACGACCCCGCGGCAGCGGCCCTCTTCGTCCATGATCAGATCGATGGCGAAGAATTCGATGAAGAACTCAGCCGCGTGGCGCAGCGCCTGACCGTACATGGTATGCAGCATCGCGTGGCCGGTGCGGTCGGCAGCGGCACAGGTGCGCTGCGCGGTGCCCTTGCCGTAATGCGTCGTCATGCCGCCGAAGGGACGTTGGTAGATCTTGCCGTCCTCGCGCCGCGAGAACGGCAGGCCCCAATGCTCCAGCTCGTACACCGCCTCGGGCGCGCTGCGGCACATGTATTCGATGGCATCCTGGTCGCCCAACCAGTCGGCGCCCTTGACGGTGTCGTACATGTGCCAGCGCCAGTCGTCCTCTCCCATATTGCCGAGCGCGGCGGCGATGCCGCCCTGCGCCGCGACAGTATGCGAGCGAGTAGGAAACACCTTGGTGATGCAGGCGGTCTTGAGCCCGGCCTCGCTGCAGCCGACCACCGCGCGCAGGCCAGCGCCGCCGGCGCCGACCACGACCACGTCGTAGTTGTGATCCTCGATCGGGTAGGCGCGGCCGTTGATCGCCGGTCCTTTGCCATTCGATCCGCCGTTGCTAGTCACGGGTCACACCTTGAAGCTGAGCATGAGGATGGCGAAGGCGCCGGCGAGTCCCACCGCGACGGCGAAGAAGGTATTCGCAATCACCAAGATGAGCTTCCTGGCCTCGTCGTGCACGTAGTCTTCGATGATTACCTGCATACCGATGCGCATGTGGGTCGTCACCGAAATGATGAACAGCAGCATGATCACGGCGATGAGCGGGGAGCCGAGAATCTGCACCACGGCGGCGTGATTGCGCCCAAGCAACGCAACAACGATGAGGACGAAAGCGATCGTGAGCGGCACGTTGGCGATCGCAGTCAGGCGCTGGCGCCAGAAATGTCCGGTACCGGATCTAGCCGACCCGAGGCCGCGCACGTGCTTGAGCGGCGTGCTCATGTCTCCGAACGCCATCAGCGCGGCCCTCCGATGAAGAGATAGCCGACGATCCAGATGACGATGGTCAGGCTGATGGAACCGACGAGGTTCGCCCGCGCCAGCCATTCGCGCTCATGGGGGCCGAAGCCATGCCCGGTATCCCAGATCAAGTGTCTGATGCCCCCCAACATGTGGTGCATGAGCGCCCAGGTATAGCCGAACAGAACGAGCCGGCCGAAGAACGAGTTCATGAAGGAGCCGATTCCGGCATAAGCCTTGGGACCAGACGCCGCGGCGATCAGCCACCACGCCACGAGCAGGGTGCCGAAATAGAGGGCGGCACCGGTGATGCGATGCGCGATGGACATCATCATCGTCAGCATCGGCTTATAGATGAAGAGATGGGGAGAGAGCGGCCGCTCAGCGGGTGCCTTGATTTCGGCCATTGTTCTTCTCCGTCCTCGCGTGCGCTTTCGTTCGTAACCAAAGTCGCGGCGCGCGGCAATCCATGGCGCTTGGGTGGCGCAGCTTTCGCCAATGGCGAATATGACGCTCGGGGACTTGGCGGACAATAGGTATTTAACGTAGCTTTGCTTCGCTGAATCCGAAGGCAAGCCCGCCTCGCGGGCATGGGAAAGCCATGCGCTTCGACCTGACCGATCTCAGCCTCTTTCGCCACGTGGTCGAGGCGGGCAGCATCACGGGCGGTGCGGAGCGCGCGCATCTGGCGCTGGCCGCAGCCAGCACGCGCATTCGCAACATGGAGGACGCGCTGGGGGCGGCGCTGCTCGTGCGCAGCCGGCAAGGCGTGACGCCGACCCAGGCCGGCCGCACGCTCCTGCAACATGCGCGCGCGATCTTGCGCCAGGCGGAGCGGCTACGCGAGGACCTCGGCGTTTATGCCGGCGGACTTGCCGGGCAGATCAGGGTCCTCTCCAATACCAATGCGCTCACCGAATTCCTGCCGGAAGCGCTGAGCTCGTTTCTCTCCTCGCATCCCAACGTCAGCGTCGACCTCGAGGAGCGGCTGAGCGACGAAATCGTGGGCTTAATCGCGGAAGGGGTTGCCGACCTCGGCATCGTCGCCGCCACCGTCGACCTGAGCGCGCTGGAGACTTATCCCTTTCGCAAGGACCGGTTCGTGCTGGCAGTGGCGCGCAGTGATCCCCTCGCCAAGCGCTCCAAGATCGCATTCGCGGACGTGCTTGACCACGATTTCGTCGGCCTCGATCGCGCGAGCGCGCTGCAGCGGTTCCTCGCCGACAAGGCGGCCCGCATCGGACAGCCGTTGCGGCTGCGCGTGCAATTGCGCAGCTTCGATGCGGTATGCCGCCTGGTCGAGTGCAAGGTCGGGATTGGCATCGTGCCCGAGACCACCGCGCGGCGCGTGGCGCGCACCATGGCGATCGTCCCGGTGCCGCTGACGGACCCTTGGGCGGTGCGTGAACTCACTATCTGCATCCGCAGTCTCGAAGAACTGCCACCCTATGCCCGTCAGCTGGTCGAGCACTTGCGCAGGAGCCCGTGAGCAGAAACCAACGATGACCACTGCCGTCGGTTATCCTCCCGCATCGCTTTTTTCGCCAGTGCCGAGCCGCAGGGTCGTGGTGCGCGCCGCGAGCCATGCCAACAGCCGACATCCCATGTTGCCATTGAGCATTGGATTGGGGCTCTGATCCTTCGCGTTGAGCGGACTGAACCAGCTGCTTAGCGACTGGCTTCTCTCACTCGGGAAACGTGGTCCCGAACATCGGCAGACCGCTTCGCGACTCCGCTTTGGTCGCTTCATCCTGCAGAACATCCCAGTGTTCCGCGAGCACGCCGTCGGCCACTCGGACGACATCGGCGGCGATCCAATTTCTCGGCCTTCCCATTCCCGAAAACCGGCCATGGATGATCACGTAATCGTTTTCAGCAACGATCAGGCCCGGCTCGTACTTCAGCGTCGCTGGCGTGCTCCTGACCAGATTGAACAGGCCGTCGCGCCCAGGCGCGATGTGCGCGCTGTGTTGAATGTAGTTCGATGACCAGTACCGCTCGGCGGCCTTGTAGTCCCGCTTATTGAAAAGCGTATCGAACGCCTCGAGCACGAGCGCCTTGTTTTGCACCGCAGTGGTCTTATACGGCATTAAGCCATAACACTGTGTTCATGGGTGTACAGCAACTCGCAACGCTTGCGGTCCATAAACGCTTCTTCGTCGGGGATCACGTTCTGCCTGTAGCCATCCGATTCGAAGAATGCTTTTGCCCCGGAGATGTC
>WNFR01000437.1_pt1 | contig 45225 bp, 55 predicted proteins | sample 5400221 | NCBI WGS metagenome assembly WNFR01 (sample SAMN13153357, study PRJNA577476) | soil metagenome | isolation source: 40 cm soil under Madrone tree | place: USA:California | collected 2016-06-14 | reverse complement strand
GTGAAACCGAGCGACCCGCTGGCATTTTCAATTGTGGCAGCGACTCTTATTGTTGTTACTTTATTGGCTGCCTTCGTTCCTACCAGACGGGCAATGCACGTGGACCCGATTGTGGCCCTTCGGCAGGAATAAGCAGATTTATCGAATCGATGGGCAACAATCCCGAGGTCCCTCAGAAAATGCGCGGTCGAGTAGACGCCATCCGGTGCTGAGGCCGACGCTGGCGGCCTTCTTCGATCGATTGACCGCAGATGACACACTTCATGGATACCCTCCCGATTTCCTGTCGGTGAGCTGGCGCTCGGGATTGATCGAGGCTCAAAAAGATTGGGAGGCAGTCGAAAGAAACTGCCTCCCCTGTCACTTTGGTCCGGTTAATTGCAGGAGGCTGTGGCCACTTCGAGGAACGACGCGAGCTTCGCAGTCGTCTTGAACTGCGGGATGGGATCGAGGTCCTTGAAAGCGCTCGTGAACGCGTTGGACAAACTCCACACTGTTCGCGGAGCGAACTCCTCGACCTGCGGGTCGAAGTACTGATCGTGGACGCGCCGGGCCAAATGCTTCGGGGCGTCCAGCTTGCCCTCCACAAATGCGCGGTAGATGACCAGCTTCGCGGTTTCGTCCGGAAGGCGCGTTCCCTTCCACGCCTCGACTTGTTTCCTCATGGGCTCGAAGTTCCGCTGCATACGGTCCACTCCAACAGAGAGAATGTCGACGAGGCTCAGGTGCTTGGTGTGCTTCGCAAGCACGGGCGTGAAATCGCCATGAAACGCCATGTTGTCGCACACCAGCACCCGGTAACCGACCGTGAGGGCGAGGCGCATGGACTTATCATTGGAGTTTCGGACACCGACTGAGAATCGGCATCCGTCGAAAGTGGTCTCCAGGTCGAGCATGCCGAACATCTTCATGCCGTCGTTCGAAACAGCATATTCCTCCCGAACCACCGAGATTTGTCGGAAGCTCAGGGTTTCGACTAGCACCCCGACAATTTCGAAGTGCGAAAGGGGTTGATGGGTTGCGCTCCCCGCGGGCGTCGGGATCACCTTCAATTCTTCTCGGGTGATCTTCGAAGTACCGCAGTGAGCTAAGAGTTGAGACTGCTCCATGTGTGTTGTCTCCTTTTCATCGAATGGCTTAACTCCGAGATCCGCAAAGCGAGGCAATGCCTGGGACGCGGATTTCGGATTTCGTTTTGAATGTGAGCAGGCCCTATTTACTTGAAGCTTGGGGCAAGCATCGATCAGGAAAATTAGGCGCGGAGGGCTAACGCGCTGGTTTTCTGAGGTTAAGCGGGATGGGTGCCGTGATTTAGCAGGCGCCCTTAAAGGGCTTTTCCCCGGGTCGAACCAGAGCCTCAGGCAAGAGGCTCACATAAAAAGGACTTCTTATTCTGATTCCGCGCTCAAGAGGGTCGCTTGCGCCCGCAATTCATCAGGGGGGATTTCCACCACCTCGCCATCACGCCATCACGCCCGATATAGATTGGCAGGCCCTGGCGGGCGTGTTCCACAATCACCTTCTCGATAGCAGCTTTGAGCGCCATCTCGGCGCGCTGTTCCAATGGCAGGTCGAGAACGATCGTAGAGCTCTCTATGTATTATAGGGAGGCTACCCTGTTTCTCTAAGGCCACGATGGTGGGTGTTGCGCCCGAGTTATCGAAGAACATCCAAGAATCACCCAGAGGACGATAGTGCAGCAGGAAGTTGCGGATCGAGCGGTCGAATCGGCGGCGAACCACAACTTCGGGCACATCGTGACCACCCTCCAAGACTCTGGCTCTTACCCTCGCCAGCGCAAGACGGACAGTTGAGATCCACAAGAAAAAGAAGTGCACCTGGTATCCGCACCTTTTGAGATCGCGAATCAGACCCAGATAACTCCGACCCTAAAGAGTCGTCTCGAAACCGAAGCTCTCGCGACGCTTTGTGTGGAGATCGATTTCTTCAAGCATGAGCCGACCGGCACGGAAGGCGGCAGCTTCCGGCAAAAAGGGAGATACACCTTGCGCAATCAAATCGGCGTTGATGAAGTTCCTGCAGTCCGCATAATTCGGCAAGAATTCTCTTGCGAAGGTCGTCTTGCCCGCGCCGTTGGGTCCCGCAATAATGTAAACACTCGGACTGATCATCGCCCCACGATGCCTCCAATCATACAGGAGCAGCAACCACTAACCTGGTTAACGCCTCGAGAAACGCGAGGGCATCAGCACGTACCAGTATTGCTCGGTGTCATTTCCAAAAAGAGTGAATTCAGCGGCACTCTTGGCATCCATTACTCGCACGCGAATGGAGGTCGCTGCGCCCTCGGCGGCAGAAATTCAAGCAATGAGAGGGGGATTCTAGGAATAATGCAGGGTCACCTACAATGGAGCGGGTTTGCTCGAACTCACCGAAGGTTCAAAACGTGTGTTCGTCAGCTTGTCCACGAAAGCTTTCAGCGGCACACCATACTTGAAGACCGATCGAGATCGAAAGTGCGACACCATCCATGAATCCTGAAAGCGTGGAGCCTTCCTTGGCCATCTTGATGAAGATCGCCGGTGTTCCCCCTTATACATCCCAACAATGACGTAGCCCTCGTGGCCACCGACGGCGAATTTGTGCGTGATCGACTTTCTTTCGTCGGGGAGTCTGCGCCTGTGGGTGCGAGCGAAGAAATCTCGGTGTTTATGGACCTCGGCGCCGGCTATTTGCCTAACTTCTTCTTCCTCCTGTGAAGCGCAGGGGCCGCGTGATGGCGCTAAATCGGCTAAATTTTCAGCTTGCATCTGTTCCTCCTCACCTGTCGCGCTTGATCAGACGCTAGCGTCAGCGACACCAACGGCTGCAACCGGAGCAGCCAAATAATGCGCATGCGCACATGCGACGCAGGTCGCACCCTTAGTTGCTGCGCGAACAGCCGCCGCAAATACCGTGGGAATTTCGTGCTCCTCTCCGCTGCGTGACCAGAACTGAGGCACGACCGATCCGGCTAGTTGAACCTTACCGAGAGGCTCGACATCAAGGAACCCATTCACTCCACGATATAGAACCCTGCTCTCCAGCGGAGGGCGTCTGCTATTTTCGACTTGTCCCAGCTGATGTTTCGTGATGAGCAGCTGGCAGGTTCGACCTGCTCGAAACAACTCGATTCGCACAAGCACTGGTCCCACCACCACGGCGTGAACTCCGTTTACTGCTATGGCGTCGATCGGATGGAGATAGGGCAACGACTCACCGTCCGGCCCGCAGAACGTGACGTACCGGCCGAGGTCCCTTATGGCACCGCCAGACTCGATTCCTCGTAGTACATACCGCCCCGCCAGGGTTTGATGTTCGAGACTCACACTCGACTGAGCAACGATTCCGACGTCCTTCAAGCGTCGCAACACTGCTCTCGACAGAGTGAGTCCTCGACGCGTCAAAGCATCTTGTTTGCTCCGCACCTGCCTACCCCCTTACGTCGACTGACGAACTCGAATCGGACAGCCCACGGCCCGGCGAATCATCTCTTTCGTGCAGCCCGCCCAGCAGATGTACTTCCGTGGGTCGTCGATGGAGATCGCCAAGTTGTCGCAACTTCGATCCTGACCGCCCTCGGCGCACGAAGGGCATCGCGTTACATGATTACGACCGACCTGCCGAACCTTGCCGACGTGTTCGAGGATTTGGAACTCGTGACCGGATGACTGAACGAAGGGAGTGGCCTGGACGGGTGAAGGGCGTCTCTTATCGAACTCAGGTGGCATGGTCTTGCCCGCAATGAAGCTCCGCAGTTGGTCCTCGCTACATTTTCGAAGCCGGTTCAGATATGCGATCTGTTTTCCCAGGTCGTAATCCGTGCCGTAGAACCAATACCGCCGATTTGCCCCGCGATGAATTCCCAATGGTCCACGGATGGCGTTCCCAAATTCTCCCTTTCGCAGCTCATCGTGCTTCGGGAAGACTTCGATTCCCTCCCCCAAGCCGGCGCCTCTGATTCGCACTCCGAGTTTCAACGCCAGGTTGTAAATGTAAATTCTGCACTCCCGCGCCAAGGTCGGGCGCTCCATGAAAACCCAAAGATGGCCACCCCGCTTGCTCATCTCCAGAGCGGCCTCCACCTTGTCCTCCTGGAGGAAGTACTGCAGCTTGAGAAGGTCCTCCATTGCTCCGTCGTAGTCGGCATCAATGGCGACCCACTTCGATCGTTGCGTCGACGGGTTGATCGCGTACAGCCCGATGGTAAGTTGGCCTTCCAAGTGACGGCGGATCGTGGCCGCCGTGAGGCTCACTTCGTCGCCAGTCCGCTTTGGCCTCGGTCGAAAGTAATAGTGACGCCCGCTCTCAGGATGAGGCCGTGAGGATTGGAGGGTATAAGCCCCGCGATTTACAAACAGTTCGTGGTAGTCCCTCACGATCTCGGAAGTCGCTCTAAGCGCAGTCTCCAAGGCTCCTCCTTCCGAGCAGTGCCCGACTCAGGAAGCGCGTGCTCTACCTAAACTCACAGCTATCCTTTGTCAAATAAGTGGGAATAGGCGCTAAATCCTTGCTCCGATTGGGATTACTGCGGATGAAAACAGCGCTGAGGAAAGGCGTTTTACCCTAGGCAGGCTTCATCCCACCTTCCCCAACTCCATCGTTTCGCTGCGGTCGAAAACCCGGCTCCACGATCCATCGATTCTTGCCCGCAAGTAGATGCGAACGCTCCACGATATCGAGGAACCGGCATTCACGTACTAGCCGGTCGAAATCGCTGACCGTGTAGCCGCCGAATTCCTCGTCGTCAAAATCCACCCAGAACCAGGTTCTCGAACGACGATCATAGATATAGAAGGCGCCGGACTCGGGGTCCCCGGGAACTACAAGGAACACGAAAAGGGCCTTCGGGAACTGGACCCATTTTGCGATTGTGGGATGCTCGGTCACATCAAGCAGCTTGGCAACTGCTCCATCCGAACATTTGCCCACATCATGTGCTGCGTTCCGAAGATCGATTACGGGGATTACGTTCATCTTTCCAAACATTGGATTCTCCTTTTCAAGCGGGAAGTATGTGGCAAACGACAAGGGGCGTACCGACGCGAGCACTACGAGTCGAAGCTCCAAATCCGCATGATGGACCCGTCTAGAGCTTGCTGACTGTGCGTATCCTTGGCTGGTTTTCCCACTGGCGACCGGCCTAGGCGAGCTGGCTATCCTTTTGTGCGAGCAGAATAGGCGTGGGAAGAATTCCAAACCGTAAGAGTAAGGATTGCGCGGTACCCGGCGAACTGGATTATCTCCGAGTTTGCCGTCACTCGGGAGAAGCGTTGAGTAAATCGCCTGAAGAGTATTGTGGCCACGTGTTGAAGCGAACACCGGTTCAACACGTGCGTAACTACGGACCGGAACCTAGCAGCGATGGCAATTCTGACCTCTGCAGTTGCAGGATCGGGAATGATCTTTCCGCTGAACGACTTCCCAATTGGACTACGCTCGCGCTCCATCCGGCTCCAATCCTCTAAATAATGTACCGACCTGTGCGTTGATAAAACATGCCGGAGATAACGCCATTTTGTACGCACCCGCAAGCGGTGATAGAAGGGACCATATAGGGCATCCAAAAGCCCTCGTGAGTCCCGCGCCGTGTAGCTTATCGTCTTGATCCAACCTTACGGAAGGCGCAGCCCAGGCGGGCGTGAGTAAAGAAAAAGAGACCGAACCTAGAAGATTCGCCCCTAATGAAGGTTCTGGCCGAGGAGCATGTCGTTCAGGAACTACCGTCTTTCAGGTCATCCGAGGCTTGTTTGTTCGCCTTTTTCACCTCGGCTTTTGTGTCGACATTAGGCGCGAAGCCTTCAATCGCCTTGCCGAGGCTTACGGCACTGCTGCCGGTTGTTTTCGCCTTGAGCGCGTCGAATCCACCGGGGATGTCCAGGTTCTTCGCTATGTGTGCCGCGGCGACGCACTGGCCGATGTTCTTGAAACCGCCGCACGCGGTCTGCGCGTCCTGGCCTGTCAGCGTTTTGATCTTGCCTGCGATCGCGGTGTTATGGCTCAGCACATCGCTCGGCGAACCGTGCGACACGTCGGTAGCATGGGCCGCGGTCCCGCCCGCGTGCGACCCGCTCATATCGGAGGCACTTCCCGGTCCGCGGCCCGAAGGTGGCCCGCCGGGGCTTGGATGCGAGCGCTGAGCGAAGGCTGGCGCGCCGGGAACGAGCGCCATCGCTACCACCAGAATCACAGTCGAGTGTTTCATTTTCTCCTCCTGTTTTTGAAGTCGTGGGGACCGGGCAGGCTTTGTAGCTTCCCCTTACCGAGGATTTCTGACCTTGTTCCTATGATGCGTCCGATTGCAATCGGGATGTAACTCCCTTGCTATCCAAAAGACAACCTCGCGAGCAGCGAGCCATGCACCGGGCGCGAACAGATCATATGCCCAGCGCAACGACCATTGGCCGCTCAAGCGTTCCGGTGATTTAATCATTCTCCCCGGTGCGCTAGTTCCTACCAGCCCTCGTCCCCGGCGATACAGCACATCTGGGGATTGCGGAACCGGTGTTAAGGTGTCGGTTCCATGTGGTGTCGGTTTTCATTATTTCATCCCGGGGACTTTTCACTTGCGATTTGTCACTCGAAGCGTGCCCATCAGTCTAACCCCAGTCAGTTGATGGCTATTCTCATCCTGCTCGCCGGCACGTTGTTTTCGCTTTCGTACGTACTTGCGGTCGCGCGGCAGGCGAGTGCGGTTCACCTCAGCCTGCTTGCCACTGTGCTCCTGGGGTTCAAAACCTTCGTCGAGGCCGGGGCGAGCTACTACGGGTTCGCGCTTCTGTTCACAGCTGCGGCGTACCTGTGGACTCGAATCCCGGATGTACCTTGCTGCCAAAATTCGGACTTTCCACCTGTAAGTGTTGTTTATCTCTGCTGCGACGATTTCGATCGGGCGTTCCCTGATCACTCCCCACGGGCGTAATAAGTACGATATCTTCGGATTTAGCACTGCCAACCTAATATAAAAGAGACCACGACACCTATCTCCCGTCCGCTTCCCCACTTGCCGCGGCTCCTCACCCCGACACGAGAGCGGCCCCCACCAGAAGCTCCAACAATCAAATCCAAAACGCCATCTCCGAGCCGCAATCACCTCTCAAATCCAGAATAGTAAATAAATAAGCCCGGCTCGCTCAGTCTTTTGAGCACGCTCGCGGAAGGCCAATGCGGACTTAATATCGCTCCAAAGGAAGGCCAATCAATCCATTCACCTAGAAATCGCAGCGGTTTCGAGCGGTGTGGAAGCGTCATGGAGAGTTTCCCGAAGTCGGATGCAGCGGGACGCAGAGTTACAAGAAACCCGCATATCCAGAAGGTGGTTGTGCCAGTCCTTCACCAAACCGAAGAACACATGACACCCGGCATCCCGGAAGAAGCCGGAAACAAACTGCAGCAAGTCATAATTGCATACTAGGTAGAGCACGTACTTCACGTATGTTTCCCGACTGAGCGATGCTGCAACGTGTCTGTAGTACCTGATTGTCTTGGGGCTGCGCTCGTATTCGAGTGCGAAGCGCCGCTCTCCAGTCTCGGTGCGAACAGTCAGGACAGCGTCGTAGTCCTTTGCGAAGCCAAATCCGGTCAATTCATTCTGCGAGCGAATCTCCGTCGGAGCTATCCAACGGACAAGTACGCCTGCCCGAAGCACGCTCAGGTGAATCTCGTTGAGCCCGATCGCATGTAGGACACTCCGCTCAGCTTCCTTCCCTTTGAAGTGGTTACGTCCAACCAAGCAGTACTCCCCGATGCCCTGCAGTAGGAACGCAGCGCTGCTCGCGACGGAATACGCAAACTCACCCATGCAACCCATCATTGTCTGCCGCCGTACAAGCTCGCGGTGCACCAATCTTCGAAGCCTCCAGTCAAAAGACTTCCTACTCTGCTCATAGTGGTTCAAGCGCATGAACTCGAATAACTGCGAGTGGGTTACGAACTCCGAGTGCAAGATTTGGCGCAAGAGAGGCAGGTCTCGCGACTGGTTGAGTTGAATAGAGCCTTTCGGATAACGCATGGGGTCACCGCACCTTACGCACACTGAAACTGAAGACGTGCACTCCAGGGCCAAGACACGAACGGCTGAAGCATGAACTTGCCGAGATCCGTGTGCAACCAACTGTTAGCCGGCATCAACAGCATGGCTTCCTGCTCATCTCGGCATTCGCTGAAGGAGATCAGGAGCGTGCCTTCCGATCTCCACGCTAACGCCCCCACCTCGAGGTGTCCGACCTCACCCGATCTGACAACAACAAGGAAGTAGTCAGGTTGCTGCGGTGTTGAGAGCATGCGCTTGAACAGCACTTTATTCTGCCCCTCCCAGACGCAGGGTTCCGCGCACTCAAAAACGCTGTTGATCATCGCCAGCGGATGATTCGGGTCGAAGCCTCCGACGCCGTTGAATCGTGCATGACCCACGATCTTGGCGCGTGTCCGAACCCTTCCGTTTACGGGAACTCCTGTCGTGTTGAAGTACGCCCCGCGTGCACACCGCCTCGGGTCACTTTCGTCTTTCCCAAAACGGCGACGCCAAATGCTCCCAAAACCTGTGATTGTAACCAGCATCTCTTTCATGCACCCTTCAAGCGCTTGTTCTTCTGGCGCTCGGCATACAACTCTTCCTGCAGCCGGTTAATCTGCCCGACAAACCTCGCACCATCCCCGTTTGCATCGGCGGAACTGGTCTCCGCGGTACGGCCGCCAGAGGCTTTAGGCGCGTTTACCTTCTTTGACAGAGCATCGAGTCGCGTGGAAACGTCGGCAACAATTAAGGACTTCTGCCGGAGCTCTTCCTGAAGCTTGTTGCGGTCCTGCGTCGTAGCTTCGAGTTGATCCGCGACGCGCTGGAGCTCCGCTTTCAGATTATCGACCTGCGTCTCGCCCCAGCCAGGTCGGGTGTCGCCTGCTTCCGAGGCCTCGATCGCGCGATTGCACTGCTCGATGTGCCGGTTGTATTTCTCAATAGCTTCGGTGGCCGCCTGACGGGACAAGAGGTCGTGGCTGTAGACGTCGGCCATCATCTCCGCGGTGGCTCGCATGCTGCGGCGGTTGTCCAGATACACTTTCGTGGAGGCAGCCATCGTGAGTAGCATCCAGGCCGTAACTGTCACGCTGTACCAAAAGTACGGTTCCTTCACAGTCGCTTCCAGGAATGCCTCACGTCGTTTCTCAAGCCAGGCCCCGTAGTCGAAATTGCGCGGATTGAATTGCTTCAGAAGGAATTCGTACCAAGTGTCTCGGCCAACGTTCTGCCGTTGTGGGGTTTGCGCTGGCATGCTTGGCACAACAAGGGGAAGGACGATGATCAGAAAACCGCAACAGACTAGCCGTTTCATATTCTTCACTCTCAGTGTGCGCGTCTTGCGTACCGCGTTCCCACGAGTTCAGCACTCTTAAAGCGCAGATTTGCTCCGACCGATGTCGCTCTGGACTGCTTTAATCGAGGAAAAATCGCGGGCTCGAAGTGGGGGGCTCGAACGTCCGCTGGAGGGCGCACATGCAGGTGCGCGTGGAGGGTCCCACGAGTGTCATCGGTCATCAGAATTTCCATCTGACCTTTCGGCAGATTCTTGACATGCTCATCAAGCGCGCGTGTCTCGGTGGCCGGAATGTCGACCGCCCGGCCTGTCTCCTCATATCGTTCATATGCAAAGAACTTCCATCTCTCCATGGATAGGTTGCGCCGCGTGACGCGATGCTCGGCTGAAGCCCGCAGAAAGTAGCGTGCGGTTTCCTCGTCGCGAGTTCGTAGCGTTATCGTGGTGTTCGGAGCGGAGGCAACATCTTCTTTGAACCCGCGGCCGACATGCATGAGTTGGGGGAGACTCTGCATTGAGAACAGGAACGCCGTATTAGTACCTCGTGCCGTTTGCAGGATCTGTGAAAAGTTCCGGTAACCAAAGGGTGCGAATTCGTCCAGAACAACGCTGAAGAGCGGCCGATTGGCCCTGTGTCGCTGTTCGTCGCTTTCATATCTCTTGCCGACAACGAGCTGCAAGTTCTGCAACAACATTTTTCCGAGTGCGCGGACCGGCTCCGTGTTCTTGTTCACGTTAAGGGTCACGAACAGGATGAGTTCCTGCTCGATGACTTCGTCGAGCGAGAGCAGGTCTTCATACGGGCCTGTGATGACACTCAACTCGTCGTCGAGAAATGTCATGCACTCGTTCAACAGCCCCTGAATCTTTGGAACCCGTTCCCGGTCCTGGAATGACTGGTACAAATTCCTTACGGACATTTCAAAATTGAGTTTTCGTTGCGTACTCACGTGCACGTCCTGCTCGAGCTGTCGCGAGGCTTTCGCCACTTGCTCCCGCAACACGTGTTCGTCGATCGCCATTACCAGCACGTCGTAGAAGTTGAATCTCAGGCCCGTATACACAAGCACCCGAACAATGTCCGCGAGGTAATTCAATTGGTGCTTGCCGAAAAACTCGTCGTGGAGGTTAAAGGAACCGAACACCATGTTCACTACTGGCATGTAGTCCTCATCGCTACAGTAGAAGGGGTTGTATCGCACCGATACTTCCGGGCGGCCTGGATTGAGAACACGCAGCTGGTTGAGGCGGCCAGCATGATGTATGTGTGGGAGAAGGCTGTAAAAGAACTCCATGTCCCCTTTGCCGTCAAACAGAACCATCGGTATGTGGTGGCGGTCTTCGGGAGGTCCGACCAATCGGCACAAATCCTGCGTGATTATGTTGCGCAGAAGGGTTGTCTTTCCCGATCCAGTCATTCCCAACACAATTCCCTGCATCACCCGAACGCGGTCGGACCAGAGCCACGGTTTTCCGTGGACGTCGTAGCCGAGGATCACGCTACTTTCGTTCCAAGCCTTCTGGGTTGTCCGTTGGTCTGTGCTCGGACGCACAAGCAGGGGCGGATGAGGCCACTGCCTTTCGCGGCGTGAGCGTTTCATCAAGAACAGGTACGCGGTTGAGTAAAGAGCGGTCAGCGCAATGGCGAGATAGCACGCCAACTCGGCGACTTGCCGGCCGGTCAGATGGTAACGCTCGCGCGCTATGTACCAAGCGAGCCAGCTAGCAGCGAGTAGGATTCCCGCTATGGCAATCTCGTACGTTTCCACGAGAGGAGGATGTTCACGCGGCCTTGAATATGCGGGATTCATGACTCGATGACTACGCCTTCGTGTCCGACAGGTTGCGGCCTCAGCGTGCCTGACGATGACTCGCGCCCCGCCTGCTCGAAGCTTGACACCGGCGGGTACGAGGCCGTTATTGTCGATCGCGCTGGAATCAACAGAGTTTCACCAATGTTTATCGCTATGGTGACCAAATACCCAAGGGCAAGTGAGATCCAAAGCGCCGAGCCAGTGTCCACGGTTCCAGCAAGACCAAGTGTTATTGCGACGCAGCAAAGGCTAAAGAAGGTCGAAACAACTAATCCCAGTGTGAGGAAATCCGGTACAAATACTACAACCAGTTCCAATGATCGGAAGAAGAAACCCATCGGGCTCCCCTCATTAACGTAAAAGGTTGAAATAGCAGAAGCAGCCTACGGACACAGCGAACAGGGTCGCACCAACCAGGAAGCCGGTCTTTGGTTTGCGTCGTGCCCCAGGGTCGAAGGGGTTGGGGCTGTCGAAAAACAGGTTGGCGATGGCTTTGCTGAGACCAAAGTCCGGCCGTTTCGCCAATGATTCCTCGATCCAGGCGCGGATCTCGCGCGGTGAAACCGATACTGACATTTCAAAGCACCAGCGTTGCGTTAATCGGCCCCTTAGCATCGGCAAAGAACAGCAATCGAAGCACGGTCGGCTTCGCGTGCGGTCCCGGCAACTTGATCGCAACGATTCCCGTCGTCTCCTGGCCCGGCTCGATTCGCGAAGAGCGAATTTCGCCTTTCGCGATCTCGACAGGAGTCTCACCTTTGTACTTCAACCGCGACGCATCGTCTGAGCTCAGCTGAGAGTTTGAAAGAGCGTAGAGCGACTCTCGATAATGGGGCGCATTGAGCTCCACCACCTTCGGAGTTCCAGGCGCATAAACTTTCTTAGTTTCGTTCCGAATCGTGTACCGGACGAAGATTTGGCCCTCATGTTCAAGCAAATCCGTCAAGTGGACCGCAACCCGATTCTTCTTAGAAACCGACCCATAAAGGCGGACCGGCTGAGTATCGATAAGCACTTCCGAAGGCGACGCATCGCTTGGTGCGACACTTCGATTAAAAGAAACTGCGCCCAATGGTGGTTCGGGAATCGGCTGGTCAATCGCGAAATCCATTTGCGGCACCGCTCCTGGCGGATCGAGCTCGTAGTTAAAGCGGCCCGAGGCTGTCCAAACGAAGAGATTCGTCGCCACGCCGGTCTCCGTCGGTTCGATGAAGACTTTGTTTTCGCGCCACTCCACTTTGAACACGGGACTGCCCACCGCTACTGTGCTAACCGGTCCAGTCATCTCGAGAACTGTCAGATGGTTCAGTGCGGTTTGAACGTGAAGGATTTGCCCATGATCCGGTTTCTGCACCTCCACCTTCTGCCCCCAGGCGGGCCACGAAAGGGCTGCAACTGCAAGAAAAGAAAGCCAAATCTTGATCACGTCTGCTTCTCCTTCCCATCCTTTATATAGGTATATGGGGACCGCCCAGGAGGTCCGGACCGCGGACCTCCTGGACAGCATTCGGTTCACGACGGTTTGCTCAAGTTCGTTGTTGAGCGTTTTACGGAGACATGCTGGCGAATATCATTGAACACTAGCTTGCCATCGCGGATTGTTCCCGATCCGTAGCGCATCGGAAATGGCTGTATGCGATCGACAACGTTCCCGTCCATGAGCACTTCTCCCTTCTTCGATATCTGGAGCAGGAAGATTTTGCGCTCGTGAGTACTGCCATCGCGGTTGGGGAACTGTTCGACGAGAAAAACGCGGCCATCCTCGTCAAACTCAATTTCTCCGTCCACCAGCTCGGGGACGAAGACTTGCACCGGTGTACTACCGGTCTCCTCCGCGACCTTGTCGATGATTTCCTGTGGGAAGGCATGAAACAGGAGCGAGCCGTTTCCCTTCCCTGCACAAACCACTGTGTGCAAGGATTGGCACCAGCCACGCCGATTCTGTTGCTTTCCGTCTCCCCACGCTCGAATGATCGACCGCAAGGCTTGAAACTCCTCACGGGACCTTTCCTTGTAGGCGTGGACGGCACCTCGGGCGGCATTGCGCCGAGCACGTGCTTCATTCCTAGTGGCTTGGTCATTCCGTTTGGCCTCAAATTCCGCCTCGGCTTTCGCCAGGGCTCCATCCAAGGCCTGTTTTTCCTTGATGAGCTTTCCAACTTCCTCGGCGTAGATGCGGTTGACCAAGCGGCACTCCTGGGACATCTCCCGCGTGAAATGCTCGCTCGAAATCAACCCGTGGAAGTCGGCGATGGGCAGCTTGGCGGAAAAGAAGTCTTCGACTTCCTTCCTTGCGAGGTTGTAGAGGTGCCCGATTTTGTCGGTGGGCAGCACTTCTAGATGTACGGGCATATCGCTGACGCGCTCTTTGTCCTTCAGTTGGAGCCAGGGCGCGGGTGGCACCTTTTGGCGGATTTCGGCGATGAGCTGCTGGTTCACCTCGGTACCCCACTTCAGGCTATCGAGGGCATGCTGCAGCTCGTCAACGAGTTGGTAGGCTTCTCCTCGAAAACCAGCGGCGTAGCAGGAGGTCTTCAGATCGGTGATCGAACCAATCTGATTTCCTTTCGCCTGATTCGCAACAAGGGCGAGGTTCCACCATGGACTCTGTTTCTTGGTGCGCTTGGATTTCCCTTTTTCATGCCGGTCCTGGTGCGCGAACCGACTTTCCACGAAGCGGGGAAAACGATCGCCTTCGACCACGGCTACCAGGTCGAAATCGAAGTCTCCGCCGTTCTTGGCTGCCGTTTCGCTATGTAGGGTAAATGTTCCCTCGAGTTTGATCTGCTTCTCCACGAGATCCACGACCGCCCTGCTGTCCATCGAGCAGCCGTTTTGCTCCTCGACCACTTGTGCCACGAGGGCAACCGCCTCTTCGGTGGATACCCGTGTGTACGGAAGCAAGTCTTCGAACATGCGGATCGGGTAGCGCACAACCAAACCCTTCGGACACGGAACCGAACTGATGGCCCGGTCCTGAGGTAGCCAATCCGACGCGGCCACAACCTGTCCTCCGTACAGACCGAGGAAACCGTCGTCGGCCAGGGCAAAGCCTGGAATCTTGAAGCCGCCCGCGGTGCAAAGCTTGAATGCCCACTTCGCAAGCAGGCGGTTCAATGCGTTGTTGATGTAGGGATGTTTGATGAGGTACCCGCTCGAATCCACCTTCAGCACAGCCTCAACGACGGTGTGCTCGAAGGAGGTGTACTCCGAGTCGTTCACCTCTTCCCATGGAGCCTGTACGTGGGAAGTGCCTAGGAGTTCGATGACTTCATCGTAGTTCCCGTCTTGGCACGCTTGACGGAGCTTACGCGCCTGTTCCATGGCGAACGGAACTATTTCGAGTTGCACGGACTCCCACGGCGCGTGCTCGATCAGCGTGTAGCTGCTATGGAGATCAAGCCGCCTTGAAACCTCCCGGATGCCGAATACCACGGGTCCCCGGTACGTTCGAATCTCGACCTTGGGCCGCCGCCAACGGAAAAAGTCGAGAAAGCTCGAGGACTGCTGGTACTCGGGTTTTACGCAGGATTCGGGCAGGATGATGTCGGCCCCAAGTTTCTGGGAGACGTCGTCCGGCATCACCTTGCATGCTCCCTTGGCCTGCGTCTTCTCGAATGCGAGCCGGAACTGGTAGAGCCGATGCCCGGGCAAATGAAAATGGTCGAACACCGACCGCGAGATCCAGCCACGGCAGTCATTCGTGCCCAGTGTGCGGTCCTTCACAACCATCACCTTTGCGTCGGTCATCTGGATTCGCTGCTTGCACGGCGAAACCAGTATCCCGAAATAAGTGATAGCTGCTTCAGGCCACTTACGGAAACGCTCCGCAATTGCCGGCTCGTAGCGTTCGTCCACGGCGTAGAACTTTCCGCTCTTTGCCGAAGCGCTCGCGCCGATAAGTCGAAAGCGCATGCCATCTAGGTCGAAAGACCTCATGGATTTTTGAACTTCGTTCTCCTGATGATCTTCGAGCCTTCCGGGTGGGACATTGAGCCGTGCGACGCGAATGCCGGGATAGAGACCCTGGAGGAGCGTATTTTCCAGCTGCTCTTCTCGGGTCAGTCTCGGCAAACGCCGCTTCATCTGCCCCATCTCGTTGATGTCGAGCGTGATCACGGGCATCCCATTACTCATTTCAGTTGGCATTTCTTCCTCCTTATTTCCGTCCGGCAAAGAACAGACAAGGAGGCCGTTGCCGCCGGTCTCTTCGCTGTCCTGGGCCGAAAACGAGGTACGGTTTCCGGCCAGGTTCGCGAAGAACCGGACCAGCTCAGTTGGTTATGGGCATTTCAACGCTTTCACGCCTGCGTTGTTGCCCTTCTTTCTCCTTTGTTTGTCCGGCAACAACAAACAAGGAGTTTGCCGACTCACTCGTGTGAGCATGACTAGACTCACGTCGAGCGAGCCAAGCACTCATCCACAATTGATGGAGCTTGTGGACGGCTCTCGACAGACCAACTTCAGTCTGTGAAGAAAGCGTCGTTATCCCGTTTTGGGCGCACTACGAACAGCTTCTCGCCCTAGTTGCGGTCTCTTGCCTGACAAATCGGCAATGCCTCGCCATTCGCTGACTACGTAATAGCTCAGGCCGCTTTTGAGCGATTCCACTATTGCTTCCGGCTCGCCCGGGAACTCCTTGGTGAATTCGGGAACACCGTTACTTCCCCCCGATTGAGCGAGAAAAAAACGAGGCATTCCCGTTCCACTTGCGTGCTCGATTCGTTGTTTTCGAACTGCACGCGAGGAACGGCCCGCTTGCGAATCTTTGTCTTGCCCAACTACATCCGTTGCGCCTACCGCCACCATTGGGAGCTCCTTTCGTCTACGTCACCGCCGCCGAAAACGTGTCTCTTGGAGTCAAAGTCCGTTACGGCCTGCCCTTGTCGAGCGCGCTCTTCTGCAGCAACCCGGCTTCCCGGTCACCTACCATTTGCTCTTCGCCGTACTCGGCCACCAGAAATCCGCTCGGGTTCAGTTCTGAGCGAGCCGTCTCGACCAGACGGACGTTGTATCGCCCGACGATTTGATCCGTCGCCTCCGCCTGGTTCTTCACGCGGTGAACTTCCTTTACGCCAAAGATCGTGTAGGTCCATGGTGTACCTTTCACATGTTCAATCGAGCGGATCACGAAGTCCGAGATCACATGGTCGTTTTTGATCTTTCCCACGGTGTCCTCGTCGCGAAGCTTGTTCATGGAATAGACACGCAGGTTTGCGGTCATCATGTTTAAAGCCTCGGAAAGGTTTCGGTCCACCGAGTCCGGAGTGTACGCAAGATAGCGACCGAGAAATTGGCGGACTACCGCCCTGCCTTCGAGGTCTGTGGGTGCGATTGCAGAGAAGGCATCCGCCATAGAGCTACCCGCAGCCAGCGTGAATGTGGCCGCACTAGAGGCGCGAGGCCCGCCGACAACCGAAGCGTTGCCATCTTTATCGATACGGATCACCGTCGGAGGTTGCAAACGAACATACATGGCAAACGCAAAAGAAACCGTCGCAAGCACCCCGAATATCATTGCCAGCAGCATGGCGCGGTTCGCGTAGGCGCGAAGCATGCCGTCGTGCTCGTAATACTTCGTGTACCGGGTAACCTCGGGAAGCTCCCTGATCCGATCTATGTTCCTCATCTCCTATGCGCCTCCTTTCAGTCCCCGGTAAGCCGAGCCGATCGAGTAGCCGGCGTACCATGCCATAGCGTGCGGAACGCTGAACCCACGATATTGGCCAGGCCGGGTTGCGGCACGCTGCGGCGAACCAGAGGAAGGTGGAGGAGATGCCGCTGTTGTTGCCGGCGAAACATCGCTGTTCGCGTTACTGGAGGCGGCGGTACCCCCTCCGTTCATCGCGTCGCCCGCAGGGCGCGCTGGAGACATCGCGGCGGGCGCGCTGGCCGCCGCAGCGCCGCCGACCGAAGGCGCACTTCCGCCGAAGGGGAGCGGCGCGGACGATGCAGCAGCTCCTACCGGTGGCAGAGGTGGCGGTGCCGCGCTTCCTCCGGCTGCTTGAGAAGCGAGGGCACCCTCTGCAACACCGCTGAATGACGCAGCCGCCAAACTGGCAGTTGTCGTGATGGCGCTAACGATCGTCATCATTGTGCTGCCCATGTCGCCACGAACAATGCGGCTGGCAATAAACGGAATCAGCGCAATCGAGAGCGAGAAAATGCTAGCCGTCAGAGCTAGAAGGATCATCTGACTCGAGCCAACGAAACTGTTCAGAACCCCGTTCGCGTTAAGGACGGCGTTTATGCTCGAGAGATTTACCGCCGACATGAGGACTTGAAGGGTGGCGTAAATGAGCGCCCACGCCTGAAACGTCATTAAGTTGACCAGATAGGTGCGTGACAACTGGCCGAATCCACGCGCGGGCAGCAGCGCCAGAATAAAAGGACCCGTTACGTACAGCACCGACCCGTAAATCGCATAGAAGATAGTGAAGATGAGATAGAAAACGGGAAACAGCACGAACGCGCTCAGGATCAAAATCAAACTGATGACCCCTGAAGCGAGGCCGGTCACAAGGTTCCATAGGGATCTAGTCCCGTTGGCCTGCCAATACTGGGCCAACTGGTTCATCCAATTCGCGAAGAGATCCCCAACGCTCGTTGCGTTATAGATGAAGTTGGCGACAGAATTGAACATCCCATTGACGTCGCGAAAGACGGAGCCGTAGTTGGCGAATATCAATCCCAAAATCAGGTACTTGATCCCGGAGATCGCGAGCATCCGGACATCTCCGCCGGAGGCGAAGGCCTGGTATGCGCTGTAGAGAAAGCTGAGGACAAGAATCGTCCCGGCAACGCTCAGCACGGCGCTCGTAACGTTCGCGCCGTCGATGCCATTCAGCGCCGTCTGGAAGAGTTGCTGAAAATAAAACACGGGTCTATTGCCTCTTCAGGAGGTTGTAAATCTGCTGCTGAACCGCGGCCGCGTTTGCGGCGCCATTTTTCACGTTCGCACTCGTGTTGGCCAGATCGATTGCACGTACACGCATCAAATCCGCTGTCGCCGATTGTGTGTACGCATTGGCGCGAACCAGCCACGCATCTGCCTGCGCTTCAATAATTGGCGCGCTGCCGGGAGCAGCGGTTTGAATGCTCTGGTTGATTTGGTCGGCCGCCTGTAGCTCAAGGTCCGCCAGTGCATCAATCTCAATTGCTTTTTTCATTGCCTCCTGCGCTGCGGCATCCGTCATGTCGGTTATGTCGCGAATCTGCGGTGATGCGGCAGTCGCATCCGGCACGGCTCCGTACACGGCCGTATACTGCGCTGAGGTTTGGGCGATCTGGTTCGGGTCACGCGAAAGCAGGTTCTGTTCGAACTGCTGGGTTGCTGGCAGCGTCGCGCTGTTAACCGAAATACGCATGACTCCTTGGATCTGACTGAAGATGCCTTGCACGTTGCCAACGAGCGACCGCGCCTGATTGATCAGATTTTGCGGCCAGACAACCGTTTGTTCGAAGTTGGAGATGTCCTTCTCGATCGACAGGATATTGTTAAGGCCCCCTCCGATAATGTTGCTCAGGGTGCTGCTGATCGTTGTTAGACCGGTCGCAAGAATCGCGCAGCATGGGTCGAGGAATTGACTTCGGACGGGCTTGGGCACCAGCAACGTAAAGACCAGCAACAGAACACCGGTACGGACCTTGTGTCCCCTGGCCCACCTCAAACCTCGCACAAAGTTCCGCATTATGCTCCTCATCGGCTTCTCCCTTCCTATTTCCGTTGCAGCAGATTCAGAATCTGCGTACTTATATCTCCGGTCATGGCGGCTCCACGCTTGCGAAGCGCATTCTCGTGCGCCAACCGCGCGGCTTCCTGGCGCAATTCCGCGGCGAGCATTTTTTGTGTGAGAGCTTGGCTCTCGATACTGGCCACTACGGCGGCCGCGGTCAGAAAGAGCGCCGATCCGGGAGCCGCCTGGCTGGCGGCGTTCTCAATGGTATTCGCTGCCTGAAGAGCGAGATCATCGGCTGCATCGCTCATTTTCAGTGTTTTCAGGTTGTCGACTGCTAGTGCGTCGTCCATATCCATCATCGTGCGGTCCGCCGGGCTGGCCGCGGTCGTATTCGGAATGCTGCCATACGTGTTTCCGAACGAGGTGGTCAGACTCGCGAAATCATTGGTTTGGTGATTGCGCATGGCGCTTTCGAGGCCGATCGGGTTGGGCAACGTGGCGCTCTTTAGGTTGATGTTGTAAATCGTCTGCATCAGATTCCTGTACTGGCCGATCATCTGCGTCACCATGGCCTTCGCCTGATTGATGAGGGCGACAGGCCATGTTGCTTGTTGGTAGAAATTGCTGATCGCGCTGCGGACCGAATTGATCGAGTTCAACGCTGTCTTGATCAGGCCGTTGATTACGTTCAACACCGACTGAATGGCGACCACAATGCTTCCCTGCGCCTGCGCGAGCGGCGGACTGACAAGCGCCACGACAAGTACACCTGCCAAGGTGAGAACAAGTACTTGCCGGCGGGTTCTCGCGACAACCATGCAGTAGGAGAAGAGAACAACGAAGAGGCCAAACAGAATGCCCGTCGGTGATGCGTTAGACGTGCCTCCCACGAGTTGATTCATGCCGCTTCTCCTGTCACCGCGCCTGAGAGCTCTTCCGGCAATGGCGGCGCCTCCGCCAAACCGTGAGGAAACCGCCGTGCCAGTTCCTGATAGGTCTCGAGCAGCGGCCGGTCAGCATACTTTTTCAGAACCCAGGCTCTGTACCTTCTCTCCCGGGGAAACGTGGTGCAGACCCAGTAACCCACGGTAGTTGGCACGATTCGTATCGTCTGGGTCGTCTCGGCTTTTTCTCCGAGCACCAAGAGAGCATCGGCGCTCTCTCCCTTTCGAGGCGCGCTGAAGCTCTTTACCTCATTCAGCGCCACAGGATTCAAATACAGGTGATTCACGAGAGGGCTAACGTCCCCTGGCTGTTGTCCGACGATCTTCACGCTCGCGTTCTTGAGGATCCCTGGCCCATGTTCCCTAGGCTGGAACTCCGTTCCGACAAAGTCCTCGACCGTCTGGCTGATTCCCCAGACGCTTGCATTTCTCTTGCGTGCCGTTCGGAAAAGCTGGACCACTTCAGGAGCCAGTGTTGGGGAATCCAGCAGAAACCAGCACTCATCAAGGACGGTGATGCTCGGCTGGCCTGATTTCCCGCCAGCCCGCGATGCGACAGCATTCGCGATCAACATGCTCATGGCGGTCTCGAGCTTCGGATCTGAACTCAACCCTTCGACGTTGAAGAAGAGCCAACTGCTCTCGAGCCGCATCGTCGTGTGCGCGTCGAAGAGTTTGGCGTAAATCCCTTTTTCGCCGGTCCATCCGCGCAGCTTGATTGCGGCCAAGCGGGCTTCGTCAATCGTGCGCTGCATGCGCTCTTCATCGCGCCACTGTGCGAGTTCCTCGCGAAGATCGTTGAATGTGGGGATCGGATTGGAGTAACGAATGGCGCAGCGCTTATACGTTCGCCCGATTGCATCGCTCAACAGATTGTCGACGAGTGAGTTGTCCGAACCTGGGCTGTCGCCGATCATGTGCCGGGTTAGATTTTTGAGAAACGCGATCTTTTCCTTGCTTGGCGTTGTTTCCGCCGACGGCAGGTCCCAAGGGTTGAGCGTCTCGGCGCCATCCAGCTTCACGTCAATGACCCGCCCGCCCATCAATTCCACAAGCGGCTGGTAGGAATCACCGCGTTCGACGATCGATATTAGCGGGTTGGCGCGCGCCATCATGAGCAGGAAGAGTTGCGCCATGAAGGTCTTACCCGCGCCGCTCTTTGCCATGATGAGCATGTTCGCGTCGCCGATACTTGCGTCGAAAGGTGAGAACGGCACCAGTTGCCGGTAAGGCGTTTCAAAAAGCATGAGCGGCGAACGAGGTGTTCCGCGCCATGGCACTTCCACCGGGAAAAGGTCAGCGGCATTGAGCGTCAACAGGTCGAGCTCTCGCCGGTTCTCGCCTGCCATTGCGGGCAGGCCGCCGAAGAAAAGCCGCTTTTGCGCCAGCGTCTCCGGAACCCCGCGCCCGCCATTCATCCTGCCGATCGCGTGTAATACGCGCTGGCGACGGTCCGCCAGAATGCGTTCGGCTTCTTCGCGTTCGGCCCGGTTCCGGCATGGTCTGGAAGTCCGCACGGTTACGACCAGGCTCATTTGGCAGGCTTTCAGCGAACTCGAAATCAAATCCTGCAACACCTTAACCAGTTGATGTTCGGCCACCTGCGCATCCACGTTGATGCGAAATCCTCCGTGGAAGTCCTTCTGGGCCGCGAGCATTTTTCGCAGCCTGCTCTTGTATTGCTTGATGGACCTGCTCTGGTCCGGCAAGATGACCTCCGCATTGATCACCAGAGGGAAGTCCATGACTACGAGTTCCCGTAGAATTCCGGGGAACGTGGCATCGGGCAGGTTTTTCAAACTGATCCACGAATACAGCAGGCCTCCGATTTTCAAGTAGTCGTCCTGTTCATCCTCGACGTTGACATTCGCCATCTGGCTTCGCGCGCTTTCATAGAAAAGCGAGTCGTTCGCAGGCCGGTAGTGGGTAGTGTCATTGCCCAGAGGATTGAGCGCTCGTTTGATCTCAAGGAACAGGGCCTGATGGGTCATTCGGCGAATGGACATCCCCGTCGCTTGAAGCGTCGCTTCCACACCCGCCAGGAGGCTGTTGAATTCGGCAAGCAGTCCCTGGTGCTCCCGCTGCGACCGTTCGATACACTTCGAAGCCGAAACGCTCCAGTTTCCGCTCGACTTCATCTTTCGTTTCCACTCGAAGTCCGGCGATTGATGATGAATACGGGGATTCCAGATGAAATACAGATGGAGGAATTGCTCCAGATAGAAGCCGGCGGCCTCACGGTTCCGCCATAGCTCAACATTGAGGTGATCGAGTTCGCGGAGCACCTGACCTTCATTCCGGCGCTCGCGCACATAGCGAGAGATCAAATCGCCCGTGCCTTCCCGAATCTCAAACCGCATTTGCATCCGCATGGATCGTTCGGGCAGAGACCTCACGAGGGCTTCCAGGAGCCCTTTGATGCGGTTCCTCATTTCATCACTCGCGTAATACGACTGAATGCCGCTGACCTCAAAGCCAGCAACCAGAGAGCCATCCACTTGCACGGCCACGTCGTCGAGCAGATCACGGATGCGCAATTGTTCACACAGAGGCGGGGCGCCCTGGATTTGTTCGTACCGTTCGGCGGTCAGCGGCATGCCGTGTCCCCCAACCGCAGATATCCTCGTGCAAGTTCCCTGTCCCGCTCCAGCGCGGAGTACACGTGCGGCTTTGTATGGAACAGCACCCAGTCCTGCAGATAACCTCGTTGCTTGCCATACTTGAACAGCATCAGGGCAGGAATGCTCAGCGCCGGCACGACGTACTGCAGGACCATATTCATCGGCAACCCGAACATTTCGCGGTGCAGAAACCTTCCGAGAATGTTCGCCACAACCGCCAGGGCGAGAATCGCAAACAGGTCTTCGGCTTCCAGACCGAAAAACGTGACGCGCGTCCCAAGATTGCGATACACAGGTGTCACTTCCAGCGCCATGCGTCTTCTCCCGTTCAGCTGACTCCGCCCGTCCCCTTCAGAACAAAGAACTCCGCCAGACGCACCAGTCCGGATAAAAGCAGACACAGGCCGGCTACGACAAAGTGCCTCATCCATCCTTCCGTGGGGTGAATCCGCGTGACGATCCCCATACGCAGCGCCCCTGCCGTGACCTGCAGACCCGCATAGACCGGCATCAGCACATTGCAAATCCAGTCCACCATACTCACCAGAGACATCCAGTAAACATCCGGATCGTTCCAAGCCCTCTGCGAGGCGAACGTCTCCATCGCTCGCAACAGTCCGGAAGCCATGAGGCAGAACAGCCCCCCATACATCCCGGCCACATAGGATTCCGAACGCGCAAATCGCAAGATGGCGATCGCAAAAAACAAACCGGCCAGGGTCGGCAGAATCACATTTCCCGCCCAGTTCGTCAGATTCAGAATCCCGTTCGTGAACGACATCGCCGCTCCTACGCCTCCATGGAAAGCACCAATTTCCAGATTCCGGAAACGCACAGCATCGCTAAGGCGACAGCCACCAAGCGCATGGCTGGGCGGCGCGTGGCAAAATTGATGATCGCGCCTACAATCGCGAGTCCTGCTGCGATCGGCATGATGGTTCCTGCCAAGTAATTCCACAGGCTGTCCAGAACGTCCGCAGTAGCAAACTGCGTGCCCGTGTTGTAACTCTGGATCAAGGCGTACGTTGCCTGCGTGCCGAGAAGGAACATCGCTGCGAGCACAGACGGCAGAGGGTGTCCGCCCGAGGCAGTGTCAAGAATTGCCAGCAGAACGAAATACGCCGCGAGAGTGGTCACCATCCGGCCGGCCACAAAATTCGTAACAAAGCTGGACACATCCGACTGAAAGGAACTCAACCACGAGGTTCCAATCCCTCCAGACGGTAACGGAGCTGCGACTCCGAACGAAGTGAACCATCCGACGAGTGGCACGAGTGTCACGAACATGACTGCCCAAAACATCCACTTCGTGAAGGCACCACCAACAAGGAACGTAGTTCCGCCCTCGCGTCTCAAGCTGATTCCCGCGAGAACCAGCGCGACCAAGGAAGCTGCGGGCGCGAGCTGCAAGAGAACCTGGATGATGTCGGTCAAGAGTTGTGGGACAGCCATTGCTCCGTAATTCCTTTCCCGTCCGCAACGTGGTTCAGAGTGAAACCTTCGCGGGATCGGCAGGCAGCCGGATTCTTTTCTCTCCTTTCCTGCACTGCCCGCCGCCACCGCGGTGGATGCGTGCCGCCTCGGTTTACGTCACGCCTCCGGTTCCATTGGTGATCCAGAACTCGATCAACCGGGTGAGCCCAGAGACTGCCAGCAATCCAGCAGCTGCTGCGAGCCACCGGCCGACACCACGCCCATGCAGCCAGGCAACAACCGCACCGACTACAGCGCCTCCGGCGCCCACAGGGGCGATGACGTTACCAATCCAGTTGATGAAGTTCAGGAAGGCGCCTTCCGGTTGCGCGCCCGTTTGGCCCTGTACCGCGACATTGAACTGCGGCTGAGGGCCAAGACTTTGCGCCCAGACGATCTGACTTCCCAAGATGAAACAGATCGCGGACACTGCCAGTCCTCGCTTCCACGCCTGGTCGGCCTTCGCCTTCATGGAGTTCGGTCCCCCTTTCTGCTTCGCTACCTCTCTCCGGCGCAACAGCCAGAGAAAACTGAAGCGCGGGGAAAACTAAGATCAGTTCTCGTGTTTGTCAAAAAAGTGAGGGGCGTTGCAGATGATATCGAACAGAAACAACCGTGAGGATCGATCTAAATGGCGTCATGGCGCGTCGGGAAGAAAGTGATTCGCATTCGACTGTCGTCGATAGCACCCGGCGACGACCGGCATCGGCAGTTCTAGGTGAGAGTCGCGTCCAGGGAATGGGGACGGCTCAGTTTATGGTGTGGTCTTTGGGCGGGATCTCAACTCGCTTGTGCACGACGCCGGCCTTGTGCAAAGCCTTTCTCTTTTGCTCGATATACGATTCATCGTAGATAGTTTCCAAAGTCTCCCCGAGTCCAGCGAGAGCCGCCTCCAACTTGGCGAGTTGGGATGCAAAATCCACTTTCTCGAAGCGCCACTTCTCGCGGTATTCATAACATTGCCCCGAATCGTCGAGATTCAAATACATGCGTGCGATGCCATGCTTGTACTGGTTGATCCCGTTGACCCGGCCCATGAACATGAAGCCGGCACAACGCTCCGCGCCGAGCTTGTCCACCAGCGGCTTCCAATTGGGCTTCATTCTCCGATCGACCTCGCTACTGCTGCGGTACTTGCTGGGCGGTGTTTTGCGTGCCTGCCTGCTGAATCATTTCGCTCAGTTCCTGCTTAAGCTGCAGCAATTGCCGAAGCTCTGCTACGTTTGGTAGCGGTGCGTTGTTCACCTGCTGCACCGCGGCTGATCGCAATTGGGCTCCACCTGATGGTGTGCTTTTTTCAAATACGATGTAGAAGCGCGTATTCCCTGGCAAGGTGACAACGATATTTTGGTTGAATGCCATGGCGTTCAACTCTTGGTCTCCCGCAATTCCGATATTCGTCGCGATCCGGCCGCGCAGGAGCGCGCTCTCGGAAAGGGGCCCGTTGAAACCGTTGCTTCCTCCCGCCCCCACCAAATATGTCGCCACGGTCCCTAGACCCGTGAAGGTTCGGACTAGAAAACGAGTGCCAGTCCTTCTCCCACTGATATTGCCCTTAAGAGGTCCGTACGTCAGGCTCATCGCCGCGGCGTCAATCTTTTCGGAGGTTCCGTCCGGCATTTGAATCGTATCGAAGCGGATCGTCAGGTATCCGGAGCGGTCCGCTTGCTGAAGGGTGCCCAGTACTTTCGCCCCTGCCGGCACGACAATCTGGCCGTCCTTTTCATAGTTGTACTCGATGGCCGCAACAACTGGCGTTTTGATCGCGCTGCTGACAACGGATTGGAGCCGGGCGACCAAGCGCGTCCCTGGCAGCAGGTCCAGCATCGACCGACTTTCTTCCAATGCGCTCGCAGCCATTCTCTGGCCACCGTTCGCCGAACTGCTTTGAACACTCCGGACAAACACTAAAGAAGGTTTGCGAAGGTCCTCTGACGCCGACGGCGCTGATGAAATGGCGGATCCAGGCGCTCGCTGGTGTGCAGCGGCATCCGAAAAGTCAATTCGTCCCAGAGCGTACGGCCCCGCATCCTTGGCAACTGGGGCGGCGACGGACTTTTGCTGCCCTCCGACAAACGGTTGGATCGGACGCGCCGTCCTGCCGACATCCTCCGGAGTAACGCCCTGATTGGCCGAGCCATCTGGCTGTCCCGTTTGCGCACTCAGCAGAGGCGTCACCGATCCTGTCTGTCCGACCGCCTGTTGGCCCGGGCTCACTCTACGCCCCAAGTCCGGCGTCCCCGCTCGCCTTCCCTCCATAGGCTTGTTCGCGTTGTTGGAAGAGGAAAACACTCCCAGGAACACAAGGAGCACTGCAATCGCAGCCCCTGCCAACAGAAAGAGCGAACGACTCCGATCACGGCCGAGTTCACGCCGGTCCGTAACCTGCTGCTGCCGTCGCGCCTTGTCGAAGGCCTGACGAAAAACTTCACGCCAGACGGGACGGGCAGAACCCTTTGTTCCCTCCGTTAGCGGCTCTTCGACGGAGCCGGATTCTGATGCTCCATCAACTCTCTTTTCATTTCCCTCTGCCATCTTGGTTCTCCCGCGAGGTGGTCACCCCGAAACCGATCGGCGCCAAGGCCGGGCGGTCCACAGCCCCCGACTCCGCCATCTGCAACAGGAGTGTCTCGTTCGACTGCTTATATGGCGGACGCTCAAACACTACGACACCGTCGGCGCGTTCGGAAGGTCCCAACCGGCGTCGATTCAGCCGAAAGTCCAGCACAGGCAACTGCTCGGACGTCGACCACTTTGCATGCCGGATCAGCTTCCCCGAGATTGTTCGTCCACTCAGTTGTATTTGTGGGGTCATCAACAGAACCGCGTGCGTGGTCGGGTTTACGACCGAGAACAAGACGACTACTTGCTGACCATCATCGATTACGCGACTGACTCCGGTGCGAACGCGGTCGCCATTCTCAGACTCTTCGCCGACGCGCTGCCCGTACAGGGCCGGTAAGGGCGCATGCTCTTGCTGTTCGAGAAGTTGGTCCAGGCCGCCATCTTGAACATCCTCACGTAGTGATTCACTTCGAGTCGGCAGGCGATCTCCAAGGGGTGAAAAGGCCGAACTCGCCGCGTCTCCCGCTTTCGTGGGCTTTTTGACTTCTTTGCCTTCGGACCCACCAGCTTGTATCAACGGCACGGTCGCTCCAATCAAAGCGAAAGGAAGTGCGGAAGGCGCGACGAAAAATCCTGCGGAAGCCTCATATTTCAACAAGAAATCAACTGGAGTTCGATCTGCTGAACTACTGTCCCCTCGGCTTATCAATAGCAAGCTGACTTGGTGTCCGCTCGCCGTCGCAATCAGAAGATTAGTCTCAGACGGTCTGACTGACAGAGCTTTCACAAAGACGAGCCTGGGCTCGTGCTCCGAGTGCTCGACCTGAAACTCAGATGGATCGCCGACCACGACCGAGCTCACTATCTCAGGCAGTCGGATGGCGGTGACGAACCGAGGTGCCACCTCCACTGCCGTGACTTTTCCCTCGAGGTCGGTCTGCGTAAGGATTTGGGGCTGGACGTGGCGAACTTGCGCAAGCGCTACATCGGACTCGAGAGACAGCCACAAGAGACACAACCCACTAAGTATTTTCATATTTCACCTCAGGGTCGTCGCGCCCTCTGTGTTGCCAGCCTTCCGGTCGCGACGCGTCGCCCAGCCCGATACAACTGTGCTACCCGACTGACGTAAAGAAACACCTCGCGGGAACGGTATGCTAGTCCCTGCAAAAGGATCGCGGACTCACCCGCTTGATAGGCGGCCACAGCAAGTCGTAGATCGCCATGGAAGAGACGGAGCAACCAAGCCAGGTAAGCAACTCCGCCTCGAACGTTCTCGTCGATGTCGAATCGGTCCAGCACCCCGAAACGAACTGCCGTCCGAGGCATAAGCTGCATGAGGCCTACTGCTCCCTTTCTGGAGACCGCATATGGGTTCCAGCCTGATTCCACTTGGATGACTGCATCCACGAGTTCCACAGGGATGTCGAAGGCCGACGCATAAAATTCCGCCCGTTGGGCGGAGAATTCCTGCACTCTTTTCGGCAAGCCGGCCCAGGTCGCAGATGCACTCAACAAGACCACGAAAGGCAATGCCCTAGCGAGAATCATGATTCATCCGATCTTTAGGCCAATATCTCCGTGACTGTGCTGATTGTGTCGAGTTTGTCTCGGTACATCTTGGAATCCACAAGGAGCCCCTCAAAGCCCTCGCGCAACAGGAGTCTCCCCCGATCGCCTTCCGTCTTTGCCAGCAACGGCAAGAGAACATCTCTCTGCTTCGGCATGATTTCTTTAACCCCAAGAATCTGAAGCGCCTGCGCCAAGTCCAACATTTCGGCGATGGAGGGCGGCTTCTCCATGTTCCAGCCCCGCAGAGCGTGGGCTAAACCCGCCATTTGACCGAGTAGCGCCGGCTCCTGGTGTGCACTGCGTCTAGCCAGGATTTCAACTTCCCGTTCTACCGCGGGGTACTCGAACCGCAAATATAGGCACCTCCGACGCAATGGGTCGCCCAGGCGTCGCTCCTCGTTCGAACTCAATACGACAAAAGGAATGGTTTCTGCCTCTGCCTTGATCGTTCCCAGTTTCGGGACCGTGAGCTGCCATGCGCTCAAGATTTCCAGTAGCAGCGCTTCGAACGCGTGATCCACTTTGTCGAGCTCGTCGATCAGCAGCACACAAGGCTTGCGCTTGTATCGCAGCGCCCGCAACAACGGGCCTTCGGCGAAGAAATCGAGAGAGTGCAGCCGATTTCGGATGTTCTCCCAGTCATTGCCCAGGGAGTCTTCTTGGGTTTTCAGAAAGAGCCTTTGCAAGGACTCATCAAACTTACCGATGGCCTTCTCTTCCGTGATTCCTTCGTAGCATTGCAGTCGCTCCACCGTGGTATCGGCGGCAGCCGCAACCGCATAGGCCAGTTCTGTTTTTCCACACCCCGGTGGCCCTTCAACCAACAGCGGTTTCCGCATCCTTGCAGCCAGGTACACCACCTCAAGAGTTACGGCATCGATCACGTATCGTGCGTCAGCGAGCCCTTCTGCGAGTTCACCGATTGACCGAAACACTGGTTCTGCCTCCACTGTGCGGGCGAAACATACGCCAGCAGGTGCAGACACACACTCGACCTGTCACAACTCCTGCGCGGGGACGGTCACGAAAAGTAGAGTTCTTTCGAGGGTGCACTCGGCCTGACCGGAGCCGCCCTTCAGCCTCGGTGAAGCTCAAGTCTGTTGGAGCAAAGGTGGATAGGTCGATTTGAAGAAGACCGGGCAGAGATCCTTGCGGCAAAGCACCTTCCCTTTCGACAAATACTTCGCCAATTGAGTCTTTCATGGCTAACCTTCGATCTGGGCTGCTCCCTGTGGGGGCTTGGAATGACCTAGTATCAGATGCTCTCTCACGGCGCCCCTCGAGCACATTGACGCGAAGGACGAGAAACGATTTTTGGCAATCGCACAGTTCATAGCTAACTCCGATTGGGATTTTGTACTCGGTTAGAAGGCTTTGACGAACCCGAGAGTGATCTGCACGCTAGGGAAAATGATTTCGTCAATCGCGGACTTCATGGCTAACAATGTCGCAAGTCGCGACTCACGCTCAACTATAATCCCGCTGCCTGGACTTGAGCTGCGTGCTGGGCTCTCTCTTTACGTCCTTGCGCATCGCGCGCAATTTTCTGGCAATCGCGTACTTCATGACTAGCTTTTCTCGACCGCTTCTCTCCGCACCTTGTCCGAAGATTTGACAATCCGAAGGTTCTCCCCTAGAACCCAACACGTGCACGAGACTCAACAGCTGAATCACGCTTGCGTGCAGCAGCTCATCGATCGCCAACTGCCCGAAGGCGGTTGGCCTTTCACACCAGATAGGAAGCAGTCGGCTATCGAACCTACGGCCTTGGCCCTGTTGGCGTTACCGTCGAACTCGCTTGGCGAACGGGAGGCTGCTATCCGATTTCTGCTCCGTGCTCAGAATTCAAACGGCAGCTGGCCCGCTTTCATCGGCGACGACGAGGACGGCTGCGGATTCACGGGATTGGTTCTCTATGCTCTCAATCGCCGTTGTGTCCAAGCGATGATTACCGATCGCGCGGTCCACTGGCTGGTTCGGACCCGAGGTTGGGAATCACATTGGCTGTGGAAATGGAAGTTCCGGACCAGCGATCGTCATGTTCGCTTCGATCCTGACAAGTTCGGCTGGCCATGGGTGCCAGAGACGCTCAGCTGGGTGGTTCCGACCGCGTACGCGCTACTTGCCTTGCGACACACAAGTAAAACCAAACAAAAGGACCTCCTGCGGTTCCGTGTCCGACGCGGCGTGGAGATGCTGTACGACCGGATTTGTCCTGAGGGAGGCTGGAATGCGGGTAACGGCGTAGTGTATGGAACTCCGCTGGCTCCACATCCCGACGCGACAGCCATAGCTCTCCTCGCTCTCTTGAGGGAGCGTCCCAATGACCTCATAACGACAAGTCTCGATTGGCTCGAGCGACGGACCGAGTCATGCTTCTCCCCTTGGACCCTTGCTTGGACCATTCTGGCCCTCGATGCCTTTGGACAGCCCACGGGACGGTTGACCAATCGCCTCTGTACTGTCGCTGATCCACGCGTAGTCAATGATTGTGCGACCGTCGCGATCGTTTCACTGGCACTTCGTTGCGCTGAAGAAAGCAACGCATTTCGAGTGACGCATGAAATTTGATCGAAGAACTTTCTTGACGACCTCGCTAGGCCTGGCTGCCGGTGCATCTGCCGGCGCCGTGTTGAATCGAGCCAAGTTTCACGTAACGCGAAGGCCGCCACGCTCTCGAGTGGCAGTTCTCAAAGCCGAATCGTATTCTCCGAATCTAGAAGCCATTTTGTATTCTGGGTTGGAGTTGTTTCAACTCGGCGTGCAAGGAAAAACTGTTCTTCTGAAACCAAACCTTGTCGACTACATCCCCGGAAGCCACATCAACACGCACCCTCTCCTTGTCGCTGCCGCGGTCGAGTGCTTTCGACGTCTGGGTGCAAAGAGTGTGGTCGTCGGCGAGGGACCGGGCCATCAGAGAGACACGCAACTAGTCCTACTCGAAAGCAGCTTTGACGAAGAGCTCCGCCAATTGAAAGTCCCTTTTGTCGACCTAAATCGCGATGAACTGGTGCCCACACGTATGCTCGCTACGTATACGGGCATGCAACGCCTCTGGTTGCCCCGGACCGTGCTGGAGGCCGATTTCTTGGTTTCCATGCCCAAAGTGAAGACCCATCACTGGTCGGGCGTCACTCTCAGCATGAAAAATATGTTCGGAGTTGTGCCGGGGGCGAAGTATGGCTGGCCAAAGAGCATTCTTCATTGGAAAGGGATTCAAGAAAGCATTCTCGACGTCTGCGCCACGGTGCCGGTTCATTTCGTTATTGCCGACGCGATCGTGGCAATGGAAGGAAACGGGCCACTCAATGGGCATCCGCGGCCGCTTAATCGAATTGTACTGGCCGATGATCCAGTGGCGGCAGATGCCACTTGCGCGAGGCTTATGGGGCTAGATCCGGCCCGAATCACGCACATCCGAATGGGAGCGCAGTTCCTTGGCAACCTTTCTATGGAGCGAGTCGAACAACTCGCAGAGGCAGTCTGTGAGCCCGTCAGTCCTTTTGAGACGGTCCCAGAATTTTGGCATTTACGGCTGGTAGGTGCCTCTCATCGACATTCCTGAGATGAAGACGGACAAAAAAACAAGGGTGAACTTTCCTTCGCGGGGGAGGCGGACCCTGCTGCAGGGCGGACCGCATTTGTCCAGGTGAGTTCCCGAAACGCAAGTTTTAGCCGCAACGGCCATTTTGCACCCCCTTGAACGCGTAATCGATTCTCTGTAGCCTCGGGAAGCTCACGCCTTTCGTTGCCCACTTCCCAAGTAGTCGGTACGGAGTGCGTTTATCAGATGAAGATAGCGAAGTTTACCAAGCTCGAAAGAAGAGTCGGGCATATTGCGAGTCGCCAAGCCCACCAGCAACTGATGCAGGTTCCCTGGGACCGCTTCCACACGGCCTATGAGGAATACATCCAATGGCAGGCACTCGCACTCTGGGCTCGCGCCATTGTTGAATCGGAGAGCTGCCCTTCTGCCCGGCTCAAAGCAATCCTGAGAAAGCGTTGCCCCGGCTTTGCGGAAGAAATGGATCTCTCAAACAAGCCGGAACTGCTGGGTCTCCAGCTGTTTTCCTGGGTTCACAATCAAGCTTTCGGGTTTGCAAAACAGGAAGGGTGGCTTGATGCGCTCGTGTTCTATGGATTCCGAGACACGCGATGCCAGGGATACTGGACATATTGGGAACATTGCGAGAAGGAATGGAAGAGCCGACGGCCGAGACCGTTTCCTGATTTTCCGCAGTGGCGTCGTAGTGCATTAAGCTGGAAACTTCAGGGTAATGTCGGATGCGGCGCAGTAGCAAAGGCTGTTGAGGAGTACCTCGACTTCGAGGCGGTCGTGTATTGGTTGCGCCCGCTTTTTGAGGCGCCGACAGACGAACTCCCGGCAAATGTCGTCCTGGAATTGAAACAAGAATGCCCAGGCTTACTTGAATTCGTTAATACACATATCTCCGGCACTTACTTACGAAAATCGAGGAGGTGGCAACGCCTTTTCAACTGGGGCAAGGAGCATGTGCTGTCGCAGGCTAAAAAGGAACGCTGGGTTGACCACGTTCTAAGCCAAGCACGAATTCACCCTCGCCACGTACGTATGGTCGATTACACTGCCCTCTGGTGCAAAGCTCGGCTCGGAATTACTCGCCTACCTTATCCTTCCCTACGCCAATGGCGAAGAAATGCAGAGAGCTACGTGGGACCGACTCGGAAGCGAAGCTCACCGACGTAAGGCTGCCATTTTGAAGCGACGGCTGCATTCTCTTACCGTGCTTCTCCCTAAACGTGCTGATCCGCTTGGTGGCACGGAACTCTCGCAATGTACGTAACAGTTGAAGTAATAGGTCTGGCTTGGCCCGACAACTCTCATGACGCAAATCGACTGTGCGCCGAACTGAACTAGGAAGATGCCTCAAATCAGGTAACTTTGCATCGCGCTGCCGCTGTTTTCGGCCTGAGGGCATCAAATGATTTGTGAGTTGTCGGATCCCGAATGTTGGGCACGTTTTTCTGGCTTTGGCCGCAACCTGCCTGGTCACTATGCAGTTCTCGGAAGCCGACGAGGTCCCCTTAACGCCCGCCGACATTCACGAGGCCTACGTGCTGGGCCAGCGCAACGATCAAGTCACTGCGAATTTCCTACTTCCCTACATATCGGCATGTTCGACTCCAGAAGAGAGCTGTTTTATTACTCAAATTGAGCTGCTCACTCCCTTCGCTCAGGTAGTGGACGTCTCCCGGCGCAATGCCACCAAGGGTTACACAGAACAACAGGCGGCCCACGACTATCGCCAAGGCAGAGACAAAATCATCGTCCAAGTCACGCTGGTGTTGCGGGCTGCGCACGCCGGAGCTGCGCAGAACGATGTCCAGAAAACCCCTCCGCTTGAGGAGAGTAAGAGTGCCTCGCTGCGCCTTGAAGACTTTTGGCAGAATTTCCGCTTCAGTCTCAAACAGAGCGGACGCGTGATCCCCACGCGTTCCATCCACAACGAACCGATCTATTCCACGCCGACCAAGGACGTACCTCCCGTACTGGATGGTGCGACGGTCCAGCTCGAATACGATTGTAAAGAGGTCGCGTCGGAGGAAGCCACTGTGGAGGTTCTCACTCCCGAGTCCAAAACGATTGCGGCATCGTTCGATCTGAAAAAGCTGCGCTAGTGAATCAACAATCGACACATTCGACGACCGTGTGCCTGATCTCCCCAGTTGTCGACAATCAGGACTCGGTTCTCCCTCATTTGAACTCATCCGATTCCGTCGACACAATACACTTGAGATTGTCCGGAGTCGGTGGTGTGGATCACGTTCCTGCGTGATCCAAACAGCAGGCATGACGGCGCCCTCGATTTCCTTTGCCGGCACTTTCTTCTGACCGCACTCTCTTTTCGCTCTGCTTACCTGTGTCACACACAATACTTCAACTTATTTGAGGTATTGTGCAGCCTCCAGCACCACCACGGATTTCGTCAGGTCGCACATCTATCAAGCCGCGCGTGGCTCAGGTTGGACCTCGAGCGTTCCTCGCTTCATCAACGGTTTCGCTGTGCACACCTCTTGTTATGTCGGAAGAACACGTTGCCACGAACCGCTCTCCCGCAATTTTCACAGGTCCGCACAACTCGCGCATGCTTACGAAAAGCCTCCAACCCGGGCGCCACCTCCTTGCCCGCATTCGGCGCAAGGTCCATTGAGCCAGCAAGCCAATCCCGTGTTTCCGCATCGAGAAAATCGGTTTTGATCAAAGCGCCATACCGTGCACAGAACCTTGTGAGTGACGTTTCCGTGACTCGAGGATCATAGAGTTTGAGTACCCCGCAGAAGACCAGATCTTCGATCACGCCGGCATCGACGTTGAGTTCCCTCGCAACATCCGCCCAAATTCGCTTGGCTCGACAAGAACGAGGCGGTTTTGAGGAATCGTGCGGTGCAGCCGAAATGAAAGTGGTCGGCGAAGCAGCAGGGAGCTTTTCTTCGCTCGGGACGATCCCGGAATCCTGGGCTTCAGGCTGCTGGCCATGCAGTGACACTGTCACCCGACCTGTCTTACGCGCCTGTTCCAAAGACTTGTGGGTAATCCTTGGATCCCGAACGTCAAGCAAACCCTGGACAATCAGGCGTTGGATTGTGCGGCTGCCCAAATGCAGCTGTTGCGCGAGAGTCCGTCGTGCATATCCTTCTAAATGAACGCGACTGCTCTTTCCCAGGACAGCGAGGCGATAGCGGACGGCGTTTTCGGACCGACATAAGGCTTTGGCGATAAATTCCGCTGTCTTGTAACCTGCCATTATGAGCAGTATGCGGTCGTCATCCTCAGTCCAAGGCTGTCGCGAACGCTGTCGTACCTTTTTAGGGTCCTTTTCAACGAGTCCGAGCCTAGCTGCCCGCCCCCAAATCGAGTGAGGCCGCCAACCGGGATGCCGCCTAAGAAGTTCGCGCACTGCTGCTCGCTTCCCATTCCACCCTTCCCCATAACCCTTCCGAAGGATTTGGTCGTCTTCTGGACTCCAGACCGTGCGCCGATAAAGTTTTCCATTCGAAGGCTGCTTGAGCCGGCGAATTTGTCGCCACAATTCCGCTCGTTCGAGGCCCGGCTCGTGTTTGAGAATTCTTTCGATCGCATCGTGCGAACCGGCTCTGCCACGCTTCACACCTTCGCGCAAGATTCGATCGATTTGTTCCGGGGAGAAAAACCGGAAGGAATAACTGCCTGTTGGACTGGCCCAATGGTCTGCCATCGGACAAAACACCGTGTCGAATTTGCTCGCAGAACCGGTTGCGTTGGTGAGTGTTCAACCTCGTCAACCATCGATGTTTTTTGGAAGCGCTTCTCGAGGCGGCACCGTGCCGGGATTGGCCGCAAAGTTCTTCTCGGCCGCATCCCCGCAGTCTCCAGCACCGGATGGCCCTCCCTTTCTGCTCGGAAAGGCGGCCGGTGCGGAGGGGCAACATACTGCCGCGAGGCAACATGGGAGTGGTGAAATACTTTTCTTGTGGTCGGAACATCTTCCAACAACGGACAAGAACTTCCGGAACCGAAGACAATTAGGGACGCGCTGCGTCTGCGCCCTCGCCACCGCTTCTTCTGATCAACTCTCGATCTGGCAGGTATTGCGACCAGAGGGTCGGTAGGCGCGAATCAGTCCGAATGAGAAACCGAAAGAAGGTCAGCCGCAGCCACGCACTTCAGGATCGAGGTGACCACCTTGCTCGCGTCCCTAACTCAAGGTTACGAATTCCCTCTGGCGCGGGCAGTCGCGCTGACGTTTAGGTCGTTCGCTGGGACAGGTAGTCACCGGACCCTGAAGGTCCTGAATTTCGCAGAATTTGCGAGAGAGTAGCCAGGAAGATTGTTAGTGCTGTTCCAGACTATCCTTGTGACAGGATGATTGCGGTGTAGGGGCCGATTCCGACATCGCCACTGTATGGCATCCCATCTCTACCGGGTTGACTCACGGTAGTGTCATACGACAACTGATTGCCGAAATCAGAGCTATAACCATTCCAGTCGCTATTGAACCTGATGTTCCACGCGCCTGCGCGCGGAAAGCCGATCGAGTAGGAGTCGTACGATCGGTTCGCCATATTGACGACCACAACCACATCATCTGCCGCTCCGCCGCGGTCCCAACGGTGAAATGCGATTACTTTCGCCGCGTCGTTCACGTGGAACACATTTAGTGACTGCCCTTTCAGGCCTGCCGTATTATTAAACCAATTCCGCCGCAATCGGATCAGATCGCGATACATGGTCAGAATGCCGCTAAAGGTCAGCCGTTTGGTCCAATCGAGCGGCTTCGTATCACTAAAATCACCATTTTCGAGGAATTCCTGCCCCTGGAAGATCATCGGAATCCCGGGCGCCGTGAAAACGAGCGCGGCGCCTAAGGTCGAGCGTTTCTTCGAAAAATAGCCGCTCGCATTGCCGCGCCAAATTTCTTCTGGGACGCGAAAATGTCCATTCGCGTCCTCATCGTGCGATTCGGTGTAGACAACGCGCTCAATCGCATTGCCGTTGTAGCCATGGCTGATTGCATCGCGGACGGAATACATGTTTCGCGCCGAATCATCCGCAGGGATAATCGCTGAACGTATTGCATGCACGAATTGTGCTTCCCACTGCGCGTCGAAGCCCGCGCCGCCAACACTGATGTCTTTCGTTACCCATTCATTGGCCTGCATATCCTCGGCGATACTGATCTTCCAGGGTTGGCTCTGTTTTATCTCCGCGTTAATCGCTTGCATGAGTGACCATCCGTCCGATAAGTCGTTTCCTGGATCGTTGTTGTTGCCGTATACGTTGCGAATCCAGCCGGTGGCATCCCAGCGCAAGCCATCAGCAAATCGCTGTTGCAGCCAGCGCCGCGCGTTGTCGAGAATGTAGTTCCGCACTTCCGGCCGACCGTAGTCAAACCGTGTATCGCCCCACGGAGTCGCGCTCCTCCAGTCGTTGTAAAAATAGATCCCGCCTTTGCCATTTTGGCCCCATCCGTCAAACTGCCACATATCCCCCGCGGGATAGCCCAAGTGGTTGTAAACAACGTCCATAATCACCGCAATGCCGCGTTTGTGTGCTTCTTGCACGAACGCACGGAACCCGTCCGGTCCGCCATACTGTTCCTCGATTGCGAAGATGTAAGCTGGGTTGTATCCCCAGGAAGTATCAGTCTCGAACTCGCCCGCCGCCATGATCTCGATCGCGTTAATCCCGAGATCCTTCAAGTAATCGAGTTTCGTCGCCGCCGAATCGAACGTCCCGCCCGGTTGTGACAAGGTTTGATCAAGTGTAAATGTGCCGACGTGCAACTCGTAGATCACCAGTTCATTCCAGGCAGGCGTTGTATAGGAACTGTCGGCATATTCCGTGTCGCTCGGCGCGATCCAGCTTGAACCGCCACGCTTCTGGAATGCGCGGCTATACGGATCAACGTGCGTGAGCACCGCTCCCGACGCGGCGTTTGTAAGGAGATAGTTGTATTGCTGTCCGACCATTGCTCCGGGCAGGTCTGCGCTCCAGTAGCCGTTCCCTTCGGAAAATAGAGGGGTGCCAGGTTTCCAGTTGTTGAAGTCCCCCTGCACCTGCACATCGGATGCAAACGGTGCCCACAAGCGGAACGTGACACCGCCATTGTAGGGCGTAGCTCCCATGTAAGGTCGTGTTGAAGGCGCCACTTGAAGACTCCAACCGGCAGGGGTCCAGAATCAGAATATCTAGGACAATTCCCTGCCCTGCTGTACTTCTCGAAGCTCTTTCTGTGCCTGCTCCAAATCGGCCAAACGTTGTTCGAGTTCGGTACGAAAGATCTCCGCTTGCTCGTAAAGCCGGGCATTCTGAATCGCAACCGCAGCAGGGATTGCGAGTGATTTGGCCAGGCGCAAATGCTCTTGGGTAAACGTCTGGGCACGAGTATCTCCCAGGGACAGAAGTCCGAGCACCTGTTGCGATGCAACGAGCGGCACACACAACCAGGAGCGTAGATGGGAAAAGCCCTTGAAGGCCTTCCATCCTGTCTCTACGGCAGTGTTCGTGATGAGCAGACAGCTCCTGCCTGCAAGAACGTGCATCAGAAACTCGCTGTCCTTTGCATCCAACGTTGCCGGACATTTCGGAACCCGATGACTTGTTTCAGTCCCCTGCACCTCGCGTGCAAGGAATAGGCGGGTCTCAGCTTCTACCAAAACGATGCGAGCTGATTCACAAGGAACCAGTTTCAAAAGGGACTGGAGCAGCGTGTCCAGAACGTAGTCCATGCTGAGGTTCTGGGTGAGTGCAAGAGTTGTCTTTCGAAACGCGTCAGCTTCGGCGCGCGCCGATTCGGCCATATCAAGGTTTTGAGCTATTTCCTGTTCGGCCGATTTTCGCGCTGAAACATCCTGGGCAGTTCCCACAAGGCGCCGGACAATCCCAGCAGAATCACGGACTGGAAATCCGCGGACCCACACCCAGCGGGTTAGGTTATCCGGCCTGACGATGCGGAACTCCTCGTCCAGCCGGCCGCTTTCGACCGATTCGCCCAATCGAGAAAGCACTCGAATCCGGTCCTCGGGATGGATGGCTTCTTCGTATGATTTGGGATTCTCTTTGAGTGACTCGCTGGTTCGGCCTGTGATCGTTTCGTATGCCGGGCTGACGTAGAGAACCTTCAGATTCTTGGCATCCAGCATCCAGAAAATCTCCTGGATGTTGCTGGCCATCTGCCGAAATCGCTCTTCACTCTCGCGTAAGGCTTCTTCCGCGTGCTTTCTCCGGGTGATGTTGCGAAGGACAGCCACATGCTTGCCGGGCAAGAAGTGCGCCTTCGCCGTGTATTCAACAACGATCGTCTCGCCATCTCCTCGCAAAACCCGCGTTTCGGCGTGTTCGTTTTTGTGCTCCAAAAATCGATTCCAACTGTCTCTGAAATCTCCTGAGCCCTCGAAAAACTTCACAATAGGTCGACTCACGAGTACGTTGCGGTCGGTGCCGAATAAGGTCAGTGCCGCTGGATTAGCTTCGACGCAGATCCCCTGGTCGTCGATAATCAAAATGCCATCCAGTGTGCTATCGAAGACGGCCTTGTATTCCCGCTCCGCGGCATCCAGCGCGTTTGCGGTTTCGCGCTGTTCCCTTTTTGCCAGAATTAGGAAACGGACGTGGAGCGCGATGGCAACTAGAAGAGCAGTCAAAACAAGGGCCAGCAGCACGGAAGAGACCTGCCCCCCAGTGTAAAGCCCGGGGCGAAACGCAATAACGAGCAGAGCAATCGAGGCAAAGCAGACCAGAACGGAACCAAACCACATCCAACGGCGAGCGTTGACAAGGCGAAGCACGGATTTGACGTTCCTACACCGAACCGTCGTTCATGCGATGCATGGTAGGCAGCCGAATATGGTGCCGAACCAGATGCTACGCCTCCGGTTTGCAGACAGTCAAACGACGGATTTTCCCGGTTTCAGCCTTCGGAGGCTATCCCTTTCACACTGACCGACGACCACATCGGTATAATCCAGCTCATGGGCGCTGGCTTCCTCGACCAACTGGCGACGCAACTTAGAATTAACAAAACTGCCCCGTGCCGTCGAGCCATTCAACGAATTCTTGAGGTGGTGAAGAAAGAATATGAAAGGGGCAAATACGGCAGCCACACCGAAGCCGAAAACGACTTCAGACGTCTGGTAGACCGCGAAGAAGCCTGCAAGTAGCCGGGATGGTTGGTTTCACCGTTTCGGAAGAGTGTCGGCGAGTGTAGCTGTGCCGTCCCGTAGCGGCATTTGCTTACCCTTGGCGTCGCTGAGCGTTTCCGGCTCAGTTGTCATGGGCGAACGAACGATTGACCCTATCCAATAATGGATGTATAATGCTCCATATATGGAGTGATCAAAGGAGCTAAACGTGGCGACCATGAATCGAGTAGGCGCAGGGATTGCCTGGGAGAGGCCAGCCGATCTTTCGAGCAAGGACGTCCAAAAGCGATTGGGACCTTCGGCAGTGCAAGCGTTCTTGAAAATTCGTGACCTTTGGGAATTGCGTGATGAGGACGCCCGGCGATTGCTCGGCGGCATGTCCAATGGCGCATTCTACGAGTTGAAGCGAAAACCGCGCGGAACGCTCGACCAGGACCGACTGACCAGGATTTCCATCCTGACCGGCATTTTTAAGGCACTAAATATTCTCTATAGCAAGAAGCTCGCCGACCGTTGGGTACAGTTGCCGAATGAAAACGCGATGTTTGAAGGGGAAGCGCCCCTTCCCTACATGATAAAAGGCGGCCAGCCAGCCATGTTGCGCGTCAGGCAACTTCTGGACTCTCGCCGCGGCGGCCGCTAGGTGCTGCCCCGCGTTTCCGAGGTTGCTCGCGACGACACCCATCGTCTCATTCCCGCCCGGTACAGCGACCGTGACGAGAGTGTTCTGACGCGCCTCACCGATGATCCCGATGGTCTGAACGTTTTATTCGAACTTGAGGGAGCCACAAATGATCGCCTGCTGGGGGAAGCTGGCTTGCTTCCGGGCATTACCGTGCGGGAACTCGTTTTTGGTATCCCCTACTTCCATATCGTCAATGCGGCTTTCACGCATGCCAGTCCCGCAGGAAGCCGTTTCAACGGGTCAGAACGGGGTGCATGGTACGCGGCCTTCTCCCGCGAGACTTCGGAGTTCGAGGTGGCCTACCACAAGGCCAAGGAACTCCAGGAAATCAACTGGCAGGAGAGGGAAACCTTTTCATTTGTCGAATTTCTCGTTGATTTTCGAGGCAAGTTTTACGACATTCGAGGCGATGCACGTTTTGAAAAGTGTTTGGATCGAGATAGCTACAAAGAATCCCAACGTTTAGCCAGCGAGCTTCTCGAGGAAGGATCACCCGGTATTGTGTACCCGAGCGTTCGTCATCAAGGCGGAACTTGCATCGCATGTTTCCGCCCCGCGCTCGTGAACAATGTCCGCAAAGGCTCTTCCATCTCCATCACCTTTGAAAATGCGTTCGCAGTTCCCGAATTTCGAGAGCTGAAGAAGGAAGTCACTAACTGAGAGCCTCCCTATAAACTACGGATTCTTCGGGCGCTTCCCTGCTTTCATAACTTGCGTAGAATCAACAAAAGCCAACCGTCAATAACGTCAGTTTTGTCATCAAAAACAGGTTTCTGTGTCACAGTTATGGCACAGTCGAGCGTGAGTCGACTCCTCAACGGAAATTCCAAGAACAAATCTCTCCAGCGTTGGATTTCTGTGCGCACGCCTGCCTTGGGCACACGCAACTCGACTCCAACAACTCCGTCCATTACTTCTAACTACTAACGTTTCCAACAAATCGGGGAATCTGCTTTTCGCTCAAAAGTAACCCGAATGGAATGAAAACGTTGGATTCTTGCACAGTCGGTGCACAGTCGAACTCGGGAGAACGCTGGATGCGACGTGGGTGAGAGGGTGGGATTCTAGCCACCGTCATTAGCAGTATAAGAGCGTTTCTCAGCGTTGATGCGCTACCGCAAGTTGCAGCGTTTTCAGCATTTAACGCGTAGGTGTTTCGGACCCGCTCCGGGTGCGGTGATGGAAGGACGTGAATCGAGGCTTAATGCGGGGAACTGGTAGCAAACGGTAGCAAAGGTAGCACGCAAAAACCCGCTAAAAACCTATCTTTTTCGAGAGTTCGGGAGACATGCCGCCAAGGTCTTTAAACCGCGCCGCGATGCGGTCTTGAATCTTCTGCTGTTCCTCCGTGTCACCGGAGGGTAGGAAGCGGTACCACTTCGCTAGCTGCTCCTGGCTCGCGGTTTCGACCTGCGCCATTGTGGGAAAGTCTGGGCGGTCAACCAGGTTCATGTTTACGCCTCCAATGTGCCAACTGAGATTTTACCAAACATGGGAGGGTAGCATCCAAAGGAACATCCAATTCACGCTTCGGCATACGAGGTTTTATGCTTGTGCTGGTATTCGCGGCTATGCTCGTATTTATTTACCAGCCGCCGCTGAATTTGGCGTGAGATGCTAACGAGCGTCTTCCAAATTCCTGTAAGAAAATCACAACGAGGCTCGACAAGTAACCAGCTAGGATAAAGAGCTCTCTCAATAAGGTCATTTCAACACCCCTTCAGCACACCGTTTCCACTGACACAGGTCTCCCAGAGGAATTCTGCCACGCGGTTCCGACTCTATAGGGGAGCCGGGGAGCAATTCGTGACTTGCGCCTTTCTGAAGGCTGCGGTCCTGCAAATCGCCTTTATCTGCTAGTGCAATGCAGTTGCTCTTGAGCTGGGCTATAGCTTTTTCGGCGATTTGAAAAGCGGGTGCTTTCGGTTTCCGGTCGGGATAGTTTCAAGCGCCGCCTGCCATCCGCGTATATCTGCGGCCAAGTCCCTAATTTCGTCGCGGCCTGAGCTGTACTTACCAATCTGGTTGCTTTCAATTTCATTGAGAACGTGGTCTAAGGCATCAACAGGATTCAGCCGTGCCCAGCCTGCTTCCACTTCAGCCAGCTTTGTCTCGGCGGCATCCTGATATTTCTGTGCTAGTTCGCTGTTCGCGCATGTCTCTCGGTCTGCGGCAAGTTGAGCGCGAAGGCTATCTAGTTCTTTTAGGGTTACGGGCATTTCATTCTCCAAATTCTTTGTCCGGTTTGCGGACAATCAAGCAAGGTGGTTTTATCTACAGCGTTCCCTGTATGTGCGCGAGGATTGGACACCTGCTACGCTGTTGCTTCGTTTTTATGCCTGGTGTCCTCATCGCGGACGACAATTCCAACATCCGTGTCTTACTGCGTACTTTCATTGAAAACCAAACCGGATTTAAAGTCTGCGCGGAGGCAAGTTCAGGCGTGGACGCTATCGAGAAAGCGAAGGAATTCCTTCCCGACGTGGCACTCCTCGACCTTGCTATGCCAGACCTGAACGGCATTGAAGTGGCTTCCGTTTTGAAGCGGGCTGTTCCAGATATCAAGCTCATTCTTTTCACAATGAAAGTTGACGGCCTTGGCAGGTCGCTGGCTTCAGCGATTGGAATTGACTTTGTTCTCTCAAAAGAAGAGAGCATCAATAAGCTAACAGAGCATCTGAAGAGTTTGATTCCGGTCAGCGCGGCGGCAGCGGCACCAACTGCTGATACCTGACGCTGCGCCAGATTAAACGGGGAGCGCCACGGCAGAGCGGAGCCGAGGGACTCCCTAAATTAAAGCCGCAAAATCTTTTTCAAGCCGTTCAATAATTGCAGCAACTTCCGGGCAATACTCGAACCACTCAAAATGATGGTGAACGCCTAAGCCTCGCAACTCCGCGTGAATCTCTTTTTCTAAACTTTCGATGTACTCTCGCTCGCCATGAAAGACCTTCAACACTTCTAATTCGTCCGGACCCTCGCGGCGCAACTTGCTAAGTCTCGCGTCGAAAGAATCAGAGATTCCGATTTTAACCAAACCAGTTTTGACGGCGCGGATAACATAGAGGGTCATATGCGTTTGTTTTCTTTCGGGTACGACCCTTCAAAAATAGATTTTGGGTCGGTAGGGCGGCGAACAGACAACAGCTTCCCGCTTGTGCTACGTTGGGTCATAGTCCCAGCAAGGACATGCGATTTCACAGCTTGACATTTTCCGGGTCGAGATGGACGGCGACCTTCGCTGGATTGGAACGTCGAACACCCTTGAATCCGCTGTTTCCTCTGTAAAGATTCTAGCGGCGCCCACACCAGGCGATTACCTAATCATCTCCGAAAACACCCGCGAGAAGACTTTTATTTCACTGTGGAATAAACCGCAGCGTATTACTAAACGTGAGTGAAATTGAAATCTACTTTGCAAGCGCAGCCGCGTTTAGTGTTTAGCTTTTTCGTCAGTATGAGGTGTCGTCGCGTTCTCTTCGGCTTCAACGGTGATATCCACAGGGGCATCTTCTTTGAGTTTTACCTTTTTGCCGTGCTCGTCTTCTAAGACGTTTTCTATGCGAATCTCTTTGTAGAGTTCGTCCGCTTCGTGAACTTCGACTTCTGCCTTTTCCGGCCCACTCGGGTCGCAAGACTTAATGATTTTTTTGACCCTTCCGTGTTTCTTGGTTTTTGGCTTCTTTGTCATTCTCACCTCCCAAGCTGGAACTGACGTAGAGGCACTAAGAGGGGGAGACTGGGCAGAAAATCCCAATTGAGCCCGAAGGTACAGTCTTTGTCTATCCTAAACAATACCTCGAAACGTGTAGCATCAGGACTCTCCCAGACTGGACCAAAGGCTTCCGCTCGCCCGAAAAAATGGGGTCCTACCCCCGCCTCCAAAGTAGGACCCAAACTAGGGTCCCTAAAAAAAGCTGTCTTGGCAAAAAAATAAAAACCAATCCAACCCGGCGCGAGAGGGAAGAGAATCCGGACTGAATGCCCTTACGCCTATGCCGGTTGGAAGCAAACGGGGCGGGGAAACTTTGCGAGCCTGCCGAATTCGCTTGACAACATATACACTTTATGTATACTTTGCGTTAAAGGGATGGATATTTCAATGACAGACTCTAAATCGAGAGTGCTTCAAATCTACCCTGCAGCGAGTGTATCTACTTGGAACAATCGCTACTGGATTTGTCGCCCGCGTACTGCTCAAGACGCGCCGGGACAATTAGCCAAAATCCCTATCACAAACCTGTTTGAGACGGAATGGGAAGCATGGGATGCTGCGGGCGAAACTTTGCCCAAGACGAACAGTACCGAAGGCCAAGTATGAAGCGCACCACGATTTTCCTGACGCCCGAACAAATCAAACGGCTGGATAAAGTAGCGGCCAGCAAAGGGCTGAAGCCTGCCCAGCTCATCCGCGTCTACATTAACGCCGGTCTCGCGAAGGAGAAGGCATGAAACGCGGAAATGTCAGCACCCGTGAAACAAAAACCAAGCCAGAACCGCTAATTATCCGCGCTCGAATTAACAGCGGTGAACCCGAACCCATTCGTATGCTGCGGTCCACTAAAGCCCCTGAACTCGACGAGATTTGTCGGGGCGTCCCTAAGCGCTTTCGCACGAATCTTTTCCAAAAAACTCTGCGCGTTGTCTCTATCTCTAAAGAAAAGGGAATTAATGTTTTTCACTGCACAACCGATGTGACGGGGAAACGCTAATGAAAACTGTGACACCAGTACGCCGGTCGGAAAGATGACCTTCACCGTTCTAGGTGCGGTCGCTGAACTGGAGCGGTCGCTAATCATTGAACGAGTACGCGCCGGGGTGCGCAATGCTCGGGCAAAGGGTAAAAGGCTTGGACGGCCAACCGTAAACGTAGACCGCGCTAGAATTGCTTCCATGCGCT
>WNFR01003127.1_pt1 | contig 45326 bp, 45 predicted proteins | sample 5400221 | NCBI WGS metagenome assembly WNFR01 (sample SAMN13153357, study PRJNA577476) | soil metagenome | isolation source: 40 cm soil under Madrone tree | place: USA:California | collected 2016-06-14 | reverse complement strand
TGCTTCTTATACCGAGAGATTCGGGCCGTGCCTAGCGGCCAAGAACGACAAGTTTAGAAAAGATTGGGACTGGACTTCGCCACGGTCCCAACACCCGAAGAGGGTAGGTTCCGGGAGGCTGGTGCGCCACATCGGCCTCCTAGCATTCACAGATGGGCGAAAGAGTTTGGTAGGACAAGTTTGCCGGTGACCTGCAACACCGGCGACACCGAAAGGTGAGTTCATGAGGCGGGGCTGATTCCAAAGTCAGCCTCGCTTTCTATTCGCAGCGTAGCGTTCCACGAGACGGAGCGATGAACGAGAGCCCGTTGCAGGGTTTCCCATTCAAGCTTTTCAAAAGCGGAGCTTAGCTCTGCAAAAATATTTTTATGTGTCCGCGCCGTTGGTGAGACCACCGCCGTGCGTGAAATTCTTTAGGAGTAGTGCCGGTGATGCTGACAACGACGATGCTCAGAGTTGTACGAGTGTTAGATGATGCGCCAGAGATGAGCGCAACCACACTCGCGTTGGTCGCTGGTGTTCCGCCGACCACGCTTTCTGATGCGCTACGCGACAAACGATACTTGGGCTCCGAGAAGGAAGCGCGCGTTTACACCGTAGCGAAGCGTTGCGCGGACATATTAGACGCGCTTCGACCGTTGTCGATTCCGAAAGGGGATTGGCAAACGCTGAAGACTTTGTACGAGAGCGCAAGCTCGCCACACGAAATTAGTGAAGCGATCACCGCTCTGTTCGAAAAAATAGATGCACCAACCGATGCGACGGGCGCAGTAGTTAATGATGCCCTAGCGAAAGGAATTTAAGGAGTGAGGTAAACATGATTACGGCGAAGGAAGAGACCGTTGGCGGCGGTTTCAGCGAAAGTGACTTTAGCAAAAGTCAGTTTGGTAAAGGCCTGCTCCAACGAGAGTTAAGCGACAACGAAGCCCTGGTGCTTTCTTGGTTGGACAAAGGTGCGATGCCGCTTTCGAAGATCGAAGAGAGAGCAACGAAAGCAGACATCTCGCAAGCCACTCTATACCGAATCAAAGACGCGTTTAAGATTTTGACGATCACAGGCTCGAACGGAACATTCTGGCTCCGTTCCGTAGATGTAAATTTCAATAAGCGATTCGTCGTCGAAGAAGATGAGGAGCCGAAAGCAACGGCGCAGGAGCTTGCAAAGATTGCGGCTAGATATCGCCGATACCACGAAGAGGCCTTGCAATGTTTCGATGCTATGGTCCACTTCTCGGAAGAATGTCCCGCCGACCCACCAGTGCCGTACGAAGAGATCATCGCAATCCACCTTCGTTTCTTTCCGCCGAAGACAGCGGAACAACTTGCAAAGGAAGCAGAATTTGCTCGTCTTGTGGAACTGCCAGAGGTTGAATATTACGCTTGGAAGCAAGACTTTCGAAAGTCGCTTCGTAGACCTCCGACTCAAAAAGAAATCGAAGAGCGGCGTGCGCAGCAAGTAGATGATGTGAAAAAGACTCTCTTAGGTATTCGGGTAAAGATCAACGAGTTGTCAACCACAGGCGTTCAGCTTTCGCCAGCAGAAATCGACCTATTGCCAGACGTTGCGGATTTTATTTCTCGGCACGCCTCCGAATTTGGCACGACAGAGTTTCCGGTAGTGGCGCGAGCACAGAAGATGCTGGACCAGCATCGCGCAAAACACATGGATGATGTTCGGCCACTTACGCCAGAAGAGATTCAAGCAGGAAGAGCCATCCTAGATGCTCAGATCACAAAGGCAGAGGCCGCATTGAAGGAAGCGCAACAATACGTTCCGCCGTATATCAGCACTTGGACATGGACGGAACACGGCGAATATACCAGCAAGATCGAAGCGGCGCGAGAGCGGGAAAGAACCAAACTGACAACGAGTGAAGTGAATCCATTTTTATAAGTTTCTGAGTAGCGGATAGCCAACAGCCTCGACAGTTGTCGGCTCCAAACTATTCGACAGGTTGCACCGGGTAGGGTGCCAATATCGCGCCCTTGTCGAACCGATGTATGCCCTGACAGTCGTATACGCCCCTGAATGGAAGCTACGTGTGTACAGCGTGGTGGACCTAAGGGCCAATGTATACGGCGGTGAAATCAAGCACCAGGAATGCGGAGGCCGCAAGTTTCCGAAAACGATGATCGACGCAGGTCAGCACTTCCTAATCCTTCGACAAGGTTGGTAAGTAAGCTGAGGTTGCGTTGTGAAGTCGTTGTCGGAGGCAAGCGGTCTCCGCGTCCTGAATTGCAAAGGAGAATCAATCAAATGACAATAGCAACAGCAGTACAGCCAGACCTTCGCCCCGCGTCTGCCTTCGCTTCACAGCAAGACTTTATCGCTGCGGCTTTTGAGGAACTCAATCGCAGACTGGCACCTGCGAAACTTGCTAACCACATATTTAATGGTTCACTTCTATTCGCGAATCAGAACGTGGCCGGGAGCAATCCGCAAAGTGTCGGAGAATTCGCAGACCGTTTGGAACGCGCTGTGAAGGACATCGTCTACGACGGTCGGTTGTTTTGGGAAATCAAGCCCAAGACTCTTGTAGGACCGAACAGTCCTGAAAGACGAACATCAGCAGCCGATGCGGAGAAGCAATTCGCTGACTGGCAAAAGAACGCTGAGCAGAAAACCGAGGATGCAAAGGAACAAGCCGCAGCCGAGAAGCGAATCGCCGGATTGATTGCTTCATTCAGCCCGATGAAAAACAATAGGCTCGATTACGCTTTGCAAGAAAAGACCAACGCGCGTCATCGCCAATATTTTGAAGATGCAAAGAGAGACGGTAGGGATTTGTTGAAAGTGGAAGAACAAATCCGTCGAGACCAGCAAGTCATCTTCGACCGCATCGAACGCGGTTCTTGGAACTTGTAAGGAGACGAACATGCAAATCACGAAACAACAACTGGAACGACTCCGTCAGAACGACTCCATTCTCTATCACGGCGTTCTGCCGGGCTTGAGCCGCTCGTACGGTAGCTCAAAAGATGGACCGTTTACGCTTGATTTGAGCAAAGTCAAGGAAGCGTTCCGCAACGTATTTCCGGAGTGGGCAAAGAAAAACATCGTTGAACAGCCTGCGTCGGACCCGGAACTCGATGCAGTGACGAATCCGGACCCAACACCTGTTGCGCCGGTGCAACCAGCCGTAACAAAGCAAACACTCGATGCCGCAGATCGAAACTTGAAAGACCTGCAAGAGGCAGAAGCGCGATTCCGATATTGGCTCAGTCAAGGCTTGCTCGACACACCGGAAAACACGCTGTTAATCGAATCGTGGCTTGCAAATCAGGCAGGTGACCACTACTCAGCGGGAGGAATCGACAGTTGTATTGAAGCGAATCGTGCCGCCCTTATGTGGTACACGCCGCCAGTCGTCGAATTCATTCCCGGCTCCAAAGAGGTTCGGTTGCCACTTGGAACTCGTCTGTCGAACAAATATTCTGTGCGGCAATTGCAGGATTTGGACCGCCGCGAACGCGAGGCATCGAGTGCGGCTCAAAGAGCAAAGAACACGGAGTTGGCAAAGACATTCCAATAAGTTCCCTCGCGTTCTTCCCTGGACGTAGAGGCCGGGGACGGCAATTCGGAAATGCCGTCTCCGGGTAGTTTTCCCCCGCAGCGGCTTTCGAGCCGCTTTTGTTTTGCCTAAACAGGAGGATGATCTTTTTATGTCTCAACTAGGAATAATTTTGAGTTGTGCGTCGGTGGTCGGTGTCGGTGTTTCCGGCACAGGCGATCAAGCATGGGCTGTTCAGTTTCAGTATCAGCTTGATAGTGGCGGCGGGGGTGCGAGCATGGTTTACGTTGGCAACGGTCTTCTGAATCCGCAGTCCGGCGGCCTTGGCCCCGGTGGTCCACTGCCAGCCATACCGACCGCCGCACTTTGGGCTAGTCCAACTGCGACGATAACGGTTAGTCCGAATCCGCCCGGCACTACAAATCCGGTGCAGTTGCCGTGCCCGGACGTTGTTAAGCAGAATATGTTCGGTCTTAAGGTGGGTAATCCGTAAAATTGCGCGCTCAGTTTCCCCCGCGAAGTTGAGAGACGCGGGGAAGTGAACAAGTTTCCGACAATTCTACAGTCGGGAAGCGTTGACTATAGCAACGCAAGCAGTAAACGTGCGTACGCACGAAGGATGAAGTCATGGCAACAGACAAACTAAAGAAGGACAAGGCTCGTAATTCCGCACCGCCGGACAGCGCGCCCGTTCCTGGTATCGAAGGCGCATACGGCAACCCTGCTGTTACTGCCGCAAACGAAGTGGGTCTCGATAAAAAGGAACGCTTGAACGAGGTCGGCAGCGGAATTCTGTCGGACCAACCTCGCGAGCACGGCAATAATTACCCAGGCCGTGCGTACCCGCCAACGCAGCAAGTAACTCAAGCGACTGTGCAGACCGGCGTGGCGCGAAAGTGCGTTGATTCTGAGACGGATTCCAACCGCCACGAACTTAATTCGCACGCGGCAGACGAAGGGCAGCCGTAAACCTGTAACGTCAGCTTAAAAGTTTCGCTGGCTCACAAGAGGGTCAAGGAAGAATCCGACTCGGATTCCTCCGACATCTCTGACTAGGTGCGTGAATCGTAGAAACTAAAAGGGGCAGCATCCGCTGCCCTTTCTTAATCGAAAGCAGTTAAAGCGACTGATGCTGGTCGCTATTTTTATTGCGCAATGCGCAAGGCATTGAAGTAGCAGGCGGCGAAAAGCCGTCAAGGAGCAGATATGGGTAAGAAAAGAGATAAGAAGTTGCAAAAGACGTTCGAAAAAGCTGTCAAAAAGGCAGAAAAGCAGATCGTGAGGGCACGTAAAAGGCGTGTGCCAGCAACGCCTGTGTCGGGTTCAAGTTTTTTGCCGAAGTGGATGCGAGAAGGCAATAAGTAATCAAATCGAGTCGCCTTCCCAGGGCTGATAAAACTGAATTGAGGGCCGGTCTTTGATGCGGACGGTCACAAAACGAAAGCCATTTTTGGGTGCGCGCATTTCCCAACCGAGAACGAGAACGTCGTGCCCGTCCGCCGATTTGTCCAATATCGTCCGCAGGCGTCTGACGAACCGTCGGTAGTTTGGGATTTTGTCGATGTAAAACGGCTTCCCCATATCGTTAGTGTACTCCGATTCCGAGGCAAGATCGAAATTGATCTCCCGCGAAAAAGTGCTTGACAAACCCAGAAAAAAGGGATTGACAAAATCACCGGTCTGTGATAGGATGTGCTCAAGATCGGAGATCGATCTTCGCAACCCTTCGTTACGGATGTGACGACGGGCCGAGAAGCGAGCCGCTGGACCCGACCCCTCCTGGGGGATGTGAGTTAAGCCAGGGCAGTACGGGAATGGCTACTAAGCCTCAGGCTCCTTAATAATTTCCAGCAACCCCGCCGTAGCGCAATTCCAGGCTGAGGGCCATCCGTCAAGGCACTATTGTGCCTGAATGGATGGCTTATGCCTTCTCCAAACAAGAAGTCCGCAGTAACAGCAGTAACAATTCCACCGGATATACGTATAGACGGCTGCACTTGCGACGCAGGCTTGAACAGCGTGTCCGACATTGCGAAGGTGTTCTGTGAAGTCCAGCGCGAGTACACCCGTCGTTGGAAGTTTATCGAGAAGACCGCGAAGCTTCTCGCTCGCTTCGGCTTCAAGCCGGGAGTCAACGTCGTTTGGGACTACAACACAGAACCATCTGATGGCGAGTATCCGCTCGACTGGACGGTGAACGAAGCCGTGTATCTCGCAACCGGACGCGGCCAACGCGGTGATCTGTCTGGCGGCATACAAGAAGGTGACTGGTATGCGAAGACTCGACCGAACATTCGCGAAGCCATAAAGTACATCGTCACAAGCCCCCGCGTGCAAGCCGTGAAATTGACAAAGGTACAAACCAAGAAATTATCGGAGTCGTTTGCGGAAGCATATCACGCACATTTGCATCTGGTAGGGCCGATGAACCGTGTGTACACGTTCATCCACCAGAAGATCGGAGTCGGGTGTTTCTGCGAATTGCCGGATAAGACGCAAGAAGAGATTTATGACTTCTTGTGGGAGTTCCGTCACGCCGACTTGAACAGCGACCACACGGATGTAAATGGAAAGCTGATACCGGAGAAGTATTGGTTTGGCCCAAAGCAATTGGTGGAATTGCTCAGTCAAATCCAGCAACAACGTCTTGCTATCACCGAGAGCAGCGCAGTAGTGAACTAACCTTAAGCCACCCCTTGAGTTTCCGAAAGACCGGAGCGGCCTCGGGGAAGAGCCGCAACAATCCGGCATAGCCGGGAAAGAAGGACACAAATGAGTGAAGTAAAAGGAAAGGTCGTGTCGAACGACGGTAACACCCTTGTAATTAGTTTCAGCAACGGGAGCACAAGAACAGTCGGACGTTTGGACAAGTCACCGAATGGTTCAAACGGCTTGGCCTTGGAATACAACATGAAACCTCTAACGCCAGAAGAATTTAAGTCGTGGTTTCCGGTTGGTTTGGACAGCATCAGCTAAGCCACGAGCGCGGGTTTCCGCCCGCGAGTAATCAAGCCGCCACGGGCACGATCAAGTCAGCGTAATAAGCGCGCTGGCGCAGAATAGCGGTAGTCCTTACGACGTGGTGCGGGACAAGACAAGCAGTTAGCACCGAGCCGAGAGGATACGGACCCTCTCAGTCGTTTGACGGGTAAGCCTTTGCCGCATTTCGTGGCCAACCCCAAAAGGCATGAACCGAATTCAAGGCGTAGCGTATTGCTGCGCCTAGACAATTTGGTTGTGCCTAATGTCTCACAAGCCTGAAAGCCCGACTCAAGAGCAGTTCACTGTCGCTGAATTTGCCGATATGCTCGGGTTCCCGGTCACCGCACTCAACGCGATCATCGCGAAGAATCGCACCGCGATCAAGAAGCCGTTCTACAACATTTCAGAACTCGCGGAACGCTGGAACGTTTCACGCGCACAGGTTTATAACATTCTGCGTGAAGCTGAGTACAAGATGCTCAATACTGCCAGCAAAGATAGCGAGAAACGTCAGAGTTGGCGTATTCCAGCCTCGGTGGTGGAAAAAATCGAGCAAAGTCGGATGGAGCATTTACCGGAAGTCGCCGCTTGACACAGTATGTACACGTATGTACAATGTTGATTAGAGGCTCCAACTTCCGATGAAAAAAGATGAGCGGTTAGTGGTTCAAGTTGAACTGAGTTTGAAGAAGGCTTTAATGGCGTATTCAAAAGAGAGTGGGGTCCCGATCAGCGAATTTGTCCGTCGAGCACTCATCGACGCTTTAAAGAAGGTGGGGCGATGATTAAGATTAGCTATCGAGAGGTGAAAGTTCGTTGCCGGAACAGTCAGAAATTCCAAGGCGATGACAGGTTCACGGGAGCCCTCACTTATCAAACCTTCGGAAGTCTCGACGGTAAACCATTTCGTCTGTCCCTGGGTGCCGAAGAAGAAAGCACCGCTAAGCGTCGGACTGCAAAGGCCGAGCGTGCCCTTCTCGAAGGCGCAACATCGCCTTTGTGGGCGGAACTCGCCGATTCCCTGCCCCAGACAACGTTCAAATTCTTTGCGAATCACGTTGGTTATACCGGCCAGTCTCGTAAGGCAACGACCAAGTTGACGTGGCAAGACTTGTGCGATGCGTACGAGATTGACATGCAGCGCAAAGTGGACAACAAAGAACGCGGCGCAACGCGCAAAGAGGGCATCATGTCCACATCTACGCGCGACCGGTATCGTGTAACTATTCGCGATTTCACGAATTTTCTTGAAGACAAGAACACGCCTCTGGCGGATATCACCCCTGCCACGATAGCCAAGTACAAGGTTGTCCGTCACAAAGCCGTCGTCGCCAAAAAACAATCCCGTGGCGGTGCTGGCGTGGCCCTGGATATCGCGGTTCTCCACGGCATGTTCGCGTTTGCTGTGGCTCAAAAGATGTTGTTCGAAAAGCCCATTTCGATGGCTCGTGAATCGAAACCGGGGGAGAATCCCAAGAACGGTGCTCGCCCTTTTATCGGCGAAGAACTCGCCTCTATTCGTAAAGCGACCGTTTACAAGAATTCGCGCAAGCAGGTTATAGACGACACACCCACGTTGTTGCTTCTGCGGTGGGCTGGCCTGCGCGTCTCGGATGCCGTACGAGTACAGTGGAAGAACGTTCACTTCGGTCGCGGGGCCAATGGCGAGGTCGAGATACTGACCCAAAAGCGCAGCAAGGTAGCGATTATCCCGTTGGCGACGGAATTACGCGACAACCTTGAATCGCTGTATAGCGAACGCAAACCTCGCAGCGAGGACTACGTGCTACTCAATCCCGAGACCGGCCTACCCTTCGCTAACCGCGCCATTCTAAGTCGTCGCGTCATTGAACTTTGCGGCAGAGCGGGTGTCAAAGGGTCGGCGCACTGCTTCCGCGATACGTTCGCTTGCGACATGCTGACTCGCGGCGTCGGCATCTTCGAGGTTGCCAAGATGCTTGCCGACACGGTTGAGACTGTCGAGGAGTATTACGCGCAGTTCGTTCCGGCAGCGCGTGATGCCGTGCAAACCAAGATGGACTCAGGCGTCGGTATTGAAGAGCAGGCCAAGATCGCGGCTCAGCGTGGCAAGAAGGTCGTTGGGATACGTGGATAGTCCACGGGCGTGTTACGGGATATTCTGCTTCACCGCACTCTCCATCTCAACAAAGCCATTCCTGCACAAAGTCAGAAGGTTTGATGAGTGGTCGGAAAATTGCCAATCGGTTCCCATGACTGCTTGTGTTTGCAGCGTCGAATTAAAGCGGGACTGATACCGTGCCATCCAGCGATCAACAAAGCGAGGACGCCATCGAGTCGGCCAGTGCTCCCGCATATTATCGGCTATTTGAATGTTGAACCGTTTCCAGATCGTCGGACCATCTCCATGCACTTCCAGATTGGCCTTGTCGTAGAGGAAGGCGATGGTGGGATGAGCCTTCAACTGGCTTAGAAGAGCGTTGTTTTTTGTGACGCCGCAGAGTCGATAACCGATACTGCGAAATGATTGCAAAAAAGCGGTCAGCGCGTACTTGAATTTTTCTGTCTCGCCTGCCTTATCGTGTGTGCCCATCTGGTCTAGAAAATAGCGGCACTCATTCAGCTTATAGACGACTTGCTTCGGGTCATTGGCGGTATAGGTCTTCCGAGCCGCGCACATTTGGAACCTCCAAAAAGCACAACCATTATAAACTCCCCTCAAGCGCATTTAGTCGCCAGCAATGACAAGAAAAATTCCCAGTCCCGTAATCGCCGTCGTGTCAGACGCGCTTGCGGACAGGTACACTCACGCGCAGATCGACTACTTTATGGAGGCCGCTGGCCTCGAATTGAACCCCTCGCCGGGAGGAAATAAGCAGGTCAAGACACGCGGGTGGCTCACGTACGCAAACAACACCGCAACCGACCCGTTGGGGATATTGGGCAAAGTGATCGCGGAATTCATGGAAGTCGCTCCCGACTCCAATCAGGAGCGCGTAACGGCGATGCTCCAAAAGTACGGCCTTTCCTACATGAAGGGCGGCTACATCACATCTCTTGGCGCGACAGCCGTTAGCAAAACCTTGCAAGACATAATCCGCGCTCGTGATCTGTCCGGCCTGCAAACCGAGTTCAACCGCATTTACGAGAATCTGGAAGCTGACCCGCCAGCCGCAGTCACGGCGTCGTGCGCGTTGTTGGAGTCGCTGTTCAAGACATACATCGAGGACAACAACCTTGAGATGCCGTCCGAGGAGTCCATCAGGCCGTTGTGGAAGGTTGTCCGCAAGGATTTGAAACTCGACCCGGCAATCGTTGAAGACGATGATCTAAGAACCATCCTCACGGGCCTCGCGGCCATCGTGGAAGGCACAGGCTCGCTTCGAACGCATAAAGGGTCGGCACATGGGCGTGGCAAGACCACGTACAAGTTGAAGCCACGACACGCCAGACTTGCGGTGCACGCGGCCTTTACTTTGGCGAGCTACGTTTTGGAGGCGTGGGGAGAACGCGGCAGGAGTGGTTAGGCAATTGGTTAGGCAGCCGTTAGGTCAGTGAAAAACCATCAAAAATATTGAGAAATTGGCGGACGAGCCTGTAAGCCGGATTCTGTGCCGCACACAAACCGTAGGAGGGCTTGCGCACGCGGCGATCATTCCTCTAGTCCCGGTATCGCTACCGGGATCCAGCAGCCTACCCGAGGGTTTTATCGAGCCGGGCCGACTCTCCCCTCCTATTTGGCCTTGCACCACGCGGGGTTTTCCGTGCCCCCGGTGTTACCACCGGGGCGGTGGGCTCTTACCCCACCTTTTCACCCTTGCCAAACGTCGCGAGCATTTCGATCACCCTTGCCAAACGTCGCGAGCATTTCGAAGACGTCTCACAGGTTTCCCTGTGCGATGCCACCGCGCTTCACTCCGCCGGCGGTCTATTCTCTGTGGCACTTTCCGTGACGCCGTTGTAGCGCCGGGCTTTAGCCCGACATTTTCAACTTCGCCCCCTGGCGTTACCAGGCGCGTTGCCCTGTCAAGAGTTCCGCTCCCCACAAAATGAAGAGCGTGCCTCAGGACGGTGTCCGGACTTTCCTCCCGCCCAGCCATCTTGCGATGACCAAGCCAGCGATCACCCGGCCCGCCCGCCAGTTTTATTATACACCGGAGAACGTAAGGGATTTGTACTTGTTCAGGACAGAAATGAAACCTACAATCCGGCCCATGACAATCCGCGAGGCCAAGGATTTTCTTGTGGCGCAAACTGCGGAGCAAGCCGCCCTCGAAGGTGTGCCTCTCTCTGACCTTGAAAAACGGATGATGTATTTTACGGAAGGACCTGAGGCCATTGAAGATCCCTCCACACTGAACGAAGAATTTGAAGCCCAGTACGACATCGCGCAGTTCGAAAAGAAAATATCGAGGCTGATGGGCCATGCATACAAGCGGATCAAGAATCAGAATCCAGAGATTGTCCGACGTTGGGACGCAGCCATTCGAGTACTACGGAGAGGCGATCACTACATTTTGGTCTTGTGGGGACACCCGCTAAAACGGGCTTCTCTTCGCGAATGGTTCGCAACGGCTGTGCTGGTCCTATTTTTGCTGATGCCTTTTCTCGTGGTTATGCTGATTTTTCCAAGCAGAGATGGAATGTGGCCACTCCAGAAATATGTTCCTGTTCCAAGTCCTCGCTTGTTGCAGGCTTTGTTCGCCTTGCTAATCATTGGGGGCCTTCTTTTTCCAAAGGTGCTGTTCTGGCCCCTCGACCGATTTTTTGGCCTCATTGACCGGCTTGCAGAAGGAAAAAACACTGAGTCCGAACACTGATAACACAGTGCCGCCACTATAGCCCCAATAGTTTTTCGAACTGCGCTTCGGTCAGAATCGTCACGCCCAGTTCCTTAGCTTTGTCGTATTTCGATCCGGGATCGGTCCCCACAACGACGTAGTCGGTCTTTTTGCTGACCGAGCCGGAAACTTTTCCTCCATGCTGCTGCACAATCTCGCCCGCTTCCTCGCGCGAACGATTCGCAAGTCCACCCGTAAACACAAAACTCTTGCCGGCTAGCTTCTGGCTCTTCACCACGCGCTTTTCCGCCGTCGGATGCACGCCCAGCTTGCTCAGCTTCTTGATGAGCTGGCGATTCGCCGCCTCCGAGAAGAATTCCACGATGCTCGCCGCGACCTTCGGCCCAACCTCGGGCACCTCCACTAACCGCTCTTCCTTCGCCGCCGCCAATTCCTCCAAAGAAGAAAAATGTTCCGCCAGCAACTGTCCTGTCCGCTCGCCCACAAATTGAATCCCCAGCGCGTAAATCAGCCTCTCCAGCGAATTCTTCTTGCTGGCTTCAATCTCCTCCAGCAAATTCTGCGCGGATTTTTCCGCCATGCGCTCCAGCCCTGCGACCTCCTCCTCGTTCAGCGCATAAAGATCCGCTACATCCTTGACGAGTCCCTTCTCCACAAGCTGATCCACAATCTTGTCGCCCAGTCCATCTATACTCATCGCGTGCCGCCCCGCAAAATGGAGGATCGATTCTTTCCTCTTCGCCGGGCAAGCCGCATTCACGCACCGGTACGCCACTTCCCCCTCAACGTGATGAATCGTGCTCCTACATTCCGGGCAGTGCTTCGGCATGCGAAACGGCTTTCGCGACTTCCCCTCCTTCACCACCTTAAGCACGTGCGGAATCACTTCCCCCGCCCGCTCGATTAGCACGGTGTCGCCAATCTGCAATCCCAGCCGCTCGATTTCATCCATGTTGTGGAGCGTGGAACGGCTGACAGTGACGCCCCCCACTTGCACAGGCTCCAGCACCGCCACCGGCGTCAGCGTCCCCGTGCGCCCCACTTGCACGATAATGTCGTTGACCACCGTCGTCTCCTGCCGCGCTGGATATTTGAACGCAATCGCCCATCGCGGTGCCTTCGACGTGAAACCCAGTTCATTTTGAATCGGAATCGAATTCACCTTCACCACCACGCCGTCAATTTCGTATGCGAGCTTCTCCCGCTTCGCGTCCCAATCCTCGCAATACGCGGTCACCGCTTCGATTCCCGCGCAAAGTTTCCAATCGTCCGAAGCGCGGAACCGTAATTGCTTCAATGCTTGCAGGGATTCCGAATGCTTTCCGAACGGCACTTTTCCATCCACCAGCAAGTAATACGCAAAGAAATCCAGCCGCCGTGCCGCAGTGATCGACGGATCCAGCACCCGCACCGCCCCAGCCGCCGAGTTCCTCGCATTCACAAAAATCTTCCCGCCAATCCGCTCCTGCTCCCGGTTCAGCGCCTCGAAAGCCTTCTTCGTCATCATCACTTCGCCGCGAACTTCAAAATCCGCCGGCAGTTTCACCTTCTTCAGTGTCGCCGCATCCACCCGCAGCGGAATCGACCGGATCGTCTTCACGTTCGGCGTCACCTCTTCCCCTGTCGCCCCATCGCCGCGCGTAACGCCACGTGTCAGCATTCCATTCTCATATTGAAGCGAAATGCTCAGCCCATCGAACTTGTGTTCCGCGATGTATTCAATCTTTTCCTGCCCGCTTCCCTCTCTCACTCTCCGGTCCCATTCCCTCAATGCATCGTAAGAAAACGCATTGTCCAGGCTCAGCATCGGCCGCGCATGCTGCACCTTTGTAAACCCTTCGCGCGGAGCTCCGCCCACGCGCACCGTCAGCGAATCCGGCGTCACCAGCTCGGGATGCGCGGCCTCCAGTTCCTTCAGCCGGTTCATCATCCGGTCATACGACGCGTCCGAAATCTCCGGATCGTCGAGCACGTAATACCGGTATTCGTGATAGCGCAGCTTCTCGCGAAGCTCTTCAATCTCTTTTTTGACACTAGCTGGCGCAGCTTTGGCCATGAAACCCTCGGCAGAACAGTGTGCTCAATTCGCGAGATATTATATAGAATGAATGTTTACGCTACGAACCGGAGACATCGATACTGAACATGACGTCTGATCTCAGAAACGCTCTGCTGATTCACAATCCCAACGCCGGCGGCGGCGGCAACGGCCGCCGTCGCACGCTCGATACGGCGCGCCATATTTTTGCGGCCGGCGGCATCCACTCCGAACTCGCCGAGACCACTGGCCCGGGCCATGCCACGGAAATTGCAGGCCGCGCCGCTAACGAAGGCCGCGGCCTGGTCATCGCCTGCGGCGGTGACGGCACGCTCAATGAAGTCATCAACGGCCTCGCCGCCCACCAAAACGGCCACCGCGTGCCCCTCGCCCTTCTCCCTGGTGGAACCGCAAACATTCTCGCTAAAGAACTCGACCTGCCCTGGGACATTCCCAGCGCTGCCGAAAAGCTCGTCCGCGGTACCGTCAAGGAAATTGCGCTCGGCTTAGCCACTCCGCTCGAACAACCCGAAAAGAGAAAATATTTCCTCAGCGTGGGCGGCGCCGGTCCTGACGGCATGATTGTCTATTCTCTCGACCTGGAGCTGAAAGCGCGCCTCGGCATCATGGCCTATTGGTGGCAAGGCGTCCGTGAAGTCTTCCGCTACGATTTTCGGCATTTCCGCATTATCGTCGGCGATCAAAAACTCGACGCTTCCCTGGCCATCGTCGGCCGCACCAAAAATTACGGCGGCCCTTTCAAAATCACCACGGGCGCGGACCTCTTCGAGGACCAATTCGAAGTCATGGCCCTCACCACGCAAAGCGGCCTTCGTTATCTGAGCTACTTGCCATCACTTTGGACCGGCAATCTGCGCGGCTCCGAAGGCGTTCATTTCCACAAAGCCGACACCGTCATCTGCGAGCCGCTCGACAAAAACCCCCTCTACGCCCAAGTCGACGGCGAGCCCCTTGCCCGCCTCCCCGTCGAATTCAAAATCGTCCCCCGCGCCCTGAAACTCCTAGTCCCCAGCGCGCATTCGTAGCGGCCGGTCGAAACTTGTCCCGACCGGAGATCCCAACCTTGTCGGGAGCGGGTCCTTTTCTCTTTCTTTTGTAGGGCCCGCCTTCCAAGGCGGGCCCTAGTCGCGACCCCTTACATAAATCAAGGCCATTCCAGACTCGCGCGCTTTGGGAGTGCGGCGGTTTGCCGCCGCTTTTCCTCCATCCTCAGCCTTACGCAGTTTACTGACCGCCCACCATCGCCTCCCCTGCCAAATTCATGAGATAACTCTACCCATGGATCCCCTCACCCACGCCCTAGCCTCCTACGTCCTGAAACGCGCCGCTTTCCCCCGCGCCCCTCGCTCCACGACTATCGCCATGCTCCTGGCAGGCACCATCGCCGACATCGATTCGCTGAGCGCGTATTTCGGCCCTTCCGTTTTCCTCACGTCCAATCAGACCTATTTTCATTCACTAGTTGCAGCTTTGCTTTTCAGCTTGCTCGTCATGCTCCCCTTTGTCCTGCGCAAACGAGGACCGACCGAAACGCCACCTGCGCCTCTCGCGACTTTCATTGCTGCTCTCTCCGCCTCCGTCGTCCATTTGCTCTTGGATCTCTGTCAAAGCACGGGAGTCGCACTCTTTTGGCCCTTCTCTACGCGCCGATTCGCTCTCGATTGTCTCCCTCATCTCGATCTCTGGATTTTGGGGATTCTCCTTGCCGGCATCCTTCTGCCAATGCTCAGCCGCCTGGTCACTGAAGAAATCGGAAGCAAATCAAAGGGTCCGCAAGGCAAAGTGGGAGCGTCCCTGGCATTCGCGACCTTGATTCTTTATATCGTTTTGCGCTTCGTACTTCACAGCAACGCCGTGGCCGCACTGGAATCGCGCACCTACCGAGGCGAATCGACCCGCCAGGTCGCCGCGTTTGCGGAATCCGGCTCGCCTTTCCGCTGGCACGGCATCGTCGAAACCGCAAGCGCCCTCCACGATGTTGAAGTCGAAGTCGGCCCCGCCGCCTTGTTCGACCCCGATTCCGCTATCACATCCTTCAAGCCCCAACCCTCTCCCGCCCTCGACGCCGCACGCGACACCGTCGTTGCCCGCCACTTCCTCCAGGTCGCTCGATTCCCGAAGGCCACCGTCGAAAAAACTCGCGATGGATTCCATATCATCTTGCGCGCCTTCCCCTACAACCGCGACGCCAGCTCCGGCTTGCGCGTCCATGCCGAAATCGAAACCGATTCTTCCGGCAAGATTCTCTCCCAAGAACTCGCCTGGGACTCCGGTTCTCAGCGACCCTTGTAGGAATAAGGCCGGTGCACAATTTTGGTGCATTCTAAGCCCTTCTAGAATGAATGCTCACAAAAAACAGTGGGAAGGCGGCCTGCTTCTCTAACTCGCATCTTCCGACGGCGGCCGGCGCCTAAGTAGCAATCTGCTAAGAACATAGCTGACGGTTATCAGCGAAATCACGAAGACGGTCACCTGCAGTTTGTGATGCATCAGATACGGCAATGCGTCCGCGCCATACCGGATCGCCAGGTACCCGATCCCGAAGTACCGAAACAACCGCGCAATCGTAATCGCTGATGTGTAACTAAACAGCGGGACTTCAAACACTCCCGCCGCAAACACGAAGAACTTGAACGGTGTTGGTGGTGGCAGAAGCGCTGCAATCAACATTCCGACAAACCCGTTTTGTTCCACCCAATGCCGAATGGCGTGCGCATGCTCGCCGGCCCTTTTGTGGAACAGCGCCTCCCCGCCCTTACGCGCGACAAAATACAGCAATACGCAACCCAGCACCGATCCAAGCGCCGCCAGGAACGCGTACAGTGGCATCCGCGCCGGACGCTGAATGGACAATTCGATCAGCAGCAAATCATTAATGACCGGAAAGGTCAGCACCGAGGAATCCAGAAAGGAAATCAGAAAAAGCCCCGGCGCGCCTAGTCCGCCGGCAAAAGCCACGACTTTCTGCTTCCATCCACTCAAACTCATGGCCAAAGGCGACTCCTCCAATCCGATGGCACCAACTTGTTTAGGTGTGGCATGGGCAAAGCCGAAAAATGCGCTTGCAATTATTGCGAAAAGGCGGCGCGATCGAAATGATTCATGAAGACCTGCATGAGCGCCGTGCGATGGAGGTTGGGAAGCTTGGGTATTTCACCAATCACGCGAACGTGGCCAAAGCGCTCGATGGTTTCGCGGTTCTCGCGATTCTGATCGCCGATTAGCACCACGCCATGCACGGGCAGTTCCGCGGCATGCAGCGCGGCAAGCGTCAACAACGTGTGATTCACCGTACCCATCGCGCTGCGCGCCGCTACGATCACCGGCAATTTGAACTTCACCATGAGGTCGAGCAAAAATTGCTTCTGGTTAATGGGCACCAAGACCCCGCCTGCGCCCTCGACGATCAGCCAGTCGTTAATCAAGCTGCTGGGCATATTGACCCGCCCGAGATCGATTTCCACTCCCGCCCAGCGCGCGGCCAGGTCGGGCGAAACTGGCGGCACGAACTTGTACACCTCATCGAGCGTTCGGTCCGTGCCAATCCCGGCAAGCCGCATAACCGTTACGCGGTCCGAGCCCTCCAGCGTGCCGGTCTGGATCGGTTTCCAGTAAACCGCATCAAGCGCCGCACAGAGCAGCGCCGAGAGGACGGTTTTGCCCACTCCACTATCCGTACCCGTAATGAAAAAATGATGTCTCATTTGCGCCACGCTGCGGCTGGCTCAGCTTCACCTTCAGGAGCCCCGACTCCGAACTGATTCCCCTTGTGGCGCAGGTTGCGCATCGCGGCGGCGGCACTCCGCGCCGCATCCAACACTCGTTTGTTACTCATGCCCCCCCGGCTAGCCAGAATCGATCAACCCTGAATGATTGTGGCATGTTACCATCGGTTTGCATCCGCGTCTCGGTTCCGTATCCGACGCGATACGGGGCTGGCGCGCTTTCTGTCAGGGTGGCCGGTTTGACCGGCCTTTGCTAAAATGTTATAAATCGACGTTTTGTGCAGCCTTAGCGCTCCGTCTTCTGGGCGCTTCGCTGGTTCGATTTGGGGTAATCACGTACCGGCGCGCGGCGGCTTCTTCCTGGTGGAATGTGAACAATTTGCTCTTCGGTCGCGCCAAACAGCGCCTGGCCGAAAAAGTGTGCCGGAGGCGGCTCTCCCGGCAAACAATTGCCCTGTGAAATGCCATTTGAATGATCTGCGGAGGATTCTGAATGCTTATTTGGCTGGCAAATGCCTGGTCGTTGAGCTGTAGATTCGCCAAGTTTGGTGCGACGGCAGCCGCCCTGTCTTTGCTTGGGGCTGCCTCGGCTCTTGCCGACGAAGCGGGCGGCGAAGCTAACTTGAAGCTTCCCGACCTCTCCCAGGTTTCTTTTCTCGGCATTGACGGCCACAAGCTTCTGCTTTTTGGCATCGTTATTTGCATCTTTGGCTTGGGCTTCGGCTTGGCAATTTATTCCCGCCTGAAAAATCTGCCCGTTCACAAATCGATGCTCGACGTCTCCGAGCTGATTTACGAGACCTGCAAAACTTATCTCTTTACGCAGGGAAAGTTCCTGATGATCCTGTGGGTGTTTATCGCCGTCGTGATTGTCATGTACTTCGGCTGGCTCGCTCCGGTGCAGCCTGTTGCGGTCACACTGCCGATCATTCTGATTTTCAGTCTCGTAGGAATCGCTGGTAGCTACGGCGTCGCTTGGTTCGGCATCCGCGTCAATACTTTCGCTAACTCCCGCACCGCTTTCGCTTCCCTGCGCGGCAAGCCCTATCCCATATACAGCACGCCGCTGCAAGCTGGCATGAGCATCGGCATGATGCTCATCAGCGTCGAGCTGTTGATGATGCTCTTCATCCTGTTGTTCGTTCCGGGCGACTATGCTGGCCCGTGCTTCATCGGCTTTGCCATCGGTGAGTCGCTCGGCGCAGCCGCGCTGCGTATTGCGGGCGGGATCTTTACGAAAATTGCGGACATCGGCTCCGACCTGATGAAGATCGTCTTCAAAATTAAGGAAGACGACGCGCGCAATCCCGGCGTCATCGCTGATTGCACTGGCGATAACGCTGGCGACTCGGTCGGTCCTAGCGCTGACGGCTTCGAAACGTATGGCGTGACGGGCGTTGCGCTCATCACCTTTATCCTGCTGGCAGTAAAGAATCCCACCGTTCAGGTTCAGTTGCTAGTGTGGATCTTCGTGATGCGCATCGTCATGCTCATCGCCAGCGCCGCCGCCTACTTCATCAACGCCTTCATCGCCAAATCCAAGTACGGCAACACCGACGAAATGAACTACGAGGCCCCGCTCACTTCGCTGGTGTGGATCACTTCGTTTGTCTCCATCGCATTGACCTATGTTATTTCCTCTCTGATCATTCCCACGCTCGGTGGTGATGCTTCGCAGTGGTGGAAGCTGGCTACGATTATCTCCTGCGGCACACTTGCCGGCGCCATCATCCCTGAATTAGTGAAAGTGTTCACCTCTACCGAATCGCGCCACGTCAAGGAAGTTGTTACCTCAGCGGAAGAAGGCGGCGCATCGCTCGGCATTCTTTCCGGCTTCGTCGCCGGCAACTTCTCGGCCTACTACATCGGCCTCGCGATGGTTCTGCTCATGTCCCTCGGCTACCTGATCAGCAATTTAGGACTCGACCACCAAATGCTCGCACCGGCTGTGTTCGCTTTTGGCTTAGTGGCCTTCGGCTTCCTCGGCATGGGCCCGGTCACGATCGCCGTCGACTCCTACGGTCCCGTCACCGACAACGCTCAATCCGTTTATGAACTTTCGCTGATCGAGCAAGTCCCCAACATCAAGCAGGAACTCAAGAAGGACTACCACATCGACGTCAACTTCGAGCGCGCCAAGGAAATGCTCGAAGCCAACGACGGCGCGGGCAACACCTTCAAAGCCACCGCCAAGCCAGTGCTCATCGGCACGGCTGTCGTGGGAGCAACCACGATGATCTTCTCCATCATCATGGCGCTCACGAAAGGCTTAACTGAAAACGTCAATAATCTTTCGCTGCTCCACGCGCCGTTCGTTCTCGGCCTGGTCACCGGCGGGGCCATGATTTACTGGTTCACTGGCGCGAGCACGCAGGCCGTGACCACCGGCGCTTACCGCGCCGTGGAATTCATCAAAGCCAACATCCAGCTTGAAGGAGCCGCTTCCGCCAGCATCGCCGACAGCAAAAAAGTCGTCGAGATTTGCACCAAATACGCGCAGAAAGGAATGCTGAACATCTTCATCGCCGTGTTCTTTGCCACGCTGGCTTTCGCCTTCATCGAACCTTTCTTCTTCATCGGCTGTCATCAAGTTCACAACGCTTTTCGGTCTGCTCGCCGTCGAACTCGCCGTGCAAATGACCGCCTCACAGGGCAGCGACCTGACACACGTTCTCGCCGCGGCGTTCTTCATCGTCTCCTTTGTTTTCGTCTACCGTTCCTTTTACGGCATGCGTATCCGCGAAGGCGCAGCTCACTGAAATAGTTCTCAGTTTTCAGACGTGAGTGTCCAGTCCAAGCAAAAAAACAGGGCGTTCGCTACCGCAGACGCCCCGCTTTTTTGGGAGAGTGCGGCGGCTTGCCGCCGCTTTTCTTCCCAGACTGGCGTACAATCCCGCCATCTCAGTTCCGAGGTGCAAACGATGCGAAAATTTTGGTTCGCAACAATCTCTGCTCTACTGCTCTCAGTTGTTCCGGTAATCTGCAACGCGCAAGTCGATTCCAAATGGACAATTCACGATCTCACTCGCCCTCTGCCAACAGTGATCGATCCCGGAACTTCCAGCACGCGAGATTTGCCGGGACGCCCGCCTTCCGACGCCGTGGTGCTCTTCGACGGCAAGGACCTCTCGAAATGGGCGCACAAGGACGGCAGCGCGGCAAAATGGAAAGTTGAAAATGGCTACGCCGAAGTCATGGCCAAGAGCGGTTACATCTACACGCGTGAAGGTTTTGGCGATTGCCAATTGCACGTCGAATTTTCCGAACCTGTCCCGCCCAAAGGCGAAAGCCAGGAACGTGGCAACAGCGGCGTTTTCTTGATGGGCCTGTATGAAATTCAAGTGCTCGATTCCTACGAAAACAAAACCTACGCTGACGGCCAAGCCTCGGCCGTGTACGGGCAATATCCACCGCTTGTTAACGCTGCTCGCCCGCCCGGCCAATGGCAAAGCTACGACATCGTTTTTCACGGCCCGCGCTTCGACAAAGATGGAAAGCTCCTCCGCCCCGCTCGCGTAACAGTGCTGCACAACGGCGTGCTCGTGCAAGACAACGTCGAGCCAAGCGGGCCGACAGCTCACGGCCAGCGCCCGCCCTACAAAGCGCACGCCGAGAAATTGCCGCTCGGCCTGCAAGACCACGGCGATCCCGTGCGCTACCGCAACATTTGGATCCGTGAATTGACGTAGAAGGCTATACCTTGAAGGCGGGAGATTCCTCTCCCGCTTTTTCATTTTAGGGGCAGCTTATCCTGGCCTACCGGTTTGCGCGCATACGCATAAAGGTCTGCCTCGGCACAAGCTATCGCACTAATGCGCGGCCAAAGCAGAGAACACATGCCAGACAAGCGCCACATCCTGAATTCCATCGCCGCCATTGCCAGGGGACTTGGGCGCGCGCCCACACGCTCAGAGTTCGTCGGGCTCGCAGAAATCTCGGAGTATTCGGTCTCGCAATGCTTCTCCAGTTGGAATGATGCGGTTAGATCAGCGGGACTCCATCCCAACACGATGAACGTGAGGCTCGAGGACACCGAACTCCTGAGAGATTGGGGCCAAACCGTCCGCACAAATCGCGCTATACCGGCGCGGTGCGCCTACCGTCGCGAGGGAAAATATGACCCTTGCAGTTTGGAGAGGCGATTCGGTCCCTGGTCATCACTGCCGCACGTCTTTTTCAATTTCGCCAAAGACAACGCGGAATGGGCAGATGTCGTGGCGCTTCAGCCTATTCCCGTATTAAAGCACGGGCATGGATCGAACAACGCCCTGGCTTCCCCAATTCTGCCGAAGAAAACACGGCACGTGTCGCGCTACCTATGGCAATCCCACCCACACCAGCGGGCTGCGGCTTGAACCGCTTAACGAGCAGGGCGTCGTACTTCTCTTTGGGATGCTCGCCAGACAGCTCGGCTACGTCATCGAGGCGGTTCAAACAGGGTTTCCCGACTGCGAGGCCATGCGGCAGATAACTCCCGGACGATGGCAGCGTGTGCATATCGAGTTTGAATTTGAGAGCAGGAATTTCCGCGACCACGGCCACCCTGCGAGCGGTTGTGATGTCATTGTCTGTTAGCGCCACAATTGGACGCGTACCCTAAAAGCATCGCAATACTGGAACTATCCAGCATAATTAAGTCCTTGAGCGACGCGCAGAATTAACGGCGGGCTGAAACAGCGCTGCTTGGAGTGACACGGTGAAGAGTAAGTTCTGAATTGTATTTTTGGCCTTGGCTCTTCTTGCCCCAGGCGTTTTTATTTCCCCTTCTTTTCGATTCTTAGGCGAAGAGAAGAAGGTTGATGATGGCTTGTCTGCGAAACATGGGAGTTTCGATTATTCGACCATGTCGTGCGACCTTGAGGAAAACCATCCTTACGTCCCGTATAGCGTGCGGCATCCGCAAGATGAACGCATAGCTCTGATTGCGTTTTTTTTTGTTGTATCGCGTTCCTCTCGGGACACTCTTTTACTAAGCGCGCATGAGCGCGAGAAATTTGCGCGGATTATTGTCGAAGCCGGGGAAAACCGGCGTCAGGTCGGCGACGCCAATGTGCTTGGTGAGAATTTCGCCGACGACCGAGCGAAAATCCGTTGTGAGCGCGAGGTCGCGGCCTTCGTTGAGCTGGTGATCGTGCAACCCGGGCCATTTTCCGTAGACTTGCCCGCCCTTCACATCTCCGCCCATGATGAACATGCAATTTGCGTGTCCGTGGTCGGTCCCGCGATTGCCGTTTTCCTTGGCAGTGCGACCGAATTCGCTCATGGTGACAAAAACAATATTCTCCATGCGGTCGCCCATGTCTTGGTGAAACGCCCCAAGTCCCTGGCCGAGATCCTTGAGCAAATTGGAAAGCTGGCCCTGAACGCCGCCTTCGTTGACGTGATTGTCCCAGCCGCCGCAATCGACAAATAAAACTTCCACGCCGATATCGGCCTTCAGGAGCTGCCCGATCTGCTGCAAGCTCTGCCCCAACCGGCTGGTCGGATATTGCGCGCCGTTTTCCGGCTGATATTTACTCGGGTCTGCCTTGCGAAGGAGATTAATGGCCTCAAACGTTTCCGTGCCGGTACCGTGCAGCGCGTGATCTACGGTCTGCGAGTACATAGCTTCAAAGCCGCCTTCGACCATCTGGCCGGTGCCGGGAGCTTGCGCCATTACTCTAAACTGTTTCAAATCCGGCAGCGCAATCGCCGGGGCAGCACCGTGCAGCACGCGCGGAAGATTCGGACCCATCGCCACGGCGCGGAATGGAGAAGCATTTTTCTCTGGAACGGTCTCCAGAGCGCGATTCAGCCAGCCGTCTTCCGTGGATTTCAATCCCGGCGTGCCCGATTCCATGAAGTCCTGCGCATCAAAGTGCGAGCGCGTCGAATCGGGTGACCCGGTGGCTTGCACGATGGCCAGTTGATTCTTGTGGAAGAGCGGCTCAAGCGGCGCGAGGCTGGGGTGCAATCCGAAAAATCCGTCCAGGTCGATCGCCGCATCCATGCCGCCGCGCTTGGGCAGAGGAATCGCAATCGTCGGACGCATGCGATAGTAATTCGATTCGCCAAACGGCACGACGATATTCAATCCGTCGGCTGCGCCGCGCTGGAACAAGACGACGAGTTGCTTTTTGTTCGGCATCGGAGTGGCGGCCACCGCGCGCTGCAAAAACGCGGGCATCGCGCTCAGGCCGACCATAGCCACGCCGCCTTGCTTCAAGAAATACCGCCGCGAAAATTTCAGGCCTCGCACACCTTCACAGCATTTGTAACTCATCGTAACCTCTCGTATGGAGTGCGGCGGCTTGCCGTCGCTTTTCTTACTCCCATTCCCGCTCTCCACAGCAACACGCATCAGAGCCGCCGGAAAAGCGGGAGCGAGCTCCCGCACTCCAAATCAGCGGCGTTGAAATTCCGGAGCGCCCAGCACCAAACCGGCGACTACACCTAAATCTACCTGCTTACGCGGATCATCGAGCTTCGCTTGCAAAACTTGCGGATTGTCGAGCTGTTTCTCTAGTGTCTCTACGGTCGTTGCACCCGCCTGGCCGCCGAGGAATACCTGTACGGCTCGGTCCAGCGCCGCCTTCGGATCAGCGGACGATTCCACGCCCAGCAACGAAGCCACATCCGTACGCGCTCCGCGCATCTTATTTCCCGCGAGAGCCAGCGAATAGTTCAACCGGTTCAGCAACGCTCCCGTGTTCACCCACGCATCGGCTTTGTCCGAATAACCCGTCGGCGGCTGGCACAGGTACAGAGGCTCACCGATTCGCCCGACCCATTGAACGAGAGGCATGGGCGTATCCACATCCGTGCCCAGGGCGCGCACCGCGGAAACCACCAGTTCAAACGGCGTCTTGATCTTCGCGCGATACGATTCTCGCGACCAGAATTCCGGCGACCAGATCATCGTGTGCAGCACTGCCTTGATATCGCCGTCGCTCGATTGAAACGTTTCCGCCATCCGACTGACCAGCGCCGGCGGCGGAGTGTCCGAAACAAACCGTCGCGCCAGTTTGGTGGAAATAAATCTTGCCGTACTCGGGTGATGTACAAGCAGGTCGATCACCTGCTCGCCATCCTTCATTCCGCCCGCGTGAATTTTCTTGCCCAGCACGATTTTCGGGTCGGGATCGTGGAGTCGGTCGTCAAATTTAAAATCCGCGTACTGCCGCGGCTTGTCAATCGTCCAGCCCGTGAAGCAACGCGCCACTTCCGTGACGTCTTTCTGCGTATAGCCACCGTCGACGCCAAGCGTGTGCAATTCCATCAATTCCCGTCCGTAATTCTCATTCAGCCCGCGCTCGTTTTTCTTGGCTTGCTGCGGATTGGCCGGGGGCCGCGGCATTCCCAACCTTCCGCGGCGCCACTGTTGGCGCGCAGCTCGCTCGGCCGCCTGCCGCCGCGCTGCACGAGGATCCGCGCTCAAGAAATTATCCAAATAAAAAAGCATCGCCGGGCTTTTCGCAGTCGAGGTCACCAAATCCTTGAATTTACCGAGAGCGCGCGGCTGGATCACGTCGCGTTCATACGAGGTGAGGTAGTAGCGGTCTTCGCCCTTGCCAGCGAAAACGTTGAAGTGGTTAAACCAGAAATCGTCCATCACTTGCTGGAGTTGCCGTTCACTGTAAACCGCACGCGTAACTTTGGCCATGCTCAGCTCGGCCACCACGCGCTGCGGCCTCTTGCTGTCGTCGGCAATCGCGCGCGGAACGTTGTTGGGGTCGCCGCCTCCCAAAACGTCCCGCCTGCCCGCACCTTTCGTGACAGGATTCCCTTCGGGTTGCTCCTGCTTCATGGGCGCGGGAGCGTCGCTCATGTCCGGCTTAGGGTTCGCAGTAGTTTGCTGTGTCGCCTCCGCGTCGCTTCCGCTCTTGGTTTGTCCCTGCGCTTCCTGCGTATCCCGTGCAACGGTTTCCGTAGTCGCATCACTTCGGCGCTGTTCCTGTCGCGTCTGTGCTTGAGCCCGTTTCTCGGCCTGCTTTTCTGCTTGTTTGGGTTGCGGATATTCATCAATCAACTTCGCAGTGGAGAGGTGGAGCGTCGGATAATCCTGTAGGCGCGCTTCCATGGCCTTGTCATCGGTGGAATTGGGACTGAGTTGCTGCTCGATCCATTTTGCGAGCCCCATCTGACGGACGCGCTCGACATCACCGGGACGCGGACCGTAAGCAAGGCGGTTCAGCGCATGCAGAATAGCCTCGTCAGAACTGAGTTCCGTAATCGGCAGGCCTTTCAGCCCAGGATCGGTCTTCTTCTTGTCCTTGGCGGCCGCGGGAATCGCAGCAACAACAGGTATCTCGAAGGTGAGCGAAAAAACGCAGGCGAAAGAAAGTGCGGCGGCGAGAATTGACCTTGGCGTTGCCGAAATCGATGGCAACCAATGAACACATGATGAGGCTGCGCGCTCTTGAGGCCTCATAGCACTCTCCTACAGGGCGGCATAGAGGACGGATTACGGGTCACCCGTAGAATAACCCTTGAACGGCAAAGAAGTTGCGCAAGTCGGGGCGGCGTGTCGAATACTTACCGCGGTCGAACGTACAGGTAAAGAAGGACTTAGCGGATGTGGAGTGCGGCGGCTTGCCGCCGCTTTTCTTCTTTTGACTGCCTCGCGATGCAATACAAACTTCCAGGCCTCCGGAAAAGCGCGACCAAGCTCCCGCACTCCAAAAGGCGCCCGGCAATTTTTCAGTGCCGCGGGAGGGCCATCACTCCGTTATGTCAAAGTCCACGGATCGGTCCGGCGCGTGATTCTTGGCGTTGTCGACCGCCTGCATCACCAAGCGGTAGGAACCTGGCTTCAGGTCGTCTACTTTCACTTTCATCCCCACCGGGATCACCGGGCTTCCCTTCTGGATGAATTCATCAGCGCGAATGATATTGGTGAAAAACACTTGTTTGTTGGTGGCTTGCTCAAAAATGCGGTACGCCGTAGCCACAACAGGCGGGTTCTCTGAAGTCAGCAGAGGCTCGTAAATTTCGGCATACAGAACTACGGTATCGGTGTGCTTGAAGTGATTGCTGCCGGAAGGAACGATCTGCATGCCTTTGACCACCAGCGGGGTCCGGTCTTCGAGCAAAACGGAATCCAGCCCGGCAGGAATGTCATTGAGCCGCTGCGCTGAATTCGTGAGCGCCACTCCGCTGAGGCTGAAGTGTTTTCCATCATAAGGATCGATGGCCAGTGGTGATTCAAATTTTCCAAACGCATCGCCACCGGCGCTAAGGACAACCGTCAGCTTGTAATTGCCCGTGGTGGCGTCGAATTGGTTTTCATAGTGATACGGCAGCTTGGTGAACTCTTTCCATTCATCCTTTTCCAAGTGCATGTTGACGGTGTCGCTGAAGCGCGCTCCAATCGTCCCGTCCGGCCGATACGCGATGCCCAAAACATTCAAATTTGCGTGATACTTTCCCTTTTCTTTGTTGAATTGGAATGTGTCCGCCGGAATCTCCATTGCCAGGTTGACGCGGGCCGTCTCCGGAGCCGTGTAGAAGTAAGGCGCCTGCAGGACGCCATGAATCGAACCCGGCTGGGAGCCCATGGCGTGCGATTCGAGTTGCTTTTCCAGAGGCTTGCCTTCAAGCACGTTTGCGGTTCGCGTGTTGCAATATCCACTGCGGGAACGAACGTTTAGTCCGCCGCGGTTGAGCTTCACTTTCAGCGTGTGGCAACTCCCTTCCGGAGTGTCAGTGGGCACGTACCCGAGAATGTAGAACTCGTTTTGCTCGCGCCCGATGCGATCGAGTCCCCCAAGCAAATCGTTAGTATTGAAAATCGTAAAGCCGCCAGTTCCCTCCGCAAGCGCGGCCAGTATTTGTTGGTTGGTCGAAGCCGATGGTGGGAATGTCGGCACGATTGTCCGCGGCTGGTTGTAAGGCGAATTGTTGTAATTGGACGTAGGGCCACGGGAACCGCCACTGGTGCCACCACCAGTGCCGCCTCTTCCTCCGCCGCCTGTGCCTCCTCCCGTGCCACCTTTGCCGCCGCCTGTGCCTCCTCCCGTGCCACCTTTGCCGCCGCCGCCCGTACCTCCGCCGGTGCCTCCTCTACCGCCACCACCCGTTCCACCGCCGCCCGTGCCGCCTCCACCGGTACCGCCGCGGCCACCACCTCCACCGCCGCCCCCCGTGCCACCACCTCCACCGCCGCCCGGTCGTTGCGGATCAGGCATGGCCATCGCCGGAAACGCCGCGAGGAGAAGGTGTGGACGCGTTGAAGTTTTCCTGGCGGGAATATGATTCGAAGCGGCCTGAGTCCTTCCAGCCGCCGATCTCTTGCTGGCGCTCCCGCCCGGCGCAGTGGCGACTAGGCCGCGGGCATCGAGCGCGTAGACCGCCACGTTCGACTTATTGCAGGCGTCAATGGTCGCCGTCAGCTCCGATTGGTTTTCCTGCGTCAACGGGAAGCCTCCCGAAAACAGCACGACCATCTTTCGACCCGGGATGGAGCGAAGATTCTTAGCCAGGCTGCGCACCGCCAGCAGCATGCTGCGGGCTCCGAAATCCGCCGCCGCGTTACCCAGTGACGACCCCAAAGAAGGGAGACCTGTCGACGCTACCGTGACCGGCGCATCCGGCGGCGCATTTGGATCGACGGCGGAACCCTTGACTCCGGACACGGCCGCGCGGAGTACGTCCGCGTTGGCCGTGAAATTCTGGACGATGCGGAGCGAGCCTCCGAAATCCACAACGGCCATCAATCGATCGGGGCCCGCGTTTGCCGCGATGAATTTTGTGGCCGCGCTGCGCGCCTGGATCTGGTCCGGCGCAGCCATCGTCGAGTTATCGAAAAACAAAATCAGATAGCGCCGTTGCCCGTTCGCCTGGGTAGCTGCATCGGCGCCGGTAGAAAATGTGGAAACCGCCTGCTCCTTGTTATCTTCGAAGACTTTGAAATCATTCTGGGTCAGGTCGCGGATGTAGTTGCCCTTCTTGTCCGTCACCACGGAATCCACGAGCACCAGTTTTGATTCCTTCTTGATTACGACGACTGGCTGCTGCTCTGCGGTTGCGGCCGCCGGAGGCGGTGGCGGAGGGGGTTGTTCTTGTCCCTGCGAACGCGCGGGAACGGGAACCAAGAACATCAGCGCCCCACGGGAACGGGAACCAAGAACATCAGCGCCCCAACCAACCAGGCCGCGAATTGAAATTTTCGCTTGGAGTCTGTCAAGGTATTCATATTCCCCCCACCACAACTTCTTCTTTACTTCAATTAGGAATTACAACCGCCCCGTTGCGAGCCGCCATTTGCGCTCCTACGGCGTCTCGCACCACCATGCGCACCAAATAGGTGCCCGGCTTCACGTCAAAACTGGTTTTCACCGTAAACCCTGAGTGGCTCAACCGGGTATATGTGGTGTCGAGCAACTTCATCTCCACGATCTTGGAAAGGCCGGTGACAAAATTCCCGTTCTCGTCGAAGATCCCCATGAGAATCGTCAATTGATCGTTATTGCGCCCCAGCAGTTTCTGGAAGTGGATGGTCTTCACGTCAAAGTGAGTCAGGACCGCGAGCCGCGCTTGAGTGTCATCCTTCTTGAAAAATTGTGTTTGCAATTCCACCGGCAGGTCACGGATCTCTTCCTGCGAAAACAAGGCTTCCTGCATCTCCAGTTTTGTGGCTTCGGCGGCGTCGGTAAGCGTCTTCGGCGCGAAGTAACCGTGCCTCGCCTGGATATCAAATTTTTCCTTGTTGGTAAGCGCGACCTTTAATGCGTGAAATCGTCCGTCGATTTTCAGGTTCTGCGGCGAGAATCCGAGCAGATAGGAATACGCCGGAGCCGCTCCGGCCTCGCGCATGGCTTCATCCACGTCATTGCGGTTGTGGAAGAATTTGCCGCCCGTTCCATCGGCCAACTGCGCCAAAACGTCCTCTTGTGCCAACTGCGCGGCCACGCGATAAGAGAGTTTGAAACCGGCAGTACGGAAACCGTCGCGGGGCGGATCGGCAATGTCGCCGCCGACATCCGGAGTGTAGAGGCCACGCGCGTCGATGGTATTAATCACAATATTGGAGCGAGTCGCGCGATCAACCGTTTCGGAAGCTTCCAACTGCAGAGTCGAGGTGATGAAGCCGGGAGAAACCAGAACAAGCACGCGCTGGCCGGGCATGTTTGCCAGACGCCGCACAACTTCATCCAAGTGTCTGTAGGCGTACTGCGTTTCGCTGTCGCCCTGCGCTACCATGCGATTCGCCGCGGACTGTGCAAGGCCCTGCGCCGCAGCTCTCATTGTGGCGTCGCCGTTGAAAGCACACTGGATCGCTTCTTCAGTAGCGACGCCGAGCGCCTGCCGGTCCGACCTGTTGACAATCAGGTCAGCCTGGTAATAACTCACGTCAGGACAATCATGAAAACCCGCGCCAGTAAGGGGACGCGGCGTGATTCCCAGCAGCGCTTTCGTGAGTTTGCCATGATCGTCCGTAAACTCCTGAGTCAGCTGACCGGAGGTGGTACTGAGCGAAACACGATCGCTGGCTGCAAGTCCTTCAAAGAATCGCGTCGCCGAATCGCGAACGAACACGGCATCCTCCATGGAGAGGTGCACGTCGTCGAAGACCATGGAGACAAATCGCTGCGGCAGAACAATGGCTTTGCCGCCGGCGACATCCGCGCTGGATGACTCTGCAGCAGTGGATGCCACCGCCGAAGCCGTGCGAGTCTCGGGCGTCTCCACGCTAAAGGAAGAAATTGTTTGCACCTTGCGGTTATCGTACAGCTGAAAGTCTTCCTTTTTGAGATTGGGCACGATTTTGCCGTGCGCGTCGCGCACCACTACGCGAACCAGCACCAGGTTTACGCGTACTTTGAAAGTAGTCGGCGTTTCGTGACTGGAAACTTCCTCACCCTGAGTGGGTGCAGGCGCTGCGGGGGATTTCGCGGTCGAATCTGTCTTCGCAGGAGCATCCTGTGGCGGCGTAGGAGAGGGGGGCGCCTGCGCTGAGAGTTGGATGCCGGAAAGTGATAGCCACCAAACAAAAACTACCAAAACGATGCGTCGGAACCCGGGGAGTAGCAGTGAATGAAACATCCTGCCCTTCAGAAGCCCGCATCCTAAGGCGTCCAGGAGCGCGAAAGGGACGAAGCCAAGGGATGCCATTCTCCAAACTGGTGATTCGACTATACGCTGGAGACAATTTTAGTGTCAATCACCTAGCGATCCGGGTAGTGTGTCAGTTTCCGATTACGGTTAAATAGGCATCCGGGTTAGTTCCGGGTTAGTTCCGGTTAGCTCGTCATCCGCCAGGAATGTTCGCAAGCCAGAAGACATTTATTCGTATCTCAACGCGACCATGGGATCCATCCGCATCGCCCGTCGCGCGGGGATGTAACAAGCCGCCAGCGTCACGAGCAAGAGCAGAAAAACAGTAAGCGCCATCGCCAAGACATCGGTGCTGCCCGCGCCGAAGAGCTGCGTGGACACTATACGCGCTGCGCTTGAAGCAACGAAAATGCCCGCCACAATTCCCCAGAACGCCAGTCCAGTTCCATATAGGAAAACTAAACGCATCACGTCGCGCGGCTTTGCCCCAAGCGCCATGCGAATTCCGATCTCCCTCGTCCGCTGACCCATCCACTGCGCGACCACTGCATAAAGTCCCACGGCGGCGAGCACCAGAGCAAGAAAGCTGAAGCTCCCCAATATCCCCGCGGCCATTCGCGGTTGCCAAAGAGAATCACCAACTTGTTCGGACATTGTCTTAACGGCAAAGACCGGCAAATTCGCATCTAGAGATGCGACCGCGCTGCGTACAGCCGGAAGGAGTCCCGCGACATTTCCCAAAGTGTGAATGACGAGCGTAGGTGTACCGTTGTAGTTCTGAAATTCCGGCAAGTAGAGCAGAAGCGGGGGATCGGCCGTGAGCGAGCGGTACTTGGCGTCTGCGGAGACGCCGATAATCTCGAGGGGTGGCCGAGGCGCGCCCACCCAGGAGGGCCACTCGATCCGCTTGCCCACAGCATCCTGACCCGGCCAGAGGCGCTGCGCCAGCCGCTGGCTCACGATAGCGGTCAGTGACGCTCCGGGTCTGTCAAGTTCACTAAAATCTCTGCCCTGCAGAATTGGAATCTCCATGGTCCGGAAATATTTCGGAGCCACATTGTTCATATCGACTCGTATACCCACCTCGAATTCGTGGCCGCGGTAGTAGTCCAAGCGCGGAACTTGGCCTTCGTAAAAAATGGAAACCCGGCCGCTCCAGTCTTCCGGCGGCACAGTGGCTGCGAGGCTTGCGGATTGAATTCCGGGAATCCGCTCAACCCGGGCCAGGAGTTGCTCATAAATCCGCTGGGCTTGCAGTTCCGAGTACCCCTTGATGCTCGCGGAAATGGACATCATCATCAAATTGCTGGTCGTGAACCCAGGATCCTGGTTCACAATCTTCTGCATTCTGCGAACAGTCACACCTGCCACCACGAGCAGAACTAAAGAAAGTGCCACTTGCGATGAGACCAGCACATTTCTCAGACTCGAACGCCTTCCCAATCCCGGCGCGTTGTCCTTTAGCGCGACGACTAGGTCGGGCTTCGATCCCTGCAAGGCGGGCGCGAGAGAGAACAACACTCCCGTCAGCAAGGCCACCATCAGCGCAAACCCCAGCACGCGGGCGTCCGGACTTGTGTTCACGTTGTGCAGCGCGTAGAGCGGCTGGCGGAAAGCAAGAATCAGTCTCCCGGTCCAGGGTGCCAGCAGCAGGCCGAGTCCTCCCGCCAGGAAAGAAAGCAACAAGCCTTCCGTCAAAAGCTGCCGAACTAGTTGTCCACGGCTCGCTCCAAGCGCCAGCCGCACAGCAATCTCTCTTCGCCGCGAGTCGGCCCGGGAGAGCAACAGATTCGCAACATTACTGCACGTGATCAGCAAGAGGAGTCCTACTGAAGCGATTAGCAGCCCAAAGAATTTTTTAAGAGTGGCGCGGTCGTCAGGGTCCATCCCAAAACTAGGGATCAAATCCACGCTGCGATGTTCATTGGATTCTGGGTATGCAATCGCAAGCCGCCCCGCGATAGCCTGCAATTCACCGCGAGCCGCGACCAGGCTGACGTGCGGCTTCAACCGGCCGAAGATCTCAATCCACCCAGAGTTCCGGTTGTGAAGCACCCCCTGCGACATTCGCGGGATAGCTTCCGGTTGCATGGTCAGAGGCAGCCAGACGTCAGTAGGCGAACCCGCGGTCGTTCCTTCAAATTGAGTGCCGGCCACTCCCACTACCGTGAAACTGTAACCGTTGAGCAGAATACTTTTCCCGGCGATTTGTGGGTCCGCGCCGAAAACTCTCTGCCATATTCCGTAACTCAACACCGCGACAGGGGACTCATCGTCCGCTCGCACATCCTCCGGAACGATCAAGCGGCCACTGGCGGGATTCACGCCGAGCACTGAGAAGTAGTTGCCAGAAACCAATTCGCCGGTGATTCGCTCAGTTGTGCCGTGACTCAGCCCGAGCGGTGCGCGGCAGCGTGCGGCCAGTCCCGTAAAAGATTGATTGTAGTCCCGGTAATCAAGGTAGTCAGGATAGCCAAAGGAGTAGTCGGGATTATTTTTCTGTAGGCGCTCAAAAATTACGAGCTCCGCCGGATTCGCGACACCGGGAACTGGCCGAATCAATACCGCATTGATCACGGTGAAGATCGCTGTGTTTGCGCCAATGCCCAGCGCCAGCGTCAAAATGCACACCAGCGAAAATCCAGGATTCTTCCGCAATCCTCGGAGAGCGAATTTAAGATCCTGCAGGAACGATTCGATCATCGGCAATTCGTGAAGCTCCATCTGGGCAAACACCGCGGCTTCTACTCGTGCCGCAACGCCCCGATTGGGTCCAGGCGCATCTCGCGACGCGCTAGGATGAAGGACGCTCCCAGCGCCACAAGTGTTAACAACGCCCCAATTCCCGCGAACGTCAGTCCTTTAGCCAAGGGCAAAGTCGACCAATCGCACCGAAGGAAACATGTGTCATTCCAACTCATGCGACAGTTCCGGACGAATGGTCGGCAACCCGGAACTTATCGTCGGACTATGCCCCTAGGTCTCAGTAAGCCGCGTTATCACCGCTGCTCGATATCCAGCTAGGCTCCAGAAATCCTGTGCTTCTTCATGCCGAAGCAGGTAACGATCGCCGTCGTCCACCAGCACGCGGAAATACGTGGCTCCAGGCGAATACCAGCGATCCTCAATCGCCACGACTTCCCTGATTCCATCTTTCAGATTCAGCCGCAAAGGACGCTCGTCCGCTTTATATCCGGAATAGCATTCCACATGAAAAATTTGTTCACGCATGAGCTTGTGTTCCTCTGCGGCTTTCCGCCAGCTCCGCGTTCCAGGCGGCGCCGAGAAAAATAATCACCGCGGAAAGCTGCATCCAGATGATCAAGCCGATCACGGCGGCCAACCCGCCGTAAACAACGCTGTACGGCACGCGGCGAACGTAAACTCCGAAGAGCACGTCCACCAGCCACCACAGGAGTGTAGCAACCATCGCGCCGGGCAATACTTTGCGCATGCTGTCTTCCTGCGGCCGCGCTACGCGATAAATCACCGTCAGCGCCAGCATGGCAAGCACCATCGCGGCGGTAGGGAAAAAGAAATTCCACCATCCTTGCAAAATGGCGTGCTTGCCGACTTCATGGGCGATCCATCGCCGCAGCGGCTTACCCAGAACGCCGAGAATGGCCGCCCCCAACAACGGAGCAATGGTTACGAGCAACAACATCAAACCGCGAACTTGCCGGTGCAGAAACCCGAGTTCGTCCGTATCCTCATAGATGGTATGAATCCCCTGCATCACCAGCTTCATGACCTGGGACCCGGCGAGCAAGGTTCCCGTCCATCCCAGCGCGGCGATCTTCCATGCGTCCGGTCCGCGCTTTACCAAGAACTCCGAGACGATCCCCTGGCTCCCCGGCGGCAAGAACTGTGTAAGATCGGCGATCAGATCAAAGAGACTCGTCTTTCCGCCGATCCGGCTGGTAGCCAGCGCCACGGCAATCAGCAATGCTGGAAAAAACGCGAGGAAAAGATTGAAGGCAATGGCCTGGGAGATCACTCCGCATCGCGGAAATACGCGTGCGAACATCCCGTACACCCGCCTAAGAATCCCCGCTGCTGAAATCATAGCCCGGCATTATACCTGCCTGAGCCATTCTTCAGGACTTCCCGGCAGCGAACGCTCTCTGGATGTATTCCCACACGTCCTTGTTGCTGGAGACGTTTGCAAACTTTGAGCCTGCAAAGATGGAGCTCCCACTTCACGCCCGTTTTTCCATGTGGATCACTAAAAGTGTTTTACCGTTTACCAGGGGAATGGAAATGCGTTTCACCGCGGCATACCCCTTTACACCAAAGAGCTTCGCCCCAGTCAACGTTGCCCCCATCTCGTAGCGGGTAAAGCCCGCGGACCTCGCCGCCTCTTCGCAAGCCTTCAGAATCATGCTGCCAACTCCGCGGCGCGCCCAATCCGGATGGATGAAGAAGGCGCGAATTTTCGCTGCATCGCGCTGAGGGTCCAGCAGTGCATCCTCGCGCCCTGTCCAATGATCGCTACCATACAGGGTCTTGCGCTTGCTCCAGCCGCCGCATCCGACGATGATTAATCCGGACCGCTTGCCTGCGGCTTCGGCACGCGCGATCGCATTTCGCTCGGCCTCCGCAACAATGTACGTTCCGTCGGCGATGATTTGGCTGTCGACGCCAAAAACGGTTTGCAGCGCGCCTTCGATCTGCGCTGGAGTGTAGTCCAGTGTCTGCAACCCACGCACGGACTTGTCGATCAGTTCCCGCAAAGCGGGGACGTCTTCCGGGACGGCGAGACGGAGATGAATGTTTGCATGCGTCATCGTTCAAAAACAGGAACCGCGAAGTAAATTCTATCGCCCTGTGGCACAGGAACACGACAGAATTTGCGCTGTCCAGCATCATCGGCTGATGTTTTGAGCGGTTTGCAAATCACATTATTTCCGAATGGATACAGGTAAATTCTAATGCTCTACATGGTCATCGAACGATTCAAGAATCAGGACGCCAAAGCAGTATATCGTCGCTTCCGGGAGAAGGGACGCATGGCTCCGGGCGGCTTAGCCTACGTCGAAAGCTGGGTGGAGCATAACTTCGACCGTTGCTTCCAGTTGATGGAGTGCGGCGACGCGCGATTGTTGGAAGAGTGGGCAGACCACTGGCGGGATCTGGTTGATTTTGAATTCGCCCCGGTGCGCCTTTCGAAAGAGGCGGCCGAGATCATCGCGCCGCAACTCTGAATCACGATTTTTCGCGGGATTGAAGCGTCCCCCGCAGTCTGGTCAGCAAAGCGGCCAGCTTCGGCCGGTCCTGTTCACTCAACGCGGTGAATTTCAATCCCAGGCCAACACCGGGTGTTGCGTGCCTCACGACGGCGTCGGCCCGGATCTGCCCTTCTGGCACCAGAAAATTCAATCTGGTCAGAACGCCTTCCGCCTTGGGCTCAGGAGTCTCGATGAACAATCCTCCCATGCTCATATCCCGGACACGCGAGACGTCCTCGCGCCGCTGACATTGCCAGTGCACCCAAACATCGCCGGGCGTCGGGACGCGGGACGTCAGTCTCCTGGACGGGGAAGTCAATAGCCGAGAGCGAAGCTTTCCGGGTACCATGGTGACACGTCGATCGCCGACCCCAATATAAACAGGCGATATGACGGTAGTGTCAAAATCTCCTGAATCGTTTCACCCTGGAGCATGTGCGGAAGTCGATCCAGCGTTCGCCGACGGGTCGATGGAATCTAGACGGACGATGGAGCATGCGTCTAACTCCGAAATGGAGTACCCTGTTGTTCTCCGCTCCCCCGCTGCAATGCCGGAGGGGCAAGATGCCCGCCACCTATGAGATAGATAAGCAACGCCGGCTGGTGATCACCACGGGATTGGGTCGAATTACCTTGGCCAACGCACTCGAGCACCAGGAAAAGCTCCGGAAGGATCCGGATTTCGACCCCAGCTTCTCTCAGATCATGGATCTCACCCGGATCACGGAGTTCGCGCTCGAAGCCAATGACATTCGCAGGCTGGCGCAGGGAACGGTATTTTCCCGGGAATCCCGCCGAGCCATTATCGCCTCGAGCGATCTTGTCTATGGATTCGGACGGATGTTCGAAATCCTTCGTGAAATCGCAGGGGAAAACGGAATTCGCGTTTTTCGGGACCTCGACGAAGCACTTGACTGGATTCTTCCCAAAAGCACGAGCGCCTGAGCAGCAAAATGGAACGGTGGGAAGTGGGTGGGTAGTGTGCGCGCTGGGTTCTGACTCTCCCCTCACAATTTTGCCGCCGCCCGAATGCCATGTTCACTCGTGCAGGACCACACTGAGGAGGGAGCTGTGGACCTGAAGTCCGCCGTTGTAACGAATAAAACCCAGTTTCCTGAACTTATTCATGAAAAAATTGACCCGTGAGCGCGTTGTGCCAACCATCTCCGCCAACATCTCCTGCGAAATCTTGGGGTGCACCTGTTGAGGTTCGGATTCCGCGCCAAAGCGCGCCAGCAGCAGAAGCGTCCTAGCCAGCCGTTTCTCGCTGGAGTTAAAAAGCTGATCGATCAAATCCTCTTCGACTCGGATGTTGCGCGAAAGAATGTAGGCCATGAAGCGGTCGGAGAGCGCATGTTCGGCGTGGAGCACGCGCATCATCTCTTTTTTTTCTATGACCAGGATGGTTGTGGGAACAATCGCGGTGGCCGTCCCCATGCGAATCTCCTGACCTGCCAGGCACCCCTCCCCAAGAAAGTCGGCGGGGCCGAGTATCGCCACGACTGCTTCTTTGCCGACTTCATTGACAACGGACAGTTTTACACCGCCTTCTTGAATGTACATCACACTCGTGGCGGGCTCACCTTGAGAGTAAATCTTCTGCGACCTTCGATACACGACGACTTTTCTCGCCACACCAGCGGAGTTGAGAAAAGCCTGGGCATCGAAGGCCAGCTTTCCTTTTAGTTTTGGGCGGGGGTTTTTGTTGTTTGGGCTCGCGATATTCTTCATAACAACACCGCTTAGCCGCAATTTTAACAAGATCAGGCGGCCCAAATCAAGGTTTTGTTGGGTTGATGTTGGCAAGCATGAACCGCCGTCCTGCGGATAGCCTCGCCTTAAAGCCTGGCTACTTTTTCGATGCTAGTCCTCGAAAGGAGTCTCTATTTCTCCATGCCCATGCGGTTTTCTTAGTTTGGCCGTCGGCACCGGCAGGCTGAGATTCGCATACTTTTTGCGGGCGGATTTCGCCACTCGCGACTTCGCCATTTCTTTCTTGAGGCTGGCGAGGGTCGCTCTCGCCGATCCATTCATGGCTTTCTTCTTAGGCATACTCCTATGATGACCTGTACTCCAAAACCATTCAGTTCCATTTGGAACAGGGGGGGCGCCGTCATAGGAATAACGGTTTTAGCGAAAATTGCAGCGCATCGAGATCCCGCGGATTGCCGAAACAAATCTATCGCCTGCCAGCAGCGTACCTCGACTGTGCAACCAAGTTTCTTTGCTCCTTGATCGAGTAAAGTGCTGAATCGGCTTGGCGTAAGAGCTTTTCAATTGTATCCCCGTCTTGAGGGTAGACGGCAATTCCCACGCTGACGGAAAGTTTTGGTCCATTGCTGTCATTGGCAACGCTCTCGCAGATGCGCTGGGCTACTTGCTGGGCTTTCCGAGCGTTAGTTTCCGGCAAGACAACAGCAAACTCGTCCCCGCCGAAGCGCGCGGGAGTATCGATGCCCCGGCAGCAGGAGCTCAAAACATCGGCCAACCGGCAAAGCGCTTGGCTTCCTACCATGTGCCCGTGGTGGTCGTTGATTCGTTTTAATCCGTCCATGTCAAGGAACAACAAGGCAAACTCTCGGCTGGTCCGGCTGCTTCGCTTGATTTCCCCGTCAAGCACATCCACGAGGTGGCGATAGTTGGCCAGCCCGGTCAACGAATCGCTGGCGGCCTGTTGGCGGAGGTGATCCTCCAGCTCTCGCTGCCGGGTGACGTCTTCGGCGATGACCTCGTAGCCTTCCAACTCTCCTTGCTCGCTGAGAACCTCTCGTCCGCTCAGCCGGACCTTCAAGCTCGTATGGTCTTTCCGCTTCCATTCGATTTCCATGGGATCAGCGTGAGTGTGTGTGCCATTCTGACCCAGCATCTGCGCCCGTTTGCCGGAATCTTGAATAATTTCGCGGGCCAGATCTAGAGCCAGGAGTTCTTGCCTCGACTCATAGCCGAGCATCCTGATCATCGCTTCGTTTACTTCTAGAAACCGTCCGTCGAGACCGCAGCGGCAAATTCCGTAGCTTAGATTCCCTGCCAGGGCGCGATAACGTGCCTCCGACCGTCGCAGTTCTTTCTCCGCGCGATCACGTTGCTCGCGTAACAATTTCTCATCGAGGGCTCGATGCACCGCCACTGGCAAGTGGCCAATCCTCTCCATTTCGATACAATCCGAAGCACCCCTGAGTATGAACTTGGCGGCCGTTTCCCGTTTCAATCCATAGACCAAAAAGATGACCGGGATGTCCTTCTTCATCTCACAAAGGACATCCAGTACCTGTGTTTCTTGCCAATTAGGGCTGGGGTGCTCGGCTACCACGAGGTCAAAGGGTTCCCGACGGAGCCGCTCGGCGAACTGCTCGGGAGTCACAACTACGTCTGCGCTGAGAACGAATCGCGCCTTCTTGAGTTCAGACAAGCAGTGTTCAACGTCAGCCAGGAAACGATGGACAAATAGGATGCGCACAAGGCTGCGTTTAAGTCCAATTAGGTCGAGCGATGAGGCTGGGGTCCCTAGCTCCATGTCCGGTTTTTCACTGCAACGGCTCCAAAAGCGTTTGGAGATGCCGGGGGGTGGCGGTTCTTTTCCGCGCCAAACCGCCCCCCCGGCTGTCATGGTTACTTCAAAAGTAGGGTATGAACTGCACCGTCTGACGTCTGTTCAATTTTGCACACCAAGTACTAGTCCAGTGCTGGATAAAACACATTCCCGACCAGTCCCAATTTGAGGTGCCGATAGAGGCCACCGCTGCTTTTTCGTCACCTGGCCTTGCCTTGCCGCCTTCAACACCACGTCGTACACTGGGAACATCCTATCGATTATTCGAGGACTCATCCGTGACCACACCTGCACAATTCGTTTCGGCATCCCAACTCGCCCGTAGTGCGCGCAGCGAAGAAGTCGTCGCCAAACACAAGAAATACCTATGGCCCTCGGTGACCAACTACTTCCAGCAGCCCCTGGTGGCCGACCGCGGCGAAATGCAGCACCTCTGGGACGTGGAAGGCAACAAGTATCTCGATTTCTTTGGCGGCATCCTGACCGTCTCCGTGGGCCACTGCAATCCGAAGATTTCCAGCAAGGTGAGCGCGCAGGTCAACCGGCTGCAGCACACTTCGACGCTCTTTCCCACCGAACACATTGTTGCGCTTGCTGAAAAGGTCGCGCAGATCACTCCAGGCAACCTGCAGCAGAGTTTCTTTACCAATTCCGGCACCGAAGCGAACGAAGCTGCCATTTTGCTCGCGCGCATGTCCACTGGCAATTTTGATGTCGTCGCTCTGCGTCACGCTTATTCCGGTGGCTCGGCGCTAGCCAAAGCCGTCACCGCGCACGCGCCTTATCGCAAGGCGGGCGTCATCAGCGTAGGCATTTCGCACGCCGTCAATCCTTATTGCTATCGCTGCCCGCTGCACTTGAAATATCCCGATTGCGAAGTGGCTTGCGCCGATGACGTAGAAAACCTCATTCAGACCGGGACCAGCGGCAACATTGCCGCGTTCATCGCTGAACCGATTCAAGGCGTCGGCGGGTTTATTACTCCTCCGAAGGAATACTTCAAGATCGTGTTCAAGATCGTTAAGAAATATGGCGCGCTGTTCATCTCCGATGAAGTGCAAACCGGCTGGGGGCGCACGGGCAAGAAATGGTTCGGCATTGAAAATTGGGAAGTCATTCCGGACATGATCACCAGCGCGAAAGGCATGGCCAATGGAGCGCCTGTGGGCTTGACGGTGACTACGCCGGAAATTGCCGGCGGGTTCCAGGGATCCAACATCGCGACATTCGGCGGCAATCCGGTGACCAGCGTCGCGGCCAAAGCCACCATCGAGCTGATTGAAGAAGAAAATTTGCTGGAAAACGCGGATGTCGTCGGCAAATATTTCCGCGGCAAGCTGGAAGAGTTGCAGGCCAAGCATTCGCTCATTGGCGACGTGCGCGGCATGGGACTGATGCAGGCCCTCGAACTGGTCAAAGACCGCAAGACCAAAGAGCCAGCTCCTGAAGCCGCCACCCAAATGATGGAGCGCGCGCGCCAGAATGGCCTGCTCATCGGCAAGGGCGGCCTTTACGGAAACACCATCCGCATGGCTCCCATGCTGAACACCACCAAGCCGGACGTCGACGAAGCCATCAAGCTCCTCGATAAGTCCTTCACTGAGGTCAAGAATTGAGAAGTAGAAGTTTGCCGGCCGCGCCGATCCTATTTTTATTGGCAATTTGCGTTTTGCCCCTTCCATCTCGCTCGCAGTCGGCCGAAAAGAAGCTACTTTGGAAATCCGTGGGATTTGCCATCGTAAAATTCAACAACGAAGCGCCGAAGTCCTGGAACATTTATCACACAGAGAAGAAAGGATTGCTGCTGGTACACCTGTGGAAGCGCTACCTGCTAGTCGATACCAAGGAACAAGAGGCTTACGAAATCGATCCGCAAACCGTCAAGCCGCACGGCGAAGACGTGGAATGGTCACCCACCGATAAGCCGGAACAGCCGCTTGAGACTCCAGAATGGAAAACCCGCGACGTCGGCAGCATGCAACTGGTCAGATTTCGACTCGGCAAAGATGGCCACATCCTGGAGCTGCAAATCCCCATTCTCATCAACGGAAAACCGGCCTACTGAACCGCTCAAATCTATCGTCGGTACACGCCGTAATACCACGGAATGCCGAGCGCGCCCGGCTCAACGCCCACAACCACCGAGTCTCCGGTGCGAAATCGATCGTAGTCATCGAAATCTACGGCCAGGCGCTCGATCTTCTGCCCCTCCCGCCAGGAATGAACAAACAATCGGCGAGTGCCGCGTACGATACCCGGCATGTTGTAACGGCTATCCACGGTTGTCGGGTGATAGGCCACATTCTTTTGTGAATCCAACTTCCCGTTCAGAAGCAAAGTAGCAGCTAGAATCCAAGGCAGCGGAATAAACCCTGTATAAATGCGTTTGAGTGCTTCGAGCTCCCGGCGATATCGCGCACGACGTTCGAGAATCACGGCAATAGCCAGCGCGCCAAAGAAAAGCGCGCCAAAGAAAACCAGCATAAGGTCCAGGTCGAGCGGCGGATAAATCTGGCTAACATAGGGAAACAACAGCGACCCGGCAAGAAATACCCCCGTGCGCTTGAACAGCCGCCGCCTGAACATGACCTCGGCAGCGGCCGAAGTCAGGCCGCATGAGGGACACTGGTCCGCAATCCGCTCGGAACCGCAATCAAGGCAGCGTGTCATCACTTTTAGTATAAAACGGGATTAGGAACCGGTGGTGGAGAGCGAGGAAAGCAAATTCTCGTAGAGCTTCTGGCTTTCGGGTTCCGAGACAGCCACGGACACTCCCATGCCCTTCCCGGGCTCGATCCGCTTTACAAAACAGTTGAGACTTACGGGCCGCTCGAGAGTCAGCCGCGCCGTAAACCCGGCCCCCACCCACAGCGGATCGACGGCTTCGATAAACATTCCACTCGTGCTGATGTCGCGCGTGCTTCCGCGAAGGACCGCAGAGCCCCATTCGATCTCCAGGTCTGCGCGGAACGAGTATCGCGTTGCCCAGCGCCGTTCGAGTCGCCGGGGCGGATGATCCCCAATGCCCATGAATCTGGTGCAACCCTTTGACAGGGATTACGTGCCACGGCGCTCGGGCGAAATCGCCGCCTCTCTGCTGCAAGCATACGCCTTGTTCCACCACAACACATACGACGCCGGACATGTATGTTTTGTTCCCAGCAACGTAACTTTCGATGCCGGGCCGGTGCAGGTAACATGTTCTACGAATGGAAAGGCAGAAGCTCAGTCCTTATTAGACTCGGAAGAGTCATCAAGGGAAGCATTACCACTCGCTGCTCTTTCCCCAGCGCGCATCCGGCGTTGCACTTCGGCCCGTAAATACTTGCGAAGGTTCTCCGGAACGATGCCTGGGGCCGCCAATTCCCGTAGATCGGAAACCGTAAGCTCGGGAAGATAAGAAAGAATCGCCCCCAGCGGCGCCGAAGGTTGACGCACGAGCGCGAGCCGCACGTTGTAGGTAATCGACCACTTGCGATGGCCAACGATGGCGGGGATTACCGGAGCAGGGAGTTTTTCGCGCGAAAGCACTCGCAAGATTTGCGCCTCTGTCAGGTACGGATTGTCGAGAACGATCGAAACAACTTGCGCATGGCCTTCCGCGAGCAGCGCGCCAGCCACGCGCGCCGGGCCGCGCCGGGCCAACGTGATTTTCTGGCCGAGCGGAAGCTGCGGCAATCGCGCCAGCAATTGCTCCTCAGCATTGAGCTTCAGCTCCGCGGAAATTCCCGGCAAAAGGGTAATCTGCACCAGGTCCATTAAATAGAGGTCGCGAAGAAGACGCAGGCTGACCAGCCGTGGCGTCCGCGGATGAAACGCCAGCGATCGCTTCACTCGATAGCTTTTCAGGAGCGCTTTGCGCCGCGCCACTTCTTCGAGTAGCTCTCCCCGAAGATCTTTTCGTTCCAGCAGCAGGCAGACATGCATCTCGTCCAGCGCCGGATTCTCCAGCAGCGCAAGGAGCACATCGGCAGAAGGATGATGCACCAGCCCGGCAAGCTCTTCGCCCGTGGCGATAAGCGCCCGCTCGCGATCTTTGTTTTTGACGTCCGGCATGACCTAACTCTCGTTTAGCACAAGAGGATGCGTCAGCGCTTCTCGCGCCAGTTGTGCCGCGGCGTCGGCCACGGAGCGCGGCAGCGGACCGATTCTTACCCTCGGAGCAACTTCTCGGATCATGCTATCGAATTGAGCATTGAGGAAGGCGCTTCCGTCAAAGACTCCCCCGGTTTTCGCGAGGAAAAAACTCGAGTCTCTCAGTTTCAGTTTCTCGATGACCTCGCGTGCCTGATCTCGCAAATCCTGCGCAGCACTGGTCAGGAGAACTCGCGCCGCAACGTCGCCGCTTTCTGCCGCGCTTGCCACGATTGGAAATATCTTGGGGAAAACGGCGCCGGGATTGGCCCGCGCTTGATCAAACAATTCGCCAAACTTCCACTGGAATGTTTCAAGAATTTTCGCGCCCAGCGGAAATGCCTCGCTGTTGAGATGCTTCTGAAAACTCATGGCAACTGCTTTCCTGCCGATATCGTATGCGCTCCCCGGATCTCCAAGTACCGGCCCAAACCCGCCCGCGCGCGCTACTTCGACTGGGGCGCTCCTTCCCAGAACCGCCGAACCCGTCCCTGCAATCACCACAACACTGGGAATCTCTCCCGTGGCTCCAAGGGAGAGCAGAAGGTCGCTCGTAACACTGATTCTTGCATTCGGGAATTTCGGTTGCAGGCCCGACTTGATCGCCCCTTGCATGCTCGGCTCGGCTGCTCCCGATAGGCCCGCAACGAAGTAGCCTACATCCTTTTCAGATTTTCCGGCCGCGCGGAGGGCGTCCGTTGCCGCTACGGTGAGGGCGGCCAGAGCCGCATCCACGCCGAATGTCGTGGGGTTGGAAGAGCCCGAGCGCGAGCGCGCGAGAATCGTGCCGGTCTCGTCCATTAGGACGCAGTCCGTCTTCGTGCCCCCGCCGTCGAATCCCAGAACGTAGCGCATGGGAAAAGCATAAGCGAGAACGTTCCACAATCGTAGGCCAAGTGCAGTGCGAGTGCGCAAACCGGAAAAGTTCACCCGGTGTTGTAATTTCGTCCCGCATTCCGCAGAGTTTTCTTGACGCGGCTGCGCTCCGCAACTATCCTCGACGCACTTTTCCGAGCCTCCCAACCGCGCCGCGGAAAAGACACTCGATGCGCATCCATCCGCTCGACCTGGCGATCGTCATTGCCTACCTGTTCGGCGTCACTGCGCTGGGCATGCGGTTCCGCCGTGGTCAGCAGAACGCCACCGACTATTTCCTGGGCGGCCGCACCGCGCCCTGGTGGGCGCTGGCGTTTTCCATCGTCGCCACGGAAACCTCAACTCTCACGATCATCGGCACCCCCGCCATCGCCTACGGCGGGAATCTCACTTTTCTTCAACTGGTCTTCGGCTACCTGATCGGCCGCGTGCTCATTGTCCTGTTGCTGCTGCCCGGATATTTTCGCGGCGAATTCTTCACCGCCTACGAGCTGATCGAAAAGCGCTTTGGCGAGCGCATGCGCGCCGTCGCCGCCAGCACTTTCCTGATCACCCGCGCGATTGCCGAAGGTGTCCGCGTTTCGGCCATCGCCCTGGTAGTCAGCGTCGTGCTGGGAACCTCAGAAAAGTTAGCCGTCGTCATCGTCATCGCCCTCACCGTGCTGTATACCTTCGAAGGCGGCATGAAAGCGGTCATTTGGACCGACGTGGCGCAGCTCTTGGTTTATCTGACGGGCAGCTCCATAACCTTTTTCGTTCTGCTGCACCGGATTCCCGGCGGCTGGAACGAAGTAATGCAAGTCGCAGCCGCGGCTGGACACAAGCTGCAGTTTCTCGATTTTTCCTGGAATCTCGCCACAAAATATACTTTCTGGTCCGGACTCATCGGCGGCGCCTTTCTCACCATGGCCAGCCACGGCACGGACCAAATTATCGTCCAACGGCTACTGGCCGCGAAAAATCAACGAGACAGCCGCCGCGCGCTGCTCACCAGTGGCGTCATCGTTCTCTTCCAGTTCATCGTGTTTCTTCTGATTGGCGTATTGCTGTATGTGTTCGCACAACACTCGCCACTGATCGTTGTCGGTGAAGACAAAGATCGAATCCTGCCACTCTTTCTTGTTCGCGAGATGCCCGTAGGACTTGCGGGGCTGATGCTGGCTTCGATCGTTGCCGTGGCCATGTCCAACGCCAGCGGCTCGTTGAATTCGCTCGCTGCTTCGAGCGTGCTTGATTTTTCACGCCTTCGCGGCCGAAATTCTGACCCGGCCCGGCTCCTGCGCCTCGCACGTGGAATGACGCTCGTCTGGGGACTCGTCCTCATGTCCTTTGGTTTCGTGAAGTGGGGTCCCCGTCTCGAGGCGGGGCTGACCATCGCATCGCTTCCCTTCGGGAGCCTGCTTGGCCTCTTTCTGCTCGGCACGTTCGACCGCGGCGCCAATCC
>WNFR01000983.1_pt1 | contig 45345 bp, 39 predicted proteins | sample 5400221 | NCBI WGS metagenome assembly WNFR01 (sample SAMN13153357, study PRJNA577476) | soil metagenome | isolation source: 40 cm soil under Madrone tree | place: USA:California | collected 2016-06-14 | reverse complement strand
CCAACGGCGTTGGCTTCCTTGCCGGCCCGGCAGCCCTATGCCGAGCGCCGGACTGGCTCCTCTGCCCTCGGACTCGAAGAGATCGTGGTCACCGCGACGCGCCGTGAAGAGCTGGCCAATCGGGTCCCGATCAGTATGGCTGTTTGGACACAGGAGGCGATGGAGGCATCGGGCGTCAAGGGCATGGATCAGATCGCTGCGCTGACGCCGGGGGTGGAGTTCGATTTCGATTCGGTCGCCGTCCCTGGTCTCTTTACGAACCTCGTCATTCGAGGCGTGACCGGCTCGCACGGAAGCACAACCGGCGTTTTTATCGACGATTCCCCGGTGCCCCCCGCCCGGGGCGATACCTTTGGACGCTCGTTTCCTTGGACTTTTGATCTCAACCGCGTCGAAGTGCTGCGAGGGCCCCAGGGAGCGTTGTTGGGACAGGGCACGCTCGGTGGAGCGGTGCGGTTCATCATGAATCAGCCGAGCCTGACGAGCTTCAGTGGTCTCGCTCGCGCGGAATATTCGACCACGGCGCGCGGCGATACAAGTTACGAAGCCGGTGCGGCCGCCGGCGGGCCCGTGATCAGCGATGTCCTCGGCTTTCGCGCCAGCGCCTGGTATCGGGCGGACGCCGGTTTTGTGGACCGCGTCGATCAGTTCACCGGTGCCACGATCGATCACGACGCCAACGGACAATTGAGCAAGACCGTCCGAGCCTCATTGACGTGGGCGCCGACAGGCTCGGTGCGCATCACACCTTCACTGCAATATGATTCTTTCAGTCTGCACGATTCCCCGGTCTTTAGCATGACGCTATCAAACCCTAAGGCCGGTGAACTTAAGAACGGCCTTTTTACACGACAACCTTTCGAGGATGCGTTCTCCCTCGCCTCAATCAGGCTGAATGAGGGTTTTGTAACTGCAGACCTCAGCGCCATCACCTCCTATTTCCACCGCACAATAACCAGCGCGATGGATTGGGGTTCCGTCTATCCAGCCAGCTCCGTCGATGCCGCGACGCTCGCGGTTGATCTATGGCAGACGAATTTTTCGCAGGAAGTACGACTGACATCGGCCAATTCGGACGCAGCACTCACTTGGATCGCCGGGGGCTTCTACTCCAGCGCACGTAAGCGCGAGGCGAGCCGTGTCGTCCCGGCTGTGGGTGCAGTGGAAAACGCGAATGCGACCGTGATCGATCAGACCCAGTTCGAAGGTTTTGGGCAAATCGGACTCCGGCTCACGAAGCGGCTTACCGCGAGCGCCGGATTGCGTGTTGGACGCTGGAAAAATGAATCCGTCACCGAAGCTCCGCCGATCTTCCGCGCCGAAGCTGCCGAAACCTGGGTTGCGCCAAGATACGGCCTTGCCTACCAATCCGACGAGCACAACCTTTTCTACTTGACGATCGCGAAGGGCTACCGCGGCGCAGCGGTCTCCCCGGCGTTGCCCTGTGGGGGTCCAGACGTGCTCCCCTCGGACTCGGTCTGGAGCTACGAAATCGGCACAAAAGACGATCTGTGGGGCGGACGAGTGCACATCGAGCCCAGCGTATTCCGTATCCAGTGGAACAATGATCAGCCGGATGCTCTTCTGCTGAGCAGTTGCAGTGCTGTAAGCGTCCCACGAAGTACCGCGGCAAGCAACGGGTTCGACTTGGCGGTGCAGGCACTCGTGACAGAGCGTGTCAAGGTGGGCCTCGCCGTTGCCTACACCGACGCGCACTACACGCAGACACTCAACGTGGGAGGGGCGGTGATTGTTGACAAGGGCGACGCGGCTGGATGGCCGCCCCTCGTACCTTCGCCATGGAATGTGACGGCGTCGATCGAATACAAAGTTGAGCTGGCGAGCGGCGTGAGCGCGAGCCTTCGGGCCGAAGACATTTTCCACAGCCACAATCCGGGCCCATTCACCACGGACCATCCCAAATCACCACTTTACGGCCCGGGGACCCGACCCGATCCATCGACGAACATGCTCAATTTCCGGGCTAGTGGTCGTTGGCCGAGCTTTGACCTGGATCTGTTTGTCAACAATTCGCTCGACGCGCAGCCCGTTCTGGGATTTACCGCTGCTGGCCCCACATTCGTCGCCACTACTTTCCGATCCCGTACAGTTGGGCTATCGGTTACTCGACGGTTCTGACGGTACGACCGAGAGTGCGTGCGCCACTTGGGGTCACCTCAAGAAAGGGATTTTTTAGCACGCTAATCGCCGGCAAACCTCTGGCCGATCACGCAACGCCGGTGCCGCGTTCAGTCCCCGGGCTCGGTGCGCGGCCTCAGTGGTGGAGGTGCGTGCGAGCGTGGGCGCGCGGCGTAGGGGCAAGGTCAGGAGAGCTGCCGCGCCCGCCGCGCCGCCGAGCAGCATGAAACCGAGTGAGTAGCGGCCGGTATGGGAGAGTAACCATTTCCTGGGGGTGAGCACCGCACAACGGCGTCAGGTCGATCTTCAGATGTAATTGCAAACGACGACAATTGCCGCGGAACGAGCAGACGCTGCTGTCTCGTTGTTGCCCCATCATTTTTCGCTGCACCGCACACCCCCAGGAAATGGTTAGCGGGGCAGCTCCATTTGGCCGCCGCCCGCTCGATTAGGTACGTCCTTGACAGGCCGGTTCCTAGCTATTAACCTACTAACTACTAGGTAGGTAACGGGTGTTGCATTGTTTGACAATCGAATGACTGGCGAACGTCTGCTGGATCTGTGGTTGGTGATCTTCGTCGTTGCCGGCATCGGGCTCGGCATCATGACCGGGTTCTTCAAGGCCCGCCGTATCCAGCCGGGTCGTTTCAGGTGGACGGTTCTTCGCAATGAGGCGATCTTCGCTGGCATCAATCTCGGAGTGACCGCTTTCACTCTAGGATCGATCAAGACGTTCTTGGCGTCGCACGGTTTCATAACCTTCAATAGCAATCCCGCCGCCTGGTGGGTTATCGCTCTTGAATACGCGTTTTACTTCGTTCTCTTCGACACCTGGTTCTATTGGTTGCATCGAGGGATGCACAAGGAGCCTATCTATACCTGGGTTCACAAGATACATCATAAGTCCACTTCGCCGAACCCTCTGACCACTTTTTCGGTCAGTCCACTGGAGTCGCTGGTAAACGGCGGCTTTCTTCCGCTGTTCGCCACGATCTTCACCGTGCACGATGCGACGATGGCGCTCATCGTGCCGACCAATGTCGTCATGGGCCTCTACGTCCATGCTGGCCACGAATTTCTACCGCGCTGGTGGAACAAGAACTGGGCGACAAAGTGGTTCATCACCACTACATTTCACGATCAGCACCACAAGTATTTTAATTTCAACTTTGGCGGCTACACGCAGGTCTGGGACTATATCTGCGGGACTGTGCGGAAAAAATACGAAAGCGACTTCGAAAGCCGGAAGGCCAGTCGACTGAAGGTGGCAAAGGCTGCGACGTCAACGGCTAGCGACACCGCTAATGCGACGGCAGGATAGCAGACGGTATCGACCCCTCGCAGATGCGAACCTTCAGTGCTCCGGGGGATCGAGGGCAGTTCCGAGAGTACAACGGAGGGACGTGATGACGAGCGCAGCCGAGTCTCGTGTGGATCGGGTGAAAATGCATAAGAACGACCGTCGCGCTGCCATCTTCGACGAGGCGATCCGGATAATGGGGGAGCGGGGGTATCGCGGCTTCAGCCTGAACGATCTGGCGAAGCGCTGCGGCTTGACGACGGCCGGACTGCTGCACCATTTTGCGAGTAAGGAAGGCTTGCTCATCGCGCTGCTGGAAGAGCGTGACCGGCGTGACCAGGAGGTCATCGCAGCGCGATTGGGACTGCGCCGCGGTACCTCCCTGTCGCGCGAGCAGGTCCTGAAAGTCCTGCATGTAATCGTCGACAACAATGCGACGCAGCCACATCTGGTCAGGCTTTACGCCCTTCTTCGTACCGAGGCCTTAGGCCAGAGCCATCCGGCCCAGGAATACTTCGTGAACCGGGAAGATGCGATATTGGCTCTGATCGGCAAGATTGTCGCTCCGCACGTATCCGACGCCTCGGCGACCGCCCTTCAGATTCAAGCGATGATGTTCGGTTTGGAAGTGCAGTGGCTCCGTGCGGATTGCGGGTTCGATCTCGTTTCAGCGTGGGACAAGGCTGCGGAGAAGTTGATCCCGTGACCCTCACTCTTGATCGGCGCACCCGCCGGGACGGCGACACTCGCGTCATCGTCCCGGACGCTTTCTTCGCTCGGGAGTTTGCCGGGCTCGCGACTCGACATGGCAGGATCGCAGCGCAGGCGTCTTGGCGCTGGGTGCGCCACCATTGACAATCGAGGTCGACGGGCAGGCCTGGACAATCAAGCGTGACGGCGAAACTTTGGTCGCTCGTGCTGGCCGGGCTGTGGGCGCCCTGATCGCCTCCCTGTCGGCGCATCAATTCTCCGATTGGGTGCAGAATCAGATGACGTTCAACGGCTTCCTCGTCGCGCGGGCGCTGTCGTTCCGCGACGGTAACCTGTCCGATGTCTCGGTGTGGGATTCGATCTGGACGGCCCTTCTTGAAGGGTGGGCGGTCGTCGGGGCTGAGCCGACCTTCATCGATCGATACGGCGCGCCGCTCGATCTGAATCGGATCTTCACTCCGGCCGACGATCCCGAGAACATCCGCCACTTTCTGGCCGGGGCTGGCTACCTCCACCTGCGCGGCTGGCTCGACCCCGCCGACATGGCAGCCATCTCGGCGGAAATGGACGAGGCGCTGCCGTTAGCGGTGGAAGGCGACGGCAAGTCGTGGTGGGCAGAATTGGACGATGGCTCGCGCCGCTGCGTTCGCCTCCAGGACTTCGCGGGCCGCTCGCCAACCACGACGCGCATCCTCGCTAGCGCACGATGGGCCGACATGATCTCGCTGATCGCCGGCGACGACGAACTGATGCAGGGGCGGTACGTCGAAGCGCTGACTAAACCTGTCGGCGTGATCGCCGGGCCTTCCGACGTCTCGTTCCACCGCGACTGCCATCTAGGCCGGCATGCCTATCTATGCGCCCGCCGCACGATCGGAATTGCGATCACCCCGACCAGCGAGGAAAACGGCTCGCTGAGGGTAATCGCCGGTTCCCATCGCCTAGCGATGCCGGTGGAGATCGCCAAGACGAAACCCTATCTGCCGGTCGTTGCGGTGGCCACGATGCCCGGCGATCTGACAGTTCACCTATCCTGTACGCTGCATGATTCCACCCCGCCTCGGAAAAGCGAGCGCCGCGTGATGTATATCGAGACTTCAATGGCTCCGTTGCCCGGCGCGATTTTCGCAGGGCCGACTGCCGAAGAAACACTGCGAGAGCAGGTGAACGCCATCCACCGGGATGTTTCACCGACGGGCAGATCGTCCAGAGCGACCTGACCCAGCCCGACCTCCGGGGTCATCGACCCCGATAACACTTGAATGCCGATGACGGCATCGCCCGGTCCTAGAATCTTCATTTCGGGCGCGGCATTCGCAGCGAAGGCCCGAAAGATCCCGATATCGCTGCGAAGGCCGGGCCGTCGTCATATTGTTTCGGCCCGCCGCCTTGACTGGAGAAGTTGGGCTCGTTGAAGAGTTCCGCGGCGAAGATCTCGCCACTGATCGAGCGCGTATAGTTAATCAACGGTCCCGCCTGAGCAGGCGTTTCACGCTCCGGATGAATCGCGCACTGCGGGGTTGATAGCGAAGGAAGTGACGAGATTGGCGTCGACCGCCTTCGCAAAGTCAACGACCCCGCGCGATTGGGCGCGGGTCAGAACGCCGCGGAAGCCGTCCGGCGGGTTCGCCATTTGCGGCGCATCGTCATCTTGGAAGTAGACCGAATTCGCCCAAGTGCCGCTTACACGGACATAGGCGAGGCCTAGTGCGGCGGCCAAGCACTGCTCCGTGAGACGGAGCGATTCAGGGAGTCAGCTCAAACCCTTGACAATGAATCCTTGTTGAGCGATTCTGCGAATACTCAGACAAATATAATCGACAGTGTTGATTAAAAATCGAGTAAGGCAATTTGAAGCACCGATGTATTTGCGCCAAGACGAGCAGTATGGAATCTCGCATGCTTAACATGAATGAGAAAGAACTGTGCTGAGAAGATGCCCAAAACGGGCCTGACCGTGATGCTGGCGCTCGCCGTGGGCGTTGCTCGCGCGGGCGAGCCGTCTTCTATGGCCACCCAGTCTCAATCGCCGGCACTGCGGCCGGTGCCCGCCGACGTGTCCGCGGATCCGCTCTTCTCGCAACCCTACATCGATAAGGACGAGGTACGCGATGCATCGGTGCGACACCGATACGTGCACGGCGGATTCAAGGATACCGGTCTGCGCTTCTCATTCTACTTCCCCGATAAGGGGGCGTATCAGGGACACTTCTTCCAATACCTGACACCGGTTCCAGACAGCGAGACCCTGTCGCAAGGACAGCAAGGCGAAAGCGACAAGGTCGGCTTCGCCGTTAGTCACGGCGCGTATTTTGTGGAGACCAATGGCGGCGGCGGCAGTGCGACTGCTGGCCCGGCGTTCGCGGCCGACCCGTCCATCGGCGGCTTCCGCGCGAATGCAGCCGCTGCGCAGTTCGCGCGCGTGGTGGCCATGCAAATGTACGGGTCGAAGAAACCGTATGGCTACATCTTCGGTGGTAGCGGAGGAGCTTACCGAACCGTGGGCGGCATGGAGAACACGACGGACGTGTGGCAAGGTGCCGTGCCGTTCGTCATGGGCACACCGATGGCAGCTCCCTATAGCTTCACGGCCGCACTCTATGCGCTTCGCGTTCTCGGCGACAAGCTGCCGGGCATCATCGATGCGCTGGATGCCGGCGGCAGCGGCCACATGTACGCAGGTCTTGATGATGAGCAGCGCGCAGCGCTCAAAGAATTAACCCTGCTCGGTTATCCGCTGCCGGCCTGGAAGGCGCAGACGAAGATCGGCTTGGGCGCCTTCCCGGTGCTCTACCCGGGGATGCTGGCGGCCGATCCCACCTATTTCACCGACTTCTGGGCCCAGGCGGGGTATGAAGGGTCACAGCCGCCGCCCTCGCTGGTCGCGGCGAGGATCCAGCACAAGACCCACATCATAAAGCTCATCATGGCAGCCGATGCAGAGGCCCTGGGTGTGAAGTTCATTCCGGGTATGGGTCAGGCGCATGGATTGGCCGAGAACGGGTGGCAGGCGCGCTTCGGGCCGGACGGTGGTCAGCTACCCGTGGCAATTCAGCTCGAAAGCATGCCAGCGAAGAAATTCTTGGGAACGGACGTATTCGTCGATGCAGGCGCGGATTCCGGCAAGCGGCTTCCCGTCCAGCGCTTTCAGGACAATATCTTGGTGTTTGCCTCTGGCAGCGGGGACCTCATCGGCAAGCTCAAGGTCGGCGATCAAGTGATGATCGACAACTCCAACTACCTTGCCGTGCAGACCTATCACCGCCACCAAGTACCGACGCCCGACTACTATCCGTGGAATCAATATCGCGGAACGGATGGCAAGCCGATTTATCCGCAGCGGGCTATCTTGCTCGGGCCGCAGTTCGCGCGCGGCGCGGCGGGTAGCATCCCGACCGGAAAATTTCATGGAAAGATGATTCTCCTCGAGAATCTTTACGATGGCGCGGCATGGCCCTGGGGTGGCGACTGGTACCTGACCAAGGTCAAGGAAAATCTTGGCGGCGAGTTCGATGCGAATTTTCGGCTCTGGTACACCGACCATGCCAATCATGGCGATTTCACCAACCAGATGGATCCGGACGATACAATCAGTTATTTGGGCGTACTGCAGCAGGCGCTGCTCGACTTGAGCGACTGGGTGGAAAGAGGCGCGCCCCCATCCGCGTCCACGCGCTACAAAATTGTGGACAGTCAGGTGATCGTGCCGCCGGAGGCGGCCCCGCGCCGCGGGATCCAACCGGTAGTCGCTGTGCGTGCGAACGGCGCCGAGCGGGCGCAGATCAAGGCGGGCGAATCGGTCAACCTCACTGCGGCAGTTGAAGCGCCTCCGGGCACGGGAAAGATCGTGGCAATCGAATGGGACTTCGAGAGCAACGGAAAATTCGAACCCGCCACCGGCATGACGCGTGCGTCAGGCTCGCGGGCGACCGTTAAAGCAACCCATCGGTACGCGACGCCCGGCACTTATTTCGTCACGGTACGGGGAGTCGCCCAGCGGCAGGGCAACACCGACACGGCTTATACCCGCATTCAAAATCTTGGTCGCGCGCGCATAGTGGTTCAATAATGACGCGATCTACGCAAGGGGAGAGGGCAATGGACGACAAGAAATCAGGTGGACGCAGGTTCTCAAATAACGCCGCGTTGGTTTTGGCATTGCCTCTTTGGGCAATGGCGCAGTCCAGCCTCAGCGCGGACACGGCCGCTGCCGACGACGCATCAAACAAACAGGACGCACTCAACGAAATCATCGTTACCGGCACGTGGATTCGCGGTGTAGCACCGGTGGGCACCAATGTGATCGACCTGTCGGCACAAGACATCGAGGCGACCGGCGCCACCACCACCGCGCAGCTTCTGCAGGAAATTCCGCAGCTCGGTTCGTTCAATACGCTGCAGTTTCCCGCAGCCGCCGGCAACACCACCACCGTCAACCGCCCGAACCTGCGCGAGTTGCCGGGCAACACCACCGCCGGCGGTTCCACCACGCTGGTTTTGATGGACGGCCACCGTATGGTCGGTATGGGGGTGACCTCGACGACGCCGGATCCCAACGTCATCCCGCCTGGGGCTATCGCGCGCGTCGACATCGTTCCCGACGGAGGATCCGCGACCTATGGCTCCGACGCCGTGGCAGGCGTCATCAACTTCGTGACGCGGCGCACCTTCGACGGCGTCATGGTCGACGGCCAGTACGGTATCGGCAATCAATATCACCAGTGGGACACAAACCTCACCGCGGGCACTACCTGGGACAGCGGCGGCGCTTACTTTTCATACAACCATGCCTTTCACGATGCCATTCTTGGCGACGACCGCGGCTACGTGAAGACGTTTCCGGACGCGAACGGCAACCTTGCCCTCACGTGCAACCCCGGCAATGTCCAGGTGGGCACTGCAATTTACGGATTGCCATTTACCGGCGCGACCGCAGTGGCCAAACCAAACCAGTGCAACAACGCCCTAGGCAACAGCATCTATCCGAGCGAGCGCCGCGATTCGGTCTATGGGCGATTCGCCCAGGATATCGGTCAAGCGATCAAGGTCGACGTCTCCGCTTATTTTACCGACAGCGCCGTCGGCGTCCAAAACGGACCCTACCAGGCGCTGTCACCGCTGACCGTGACGCCCGCGAGTCCGTTCTTTGCGGGGCACCAGATAGGCACCGAGACCTCGCAGAACATCTATTTTCAGGTCAATGGACCCGGGGTTGGGGCGCAACAGATCAAACTGAACACGTTCGGCATCACGCCGACGGTGTCCGCCGAGCTGGGCGGGAGCTGGCAGATACGCTTGCTCACCAATTTCGGGGAGAGTACCACCACCAACCAGGCTCAAACGGCGAACACGGGTGCGTTGGGCAATGCCGTCAATGCCGGTTTGTTCAACCCGTATGATCCGGGTTCGAGCTCGCCCGTGGGTCTCGCTGCGATCAATAATTTTCAAACCTACGGTCACGCGTTCCAGCGCTTGGAAGATGTACGCCTGATTGCCGACGGCGACGTCGTCCAACTTCCCGGCGGTGCGGTGAAGCTTGCCGTGGGCAGCGAATACTACGATGAAGTCTTCTCTTCCCAGACGGGCACCCAGGTGCCCGGCACGCAAGATACCGGATATGCCGGGCTTTCAATCGGCGGGACACTGATCGTTCCGCCGGATGCGCCACTCAACCATGTGGATCTCTCGCACCATGTGAAATCTGCATTCGGCGAAGTGGACATCCCCATCTTTGGGCCGAACAATGCACTGCCGGGCCTGCAACAGTTGACGCTCTCCGCCGAAGGCCGCTGGGACGAATACAGCGATTTTGGCCGCACGCTCAACCCCAAGTTCGGCTTCACGTGGAAGCCGCTGCAGTCCCTCACCGTGCACGGCTCCTGGGGGACATCGTTCAATGCCCCGAGCCTTGCGGATTCACAAAAGGCCGACATCACGACCCTCTTCATTTTGCCGGAATTTGCCTTTGGTCCGACCGGCAATCTGCTAGCCGCCAATGGCGGCAAGTATCCGAATCCGGTCAATGGCGCCAATTCGCTGCTGCCATTTCCCGTCGTGTACGTCACGCGCGGCAATGCGCCGAATATCCAACCACAAGACGCCCGAACCTCATCGCTCGGATTCGATTTTACACTGCCCATGCTGCCGGATTTAACCGTGGGCGCGACCTGGTGGCGCATCGATGTCTCGGGCGTCATTGGGCTGCCGCCTGCACAAAATTCGCAGTTGGTCTATGGCGATTACCCCTCGGTGGTCACGGTCAATCCGAGCATCGCGCTGCTGAATCAGCTCGCAGCCGCCGCCAATGCCATTCCGATTCTTCAGCCCTGCCACAATGCGCCCATCAATTGCACCGTGTATGCCTACGTGAACGTCGATAAGCAGAATCTCGGCGACTATTACGCAGATGGCGTTGATTTCAAAGCGCGCTATCTACATCCGACGGGCTTCGGTTCATTGAGCTTGGCCATCAATGGGAGTTACGCCCTGGAGGCAAAGTCGAGGTCGTCCTATCTGGTGCCCTTCATCGATCAACTGCCCGACAACGAGTCGCGCCTCCGATTGCAGGTCATCGGCGGCGTGCAGATTCATGATCTACTCGCGCAGATGACCTGGGATCACACCGGCGGCTACCAATTAAGTCCCGCCGTCGGCTATTTGCCCCAAACGAGCGTCAGCGCCTTTGACGTGGTCAACTTGTTCTTCAAGTACAACTTCAAGCTCGATGACTGGATGAAGAACACCTCATTGACGCTGAACATCGATAATATCGCCAATGCATCGCCGCCGGAGTTCCGTCAACGCCAGGATACGATCCTGTTCAGCCAAGGCTTCACCAACGGAGCGACAGTGGGACGTCTGTTCCAGTTCGGGGTCAGCAAGAAGTTTTGATTGGGTGCGCGACGATAGCGGCGCGCGGCGATCTAGTGCCGCCTCTGAAGGGTGGACTGAACGCCGGCGCGTCCGGGTTCGCGTGGATTGCGCTGGCGGGCCGCCCCGACGCGTCTCGGCGCGGAACCAAACGCAAAGCGATTGAATATGGGCGTCATGCCATTGAGGTTGTAATGGCCGCCCGCGCCATGTGGTGAAATACCTGCTTCTCTCCGCCTATTTTTTTGTACCGAACTCAAGTGTTTTGGTCAACTGCTGCGCGACGCAGTCCGCCTTACTCTTCGCCGCGGTTTGCCCGCCTGCGGATCGACGGGATCGGGCAATGCCAATCTAAAATCGCGCAGCATCCGCGTGCATAGGAGAATGTCCTCACACTTGTAGGAGGAAAGGCGCTGGAGCACCAGCTTCGAAAGCTCCTCCTTGACGCGGCGTTGCACCGTGTCACCCAAAGAAGTCAGCTTCAATTCAGCGCGCCGGCCGTCTTTTGCGCTCTGCCGGTAGGAAATGAGCCCCGCGTTGGTGAGACGGGTCAGCTCGGCCGAGATGAGACTGCGGCCGATTTGAAACACCTGGGCCAGATCCAACGGAAACAAGACCCATTCGGCGGCGATCAAAACGGTTATCCATGCGCCGCGAGGGCCCAGGGAGAACTCTGCCGTGATGCCCTTGACGGCAAGTCCCATGGGTCGCGAAGCCAACGACAGCCCCTCGCAAAGAAGTCCGATCTCCTCCCAGGATAGCTTCAGTTGTGCGGCGCGTTTTTTCATGGGCGCGATACTTGTCGGCCCCGCGACGTCACGCCATCAGTTCCGTAATGGTGCGATTTGTCTCCATTGATTGCATGCCCCATCGTTCCACCTGCAATCCCATCGCCTGCTGCAGGGTCAACCCTACCCGTGACGCCGGGTCGGCACGCCCGGCCAGGTGGAAGCCCGTACGAATGCGACCGCCGGCGTTGCCGGCAATCATCATCGGAATGCCTTCGACCGCATGGGCTTTCGCAATGGAACAATCGGAGTGCGCAAAAATCAGGCAATTGTCGAGCAACGTGCCATCGCCTTCCGGAATACTCGCCATGGCATCGAGGAAGTCGCGCCATGCAAGCATGCTTTGTCGCGCGAACCAGCCGACCTGCTCCTGATAGCCCAGTGTGGGGTTGACCGGCTCCTCGTGCGTGAGCGTGTGGTGCGTCGTACTGGAACCTGCACGGCGCAGGTTTGAGGTCGTGTCTGAAAACAGCACGTTGATAACCTTCGTCTGATTGCATTGCAACGCCTTTGCAAGCAGCCCCGCCATCAGCTTGTGCGTGACCATCACGTTGCTAACCTCCGAGTCCATCGTGGTCTCCGGCGGAACATCGGGCTTGATGAAGTTCTCCACCCGCGCCGGCGGTTGAAGCTGAAGCGCCAGTTGATCCTCGAGATGCCGAATGGACGTGAAGTACTCCTCCAACCGGCGCCGATCCGCGGCTCCGACATTGCGCATAACCCGCTGGCGATCTTCCGCGACCGCGGACAAGACGCTTTGCCGCACCATCGTGTGCGGGTCAGGGGTAAAAGTCGCGGCGTTGGGGTCTTGAAAACCCTCGCCGAAGATCCGTTGATACAGCGCCACGGGCGAAACTTCGCTCGGATTGGGAGAGCCCGCTGCACGGAACGAATAAGATCTGTCGATTCCCGAGGTGCTCACCTCAATGGAGCTGAAGCGAGAGCCCGCGCCGATGGCGTCGCCGATGAGCACGTCGAGGGTCGCTGCGCGAACGTCCTCGTTGGGAACGGGAATGCCCGTCCTTAAGCCCAGACAACCCGTGATGTGCGGCTTGTTGGCAACCCCGTCCAATTTGACGTCGTACCCGCTCAATTCTTATGACAAATGCGAATTTATGGGACCTCGTTGGGTTCATTATGGCCGCTCCCAGCGTAAAGTGATATTATCATATCGCTTTACCGTGCTATGGAGGCTTTCATGAGTACCACCGTCACCTTGAGCAGCAAGTACCAAATCGTCATTCCGCAGGCGGCCCGTGAGGCGCTGTCCTTGTCGGCCGGAGATGAGCTTCTGGTGCTGTGTAAGTCTGACCGCGTCGTGATCATTCCGAAGCCGAAGAAATTCGCGAAACGCACCCGCGGCTTGCACCGGGAGGTGTGGCAAGGAGCGGAGGCGTACCTAAAATCGGAGCGCGAGGATTGGTAGCCGGCCCCATCGCTCAGCGCCACCGGCGCATTCTGATCGACACCTCCGTCTGGATCTACCATTTTGAGCAGAATTCGACTTTCGGTGAGGCCGCAGGTTACGTCATCGAGCAACTCGAAGCCGGCAAGTTCCGGGGCATCGCCTCGGAGCTAACGCTCCTCGAATTGATCGTGAAACCATTGCAGCTGGGCCGCCAGGACGCGGCCGATGACTACGAAACGCTCCTGAGCTATTTTCCAAACCTCGAATTAGAACCGATCTCGCGTGCCGTCCTGCTCGATGCGGCGGCCTTGCGGGCGCGCTACCGCCTCCGCACCCCCGATGCGATTCAGCTCGCCACCGGATTGAATTCGGGTGCGACCTTGGCGATTACCAATGATGAAGCCTGGCAACGCATTGCCGGCATCGAGACGCTCCTGCTCACCGATCTGCTCAGCAAGATTTGAGACGTCTGCCCCATCCAAAGATTGACGGTTTTTATCAGGTCGCCGCGATCAGCAGCCGCGGCAATTCCGCCAACGTATGGATCTCAAAATCGGGCGACCCCGGCAGATGCTCTCGGCGTTGACTATAGCGGTTGCACCACACCACACCACCCACGCCACGCTCGGCGGTTCGCAGCTTAGAGTCTTCCAGTGTGGAACACCTCAATCGGCCTCGCCGTACATGCGCTGCTAAAAGTGTACTTTTGATGACGCAGCGCGGCAAATCGGCCGCATTCGAAACACCTTCTATTTCAATGGCTTATGAGTCGCATTCCGCAAACGGTATTTGTGACAAATTTGGTATTTGTGACAAATTTGGCGGTCGGATTCCGCGATCACGCGGCCCGTGATCGCCCGGTCGATTCCACCGCGGAACGTGGTCGAATCTTCTGATTCACCGCCTTGCCGATCTTCGTCGTGGCGACCTCCAGATCGTATTGCGCCTGCAGGTTTTGCCAAACTTGCGCGCTGGTCCCGAAATATCGTGCGAGCCGCAGCGCCATTTCCGCAGTGACATTGCGCCGCCGTGCGACGAGCTGAGTGATCGTCGGGCGTGACACGCCGAGTTCCTTCGCTAGCCTGTACGAGGTGATCTCGAGCGGCTCGAGGAAGTCGTTTTTTAGGATGTCGCCGGGATGAACGGGACGAAGTTTTTTAGATGCCATGCTTGAACACTCTTTCCGAATCAATGGTAGTCCACGATCTCCACGTCCAGCGCTTCGCCGTCTTTCCACAAAAAGCAGACGCGCCACTGCTGGTTGACGCGGATGCTGTATTGGCCCTTGCGATCGCCCTTGAGCGCTTCGAGCTGATTTCCCGGCGGCACGCGCAAATCGCCGAGATCCGCGGCCGCATCAAGATACTTCAGCTTCTCTCGCGCACGTTGCTGGATCTGTCCGTAAAGCCCCTTCACGAATTGGCCGTCAAAGATGGCCTTGGCACGCTTGTCCTTGAAAGAACGAATCACTGACCAATAGTAACGTGACTCGTTCCTAGTGTCTAGCTGCCCGGCGGGCCTTGCCTGGTCAAACGGAAACACGATCACGCCGTTGAAGTTGATATGTTCAAAGCCCATCGGGGAGATGAATCGTTGAGTCGACGTATCGACCACGCGGCCTGATCCCTTGCGCCAGGAATCGAGCGTGCGTTGCAGGTGGTTCGTGTTGTAGGCCATCACGAGATTCGTGCACAGCGCCGGACAGTGGGACTGCGCTCCGAGTTCCTCTTGGCGTTTGCCACGGGTGGAGCCCGAGCCCGCGTGGCGAATCTGTCGCTGCAGTAGATGGGTGCGTTCGTTGTGATTGAGGTAGCGCAACTTCTCGCGTCGGTAGTCGGGATCTGTGTAGGAGCGCAGCAGATCGTTCGTGCGCAACAGCAAACCGTGCGCGTGGCCAGCGCGGAAGCTCGCATCGCCGTCATCGGCAACCTTGAGATGGCCCGGCCACCCCTTCTCGATCGACTTGAGGGAAATATCAGGAAGGACGACGGCCTTGAGATTTTCGGGTATCCGAATATGTCCGCCACTCGGAATGTGGAGTCGTCGATCGTTAAAGTTTTTGAGCCTCGGACACAACCCGGCCTCGCCGTACATTCGTTGCAAAAAGTGCCGCTTTGATGACGCAACGCAGCATGGATTTTGAATCAAATCCGGGCATGATTAGCAGCCCTCGGGAAGGGACTCCAAGCGATGCGGCATTGGCACCGGCAATTCCTCGGGCGCACGCAGCTGCCGCCCACCTTGAGCGCGCTAGCCATCAGCGAGTTTTTCACATTGGACGGTGGCGAGGCGCGAGCGGTGCTGTCTCGATACGGCATGGATATGCGACTCGGCAGCGCGCTGCAGATCGGCTTTCTCAAGATGTGCGGTCGACCGCTCGATAAGCTGCAACGCGTACCGGTCGCCGTGCTCGAGTATTTAAGTCCCCAAGTTGGCGGCGCGCCGCCGGAGATTGCGACCCTGCGCGCCATTTACGGACAGCGACGTCGAACGCTGTACGAACATCAGCAATTCGTACTCGATACCCTCGGCATGACGCGTTTCGAAATCATCGCCGATGCGCCGCGTGTCTTGGACGCGCTCTGTGATGAGGTTCGCGCCGGTGTTGACGGCGATAGATTATTGGCGCAAACGCGTGTCATTCTCTATGAACGTCGGTACGTCATTCCCGCGCCGCGAACTGTGGGAGAGCTTGCGAAGCGGGCGTGCGAAAAAGTCGAGCATGAGGTGAGTGGCGCGATCGAGCGGACGATATTGCCGGTGGTACGAGAACGCTGGGTAGAGCAGCTCTTTGAGTTACGCGCCGATGGCATGACGCTCCTTGAGTTTCTGCAGGAGCCTCCCGGATCGTTGCGCACGAGCGATATCACGCGCGAGAGCGAGAAGGTGCGCGCGCTCATCGCGATGAAGATCCCGGACATGGCCGATCTGCCCGGCACCGAACGTTACTGGCAGATGTACGCGGCGCGGATGCGCAACCAGCGACGATCGCGATTCGCGCAACGCCAGGAACCGCGTCGAAGCATCGAACTCGTGGGGTTCCTGCGCCACTCGCTCGCGGCGCATACTGATACACTGATCCGCATGGTTGACCGCCGTGTGTCAAAGCTCTGGGGAAAGGCGAGCGAGCGGGCCAAGGCGGATCAGGGCGCCTTGCCTGCGCTGGAGGTATTGGTTGCGGAAATGCGTCAGGCGATCAACGAAGAGGATCAATCAAAGGAGAAGCGCTTCGATGCGATTGTGGATCTGGTGCGGCGCTATGATGCCGGGGAATTGAAGCCGCAAAGTATCGCGGCGCGCCAACGCGCGATCTTGGTGGCAGAGATAAAGCAGATTCGGCCGCTCTTAAAAAGTCTCGTCGGGCTCGACCTGCACGCCGAAGAATCCTCGCATTGGCCGGCGCTGATCGCTGCATCTTTACGCGGGAATTCTAGGCCAATCGATGGATTTGAGCGCGAACCGATTGAGCCTGATGGTGGGCCTGACACCCGAGGGCCTCGCCCACGCCATGCACGTGCTCGAGGATCCGGCGCCGTTGATCCGCGCCAATGAAGCGGTATTGACCTACCGGCATTCGCACGCCATTGCGCGCACCTGGGGAAGCCCCTTCGATTGCGCGGCGGATGCGATGAGTCTCGATATGCCCGAATACTTTTGGTTCACGAGCCCGGATCCGAAGCGCCGGGTGTCGGGAGCGGCGACCTATGTCCATACGCACGGCTGGCAGGGCATCTTGAGCGATCGCTCGATCATGATCACGCAGCGTCAGGTGGGTCCCGCGATCGACGGAATCCTGGGCCAGGAACTCTCGAAGATTGCGCGAGTGTACACCGATACGCACGGCTTCTCCGCCTATGGCGGGAGCCTCGCGTGGAATCTCGGCATCCTAATGTGTCCGCGGCTCAAGAACCACAACGATCGGCGCCTACACGTGCCGAACGGTATCCGGATACCGGAGAAGCTCAAGGATGTCGTCCTCGCGGACATCTCCTTGAAGACGATCGAGAAGGGTTGGGCGGGTCACATGAAGGTGGCCGATGCCGTCATGAACGGACGGCTCTCGGCGACGGCGGCGATTGAAATGCAAGGCGCTGCGCGTCACGGGGATGCGAGTTTTCGGGCCGGGCACGCGCATGGATTGCTGTTGCGGACCAATGACCTTCTGCGCTCATACACCGACCCGGACTATCGACGCGAGAAGCTTCGGTACTTGAATCACAACGAACGCACCCATCAACTGCAGCGCCAGATTCGCAAAGCCGGTTCAGGATCGACGCGCGGCCGTCGCGACGAGGAACTATCCGCGCAGTCCCACTGTCTCGCGCTGTGCACGAATCTCGTGATGGCGTATAACACGAATGGCTTGCAACGCACGCTCGATGCCTGGCGCAAGACCTCAGGTCGCGAAATCGATCCCGCGATTCTGCGGTTCATCTCCCCGATGGGCTTTGGACATATCAATTTCAACGGCGTGATCGTATTCCCGTTCGAGCACTACCGGGCCCAGCTGCTCGCGGCGGCCCGGGGATTTCGCGCTCGCAGCTCTAGGCACTGATGGGCGCGCCACCTTTGAGCATTGGACGCACCCCATCTGCTGCACTTGCATGCTATAGCACCCAGTGATATGGTGCAATGTGCGCCAACTGTTCAAGACGCGGACCTTCGCTCGTTGGAGCCGCAAGGCCCAAGTCTCGGATCAGGCACTACGCGAGGCGATCGTTGAGATGGCCGCCGGGCTCATCGATGCGGATCTGGGCGGCTCAGTGTACAAGAAACGTGTACCGCTGCCGGGCCGCGGCAAAAGCGGCGGTGCGCGGATATTGGTCGGGACGAAGCATGCGAATCGTTGGTTCCTACTCTACGGTTTCGGCAAGAACGAGCAGGCCAACATCGATGATCGGGAGCTCGCGGCTCTGCAGAAATTAGCCAGCGCGTTGCTCTCGATGACGTCCGCGCAGCTTGAACACGCGGTTACCGAAAGAGAATTGGTGGAAATTGCCGATGAAGAAAAGTCGAATCCTAGCTGAGGTGAACGAGACCGCCCGCGGACTGAACCGCATTGGCGTGCTCGACCAGAAAACGATGCGGGAGTTTGATGTACTCACCGTACCACCGGTCCGTGCGCTCTCGGCGCGGCAAATTAGGGCTATTCGGGCGCGCACCCACATGAGTCAAGCGGTGTTTGCGGCGGTCCTCAACACCAGTACATCGACCGTGCAGAAATGGGAAATTGGCGCGAAGCGCCCGAGTGGACCCTCGCTGAAACTGCTCAACGTGATCCATACGAAGGGTGTGGAGGTCCTCTCGTAGAGGGAATACGGGCCAGCTCCTTGACGCTCATCCCAACAAGTCGCATTTTGGACATAATTAGGATTATGCGAAGCTGACGATGATGGGCTAAAATACCAACGGTCTAGAAGAAATCACCAAGCCGATCGGTCCTTCCCTACGTCGCATTCTGACACATGTTTGTTAGGCTTTCATCCGGCCAAACCGACTTGCTGCGTCGCGTCATCAAAACGGCACTTTTTGCAACGAATGTACGGCGAGGCCTATCCGCAGGAGAGCGGTCCATTCCGCGTGCTGGCGGCCAGTCAATGGCGGTCCGGCGCGCCGAAAACAGACCGGCGGTTCCAACAATCAACGACTTACCACGCACGTGGGAGCGAGAAAACGCGGGGCGCAGATCTCCCAGCACCCGGAATGGACCGCTCTCTCGGTGCCCCGCCGGATGGTGGGAAGAAAGCGTAAGTAAACCTCAGGATTGCCGGTCGGCGATCCGTCCTCGGGGACGCGTGCGTGCAGATGCAGAATCGCCGCACCAGCCTCGGCTGCCTCAATGGCCTGGGACGCAATCTGCTCGGGAGTAATCGGCAGTGCATCCGACATCGACGGTGTATGCACCGAACCGGTGACCGCGCAGCTGATAATGACTTTGGCCATGAATTCCTCTCGAGAGACAACAACTCGGGTCGAGGAGGGATGCACCGTCAGACAGGTGCGCCGCCAACCCCACACGCTTCAATACGGTTCGGCCAGGGCGATGCTGGCACGAGCTCTTTCCGCGCCGGCGTCAAAGCCGGGCACATGCTCGGCTTCGGCCTTGGCGATATTGCAGGAGACCTCGACGACCAACTTCGCCCGGCTCCAGCGCCGCGCCATGAAGCGAGCCAATGCCTCTTCGACCGATCCCGGCTTCGACATTTCGTCGGCCAATACAACAGCGTCTTCAATTCCCATGGCGGCGCCCTGCGCCACGTTCGGCGGGTTGGAGTGTGCCGCATCGCCGATCAGCAAGACGCGCCCGCGATACCATGGCGCGGGAAGCAACAGCCACTCGAGCGGCCGATAACTGACGAGCGCGGGATCGTTCAGTTGAGCGGCAAGAGGAGGGATGAGCCCGCCGTAGTCTTCGAGCGTTTCGCCCAATTGCTCATGCAAGGTCGCCGGATCCCGCCATTCGCCGACTCCGGCCTTCTGGATGCAATACATGTAGCAGTCGCGCTCGTTCATCGGGCAGATTCCCACGACGCCGTGAGGCCCGCCAAAATGCAACTGGCTGGTCGTGATGCCCTCCGGGCGCGGCGCCCAGGCGCGCCACACGGCCAACCCGACGTGCTGCGGCCCGGCGAACTCAGGAATGAGCTTGGTTCGAGTGGCCGAGTAGATGCCATCAGCGGCGACGACCAGGTCATAGTCATCCGAGCGGCCGTCCGTGAAAGTGACGAACACTCTGGCATCGCCCTGCGAAATAGAGTCAATGGTGACCCCGCAACGAACTTTGGCGCCCGCGCGTTCCGCGGTGGCCATCAGGATGTGGTGAAAGTCAGAGCGGGCGATGCCGATCTGGCCCGGCCATTGGGGTTTGCCGAGCGGCGGCCATTCGGGCGTGGCGACCACTTTGCCGTTCGGCGTGCGCGCGGTAAAGGTATCGGCCGGCATGCCGGCGTCCACGCAAGCCTGTGCCGCATCGATCGTCGCGAGCGCCTTCGTCGCATTGCCCATGATGGACAAGCCCACACCGCCCAGATCACCGAGCTTCGGCCGGATCTCCACGAGGTCGACCTGCATGCCGCAGCGACCAAGGGCGGCGGCGGCCGTCAGGCCCGAAATGCCGCCGCCGACAACCAGTACTCTCGCAGTTCTCACGCAGTGGCCTGCGCGACGCTCCGGCGTTCCTCTTTGATCATCTTTTCGATCATGCGGCGCGCGCGCCAGGCGGGACCATCGGACCTCACACTGACCTCCACGCGCTTCTTCGGATCAAGGTCATCGAACAGCTTCTGCACGTCGGCGAGCGCGACCTGGTCTTCCGACAGAAAGCCCTGCAGACCCTTGAATAGAGAGTCAGGATCGGTCGGCAAAGTGCGCACTCCCGTGACGAACTGATAGCACCTATTGTGCGTGGCCGGGGTAACGGGCATCACCAAGCGCACGAATAATTCCCGTGGATTGGGTACCCCCTTTTCCCAATACTTCTCAGTGACGATCGTGAGTGACGGCGGGATTGCGGTCAGCCACAGCTCGCGATCCACCACGTCGCAATTCAGCCCGTAGGACATTCTTGCGTAGGGATGGACAGGCTCGTCTTTGAAAGACCGGATGGTGGTGACCCGGTCCTCGGAACTCTCCTCCTTGTAAGGTTGCAGGGCGACGTTACCGGTGTCGACGTATTGGTGATGAAGATAGCTAACGTGCGTGGCTTCCACGAGATTCTCGTACGCGTGCAGATAGTTGCAGTCCATCGGTAGAAACAAGCCCGAATAGGCATGCAAGGACGGATCCGTCAGGCCGAGCGTATGATGATCCGGAATCAGCGCCGGGTCGGCCTTCACAGGATCACCGGGCCAAATCCAGATCCAGTTCCAAATCTCCACCAGCGGGTAGCTGCGCACGCGCATCAGGTTGGAGATCTCGCCGCCCGAGGGGATATTTCGGCATCTCCCGTCGGGATTGAATTCGAGGCCATGATAGTTGCATTGAATGGCATCATCGATGAGCTTGCCCCCATTCGAAAGGCGCATGCCGCGATGAGGGCACCGGTCAAACAGCGCAACCGGCGTCCCGTTCGCCCCCCGGTACAAAACTACGGGATCGCCCAATATCATCCGCGCGAGCGGCCGGCGGCCCACCTCACTGCTGAAGGCGATGACGTACCATTGATTGCGGGGCGCTTCGGCCTCACCTGCAGTGATTTTTATTTGCGTATCCATTGATGCTCCGGCAGCTCAGACCGATCGATCGGGGTACACATCTGATATCTTTCCTAGCGCATGTACTTTTCCAGCCATGCCAGCATCTTGCTCGGGTCCTTGGCGAAGTAGTTGTAGCCGTCCCAGCGCCGCGTCGTTCCCCGAATCCAGAAGAGCTCCTTGTCCTTGATGGGGATGTTGTCAAAAATCGCCTGGACGTCACGGGGCGATGTCATCAGGTCATCATGCACTTGATACATGAATGTGGGGACGGTGACGCTCTTGGCCGGCTTGACTGGCGAGGTGTCATCCATGCTGAAACTGGTGGCGAGCTTTATTCCACGATCGAGCTCATCGATCCTGTCGGCCGGTATCTTCATCCGCTCCAGTGCCTTTTCCATGATCACCCGGATTGACAGTGGCTGGAGCCCAATGAAGCACTTTACATCGGAGAATTGATCCGGCCGGCGCGCCATCGCGAAAATCGTTGCGGCGCAACCAAGACAGCGGCTGAAAAGACCAATAGTCATCCGCTGCAACTCTTTCCTCGATCGAGCATACGTGAGCGAGCCGATGACATCACGAGATTCGTATACGCCATTGCTCGTCACGCCTCCATTGGCGGAGCCGCTGTGGCCGAAATTGCGCAGGTCATAGGTCAGAGTGTTGTAGCCGGCATCGTGCAGGATCTTGTAGTCCCGCATGAAGTTGACTTCGAAGTCATTGCCGGTCGCTGCGCCGATGGATTTCCAAGGCTCGAGATGCGCCGGGAAGCCGTATCGACTGAACCACCGCGGGTGGTTCATGATGATGAGCTTCTCCGATCCTTTCCTAGGAATGAACCATGCCTCCAGCGGCACACCGTCTTCAGACGGAAACCAAACATTCTCGTACTCGAGATCGTATTTGGCCGGAGTCTCCAGTATGGGCGAGCGAATGGAGTGGCCGAAGCTGCTCGCAATTTTTTGCAGCGCGCTCGCAATTTCCTCTTCATTCATCGCCGACCTCCCGCCCTTTGGTCCGCACTACCGTAGATTTTCGCTCGCCCTTCCGCGACGGCGCCGGCCACGATTTTATGCTGGGCGAGCAGGCGGCTGAAATCATTTACAGGAATATTTGGTTATCTGTCGCAGCTATCGTCGAGCCGTCATCGGGGAATCGGCCGGCCCACGATCCCTTCGAGAGCCTCGTTCGCCTCGCGCGGGAGATCCAAGGCGGCGGCCGCGAGATTCTCGCGCAAATGTGCAAGAGACGAGGTTCCCGGAATGAGGAGCATGTTGGGAGCGCGCAGAAGGAGCCAGGCGAGCGCGACCTGCAGGGGGTGGCGGCGAGCTGTTGGGCGACGGCGTTCAAGATACCCGACTGTAGCGGCGTGAATCCTCCCAGCGGAAAAAATGGCACGTAGGCAATACCGTCCTGCGCGAGACTGTCGACCAGTGGGTCATCGGCGCGCCGTACCAAATTGTAAAGGTTCTGGACACACGCGATCTTGCAGATCCTGCGGCCTTCCGCGACCTGCGCCGCGGTGACATTGCTCAAGCCGATGTGACGGATCAGCCCCTGGCGTTGCAGCTCGGCGAGGACCGTCATGGGCGCCTCGATGGACCCTTCCACCGGTTCGTGAATGCCGAACATGATGCGAAGGTTCACGACTTCGAGCACGTCGAGACCTAGATTGCGAAGATTGTCGTGCACCGCGCCGGTCAATTCCTCCGGCGCGAAGGCGGGAATCCACGCCGCATTCGAGTCGCGGCGGGCCCCTATTTTGGTGACGATGACGAGTTCCTGGGATACGGATGCAGGGCTTCACGAATCAGTTGATTCGTGACATGCGGGCCGTAGAAGTCGCTGGTGTCGATGTGATCGACACCGCTACTGACCGCCGCACGCAGGACGGCGAGGGCCGCCTTGCGGTCTTTCGGCGGTCCAAACACGCCGGGACCCGCCAGCTGCATGGTGCCGTAGCCCATCCGATTGACGAGGCGACTGCCGAGACGATAACTGCTGGCGGGCGTGGCGGGGGTATTCACGGGAGGTCGTTTAAAATTTGACGAAGACACGTACCCCTTCGGTCCGGGGGTCTTCGATAGTTGAAAACAGGACGCTCTTGATTGACTCATAGAACGCTTGTCCATAGGGGCGTCGGTTGGTCAGGTTGTTCACGAACGCGACCACCGACCACTTATCGCTGACAGGGGAAAGGCCCAACGACAGGTTCACTTCCGCATATGCCTTTTGCGTCTCGACCGGGAGTAATTCGAAGCCGACATTGAAGGACGATTGACCCCGCACATCGATTTCCCCCTCGAGAGTGTAGTCGCCGAGATCGGCGCGTTGCTGTAGGCTCAAATTACCGGACCATTTCGGCGATTCTTCGGCGGTCTTTCCCGCGCAATTGACCGTGTAATGTGTGGCGTCCGTACGGGCCAGCGGGCACGAGGTCAGCGGCGGCGCATTGGTCCCGCCCGCGGGGGTCCGGTAGGAGAAGTTGGTGTAGACGGCGCTCAAATATTGGGCATCCGCGCTCAGCACCGTATGGGGCGTCACGAGATATTTGAACGACGCTTCTGCGCCTTTGATGGTGGATGCTCCCACATTGTCGGTAACGAACACGTAGGTACCGTCCAGATCCGACGCGCCGTGAGAGACCTGCTCATTGGTGTATTTCCAATAAAAGGCCTCGGCATTGAGCTCCAGTTTCTCGTCGAGGAATCGGTTCTTCGAGCCGAGGCTGTAGGCACTCACGTACTCCGGCTGATACGTCGGTTTGATGTTCGCGAAGGCGAAGCCGCCGGCATGATAGCCCGTGTCCCAGTTCGCGTAGAGCATCGAATGTGGAGTCACGTCGTAATCGATGCCTGCATGGTAGGTCGTGCGGGTGTACTCGGCGTTCTGAACGACGGTCTTGAACACACGAGGATAGACACTCCTTGCCGCGCCCGGCAGGCTCGATCCGTAGAGGGCGTTCGGGATGATGGGAAAGAGGTTCAACTGCGAACTCAGAGCGGCGAAGCTCGTTCCATAGGGAATGAGCGGCGCCCCCGGGCATGCCGGTACGGGGGTGGTGGGTGCGCCACAGACGCTCAGAAGCAAGTCCTCTCGTCCGTCGATGCTCTTGTGGTCGTCCGTGTAGCGTACTCCCACAGAGAATCTCAACTGATCGATGGGAGCGAACGTGAGGCGACCGAACTCGGCTTTGGATAGGGTTCCTTGATTCATATACTGAATGGGTCCAATGGCTTCCTCGTCGAATTGGTACGTCGCATCGATGGTTTCATGGAACAAATACGACCCCAACAGCCAGCGGAATAGTCCCTGGCTATCACTCGCGAGCCGAACCTCGAGACTCGATTGCTCATCATGCTCTTGGGTGGTATTGCCGAAGCCCAGGGGCGCACCGAAATCGTCCAAGCCCGACTCACGGTGCGATGGCAGCACCGTCAGCGTGCCGATCGGAGTCTTCCAGTTGATTTCAGCGAGCACACCCCAGTACTTATTGTCCGTGCTCGGTAATCCGGCTATCGGCTCCATGTATCGACCCGACAGAAAGCTGTACTGACCCATCAGAATGGCGCCGGTGCGCGGGTCTTGATTCCCGGCGTCACGCGGCAGAGGTGATGTGGTGATCGCGCCCGTGAACGGGTTTTGGATACCGATCACGGTTCCGGCGCTGCCGCTACCGCCGTCGTGGGCGTAATCGCCCGCAACGCGCACACTCAGGTCATCGTTGAACTTGACCAGATATTGCGCGCGGCCCGCATAATTGTTCGCGCTCCCTGTGTCGTCCGTTTGGTAACCTTCGTGGCGGGTGTAGGTCAAGGCCACTCGAGCCGCCGAGTTGTCGGTGACCGCGAGATTGGCCGCCGCCTCCGGGTGCACCTCTCCGTAATTTCCAATCGTCAATGCGGCATAGCCGGATGTGTCCCCGATCTGGGGCAGAGTGGGGATGATGTTGATCGCACCGCCCGTGGCGTTGCGCCCGTAGAGAGTCCCTTGAGGTCCCTTGAGCACTTCGATTCGAGCCAGGTCGTATATCACGCCGCTCATCGAACTCGCGCGCGCGATACTGACGCCGTCCACATTGAAACCAATGGCGGGGTCCGTATAGGACTGTGCGATGAAGTTCCCGACGCCTCGGATAAACAACGATTGCTGCGAATTGGAACTCTCGCCGATTTGCAGGCTGGGCACCAAGGCGGCGATGTCCGAGGCTCTTCCGGCACCGGTCGTCTCGAGCGCCTTCGATGACACGACATCGATGGCGAGCGCCGCGTGCTGCGCGTCCTCCGTCCGACGCTGCGCGGTGACCGTAATCTCCTCCAAGGCGACGTCGCCTTGGACGCGCACGGCGGTACCCGCCTCCGCAGGGGCGTCACTGGTTGCCTGCGACCACGCGGTACCGTGATACGCGAGGGTGCAAATGATTGTCCAACTCCCAATCCTACGTTTCATAGCGCTCACTTCGTTGGCGAGTACCCGGCGGATCGTAATTGGGGGCGAGCCGCGCGGCGAATCGTTTGAAGTAATGTGATCTATCAGACCGGGCTATTGTGTTCATAGAAATGGATGATTGGCGTTCGCCCACCGGCTCGGCAATAGTCGGATACGGTCGAACCAGCTTCGTCGGACTATGAAAAGCAGCGATTCTCCTGATCGGGCCGCACCGCTCTGCGTCGAAACCCATTCGCGGCGCGCCTTCGTGCTCGGCGCGGGTGCCATGTTCCTGGCGAGTGGGACCGGTCTCGGCAAACCGCGACCGGCGGCGGGGGGCGCGATCGATGTCCATCATCACATCCTGCCGCCGGCTTATCTGGCGGCGCGCCTCGAGCAATGGCACAGGATCAGCGTCGGCTTTCCCGCCGCGTCCCACTGGACACCCCAACGCACCATCGATGACATGGACAGCGGTGATGTTGGAACGGCGGTCGTATCGATCTCGGTACCGGGCGTTTGGAATGGCAATTCTGGCGAGGCCGCGGCACTCGCGCGAACCTGCAACGAGTACACCGCGCAGCTCAAGCGAGACCATCCTGGGCGATTTGGTCATTTCGCGGTCATGCCGCTCCCGGATATCGACGGGAGCCTGAAGGAGCTGGAATATGCTCTCGATTCCTTGCACGCGGAGGGTGTCGGCCTCTACACCAACTATACCGACCGGTATCTCGGCGATGCGGCCTTTACGCCGTTTCTCGAGGAGCTGAACCGGCGCAAGGTGGTGGCATTCGTCCACCCGACGACCAACAGCTGCTGCACCAACCTGATGCCGGGCGTAGGGCCCGCGATTCTCGAGTTCCCCAGCGATACCGCACGCGCCGTGTCGAGCCTGCTGTGGAGCGGGAGCCTGAGCCGCTTCCCGAACATTCGCTTCATTTTTTCCCACGGGGGCGGTGTGGTGCCCATGGTGGCCGAACGCATCGCGTTATGGGCTGACGTCCACCCGGACATCAAGGCGCTGCTGCCCGATGGACCGATGCATGAGCTCAGGCGCCTGCACGTCGACACCGCCTACGCCGCCAATCCGGTCGCATTTGCCGCCATGGGCAAGCTGTTCTCGGCGGACAACATCGTGTTCGGAACGGATTTTCCCTTCGGCTCGGGTCAGACAATCAGCCGAGCACTCCAGTCCCTCGGTCTCGAGGAATGGGAGATCGCGGCGATCCGCCGTCGCAACGCATTGGGATTGCTGCCCGGACTCGCCTGACTCATCGTGCTTCGACGCATGCCCTGAAATCATGGTCCTTCGACCCATGTGGGGTAACCCGATGGACGTTACGGCCGGCAAGATGCAGGCTTTCAACTCAAGCCGTCGATGGCCACATCGAGGACCTGCTTGAGCAGGGCCTCGCGTTTCTCGTGAACGTGCTGCGCCACAAGTTTAGGGTTATGAAAGCCGGTTGTCGTCTCAAACAATAGGGAGACGGTCCTGTCGAGCGAGTACTTCGTGAGCTTCTTTTCCGTCACCGCTTCCCCAACCAGATGCGCGAGCTGGCGATGCACTCGGCTCAAATGGCTTGTGTAGAACGCCTTGCGTTCTTCCGCCCCGACATGGAACGACTTGTACGGCTCGGGGTCATTCAAGAACTTATCGCGCTTTGCGCGGTGCAGTTTCTGGAACCACTCATGTATTTTCGCAATTGGATCCTTGTCTTTCCGGCAGATCGCCTCGAGCGAACTCTCGAGCGCGTCCAGCCAGCGCTCGGAGACCGCATCCAGGAGCGCCCCCCGATCGGCGAAGTGCGTGTACAGCGCCGCATGGCTCACCCCCAGGTCCTTCGCGATATCCACCAGCCTCACCCGGTCGAACCCCTGCCGGCGCATCCGTTCGACGGTCACCTCGATGGCCTTGTCGCGCACCGCCGCAGCGGTGAGTCCTGTTTTCGGCATGGCAGCAGTATAGGCAAGAGACGACTTGACTTTCAATTCCTCTTGATTGTAACTTACAACTTACAATATTAGTTATTTGTCATTATCAATCACGTGGAGGCCGATATGAAGTCAAGCGGCAATACGATCCTGATCACCGGCGGCGGCACGGGCATAGGATTGGCGCTGGCGGCGCGATTTCTGCGCCTGGGCAATGAGGTCATCATCTGCGGACGCCGGCTCGAGAAGCTGCGCGAGGCGCAGCGCGAACATCCGGGGCTGCATGTCTACGGCTGCGATATCTCCGAGGCGTCCGGCCGCCTCGATCTGTTCCAGAAAGTCACGCAGGACTTCCCCAGGTTGAACGTGCTCTTGAACAACGCTGGGATGTGGGTTCCGACCCCGCTCGACCGGGCCGAAGCTTGGCCGGAAGTCCAGCAACAGCTCCAGACAAACCTGGCGGCAACGATCCATCTCACCCAGCTCTTTGCGCAACATCTGGCGCGACAAACCGCGCCGGTGGTGTTCGTGACGACCTCGGGGCTGGCCCATATTCCGCGCGCGGCCGCTCCGGTGTACTGCGCCACCAAAGCTGCGCTTCACTCCTACGCGCTCACGCTGCGGCACCAGCTCAAGGCGCTCGAAATCGAGGTGATCGAGATCTGCCCGCCGCATGTGGACACGGACCTGGGTGCTCCGGGGATCAACAGGGCGGGCATACCCGTGGACACGTTCGCGGACGCAGTCATGGATGAACTGCGCAAGGGAACCGTCGAGATCACCTACGGATATTCCACGAAAGCCGCCAACGCTTCGCGGCCGGAAAGGAACGAGCTCTTCAGGACGCTCAATGGCGCGTAAAAGCGGCAATTCGAAAACGATGTTCAATGTGGAGATCTGATCATGAAGATATTTGTAACTGGTGCCACCGGTTTCGTCGGCTCAGCGGTCGTGCCGGAGCTGCTCTCCGCGGGCCACGAGGTTCTCGGACTCGCTCGCTCAGATGCTGCGGCGCAGTCGCTGGTCGCCGCAGGCGCCAAAGCCTATCGCGGGCAGCTCGAGGACCTGGATCGCTTGCGCAGAGCCGCCGCTGAGTCTGATGGCGTGATTCATACAGGCTTCAACCACGATTTTTCGAAATTCAAAGAGAACTGCGAGCTCGATCGAAAAGTCATCGAGGCGCTCGGGGCGGCGCTCTCGCCAGCCGGCCGCCCATTGATCATCACATCTGGCATCGGTGTGCTGCCACCGGGCGGCAGGGCGACGGAGGAGACGAGGCCCGCTTCGCCGAGCCCGAACCCTCGGGCCGCCTCGGAGGAAGCGGCCCGCGCGCTGATAGAACGGGGCGCGCGCGTATCGGTCGTTCGTCTGCCGCCATCGGTGCATGGCGACGGTGACCACGGCTTCGTTCCAATACTCATCAAGATGGCGCGCGACAAGAAGGCTTCTGTCTTCATCGACTCGGGTGCAAATCGATGGCCCGCCGTTCACCGGCTCGATGCGGCGCGTGTCTTCAAGCTCGCTTTGGACAAGGCAGCTCACGGAGCGTACTACCATGCCGTCGCAGAAGAAGGCATAGCCTTCCGGGAAATTGCCGAGGTCATCGGCCGGCGCCTAGGGGTTCCCGTCCTCGGCATGACTTCTGACGCGGCGCGCGCTCACTTCACCTGGTTTGCGCACTTCGCCGCCCTGAACGTCTTGGCCTCGAGCGAGCAGACACAGGCAAAGTTGGGCTGGCGCGCGACTCAGTCCGGACTCATCGCCGATCTCGATCGACCCGCATATTTTGCAGCCTGAGAAAGAAAGGCCAATTGGAGATCATCATGCATTACCGGAGTCAAGGGTCTCGAGCGCGAGCCGCGACCAGTTCGTCCAAAACTCCTCTACCATAATGCCGGCCTTTAACGTCAAGTAGCGGATACGGTCCTCGTGCGACAACCGTCTATCACCGAAGTCCCTGGTTTCAATCTGTCGATAGGTCTGCACTCTGCCTCGATGAATCTCGAGTTGGCGCGCGATGTCGTTGCGAAGACCCGTTGGTCCGACCACCGCCTCTGCCCGGAGTCGAAGCATGAGTGCCTCGCGCAACGGTTGCGGATCCTCACTTAACCCTGCCCATCTCTTCAGTTCGCGTCGCCCCGCGGGAAGAACCTTGAAAATCTTCTTGCGGCCGCGCACTGACTTGGCGGGCACGGAGGTAACCCAGGCCGCCTTCTCGAGTCGCGCTAGCTCACGGTAAATTTGCTGATGCGTCGCGTTCCAGTAATAACTCATGGATCGATCGAAGCGCGAAGCGAGTTCCGACCCGGACGAGGGCTTTTCGATCAGCGCGGTAAGTAGTGCATGCGGGAGTGACATGGTAAGAATGACCGCCTTGTTCGTGAAAGCCACTCAAAGACTCCATCGACCTTGAGTGGGGACTTAATGCAACCGATTGCGCATCAGGTAGCGCTAGTCGGCTGAGACTGTTATTATCCCATGATCAATAGGCGCTCGCGGGATGGAAAGCAATGTACTCAAACCGGTTGACGAGGAGGAAATGAGATGTTGTACCACGTAACCTTCACGATAGACCGGCAGGCAGCTGGCTTTGCGGAAAGGGAGGCGGAGTTAACGGCCGCACAGGCGAAGCGGGTCGCCGAGGTCCAGAAGGAGGGGCGGCTCTTAGGTGTGTGGCGCCGCGCGGATTGCGGAGGCTCGATGGGAGTGATCGACTCCGAATCGCACGATACGCTCGTGGCGGATTTAAAGTCGTTGCCGATGTTTCCGTATTTTCGCTCGATCGAGGCCGTCCCGGTTATTCCCTATGGATCTTACCCGAAGATGGGCAAAAGCTGACGGCGCGACGTCGTTGGCCGCCTCAGGGAGCCGGCGACATCTGATCGAAGTCTTCCCGCGCACGATGCACATTATCTTATGGCGACGACCGTCGCTCAGTAGCGATACGTTACGCTGAATCCATAGGTCGCGGGGAGCCCAGCATATCTTACGATCCCTTCCACGTTCGCCACCTGCGTTGTCCAGTAATACCTGTCGGTGAGATTGTGGCCCCAAAATTGAGCGGACCATCTGTGATCGTCACTTCGTATGCCGGCATAGGCGTCAAGGAGCGTATACGATGGAATTCGTAGCAACGGCTCGCTGACGAAGTCTCCATAAGTACCGCTTCGGTAGGTCACCCACGCGCTGGTATACATGCTCAGATTTCCCCCGATGCTCCAGCTGTATCCCGCCGAGGTCGCCATTTGCCACTTCGGGGTGTTCGGAAATGGATTGCCGCCGAAGTTAGCGGGCGCTCCGAGCGCCGTTGTGCCAATGAAGCTGCCCTCCACGTCGGATTTGAGATACGTTCCTTGCACTCCAAGTGTGACCGCGGATACCGGCTTCGTGGTCACGGCGAAGTCGACTCCTTTGATATTGGATTTCGGAACGCTAACGAGTTGCTGAAGGGGCCCAAAAATCGGCACATCCTCGGTTCCTTGAAGTTGCTTGTCTTTGTAATCGTAATAGAAAACCGCGAGATCGATTTGCGTCAAAGGAACCGCGCTGGTCTTGACTCCGACTTCATAGGAAGTCAGCTCCTCCTGCGGGACAGCCTGATATTGGCTGATGAATACCGCCGCGATATTCGAAGTGGCCGCCGCTTTGAAGCCTCTACTCGCATTCGCGTATAGCATCGTCCCTGCGACCGGCTTCCAATCCATTCCGGCGCGCCACGAGACGCTCGTTTCGTCCTGCGAGCCGGCGGCGATAGTCGGTTCGTAGCCTCCGCCAGGGGCCGGTGCGAACACGGCGCAATCACCCGCGCCGATCGGTGAAATCGAGCTTCCCGTCAAGTTCAAAAGGGTCACGATACCTTCGAAGTAGGAGTGGTTACCTGCGTTCTGCGTGCAGGCGCTGTACGAGGTGCGAGTGTCGGTGTATCGCGCCCCGAGATGAGCGGTAAGCGTATCGACCGCATCGAAATCGAGATTTCCAAATATCGCGCTGGACGTATATTTCGAACTCAGGATCGTTGGGACCTCGTTGATGGGTGGCAGTCCGAAAAAGTCAAAGACGTTGCCGGCGCTCTGGTCGGCTATGCCAAATATGGTGTCTTCAAACGTCTTGTCGTGCTCGATATTTCCTCCGAAGATCCAATGACCCCTCGTCTCGTCGAATACTCCTGACGCACGAAGCTCCTCGGAGATACTTCTCACGTTTCCGGTGCGATCGAGCGCGTTGACTTGCAGCGTCGTCGCTCCGGCGTTTTGAGCGTACGATTGGGTGTTCGTTGCGAACGATGTCAACGACGTTATCGTGACGTCTTTGGTGGCGTAGAAGTCCAGCCGCAGCGTAGCTTGCTCTTCCTTGTTGTTCTTCTTGAGTTGCCCTCCATTGGGATAGCTGGTGCCGAAAGCCGTAGCCTGCGATTCGGCGGGCGCCAGCGGAAAGGCAATGAATGCCGGTTGTTGTCCTGGAATGGCTGAATTCTTGCCCGACAGCTGCCCTACCTGCACATCGGATCCATCATATGTTCCGCTGAGCGTCAACAACGCACGAAGCCGATCGACCGGTTTCCACTCCAATGCAGCCCGACCGCTTGTTCTGTCCTTGGCCCCGAGAAACGAGCCGGTGATATAGTTTCGTTGCCAGTCACCGCCGCCCTCGTGCGAGAGCGCAATGCGTCCGCTTAGGCTGCTGGCCAAGGGCCCGCTGACAAAGCCGCTGAAAATCGCATCGTTGAAGCGCCCGTAGCTCATGTCCGCGCCGGCTTCCAGGGTATTGGTCGGTTTTGCGGCGACAAAGTTGATGGCACCGCCCGTCGAATTGGAACCGAATAGCGTTCCTTGCGGCCCCTTGAGGACCTCCACGCGCTCCAGATCCAACATCGTACCCATCGCCATCACGGAGTAGGGGATCGGTGCCTCGTCCGCATAAATGGTAACTGCCGGGCGGGCTGCAACGGAAGTGTCGTAATACCCCACGCCCCTCAAATAGTAGACCGGCGACCCGTAATAGCTGGTTACGGTCGAAAAGCCCGGCACTACCCTTGCCAAGTCCTCAGTGGAGACTACGCCCAGCGATGTCAACTCGTTACCGGTCAACGCGGTGATCGACATGGGAACATCGCTCACGGACTCCGAGCGCTTCTCTGCCGTGACAACGATTTCGTCCAATGTGTGTAAGGTGGACGACTCGTTGACGGATTGGGCGCTGGCTTGAAACACCGCAACCGCCATAAGTGCCAGCGCGAGCCTCAGCAGAGGTTTTCCACGGCGTCGATACATGTTACCAGCATGATCCAGCGATATCAGTGAGCGAACTCTGACTCCGTCAATTCGAATCGCCATCGCGTTCCCCCCAGTTTTGTACTTGCTTCATCCCGCGACAATCGTTTGTGCCTAATCGAATCCCAATATGACGCTCGTCGGGTGGTCCAGCCGCCGATAGCGCTCGCCGGCGGCCAGATATTGATCCAACAGCCATAGCCTGTCGGTTCCCCAAAATAGCTCTGGTCCCACAGCGCACGTGGGCGACCCGAATACCCCCCTGGCGATGGCGGCTCTGGTCGCGATCGACAACGCTTCTTTCGTAACCGGATTGACCAGAGCATCGCGTGCCTCGGTTGCGTCGAGACCCGCCTCGGAGGCGATCCGAACAAGGACGGAGGCATTGCCGATGTCCAAGCCCTCGGCCCATTGGGCGCGCAGCAGCGCCTTCGCCAACCGGGCGCAATGTTCGGGCGCAGCTGAGTAGAACAGCCGCGCCGCAGGTCGAGGGTCGGGAGGTACCCGAGAGAGGGCCAGCCGCTCCCCGAGCATAATGGAAAGGCGCGCGAGATCCCTGATCGAGTATTCATTCTTCAGAGGAGTGTCCATGAGGGGTTTCAGGCCCATGACCTTGACTACGGCCACACCGAGGCGGAATGGGTACCAATTGACGGCACGGTGGTGTCGCGCACCCAGGGCTTCCACGCGCGTGGCCGCGAGATACGCAAAGGGGGAGATGAAATCAAAATAGAAATCAATCTCGTTCATTGCACATTCTCTGACGGAGAAAGCTCCCAAGAAAAAAGATAACCTCGAAGTGGCCCCCGCAAATCAACTGCGAGCTTCTGTAGGTCGACGCCGGGAGCCGCAATGAGCGTAAGCAGTAGGGCACCTCCCGAGCTCTCGCGGCCATCGATGCGCTGAATAGGAAAATTAGCGACCTGACCGGAGATGATCCGGCAGGCGGCATCACGCCGTAACGCAGGTTTGAACACCTTCCCAGCGCCGGTCAGGGGCAACGCATCGATGATGTATATGCTCTTCGGTCGTGCCATAGGGTCGGAGACACGCACGGCAATATGTGCCACGAGGCTGTCCGCGGATACGTGGGTGCCGGGTCGGAGGACGACGTAGCATACCGGCAACTCTCCCGCGTATTGGTCTGGTTGTCCGACTGCGGCCGCGGTCGCGACATCCGGGTGACTGGCTGCCGCTTCTTCGATGATCAAAGGGTCAATGTTGTGACCGGCACGAATGATGACATCCTTGCTTCGACCCAGAAGCTTCAACCGGCCGGTTCGGTCCATGGTCGCGAGGTCGCCGGTGATCAGCCACCCGTCCTGGGTGAATGCCGAGGCGTTCTGTGCGGCGTCCGTGTAGCCCGGTGTGATCGTCTCCCCTTTGGCGACCAGCGCTCCGGAAACACCGTCCGCCACCGGGCAGCCCACGGTGCCATCCGCGAGAAGCTCGCGTATCTGCACATGGACGAAGGGCGCTGCAAAACCCGCGGAGCCCAAGACGCGCTTGCCGCGCGCCGGTTCCACTGTAATCACCGCCGATGTCTCGGTCATTCCATAGGCTTCTCGCACAGTTACGCCGGACGCCGCTTCGAAGCGCTCGGCCACGGTCCTTGGCACGAAAGATCCTCCGGAATACGCTGCGCGTAGGCTGGAGAGGTCACGACCCTCCCTTGGTACCTCGGCGATGGCTGCAAGCGCGGTCGCGACGGCGCCGGTCAATGTGAGCCGGTGACGCTCAACGAGACGCCAGTGGTTCTGCACCATGGCGGGATTGCGGAAGCCGCTCGAGGAAAGATTCACCAGGTGACCACCCGCCATGAAGGTGGCAAGTGCGAGGCAAATGGCACCGGCGACGTGGAACATCGGATAGCCGTTGCCCATGACGTCCGATGAGGTGATCTCGGCCGCGCAGGCAAACGAAAACGCGGCGGCCAGCTCATTTCGGTGAGTGTGTTGCACTAGCTTTGGAGCACCGGTCGTACCTCCCGTATGAAAAAGCGCCGCGATGTCGTCGAGCATCGGCAACAACGCGGCGTCGAGCTGATCCGGCGCACTTTGTAGGGCATTTGAGAAGTGCACGATGTTCGAAGCGCAGACTGGGGGACCTCCGACTTGGATCAGACAGTCGAGACGATCAGCCAAGAATTCTTTGACGGTGAGCGCCTTGCGCCAGATTTCACCGTCTCCGAGTGTCGGACCCTGGGCAACGAGCACCCTGACCTTGGCCGCCGTCAAGAGGCTGGCGAGGTGTGCGGGCTCCAATAGATAATTTAACGGCAATGCAATTGCGACTGCCTCGGCACCCCAGAAAACCAGCTGCTGTTCCATCAGGTTAGGAAGCAGCAGACCTACGGCCTCGCCACGGCGTGCACCGCAGGAGAGGAGCACATTGCCGGAACGAGCGATCATCGCGTGGAATTGAGCGTAGTTGAGCGCGCGCACAGTCTCATTGTCAGTGCCCGTCTCGATCTGTGTCAGAGCGGGACGATTCGGTTGTGTTTGCGCCTGATGCTTGAAGAGCGTGTATGTATTCTCGAGCGATACCCAATCCGTAAGGCAGGTGTGGCGCAATCCGTCAGCGGGTGGCGGCGCATCGATCGAGCATGAGGGAAAGCGGATCATGTTGCATTCATGAGTGAATCACTGGATGCGCCCGAGTCTCACAACGGATAGCCACCCGCCTCCATGACGCACTCTGCCGCCCTTCGTCGGTTCTGGATGGCACCCAAACGATTTTCGGTGAACCATCGCGGTAAGCTATCGAAGCATTGCAAGCCCGGCAGAACTTCGACGAGTTCGTGCGCGGCGACCAGGGCGCCGGCCACCGCATCGGGCAGGTAGGCACGATTCAGTGCATCGGCGACCCGCGCATGACGATGCCCAAGCCGTGCCAAGCGCGCGGCCCGCTGGGCGGCGCATGCCGAACCCAGACAGGCAATCAAGACGTCCGAACAGCGGAGCAGAATCTCCTGATCGCGTTTGATACCCCCCTCGAGGTTCTGACGGGCGGCTGTCGTGACCGCCAAGGCCAGTCCGCGCAATGTTTCAACGACGGACTCGGGTGACGTCGGGTCATCGTCAAAAGATCTCTTTGACGCCACTCCCTTCTCCGTGTCATCGACGCTAAACTCGCCGGTGGAAATTCGTTTGAGCAGCGCCGAGCAGAGCAGGAGCCGATTGATTTCGTTGGTACCTTCGAAAATGCGGTTGACGCGCGAGTCACGGTAGTGCCTTTCGACGGCTAGGTCTGTCGTGAACCCGATGCCGCCGTGGATCTGCAGCGTTTCATCCACCACCAAGTCGAGCACTTCCGATCCGATAATCTTCAGGATGCTCGTTTCGATAAGGAATTCTTCGACCGCCTTGAGTTTCTCGGAGGTGCCGGATGCGCCATGGGTCGCGTGGTCAATCATGCCAATCACTGCAAAACTCACCGATTCGGCAGCGTAGGTGTTGGCGACCATGCGACCAAGCTTCTCCTTGATCGCGCCGTAGGCCGATAAGGGCTGCCCAAACGATTTGCGCTCCGCCGCGTATCGCGCGGCAAGGCGCAGTGACTTCCTGCAGTTGAAGGCAGCGGAGCTTCCGAGCTTGTAGCGGCCGATGTTGAGGATGTTGAACGCGATTCGTGCGCCCTGTCCCTCCTTACCCAGAAGGTTTTCGGCGGGCACTCGCACTTGGTCGAGGATGACTTGGCAGGTTGATGACGATTTGATGCCGAGCTTCGACTCTTCGGGCGCCACCGCGACGCCGGGCCAGGATCGCTCAACCAGGAAGGCCGATAAGAGTTCTCCTTCCGGCCGGGGCACCTTTGCAAATATCGTGAAGAGGTTCGCAATGCCTGCGTTCGTGATCCAGGCCTTTGTGCCACTCAGTTCGTAGCTGCCGTCGGGTTGGGGGACCGCTCGTGCACGAGCGGCCTGTGCGTCCGAACCGCTATCAGGCTCCGAAAGACAATAGGCGCCTATGATCTCTGCGGATAGCAGGCGGGGCAGGTACCGGACTTTGGAAGCTTCCGAGCCGTAGAAGACCAGCGGCAGCGTCGCGATGCCGGCGTGTGCGGATGCAGCGACGCCAAATCCGCCTGGCTCACAGAGGCGGTCACCAACCATGGCCGCAACAATCTTCGGCAGATCGAGTCCACCGTATTCCTCCGGTGCTTCACAGCTGAAAAAGCCCAGTGCCGCGCACTGCCTAAGTAGCTCCACCAGTTTGTCGCGGTCTCCCTGCTCGAGCGCATCGGACGCCGTCGCAAGTGCAGTCTCCGAAAAATGTTCGGCCGCGTGGGCGTATTCCAGAATGTCATTGCCCAGAGTTTCCGGTATGGACAGCGCCGAGCCCGACAGGCCTCTGAAGAGAAACTCGCAGCTTTTAGCCCCTAGTTCTCGCGGAGTCAGGGTTGCAGTATTCATATCTCCGTCCTATTCGTACGTCTCGCGGACTAGATTCGCGCCCCGAGGCGGACCCCTTGATCGATTGCGCGCTTCGCGTCGAGTTCGGCTGCAACATCGGCACCCCCGATGACATGCACGATGAGATCTTTAGCGGCGAGCCCGTCGGCCAGCTCACGCAACGACTCCTGACCGGTGCAAAGCACGACCCCATCCACTTTGAAGTGGCGCGGATTCCCGCGATGCTCCGCAAATAATCCCTGCGGGCCTATGTGTATGTAGCGCAAGCCAGACACCATTTCGACATGGCGCGACTTCAAACCCGCACGGTGAATCCAGCTGGTCGTCTTCCCGAGTCCGGCACCGAGCTTCGATTCCTTGCGCTGAAGCAGGTGTACTTTACGGCTAGGCTCCTCAACGGCGGTCTTGCAAAGGCCGCCGCGTCCCTCGTACTTTGTATCGATGCCCCATTCAGCGTTGAACTTGTCGGGGTTTAGGCTGCCGCTTTCGCCCTTGTGAGTTAGAAACTCTGCGACGTCGAAGCCGATACCGCCTGCGCCGATGACGGCAACTGACTGACCCGGATCCCTGTGGTCCCTCAATATGTCGATGTAGTCGAAGGTGTTGGAGCTCTCTACGCCCGGTATATCGGGTACGCGTGGTGTCACGCCGGTTGCCACCACATACTCATCGAATGCCTCCTCGACCAGCGCGTCCACGCTAGCTCGATGGTTTAGCCGCACCTCGACGCCTTTGAGCTCCAGTTGGCGCCGGAAATAGCGCAAGGTCTCGTGGAACTCCTCCTTCCCCGGAATCTTTTTGGCGAGATTGAACTGCCCGCCGATTTCGCCTGCGGCCTCGAACAATGTCACTTGGTGACCCCTTTCGGCCGCGGTGACAGCGAAGCTGAGTCCTGACGGCCCGGCGCCGACGACGGCAAGACGCTTCGTCTGTGGGGCCTGGCGGATGACGATCTCGGTTTCGTGACACGCGCGAGGATTAACTAGACATGAGGTAATCCTGCCGGTGAAGGTATGATCCAGGCAGGCCTGGTTACAGGCAATGCAGTAGTTTATTTCGTCCGTGCGCTCTTCGGCCGCCTTCTTGACGAATTCCGGATCGGCGAGCAGTGGACGCGCCAGAGAGACCATGTCGCAGTAGCCCTGCGCGAGCAGGCGTTCGGCGACGTCCGGAGTATTGATCCGATTGGTTGCGATCAGCGGTACTTTGACGAGGCCTTTGAGACGTTTGGTGACCCACGCGAAAGCCGCACGGGGTACCTTGGTTGCGATCGTCGGTACGCGCGCTTCGTGCCAGCCAATTCCAGTGTTGATGATCGTAGCGCCGGAGAGTTCGATGGCCTGCGCAAGTTCTACCACTTCCTCCCATGTTGAACCGCCGTTGACGAGATCCAGCATGGATAGTCGGTAGATCACTATGAAGCGGGGGCCGGTTCGCTCGCGGATTCGACGAATGATTTCAATGGGAAATCGGATCCTGTTCGCATAGCTTCCACCCCAGCGATCCTCCCGGTGGTTAGTCGCTGAGACGATGAACTCGTTGATGAGATAGCCTTCCGAGCCCATGACTTCGACGCCGTCGTATCCGGCGAACTGTGCCAGTGCCGCGCATCGTGCGAAGCTCTCGATGGTGGTTTCGACTTCCGATTCGGTGAGCGCGTGGGGTGCATGTACGTTGATCGGAGATTTCAACGCACTCGGCGCAACGAGCCCGGCATGGTGCGCGTAGCGGCCAAAATGCAGAATCTGAAGGGCTATCTTTCCACCTTCGTCATGGACGGCCCGAGTGACTGCGCGGTGTGCTTCGGCTTCCGCGTATGTGGTCAACGCAGCGCCGGTGGCCCAGGGGCGGCCTTGCTCATCGGGCGAGATACCCCCGGTCACAATGAGTCCCACCCCACCTCGTGCGCGCGCCGCGTAAAATGCGGCCAGGCGGTCGACACCATCCGGCAACTCCTCAAGCCCGACGTGCATCGCCCCCATCAGCACCCGGTTCTTTAGCGTCGTGAACCCAAGATCAAGCGGTGCAAGCATGCGTGGGTAATGCATGGGTTAGTCAACTCCTGAATGCAACTAGTTGCCTAAAGCTACTCCAATACGAACTCTAATACAACTAGTTGCGCAATGGATTGCATATTGTGCGAATGCAGGCACCACGGACGACGTCGCCGCTATGGCTCGAACCTCGCCGAGTTGGTGTTGGACGACTTGGTCGCGATGCTAGAGAGTGTCGGTCCCTCTTTGGGCCGCAGCGGCCGCTCGCGGCCTTAGGAATTCTGGAAAGGGCTCCGCGTCTTCAGCAGCGTCCCGACGGGGTCTTCGGTGACCTTGAGCGCGCGCTGAAAACAAAATTTGGAGTCCCTTAGTTGTAGCACTGCTCATCTCGGGATCCGGCGTCGGCGCGAGCGGCATGGGCTATGTGCTCGACCAACACCATTTGGAATGTGACAGAGAGATATGAAGTCGACATCGGCCTGTTGGTCTTCTATCGGGGTGCATTTGATTTTAGTGCAATAACTCCCGGTAGGATTTCTCGATAAATATAGCGGCAGCTCCGGATATGTCTCCGGAAAACAACTACTTGCTGCTCCGGATTTCCGGCAAGCTATTGCACGATCGGCAAGTAGGCGTCGCCATCGAGGGCGTGCTACGACAAGAGGCCATCGATATCGCCCAACTTGCTGTTGATACCCACGGGCACACCGACGTCGGCATGGCCGTGTCTCACGGAACGGGCTTTGACATGTGCCCCAGATTGAAGGCGCTCAAGGATCGGCATCTGTTTCTGCCGCGCGGCTGTGAGGTACCCGAGATTCTGAAGCCAATTTGCGAAGCCAGCCTGGATTTCCGCCAGGTGCCGATGCACTGGGACCAGTGGGTTCATTTGATCGCCTCCGTCTATAGTGGTCACACCAGTGCCGTCAGCGTCATGGCACGCTTTGGTTCCGCCGCGCGCGGCGATCCGCTGTATGAGGTCGGTGTCGGGATCGGACGCTTGCTGCGGACGATATTTTTGGCCGATTACTTCGTCAATCCGGCCTTCCGGCGCGAGCTGCTGCGCGTGCTCAATCGCGGCGAGGCGACCAATGCGCTGAAGCGGCTGATTTACACCGGCCGCGTCGCCAGCTACCAAGCCAAGAGCGAGGACGAAATGCAGGCCGTCGCCGATGCGTTGAGCCTGCTCGCCAACATCGTCATGGCGTGGAACACGGCGAAAATGCAGGCGATCTTCGATCGCTGGGCGCGGCGCCGAAACGGCGCGATACCGCCGGAATTGATCGCGCGATGCGCCCCGACGCGCACCGAGGGTCTGAATATGCGCGGCATTTTCCGCTTTCCGATCGAGCTCTACCTCGAGCAATTGCTGCCGTCCTGGACGAGCCCCAAAATCCAACTTTTGGAGCCCTAAATCTGCGCTGGCGCTGCTGAAAAAGACTTGTTTCGCGAGATGCCTCAACGACCCATCAAATTAACGCCTTACGGCGGCGGACTCAAAATTCCTCGGGAAATAGGCGGTGTTTCTACCGGGAGTTATTGCACCAAAATCGGCGAGGGCAGGATGCCCGAACAGTCCGACCCAATGAAGAACTCCTACTGCCCCGTCTTGAACTTCTGCCAGAGGCGGGTGATGGCGCGGGTTTGCTCGGTGGTTGTACGCATGATCGATCCCCGATGAGCGTCGTTATTACGCCCTGCTATATAACGAGTTGAAGGACGTCGGGATCGGCGGCGCAAATCATTTTTGAGCCGCGCCGTAAACCAGAGTGCCGCCAACCCACGTATTGAGGACGTGGACGTTTTTTAGCTTTGATGCGGGAATCGTCAGCGGGTCGGCATCGAGCAACACAAGGTCGGCCAACTTACCCGGCTCGATAGAGCCTTTGTCGTGTTCCTGGAATTCCGCGTAGGCAGATCCCAGCGTATACGCTTCGATCGCTTCCTGGATGGTCAATTTCTGTTCTGGGTACCAGCCATCCGGATGACGTCCGTCAAGAGTCGCGCGTGTCGTGGCCGCGTATAGTGTTTGCATCGGATCAAGCGGTGCGGTTGGCCAGTCCGTGCTGATCGCTAATCGCACGCCATGGTCGAGAAATGTCCGGTAGGCGTACGAGCGGCTTGATCGATCGCGGCCGATTCGCTGGTCGGCGATCCGTCCGTCGTCCAAGGCGAAATAGGGTTGAACGCTGGCGATGACCCCAAGGGTGGCGAATCGGTCAAAGTCCTTTGCCGCCATGTGCTGGGCATGCTCGATCCGCAAGCGACGATCGCGCGATCCATGCGCGACAATCAGTTCCTGATACAGATCGAGGGTGGTTGAAATTCCGGCATCGCCGATTGCGTGAGTGAACAGCTGAATGCCCGCGTCGTCGGCGCGCATCATCCAGTCTCGTATCTTCGAGGCGGGTTGAAAATCGCCCGCTAACACCCCATGCGTGCCAGGCTGATCGGTATAGTCATCAAAGAAAAAGGCGGTGTGGGAGCCGAGGGACCCATCAGCAAAGGCTTTGAGCGCGCCGATGCGCAGATACGGTCCGCCGAATGCATGACCAAGTCCAAGGCGCACTTGGTCACCGATTGTAGAGATCGGTGGAATGGCGTAGATCCGCAACGTCAAAGTCCCTTTGGACAAGCGATCGGCGATGACAGCGATGGTCTCATAGTCGAGTAACAGCGCCTGAATGCTGGTCACACCGTGCGAGCGGGCCTCGTTGAGGGTTCGGTCGAGTGCCTCGCGCCGTCGATCAGCGGACGGCGGCGGGATGACCCGTTCCAGGAGCGCCGTGGCGGCGTCCTTTAGGGCGCCGGTCGGCTCGCCTTTTGCATCACGCACGATTACGCCGCCGGGTGGGTCGGGTGTGGTTGCAGTGATTCCAGCGAGCGCGAGGGCCTTCGAATTGCCCAGCAGCGTGTGCCAGTCGTAACGCCAAAGTGCCGCGGGGTGATCCCCGCTTACCGCGTCGAGAACTTGACGAGTTGGCAGACCGTTCGGCTGCCAGCGAGTCTCATCCCAGTTGCCATTCAGAATCCAGGTGTCTGGCGGACGTGTAGCGGCGAAATCGGCGATTCGCTTCGAAAAGGTGCCGACGTCGTCCACATCGCTGAGCTGCACGGAGGCGAGCGAGTCGCCGCCATCGAAGATATGCACGTGAGAATCGTTGAAGCCCGGGAGCAACCGGCGCCCGCGCGCATCGATCACCCGCGTCTGGGGTCCTCTCCAACGAAGCACCGCTTTATCGGAGCCGACGGCGATGATGCGGTCGCGGATCACTGCAACCGCAGTTGCTGTTGGCTGCGCCGCGTTTACTGTCCAGATGGCGGCGTGGTGAATGATTAGGTCTGCGTCGCCGCCGCTGGAGCCCGCTAGGGCTAAGGCAGGCACGATCAGAACAATCAGGGCAAACAGAACGCGGGTCATGGCTCGTCTCTCCGGACGGATGGCAAGGTTGGTGCGATATTGCTAGTTGCTACTGACCGGTCTTGAACTTCTGCCACAGGCGGGTGATCGCGCGCAATTGCTCCTGGGAATACTCCACCGGCATGATAAGCCGCTGCTGTGACTCCAGAGTGGGGTAAATCGCGGTGTCCGAGGCGATCGAGGGATCAAGGAGGGGTTTTGACGCGGCGTTCGCGTTGGCAAATCCGATGGCGTTCGTGACGTGTGCCATGACTGAGGGAGCCATCAAATAGTTGACTAGTCGATGAGCGTTGGCAGCATGCGGTGCGTCATTCAGAATCGCCAATAGGTCGACCCATAGCAGCGATCCTTCGTTGGGAATGACATAGCGAATGTGATGGCCGTTGTTCGCCTCCATTGCGCGCTTTCGCGATTGCACCGAATCGCCGTTATAGCTGAGGGCCAGACATAGATCGCCATTTGCCATCGCCTCTATTTCTCCGGAAGTGTCGATGGTTCGCACGAAGGGACGGATCGAGATCAATAGTCGCTCGACATCCACCAAGTCCTGCGCTGTGATCGCTTCGGGCGGCCTCCGGAGGTATTTGAGTGCAATTTGTACGACGCTGATCGGGTCGTCGATGATATTGATGCCGCAGTTGGCCAATCGTGACGCCTGCGCAGGATCGAATAGGACTTTCCACGTGTCGATTGACATCCCCGGCAGGCGCGACTTCACCACTTGTTCGTTATAGTTCAGACCTACGGTGCCCCAGGTATAGATGACGGCGTAGCGATTCCCGGGGTCCGGGCCAGCTGCACGAGACATGAGACCCGGATCCAGATTGGAGAGATTGGGGAGTTGCGCCTTGTCCAGTGGTGCAAACATGCCGGTGCGAATTTGCCGCTTCAAGACTGCGCCGGTGGGAATCACGACATCGAAGCCACTGCGGCCGGCACTGATCCGCGCCTCCATAGTCTCGTTATTGTCGAAGTAGGCAACGTTGACCTTAATGCCGGTCTGCTTTTCGAACGTGGACAAGGTGTCGGGAGCAAGGTAGTCGGGCCAAAAGTACAGATTGACCACCTGGCCGTCAGGAGCGTTTGAGTGAGCGCCGGTGTGGCTTCTGCCGCAACCATACAACGACGCAGCGACGATCAGGAGCGATCCGATGGGGCGAAGGAAGATCCATTTCATGATCTAGCGTCCTATTGCCCTGTCTTGAACTTCTGCCACAGGCGGGTGATGGCGCGAGCTTGTTCCGGAGAGTCCTCCGTCTGGACGAACAGACGGTGCATTTCGTTGTCGGGCGCCATGAAATCAGACCACCAGAAGAGGTTGAGAACCTCGGCATCGTGGGCCTTCTCGGTGGATGGCGTGTTGGCCGTTCCAGGGTCGGTCTTATGGCACCCGCTCACCAGGAAGGCCGCGAGGGTGAGTAGCCCGAGGAGTGGTATGGGTTGACGCATGATCGATCCTTGATGGTAGCTTTGATCGAGATATGCGATGTACGCCATTATATATTATGAACAAAGGAGCATAGTTGAATTTACCCGATTCATAGGATATTGATAATCCTGGGCCGAGCGACCCCCAGTTCCCGAATTCAGGTCTTCCTACTTGAGGTGCCACACCCGAAGCTAGTAATTTCCTTCGAGGGTCCGCAACCGGCCAGGAACAGGCACTGAAGGGAGCGAAATTGGGGCTCGGAAGCAGACACTGAAAACCTGCGGTACGCTACCCCCTGGCACTTCGATTCCAACGGTGACCGACCCATGCTACGGATGCTGCTTGTCTTGTTGCTCATTCCCCTTTGCGACGCTCGCGCGCAATGGATCGATAAGCAGGGCAATACGCTGCCAAATGCCGAAGACCGGAAGTCAGTTGGAACTTTTGGTGCGGAGATTATCTTCACAACAGATCCGGATGCGCTTGAACAGCGATGGGCCACGCCTTCGGATACCGTCCACGTGGACTCGGTTGACAGTGTACGAATCAATCAGCCGATAAGCGCGTTCATTGTCTTCAGTGGTTGCAAGCCGACAGCAAGCCGCACGTGTAACGTGTCGATGAGTTTCCGCGTCATTCAACCGGATGGGAAACAGTACGCAGCCACGCCTTCTATGGAGGTTTGGCACGACAAACCGGCTCCGACCCGACACGGACTCGCGCTCAGCGTTGAATATCTAAAGATTCGCATAGAGCCGCACGAGCAGCGGGGCCGCTATGTGGTGCAAGTTGAAGTACGTGACGAGATCAGTGGCGATGTGATTTCTCTCACGAAGACATTTGTTGCCAGGGACGGTTGACGGTCAATCGGGATACCGGATTGCTGCCGTTCATGACTGGCCGGTTGGGGTCGGCTTTAGCTGTTCCCGGGTCGACTCAGCTACTGCGACCCCCCATTGATCGAAATCCCGGCGCACACACTGACCGCAAGATTCGGAGTGTCGTCAACGTTTCGGCTCGTTATGCTATGAATTCCCAATGCATGG
>WNFR01000366.1_pt1 | contig 45364 bp, 37 predicted proteins | sample 5400221 | NCBI WGS metagenome assembly WNFR01 (sample SAMN13153357, study PRJNA577476) | soil metagenome | isolation source: 40 cm soil under Madrone tree | place: USA:California | collected 2016-06-14 | reverse complement strand
GGGATTTATGAATACGAAAATACTCTGGTGACTCTCGAGCTGACCGGGCAACAATTAAAGGACGCACTCGAACACTCAGCTCATTACTTTCGTGAATATCAGCCGGGGAAAAGCCTGGCTGAACTGGTCGATCAAAGAATCCCGGGATATAACTTTGATATGGCTGAAGGAGTCAGCTATGAACTCGATGTCACCAAACCGTTCGGACAGCGGATTCAGAATCTGAAGTTCAAGGGCCAGCCGCTTGCCCCCAGCCAAAAGCTCCGGGTCGTGACCAACAACTATCGCGTCAATGGAGGCGGAGGCTTCACCATGTACAAGGATGCACCGGTGGTCTATCGATCCAGCGCAGAAGTGCGAGAGCTAATTATCGACTGGGTTGAGCGGAACAAAGTCATTCCCACGCAGGCCGATAACAATTGGCGCATCATCGGCGCGCAGTAAAATCGTCAAAGACGTCCTCGACTCTTTCGCAAAAGTAAGCTGCGTTTCGTTTCTTCAAGATAGCAACGCCAAAACGCTTGGTTGGCGGGAAACGGTCGGAGCCGGCGTAAGCTGTGAGTCCCCAACGGGCTATCGCTGGGGGATTCATACGCCGGTTCCGCCATCCAGGTGGGAGTGCCCCCTAAATCGTGGGGTGAGCTTACTTGTTCAGGGCACATTCACTTGCTAGAGCGCAGTTCAGCCAGAAATCCCCTCATTTAAGTGGTAGAATTCAAGCCCAATAATCAAGCCATTATTTCTTGAAATCGGAGTCAGTCCAGAGTCTCAAAAAGAGAAGCGAATAACGCATGCCCAGCGACGTGCCAGACAGCATTACAGAGCTTCTATTAAAGTGGAGCGATGGTGACCCGGCCGCGCTGGAGCGCCTTATGCCGCTGGTCTATGATGAGCTGCGCCGATTGGCGGCGAGATATCTCCGGCGCGAGCGCGCCAACCATACCCTGCAGCCAACAGCCTTGATCAATGAAGCCTATCTGCGGCTGGTGGATCAGCAGAAAGTCGAATGGCAGGGAAGGGCACAGTTTTACGGTCTGGCAGCCAGGGTGATGCGAAATATTCTGGTAGATCACGCCCGTAGTCATCAGGCCGCCAAGCGCGGTGGCCAACAATTCCAAGTATCGTTTGACAGCGACCATCGGGGCCGTGCTAATCCGCAGATTGATTTCATTGCCGTCCACGAGGCTTTGGAGCGCCTAGCCGCGTTCGACCCAAAGAAAGCTCAAATCATCGAGTTGCGGTTCTTTGGAGGACTCTCAATCGAGGAGACGGCAGAAGTTCTGGGTGTTGGCCATGCTACCGTCGAACGGGACTGGAAGCTAGCCCGGGCGTGGCTCCAGCGAGAGCTGGAGTGATTTTCGCCCTAATCTTCTGAGGGATTTTAAACTTCGCTGACGCTTTAATTCCTGACGCAGATCAATAAAAAGGAATCATCCCCGGCGGAGAGAAGCGATTTTCAGATCATGACCTCGGAGCGATGGCAACGCATCGACCAAATCTTCCACTCAGTCCTGGATTGCGCGCCGGAAACGCGTGCGAGTTTTTTGTCTGAGTCGTGCCGGGACGACGCCGAACTGCGCGAAGAAGTGGAATCGTTGCTGCGCGCGCACGAGCAGGACGAGAGCCTGATCGACGTTCCGGCGTACGAATTGGCCGCGGAGTTTCTTGCCGAGGCCGTGGGCGGACTGCCGGCTGGCCAGCAAATTGGTCCCTATAAGATCCTCTCGCAACTGGCCACCGGCGGGATGGGCGAGGTTTATCTCGCCCATGACAGCCGCCTGGGACGAAAGATCGCGCTCAAACTCCTCCCGCCTGATTTCGCCAGAGATCAGCATCGGGTGCGCCGCTTCTCACAGGAAGCGCGTGCGGCCTCGGCGCTAAGCCACCCCAACGTCTGTGTGATTCATGAAGTCGGCAAAACGACTGACGGTCGTCACTTCATCGCGATGGAGTACATCGATGGAATTACTCTGCGCGAGCGAATCGCACGCGGACCGCTGAGCTTAGGTCAGACGCTGGTAGTGGCCGAGCAGATCGCGGCAGCTCTGGCCGCAGCCCACGCTGCTGGGGTAGTCCATCGCGATATCAAGCCCGAAAACATCATGTTGCGCACCGACGGCTACGTTAAGGTGTTGGACTTTGGTCTTGCCAAGTTGAGCGAGAGTCAATCCGGACTGCATGAAGTCAATGAAGCTTCGACCATCGCCCACTTCCATACCGAACCAGGTATGCAAATGGGTACGGTCAGATACATGTCGCCAGAGCACCTGCGTGAACGCCCGGTTGACGAGCGCGCGGATATCTGGAGTTTCGGCGTGGTTCTGTACGAGATGGTAACCGGCGTCACGCCGTTCGAAGCGAGCAGCCGCAACGAAATCATCGCTTTGATTCTGAAGAAACACCCGCCCAGTCTTTCTTTATTAAGCGACCTGCCGGCAAGTTTCCAACAGATAGTTGCTAAGGCGCTGAGTAAGAACAGCGCGCAACGGTATTCTTCCGTCAATGATCTCGGCGCGGATCTGAAGAAATTGCGGCCGCTGATTCCTGAAGAAAGTCCAGCCGAGTTAATGGCATCGCCCGAGCAAACCGCGGGGGTCAGGCAAGGCCCCAGGGAACCAGCAATCCGCGACCGGCAAAAAGCAATACCCGTCACCACTGATCTGTTGTCGTCGGCCCTCACTTATGTGTCACACACCGCCGAGCAAATTTTGACGGGAATCAAAGACCATCCGAAGGCAACAGTCTTTTCCGGTGTCGCAGCCGTCGCGGCCTTCCTGTTGATTGGCGTCAGCGTTCCGCGCTGGACGAAAGGGTTCATGGGCCGGTTCAGCCAGCCGCCTCGGCAATTATCCCTACCCTTCCAAACCATCAAGATGACGCCGCTGACCACCACGGGGCAATCGGTCTGTGCCGCAATTTCTCCGGACGGCAAATCCTTTGCGCATGCAGAGACCAAGAACGGGAGCCAGGAGTTGCTGGTGACCAACATTGCTAACTCAGGCACTTCGGTTGTAGTGGCTCCGAGCGAGCTTAAATACCGGGGCATTACATTTTCGCGGGATGCCGGTTATCTCTATTTCACAACGGGTGAGAGGAATGAGGCTGGTGTGCTCTATCAAGTCGCTCTGCCGGGCGGTGCGCCCCGAAAAATCAAGGAAGGCGTAGATAGTCCCATCACTTTCTCACCTAGCGGAGATCGATTCGCATTTGTACGTTTCAACGTGAGCACTGGTGAATATTTTCTGCTGATTTCCGGAGTCGACGGCACCGGAGAACGATCGATAGCCACGAGGCAAAGGGGAGAAAGGCTTTCGGTGTGGGGGCCTGCCTGGTCGCCTGACGGCCAAATGATCGTGTGCGGGGCCGGCAAATGGGAGCAGGGCTACCGTATGAAACTGATCGGCATTAACGTTGAAAACGGCCACGAAACGCAAATTGGGAATCAGCAATGGTTTTTCGTTTCACAAGTCGTCTGGCCCGGCGATCAGAGCGAATTGATAGTCAGCGCCAGAGAGCAGGCGACCAGCCCTTACCAACTCTGGCGCATTTCTTATCCCGGCGGCGAATCCTTCAAACTGACCTCTGATATAACTAACACTGGTTTTGACAATGTGAGCGTCTCACAGGATGGAAACGACATTGTCGCCGTACAAAACCAACAATGGTCACGATTGTGGGTGACGGCGGCCGGAGATTCCGCGCCGACAGAGCCAATCGGCTCGAAAGTCGGTCGCACTTACGGCCTGGACTGGACCAGCAAAGGTAAGGTTGTGTTTTCGTCGATGACGGGAGACAACTTGAACATCTCGTCGGTAGATCCGGATGGATTAAATGGAGTTCAGCTGACAGTTAATGCCGGGGACAATTATGCGCCCGCGGTTTCGCCTGACGGTCGGCTAATCGTCTTCGCTTCCAATCGCACTGGCAGCTTGAATATTTGGCGGATGAATGCTGACGACGGGAGCGACGTCAGGCAGCTTACTTTCGGTGATGGTAATTCTTATCCTGCCTTTTCGCCCGATGGCCAATGGATTGTGTACGATATTTACGACAGTCGAAACGAGGGCGCATGGGCCGCCATGAAGGTGCCGGTTGAGGGTGGAACTCCCGTGCGCCTCGCGGATCGCGCCCGCATGCCGGTGGTTTCACCGGACAACCGGTCCATTGCCTGTCGCACTTATCCGCCGGGGCGTGCGCCGGAAATCAGCATCCTCGCTATGAGTGATGGGTCCCCCATCAAGCGATTGCCCATTCCGATCAGGGACTGGCAGCGAGTTCAGTGGACACCCGATGGTCATGCGTTGACCTATATAAACATCATTGACGGGGTTTCCAACATTTGGAGTTATGACCTCGCCGATGGCTCAAGGAAACAACTTACGGACTTCAAAAGCGATCAGATCTTCGCATACGCCTGGTCGCCTGACTTCAAACAACTCGCCTGTCTCCGAGGAACCGAAGTCCGCGACGTGACCTTAATAATCAATCAGAACAGATGACGAGCGCCCCAGCCGCAACAATTCCAACGCGAGCAAGCAGAAGGGACCTCGTCATTTAGCTGCCGTCTCCCGGTGCTTCCGGCAAACCCGACTTACATTCGGGGGGGCCCGAGCCCGGAACTTTCCTCACCTTCGCCAGGGCCTCTGACAGGTCATCGCTGATCGTTCCGCCACCGGGCGGATGATCCGCCGCCAATGTTTCCAGCGCTGTTTCTATCGATTCGTATAACTTAGTGTTGATGTCCCGCTGATTCTCAACCATTATCTTGAGACCTGCACAGGTCATACAACCGCCCTTATTAAGCAGGGCTTTGAACTGGGGCAATGCCCACACTTGAGCGTCAATTGACCGCAACTGCGTCCTTGCTTTGCCCGCCTTCGCTTTTGCCGCCTTCGCTTTTGCCGTCTTCGCTTTCTTTGTCGCCATTGTGATTCTCCTCTAGGGGCTTTGGAATCCTGGACGAAACCCAAAGGTCCCGTTCAAGTGGTGATAAAGCCGACGTCTTGCTAATAAATGGCGGGTTGAATATGCCCTGAGCCCTTGCTGGCGCGACTTATATAATGGCGATTGTTTGCTGTCAATCGCTTGCACCGAATGGATTGCTTCATCGAAACCGCTGGGTCCAGGCATTGACTACTAACTAATGCGTGAGGCGCAGGAGAATCCCCTCAGGCTCTTCGTGCTTTTGCGAGGAAGTTGCCCAGGGCATGTCAGATTCAACGCAGGTAAACTAACTCGGAGCGCCGGCGCGCGAGTCCCGCAAACTAGCCAGCAGCTTCTCGTGAATTCCGCCAAAGGCGCCGTTGGACATGATGGCAACTACATCGCCCGAGCTTAGTTCGGAGGTCAAACTGCGCACGATCTCATCCACATCGGTGATCGCGAAAGCCGGTTTATTCTGGCCGACGATGTCGTCTATCAATTTGGTGGTGTCGAGCACGCCGCCCATTTCAGCTGCTCGCTGCGAGTCAAATACCCCCGAGATGATCACATAGTCAGCGGGCATGAATGCGGTGACATACTGATCCTGGAAAGTTGCATGACAAGAAGTGCGAGAACGTGGCTCAAAGACTGCGATGATGCGCCGGTCCGGGTACTTTACCCGCAGGGCGGTGAGGGTTTCGCGCACCGCCGTCGGGTGATGCGCAAAGTCGTCGATCACCGTGACGCCGTTAACCACTCCACGAACCTCGCCACGGCGGCGGACGCTCTGGAACGTCTTGAGCGCCGCGGCGATGGCTTTGCGCTCAAGGCCCCATGCATCAGCAGCGATGATCGCCGCCAGACAGTTACGCACGTTGAAATCGCCGATCAGCGGCGTCTGAAATTCTCCCCATTCCAGTCCCTCGCGAAAAACACGAAAACGAGTTCTTTCTTCCGCATAATCAATGTCCCGCGCCTGCCAACTCGCGTCCTGACTCGTGCCAAACGTTTCCACCTGCGTGAACAGCTTTCCTGCCAGCGACACGACGACCTCGCGCACATGCGGACTGTCCCAGCCGGCAATCAAACGCCCATTGCCGGGCACCAGATTCATCAACCGGCGAAACGCCAATTTAACTGCGTCCAAATCCTGGTAGATATCGGCGTGATCGAATTCGAGATTGTTGACGATGGCAAGTTCAGGTAAGTAATGCATGAACTTTGGCCCCTTGTCGAAGTAAGCCGTGTCGTATTCGTCGCCTTCGACGATGAAGTAATCGCTGCTGGTAACCTGAAAGCTCGCGCCAAAGTTTTGCACGACTCCGCCGACCATGAACGAGGGATTGAGTCCGCCCTGATCGATCATCCACGCGGCCAGACTGGTGGTCGTAGTCTTGCCATGGGTACCGGCAACCACCAGAGACCGGCGGCCGCGAATGAATTCTTCCTTGAGAACTTCGGGCAGCGAGCGATAAAGCAGCCGGCGACTGAGACTTTGTTCGACCTCAGGATTTCCACGGGGAATAGCGTTACCAACCACGACGCAATCCGGCGCCGGTTCCAAATGCGCAGCGTGGTACCCCTGCATCAAGCCGATGCCGAGTCCTTCAAGCATCGTGGACATCGGCGGGTAGACGTTTTCGTCAGAACCCGTAACGCGATGTCCGCGCGCTTGCAGCATTCCCGCCAGAGAAGCCATCGCAGTTCCGCAGATTCCGATTAAGTGATAGTGCATTCGATTAACCGAAGAAATTCTAACTCGCTATGGAAAACGCCTCGCCGCTAAGCCAAGCCAGCCGGTGAAGACTATGCTAACCGCGAAGTTTACTCCTCAACTGCCTCACCTTTTGCCGCACTGGATCGGGTAATGCAGCGGTAAACTTATGACGCAGCTGCCAATAGTAATTCTGATTCTCGATGATCCAGGGACAGATTTGCTTGAATGAAAAGTTATCCGCTTCCCGGTTGAGCGAAACATCCTTTGGGTGTTTCAAGGGGAACTCGATCGCCTTGGCCGGTAGCTTCGCGAGCGACGGCAGTTCGTCGATGGTCCGGGTTGCGGCCGCACCGAATCCAATGTTCGTGACCAGATTTCGATCCGGGATCAAAGCCAGCGAGTTATTACTCCACCAGTGAAAAAACCATTGGTAATCCCAGGTGTCGAACTTGCCCTGGTAAGTTCCTTCGAATGTGTCGCGCCAATATTTAGCGGCGACAGGATTTTGGAGCAGGTCGTCGAGCCACGAACTGTCGCGTAAATCCGGCCAGCGGCGCATCTTTACGTCATAGTTTTTCCAGGCACTGCGCCACGATGCCCAGCCCCAAACCGTCACGTGCAATCCGAAAAAATAACTGTCAGGCGAGCGCCGCTTTCCCTGCTGAAAATTATTTCCACAGATCATGCTGACGCGCGGATCGTCGCGAAATCTTTGTAATAATTCCGTGCACAAAGGAAAGAATGTCTGATCCGGCAGGCAATCGTCTTCGAGAATGAGCGCCTCTTCGACCTGCTCGAAAACCCAGTCAAGGCCGCTCGACACGCGCCGTTTGCAGCCCAGGTTTTCGTCCGCGAAGTTAGTCAGCAACTCGCAGGGCCAGTCAATTTGATCGATAACCGCGCGAGTGGTCAGGCATAACTCTCGCTCTCCCGGTCGATCGGGCCGCGGGCCGTCAGCCACCACCAGCAATTTCTCGGGACGCGCTTTAGCAATTTCAGCGAAAACACGCGCGGTGGTGTCGGGCCGGTTGAAGATGAGAAAGGCAACAGGAGTTTTCAAATCCAATTTCTTTTCAGTTAGTAATGCATCAACCCGCAGGGTTGATAGATAGTAGCCGGAGGTTGGAGCGAAGCAAAGACCTCCGGTAATTGAGGGTTTCGGCGATCCGCTTGCCCTCGTCATAGCAGGAGCGAATGCCGACTGGATTGACGTTGCCCCAGTACTCTTCGGTCTGCGGGTGCTTGTGCGGACTTCCATAGACCTCAGAGGTCGAGGCTTGCAGGATGCGCGCCTTCACCCGTTTAGCCAGACCCAACATATTGATCATGCCCATGACGCTGGTCTTCACAGTCTTAACGGGATTGTATTGGTAATGAATTGGCGAGGCCGGACAGGCCAGGTTATAGATCTGATCGACTTCCAGCAGGATTGGTTCGATCACATCATGGCGCAGCAGTTCAAATTGCCGGTTCTCCAACAGATGAGAGACATTCTCGCGGAGACCGGTGAAGAAGTTATCCAGGCAAATCACCTCGTGGCCGGCTGTCAATAGCCGTTCGCAGAGGTGAGACCCAAGAAAACCTGCTGCGCCGGTGACTAGAATTCTCAGTGTCTTAGATGAAGCCATCGTTTTTAATCAAAAGAGCGAGCAAGATGCTCGCGAACCGCACGCTCCGATGCGTGCGCCTCCTTATTTGATCCCCTCGACGTAGAGACTTTCGAAAGCGCGTTCCTTCAGATCAAGCCCCTGCATTCGCGGATGACTCGACTCGCCAAACTTCTGTGCCCGAATCGAGCTGAAACCCGCTTTCTTCAGCAGCAGGGAAATCGACTCGATGTCATAGCACCAGAGGTGCTGGCCGAACTCGCGCATCATCATGTTAACACGATCCATGGGCGTGTCCGCTGGGTCCGGAAACCGAGGATCATTCAGAAAGTCTTGATCGTTTACATAGGCCTTCAGGAATCTGCCCGCGTCGGGCGTCGATAAACGCACGACCCCCCCGGGCTGAAGTACTCGATGGCATTCGCGCAGCAGGAATTCAGCCCCCTCTTTTGGGATGTGCTCGATCACGTGCTCACCAAAAACCGCGGTGCAGCTTTGATCGCGAAACGGAAGTCCGTGCCTCAAGTCCCAGACAATATCGATCTGATCGCCGCGCGCTGCGTCCAGATTAATCCAGCCCGGTAAAGCATTCGGACCACAACCAATATTCACGCAGAGATCGCCTGCCGGTAGAGCGGCGATGAAGGCCTGGCTGCGTCGCCTGGCGCGCCAATCGTGATAGGGCGCCACGACGCGATTGGCTCGCTCGCGGCCGATCACGCCCACGACCAGGCGCTTCAAGCTTTGCGGTCCCGAAACCTTCTGGTCCTTTGCTTCCGCGCTCGTCACTTTTGCTCACTCCACGCCGGGGGCCACAGCCAAGCGGGTCGTGCCGGCCCGCGAAGTTTTCGTCGAAGTGGCGCGAAATCGTTTCTTCAAGCGGAGCGCGGGTGCTTCGATGAGATAAAACGAAACTGTGGCGACGATGACGGCGAGGGCAAACTTAAAAATAAAGGGGATAAAAATACTCAGCGTATAAGACTTGACCGGAAAAGTAGGAAAGTAAAAATCGTACGCTCGATAGACGGGAAAATGCCACAGGTAAAGTCCGTACGAGAGCCGGCCAAACCAGCGCAACGCCGGGAACTCCAACACAGTTGTCAGCAAGCTAAACGGCGCATAAAACAGATTCGTGATCACAATCGCTACCATGATCGCGACCAGCGTGTAACCACCATAGTAGAGAAATGGTGAGATCGAAGGCACAATGATAATCAGGATGGCCAAGCCGAGCAGTGACGCGATTACGCCGGCGCGCAGACTTGTCATCAGCCAGGGCCGGCGGGAAATCAAGTTCCACGAAATGAGCGCGGCAATAACGCAACCAATCAAGAGTGCATCCGCGCGGGTATCAAGTCCGGTATACACCCGTACCGGATCGCCGTTGTTGTGCCAAAGCAAAGCGCGATGACCGGCAACGATCAAGACCCCGCTCAACATGATCAAGACCACGACCCGCCGGTCGAGCTTCAGCCGCAGCAAGATGAACAAGAGAAATGGCCAGACTAAGTAGAACTGCTCTTCAATGCCCAGTGACCAGGTGTGGAAGAGCGCGTGATAGACAGGAAACCAGTTGGCCAGATAGAACAGGGCCACCAGGATCGATTTACTTTTGGCGATGAATCCTTCCGGTTCCGGATAGATCGAAGCTATCAACAGGCACACCGAAATTAACACGAATAGTGGAGGTAAAAGCCTCAGGCCGCGCCTGATGTAGAAACCGCGAAACGAGATCGAATCGTTTTGTTCCCACTCCTGGATCAGCAGGGTCGTAATCAGGAAACCGCTGAGCACGAAAAAAATATCAACCCCGAGAAAGCCGCCCCGGCCAAACCAAAACAAGCCGCCATGCACCCACATCACGGCCAGGATAGAAATGCCCCGCACACCGTCCAGGGCCGGACGATAACCCAACTTAAAGGTCGCGTGTGGATTCGTTGTCACAGGTTTACAGATTGGCGCAGTCAGTAAAAAAAGAGATCGCGTCTGCTTGAGCCCCATCGACGCTGCCAACGGTCGGGGAGGGCCCGAATCGTTGCAGGATCCTCCCTGACGGTCGGACTTCTGATACTAGCCGTTCTGTTTCTCCGGGAATGAGCGCTTGTACCACTCGATCATTTCGGCGACGCCGTCTCGCAAAGACATCTGCGGCTCGTAATGATCGGTGACCTCACGCAGACGCGTAGCCTCCGCGCACTTGCGAAACCGGCCTTCCGGCTTGTTCGTGTCAAATTCAATCGCCGGCTTAACTCCGGCCACATCACAGATCAGATCGACTAACTCAGCGATCGTCACGTCGGTGTCATAACCGATATTGACCGGGGTGGCGACGAAGTCCTTCTCGACGATCTTCATCAGCACCGCCATTGCATCCCTGGCATGGAGAAAATTTCGCCGCTGTTTGCCGCTGCCCCAGACGACCAGAGGATCTTCGCCATCCATCACCCGCTTGACCAGTGCCGGCATGACGTGCGCTTTGTCTTCAGTCCCCCAGCGATAATTTCCGCCATACGGATTAAAGGGCCGCACGATCGTGATCTTCATGCCATAGTCGCGGGCGTAATATTCGCCGGCGAGTTCCTGAATCCGCTTGGCCCAACCATAGCCTTCGTTGACGTTCTCAGGCTTGCCGGTAAAGGTGGGAAGTTCCGGGGTGGGAATCGCTGCCTCGTCAGGATAGACGCAGGATGAACTGACGATCAGAAACCGCTCGACATTATTTTTGCGGGCGGCCTCGAGCGCCGGTAGGGTGCAAAGCAAATTATAAACAAGCATTTCGCCGTTATGAGCGCGGCTGTATTCCATCCCGAACGCTTTGGCCGCCAGATTCATAACCACGTCATGGCCGCGGGTCACACGATCACAAGTCGCTGCGTCGCGCAGGTCGGCTTCAATGAATTCTATTTGGTCGAGGACGGGAGCAAGACGGTCAACAGTGCTGTTATCAAGATTATCGACCACCGTTACTCGCGCCCCGGCATCGATCAGTTGTGGGGTCAAATACGAGCCCAGAAAGCCTGCGCCGCCGCCCACAAGCACACGCTTGTCTTGCCAAAAACCATTCTGCATTATTTACTGATTTTCCCTTCGCCGAAGTAAAACTTTATTAGAAGCCAAGAAAACTTAACATAACGATAAGCCGAGTAAAAGCTGACATTCCACCGGCTGGTCCCGAGTTTCACGGCGTTTAGAATACCAACTCTAGTTGGGTTGCCGGCTTAACAAAACCCCGACTAAAATCGGTACTCCGTACACCGCTTATCAAAAGATGCATTACTGACCGGCCGAGTTCATTAGTCAATTTCCGATTCCAACTGCCAGACCCGATCGGCTAATTGCACTTCACGCGCGTTTGCCAGACCCCAATTATCATCGTTCTGATAAGGCACGCCCTCGACGGTTGCCATCTCTCCGTGAAATGCCCGGACACCTTCAACACAAGAGGTTGGGTGCTGTAGATGAAGCACTGTGCCGGCCTTTCTGATGTGCGCGCCATGCGCCAGGACCTGGGCTATGCCGCGCACGTCGCAACCAATTTTGTGTTTCACTAAAGACTCGTCATACCCGCGCGCGCGCCGCCAGAGATCCTTCGAGGCGAGGGCAAACTCGCCTGTCCCCATCGGATCGTAAGGTATGAAGCGATGATAGCGGAGACTTCCGCTCAAGCTGATTTCCTGCTGCTGGTTTTCATCCCACTTGATATCGATGCGCTCGGCGGTCCAAACCACATCGGGCTCAAGCGGGGTGCTGAGAATTTTATTGATCAGATTCATCCCGAGGGCCGCATCTGCATTTGTCGCCAGGACCCAAGGTGTGTCGGCGCGCCGGATGCCGACATTCTTGGCGTGATATTCGAGCAGTTGCAAATTTGCATTGCGGTTGATCGCGCGGTGTATCTCCGCCGGCACGACATAAGTGCGGAGGTTCTTGAACCGCTCCGTTAGACCATAAGCCAGCAGTTCGCGATCCGGCGGCGGATTCCATTCGACAAAGATGACCTGATCGATCAGATAGCGGGTGTTCCAATCAATCGTGGCGTAGAGGCGCTCGCGAAAGTCCGCCATATAATCATCGTTGCGGCCCACCATCACGGCAGTGATCGAGGGTCGTGCAGGATGATCGCGCATCCGAAAGCGAAGAAAGCTGGCGATGCCGTCGGCCACAAACGCCGCTCGCGTGCCGAACTGCTCGGCGCGATAGACCGCGCCTCTGATTCCTTTAATGTCTCTTAGTCTCTTCTGATTAGTCATCCCCTTGTGACGTATTCGCCTTTGCCGCCAACTATATTTTCGCCGCCCCTTTTTCCGGGACCGAGCGGCGCCCGTTGCGGAACATGTCTCCGAGGAAAAGTTCCAGGCCAACGCCGGGTTCCCAACCCAATTCTCTGCGCGCGCGTCCGGGGTCGACCCTGATTACCAAAGGCTCAGCCGCGCGCAGCAGTTCGGGATTCACGATCACCGCCGGTTTCTTTGTCGAGGCGAAGTAGGCGGCCCAGGTCAGCGGGTCATCATCATCAAGATTCCACTCCAGCTCAAAACCACCAATCTTAAAAGCACTGTCAATCAATTCCCAAACGGCATGAGTCTTACCTGTGGCCAGAATGTAATCGCGATAATTCTCGCCTGCATCCAGTTCGGCGTCTGTCCCGGATACTTCAGCGCGCGTTTTGATTTGACGGAGTATCCGCAGCATCCCCTCGGCGTAGTGCGGCGCGAAGCCCCAGTCCCTTTGTATTTTCAGATTGCCCACGCTGAGCGCCGCCGCATTCGCGGCCTGTAGATCCGGCATTTGCTTCAGGCTGCGCACGTGGTCGACAACTTTGCGGGAAAGAAATGAAGGTGGCCGTCGATGCGATTCATGATTCGCGAGAATGCCGCTGGCTATTCGCAAGCCATAGACTTCGCGATAAGAGCGACAAAGCAGGTGTGCTGCGGCCTTGGCGCTGGCATAAGGACTCTGCGGGCTGAGCGCCGAATCCTCGTTGAAACGGGCCGCGTCGACCGATGGCAGGCCAAACATGTCGCTTGAAGAAGCCTGGTAAAAGCGAGTTTTTGGACTATCGTTGCGAATACATTCGAGCAGATAGACTACTGACTCAGCATTGGTCTTCCAGGTATAGAGCGGATCTGAAAAGGATCTCGAAACGCTGCTTTGACCCGCCAGATTATAAATCTCATCAGGCTGCACTTGCTTGATCATCTCGAGCAACGGCTGCGGTTTCAGCAAGTCGATCTGATGCAAGCGCAGGCGGGCCCGCACGTCGCCTGGCAAATCATCAAAGTCCGGAATCGCATCTTGCCGGACAGTGGCGTGAACCATCCACCCAGTCTGCAACAAGAGACTGGCGAGGAAGAATCCGTCTTGTCCGGCAGCCCCTATCACGACGGCTGTTCCGGGATTTGTGGTATTCAATATCATGACGAGGCGCGCCGAAACGGACGCTTGAGCATTCCAGAGATGAGACCAGGTAGTGGCGCGCCGACAATTCTACCGAGGTCATTTTTTGAGGCCACGGGTCCGGCGCACGCGCAAAACAGCCACTTTGCTTTCTCGCGGATCGACGTGCTCATCATAGCTGCTCCAATCATTCGCCGCATGCCTTTGAATGAGTGGCCCGCTTCGAATTCCCGCACGCCCGCGTGGCCCAGATATTCCGCCGCCAGGCGTTGATTCAACCTGCGAATCTCCTTGTTATGAATAAAGCTTCTGACTCGCTTTCTCATGCCGACGATATGGATGGTCATGAAGCGATCCTGCTGGCTCATACTTGTCGGATGCCATCTGATCAGGGCCAGCGTCTCCGGCTCAGCCAGGTAACGAAAGCTCTTGCCGAAGGCCGCACAACGAATCCAGAAGTGCCAGTCTTCACACGCCTGCATCGACTCGTCAAACAATCCTACATCATCGATCACCGATCTTCTCAACAAGGGAGAGTGAACCACAATCACGGTTTGGACCAGGGCTTTCAGAGCGTTCACCCCTTCGGTAATTTCCGGCATCCAGGGTTTGTTGGCGCCCCATGAAGAAAAAAGCCTCTCGTCCGGACGCTCAGATCTGAAATATCGCGTGTTGCCGTAAACAATGTCCACGTCCCCGTGTTGTTCAAGAAACTGAAGCTGCCGGCTGAGCTTTTCTTTTTCGATCAAGTCATCCGAATCCAGAAACTGAAAGTACCGGCCGCGCGCCAACTTCAGTCCGGTGTTACGGGCGGCCGCCAGTCCCTTGTTTTCCTGGAACACGTAGCTAATACGATCGTCGCTGTCCACGAATGGCGCGACCAGTTCGGGCGTCCCATCAGTCGATCCGTCGTCGACGACGATGCATTCCCAATCCTGATACGTTTGATCGATGACACTTTGAATCGCCTGCACGACAAAGTGAGCATAGTTATAGGTGGGAACGATTACCGTGATCATCGGCTCGGTTGCAGGGTTGGATCGAGGTGTCATCGCTGTCTGGTGATTTACTTGTCAGACTTTGAAGGAGTCGGAGACAGATGCAGAACCCGGCCCAGACGGTATTTGAAGGAATTACGGATTCGCTCTCTCCAGGGCTTCACTTTGTGAAAATCGAAATATGAAAAGGCCAGACGGTAATAACTGCTGCTCAGTCTCGATCCCCAATACTTCCGGCTGATCGCATAGGTCTCAGCCATTTGTGCTTTGCTGTTCGAGAAAGTCACGGTCCCTTCATCGTAGCGAAATCTCGCCAGGACCCGATCGATAATTCTTACCTTAAAGTGCGCGGTAATCTTGATCCAATGGTGGTAGTCCATCGCATAGCGATCCGCCTCTTCAAAGCCGCCCACCAGGTCGACTGCTTTCTTTCTGAAAAAGGTGCTGGGTGCCGGCAGGAACACCGAAGTACCCCAATGCTTCCAATACTCAATTAGTCCGTGACGGTCCGTAAAACCGGCTTTCGAAGTGAACGCGATCGTTCCATCGTTGCGAACATGATCGCAACTACCTGCGACCACGCCCACAGTCGGGTCCCGTTCAAATTCAGCCGCCACCATTTCAAACACGCCTGGCTGGTAGCAGTCATCGTCGCCGTTTACTCCGATCACGTCGCCGGTCGCCAGCGCCAAACCTTTATTCAGGGCATCCGAGATGCCGCGATCCTTTTCAGAAATCCACTTCAGGTGAGGATATCGGGCGCTGAGAGACTCGAGCACTTCAACCGTGCCGTCGGCCGAGCCGCCGTCTACGATTACGTGTTCCTTTTGGGGATATGTCTGGCGGGCCACGCCCTCGATACACCTTGCCAGCAGTTCCTTGCGGTTGAGGGTGGCAGTGATTACCGAAATCTTGACTTCCATTAGCGGACGATATTCTACTAGGGGAATCGGCTTTACCGAAACTGGCAACAGGAGGTCTGAGTGGGGCGCCAATTTGGCGCGATCATCGGGATCCCCGACCGACCGACCGATACACCTCGATCGTTTCGGCACTAGTCTGATCCCAACTGAACTCGCGGCTATGCTCCGCTCCGGCGACAATCAGCTCTTCGCGCCGGGCTGAATCGTCCGGCAAACTGAGCAAAATATCGGTTAATTCATCGCTTCGGGTAGGATCAAACAAGATGCCGGCGGTGCCGACGACCTCGGGCAAACTCGAGACATTTGCGACCACAGCTACTGTGCCGCACGACATTGCTTCCAGCGGCGGCAATCCGAATCCTTCGTAAAAGGATGGATAGACCAGAGCCAGACTGCATCGGTAAAGCTTCGCCAGATGTGTGTCGCTGGGATGGCCGTAGTGCTCAATGTTGTCGCTTAATTTCAACTCCGCAATCCGATCGCGCTCGGTCGTGGTCAGCGGGCCGCCCACAACGCAAAGCGCCAACTCTGGTCGAACCGAAACGACTTTCGCGAATGCGTCAAGGAGTCCGCCAAAGTTTTTGTACCTGGCGCGGCTGCCGACGTATAGGTAATAAGGCCGCCCCGGCACTGACTCAGATCCATGAGACATCACGGCATCGATTTCCGATGCCAGGTAGGTCACGGCAATTTTGCTTTCCGGAACGGCGTACCTTTCCAGCAGGTCCTTTTTAGTGTTCTGCGAAATACAAATGATCTTATCGGCGGCCTCGATTGCGGCGCGCTTCTCCCGCGCATTTTGTCCGGTGGGATCCACTTCCGCGGCATAGATTTCGTCGATCATGTCCCAAACCGTGATGACGACCGGCGAGCGAAAGTCGCGCATGCTTTGGCCGGTCAGAAGCGTGTAATAAGTCGGATGAAAAACGTCGAAGCGCCGGCGGGCCAAGCTGCCTCGCAGCCAGCTCTTTTCAATTTCACTGATGCGAGAGCTGATCCGGTATGAAAACTGATCGGTCCGCCGTTTACCATATTGATGAATTTTCAGGTTCGGGTGACTCGCATAGTTACCGTCAAACGGAGGCCCGACAACCAGCTCCGGATCAAAGTCGGCGGGCAGTTTGGCGATCAAGCTGGCGAAATACCTGGTAATGCCGCCGGCCGCCTGCAAACTGTAGATATTTCCATCGTACAAAATCCGCATAGTTAGAAAGCGTCGCGTGTTCCGCTAAAGAGATAGTTTCAAGAGCCAGGTAGCAAGGGCAGTGTCTTGATTAGTGGCTCTCTAAAAACCTCAGCTGGCTTGCGACCATCGGCGACAATTAAGCAGTCAGTCCCGGGAGCGACAGCGGACCCGGTTTATTCAACCCACGGTCGAGTTGCCGGGACAGAACAACCCGCTCGCTACCGCTGCCGGTACTGACCTTACTGCTTCACGAACTCCGTCTAAAGGCGTTACTCCGAACCGCTATCCGTTATTTGAGGATTATAGTTGACATCATTCTCGATCCGCGACTTCCATCTTGAATAGAAAAGTTCTATCTGGCGGGCTTGTCCTTTGGGCACCTGCAAACGATGAATGGTGGTGCGGCCCGGCGCGTTCAACTCGATGCTTACCGATTCAGAATCGTCCTGGCTCAACACGCTGACACCCTCTCGATGATAAAGCACGGCGTAAGGTGTATAGACCACCAGGTAATTGTGGTCGCGGGCCTTAAGACATAAATCGACGTCATTGTACGTGACCGCCAATTGCTCATCAAAGCCACCGATTTCCCGAAACACATCGGCGCGCATCATTAAGCAGGCGCCGGTAACCGCACTAAAATTCCGCACGACGTCGGCCAACCCGTAATCGCCGTGACTGTATATCTCGCTGAAAAGATTTATGTGTTCAGACAAGTTCGGGCCACCCAGAACAATCCCGGCGTGCTGAATCAATCCGTTCGGATAGAGAAGTTTGGCGCCCACCGCGCCTACCTGGGCCCGCTGCGAATGTTCGAGCATGGCCTCGAGCCAAGCGGGCGAAATAACCTCGGTATCATTATTCAAGAACAGCAGGTGATTGCCGTTAGCGTTCCGCGCGCCCAGATTATTGAGCCGGGAAAAATTAAACTCGGCATCGTCGCGCAGGACCTGGAAAGGCTTTTCAGCAAAATAGTCCAGGGTGGCCGGCTCGATGCTGCCATTGTCGACAATGATAATTTCGTAATTGTGAAAGGTCGATTTCTGTTCAATGCTCTCGATACATCTCTTCAGCAAATCGATCTGGTCGCGGGTGGGAATGATGATGCTGATCTTTGAGTCCGGTTTGATCTGGCGCTGGATCCGGACTGAGCCGCGGATCATGCCTTCGGAAATTTCGGCTTTATCGCCCGTCCGATCAAAGTGCGCGGCCAGGGATTTTTTTCTCAATGCCAGAGCCTGGCCGGCGTCATAGCCGAGCGGCAGAGGCCGGAAAACCTGCTCGTAATAAAGGAGCTTAGGCAGGTGTGCGACTCGCTCGTTGTTTTCGGTGAGCCGCAGGATCAAATCGTATTTGATGTCACTTTCAAAGGAGCCGGAGAAGCCGCCCGCAGCGACGACCGCCTCCTTGCGGAGACAGAGAAAGTTGCGCAGGTAGTCGAAAGACAGGAACAAGTCCCGCGACCAGCCGGGCTTGCGAAAAGAGCGGATGGCGTAGTCGCTCGCCTTTCTGCCTTCATCTGAATAGATGATCTCCACCCCGGGTGATTCATTAATCGAGCGGACAACTTCCAAAGTGCACTCTCTGGCGATGGTGTCCGATGAAGAAACAAACCCGATGAAGTCGCCTTTGCATTCGTTGAGCACTTCGTTGTAGGCCGCCGCGAGATTCCGGGCCGCATTAAATTCTTTTAAGAACACCGGTGGTGAATTCGGAAAGACATCCGTCGCCAGCCGTTTCAATTCAGCATGCGACTGACTTTCGGCCAGCAGATAAATTTCGCATCGCGGATAGATTTGCTGTTGAATCGACTTGAGTGTCGCTTCAATCAAATCGTTCCGCCCGGCATAGACAGGAACGACGAATGTGATTAGAGGTTGTTGCGGAAAGGCCGCGATCTCGGCTTGCAGGCGATTATTAATACTCGGGTAATCCGCAAGCAGGGAGAGGTCGTCGGGCCAGCGCGAAATCTCCCGCTCGTGATAGAGATAAGGCTGAAGCGTCTTGATTCGTTTCGTCCAGGCCCCAATGCCTCGGGCAAACAATTCCGGAGGCATCTCTTTCAGACTGGCCACCAGGTATAGCGCTTCCTTTACTGACTGGCGGACGCGTAAGTCGCTGAGAGCCAAACGCAGCAGACCCCAAAGACGAGTTATTTTTTTCATCGATCAGGTCTTAATCTTTTGTGGCGCAGACCTCAGTCCGTGTACTTAACCATGAGCCCACAGACTGAAACCTGTGCCACAGAAACAATCAACAAACGCTGAGGCCTGCTCTCAGGCAATGGCAGTCAATTCCCGCTCGAGACGCGTAACCGCAGAGTCCAGCGACCACTTTTCAGTCACGATCTGGTGACCTAGTCCACCAAGTTGGGCCGCATACTCTCTATCCTTCAATAATCGTCCAACCGCCTCGCCCATAGCTCCGGGGTCGTGTTCAACCAGCAAACCGTTGATGCCATCATTAATGGTTTCTCTGACTCCGCCTTCGGCCACGGCCACCACCGGCAGACCACAGGCGTTACCTTCCAGCGGAGCAAAACCAAAAGGCTCCAGACGCGGTGCGTACGCCATGACCGCTGCGCGATTGAGGAGATCGATCAGTTCGCTATCACTGATCCGGGCCCGCGCCTCAAACTTTACACCCAGCGATTGCGCCAGCGACTCCATCGCTTTGCGATAGGTCGCGTTATAAGCATTTCCAATCCAAATCAAAGTAGGTCGCGGGTCTGGGATTTTCGCGATTGATTTGATGACAAACTCGGTCCGCTTGTGAGGACTGAGCTCGCCCAGGCTAACGACAAAGTTTTCCCGGGCCTGGTGCTGGTTAACAAATAGCTGCGTATCAATCCCCAGGTAGCAGACGTTCGCATCCAGGCCATAAGCGCGCAGAAGGCTTTCACGGCTGAAGAATGAGTTAACCAGAATACGGTCAAACGCTTTGGCGTTGATTAATTCCTCACGCGCCAGGATCCGCAGATGGTGAGTACCCAATTCATTGGCCAGGGCCCAAGCGATGTATCGCGGCCTGGTCCAGGGTCTGGTCATCGAGGGCAGTGCGTTCCACAACAGACCGTTAATGTTCGCTTCGTACAACCCGCGATTTGGTTCCTGGAGGTAAAGGGCCTTTGCGGTTTCGACATAGCGCCCAATCGATGCCGCCCCCATAATCATGGAAGAGTTTGCCAGCAGCACGTCGAATACACCCGCATTGATTTCTTCCGCGCATCTTTGGCAGTGTTCGTTCAGCGCGTGCAACTCAGCCAGCAGATTAGTGTGCAGTTCGCGCTGTAACATCTCGCTGCGCGCGGTCAGCTTTGCCAGACGGCCGATCTTTACCTCCAGCGGCACCACATGTTCGATTCCAAACTCGCTCAAAGGGAGATAGCTGCGATCGGCCAACGGCGAACACCATGATTCGACCAGGTGCCCTCGCTGAACCAGGCCACGCACGTGACCGTAAAGCGCGCGCTTTCCACCGCCACTGGGTAGGTTGTGCCAAACTGCAATCTTCATGAGCGAGACAAGCTGCCAACCGCACCACAGCTATCGAATTAACTAGCAGCGGTTTTGACGGCCACGATCAAGTCCTGATAACTGAGATAGTCGGTCCTTCCGCACCACGACCCATAACGAATCGCATTCTTTATCTCCAAACCCAGACTCGCGTGACACCGATTTGGCAGGGCCAAAATCGTACTTCAGATCGAGCGTGCTCTGGCCTTTCGCGATTAACTCGAGCGATTCAGGATTGAGCAGGAAGAAAGAGATAAAGCAGCGTCCTCCGACCTTCAGCATCCTCGCGATTTCAGAGAGATAGTTCTCGACCTCAGGGGCAAGCATGTGCGTGAAAGACTGAGTTCAATACCACGAAATCAAACTCCTCGTCGGGAAAAAGGAACCTATAATCCGCTGCTTTCTGAGTCCCCTCAGGGTGGTACATCTGGTTGTAAACGTCTATCAGTTCGAAACGAAAATTAGGATAGCGGCGAGTGTAATGATCGGCGCGCCATTTCACCCCCTTGGCTACTATGTCCACGCCCTCATAGCTTCCGCTCCGCCTAGATATGAAACCAACGGCAGGGTTTTGCGCCCAATGCCCTATCCGAGATCCAGCATCCGGTCGTCTGGTTTGAGCCCACCCAGATTGATATAGTGATCAAGAAACTCTTTACCATTCTCCTTAAATAGATCGTAGCCCACGGGCCCATCGAACATCATTTCCGTTGGTGGCACCACGCTCGCATCACGGCCAAATACTTTGCGCCGCTCCCGTACGTCGGAACGTGACCGGCGCTTCTCTTTGAGCCCTTCCCAGGCTCTCCTAAGCGCAACTTTGACGGGCTTCGGCAATAACTTTTTGTCACTGAAGGCATCGGCCAGGAAATCCTCTCGTAGCCTTGCGCAAACAGTGAAGCCCTGAGTTCATGCTTGGGAGCACGCCGCTTCCGAGTGGGGATGGTTAGCGCCATAATGTGGCTCAAGATTATTCTACAGATGATCGTGTCCGGAGCGTCTGTTCATCCCTGGCGGCTACAAACCACTAAGACTTCTTTCTCAAGAGATATAGATCTTGCCAGGGATTGCCCCGGGCCCCCTCAGGAACAAAATCCACCACGTCAAAGCCCCCGGCTAATTTCGTGCGCACGTATTCTTCCGGGTGAAACGCCGCGCAATAATTGGATCCCTCCCGCCCGGCATCCCAAACTACCATCTCGCCATTTTCAAACTGCGCTAACTCAGTGGGATTCAGTCGATACTGATAGAAACTCCCGGCGGTAGTTATCAACAGATACCCGCCGGGCCTGATGACTCTTGCCAGTTCTTTCATCCACAGCAGCTGCAGACTTTCAGTTAGATGGGTAAAGACGGATAACGCGTAAATAAAATCAAGCGAGTTGTCCGCGTACCTTAAAGGGGGCTCGAGCTCGTTTACATCGAACTGGCCGAATTTCAGATTGGCGTCGCACCATTCGATTAAGGTCCGGTTATAGTCGGTCCCGATCAGTTTTGCGCCATTAAAGAAGTCCAGCTGGCGGATCACGCGTCCACAACCGCAGCCCAAATCAAGGATGGTCTTCAAAGAAGAAAGGTCGACCTGGTTCCGGCGCAATATCTCATTTATGCTTTCGGCGCCAAGGCGTCCGCCGTGGAGAAACCAGGCGACGTTCGGGGTTGCGGCAATCGTGTAAAGAAGCTCTCCAGATGGAATCGGCAGACGATCCGGCGCGCCCTTGAAGCGCAGCCATCGGTTGTGTAACCTGGCATCCGGCAGACCCGCAGGTGTGCGTCCCTGCAAAGTAAGGGTGCGCGCGTCATTGAGGTAAGCGTCGATTCCCCTCAGGAGCAACCCCTCGGTGCGCATGCGGGCCGCTAGTTTTTTGCCGGACGCCGAAAGACGAACCGCCGGCTTATACAGTCCCAGTTTCCATAGAACCTTTGTCAGCGTAATCTTGATAGACTCTCCTAATCCCATGCTCGATTCCCTTGTCTGATTTTACGCTCCTAATGGGCAAAGCCGGAATACGATTAATCAATGTGTTACGAGGCGCGGACCTTTCGATCCAGCGCCCGCGAGATCGGAGGTTGCGATTCTTCCGGCAGCGGGATCCTAATGCCCTGAATCAACGTTTCGTGATCACTGAGTAAAGCCTTTCGCCGTGGATGAGTCAACGCATAGGTCAGGGCAGCTTCGACATTCTGAGACTCCAGGCGATTAACAAAAAACTTCTCGGCTTGCAATTCGTCATTCTCACTTTCTTCAGGCCCACGCGTATCAGCCTCAGCACGGGTTGGCCTTAAGAGTCGCGAAACGTAACTTGCGACCCTCCTGGGGCTGGGAAATACTCGGCGGGCGACTCTGTCTCCCGGAGCAGCTTCAGGAATCGGCGATGCAGCCTGAACCTCCGGTGCAATCCATCCGCGCGCGGCTAAAAGCCCTCGCATGTACTGCTGACGCTTGGGGTCTTTCATACAGTCGATGCCGGTGGCCAGCGCCGCCATGTATTTTTCCATGTCGAGGTCTGGAAACTTAGCGCTCTGGGTCGCCTCTTTTGTATAGCAATACTCATTGATGATGGCGTTCCAAACGGTGATTATTTCAGGGAAGGGCGCTGCGAAATTCTGAAGCGTCGTTCCCAGATCCTCCGTGAACTCGGCATTGGACTGGTTAGTAATGCCGTAATGCACGCTCTGACCGTTGCTGCGGTTTTGCGCGTAGTGGACCAGCGCCGCCCGATCGTGGAAGAGTATCCAATCAACGGTGTCAAGAGCGCGATAAGCGAAATTCCAATCAGGCGATATCGAGTCGAAAATGTTACCGAAGCGCTGGCGGATGGCTTCGAGGATCGCGCGCGGCACGATGCAGTTCAGCATTCTCGGTACGGACGAGTCGTACATCACCGACTGCGACGACAGTTTTAGTAAATGAGCAGCATCGACCTTGTAGAGATTGCCGGTCCAGGGAAGTTGGCGCACCAGTACCGGCGAGGCAAAGTCATCAACCTCATCGTGCATGTAACTGAGAAGTTTATCCGGGTACGCCCTCAGGATCGCTTCCAGCGACGAGAGCACTTCGGGTTTGAACATCATCCGATCAGTTAAGAAGCCTACGTGGCTACAATTGTTTCGAGCCAAAGCCTGGCCCATGGCCCAGTCCCAATGTCGAGACATCGACAAAGGCTCCGGGGGCGTCAGGTAATGCAGATGCTTGCCTTGCAGTTGCCGGCAGAATTCCGACAGCTTTGTCCGTTCTTCCGCCGATGTCGAATTATCTGAGACCAGCAGGATGATTTCACAATCGGGTTGTTCGAGCACCGAGCGGATCGCATTGATCGCCAGGTCGGATCGGTTTCTCGTTGGGATAACGATTGTCAGAGATTGATAATCCGTCGGCGACATAGGGTTCCTCGCGATCTGAGATTGAGGTGTTCATTGACTCAGAATGCGCTTGAACACGCCGCACACATATTGGACGTGCTCTCTGGTTAGGTTCAAGCCGGATGGCAGGTTGATTCCGTAAGGGCCGATTTCATAACTGACCCGGTTACGGGCGCGGGCCTCGAGCGACTCCGGCAATTCGGCGTAAGCCGGCACAGAGCTGAGCGGATGAAAGAAGGGCCGCGAGTCTACCCCGTTTTCACTCAATTGCTCTTGCAGAGCATCCTTGCCGATTCCATATTTCGCGTCCAGCACCGCGGTTACCATCCAGTATGCGTTGCGAGCTTCCGGAAGTTCGTAGTTAAGCGCGATCTCTTCGACATCCTCCAATTCCTGTCTGTACCAGGCAAAGATTTCGCGCTTACGCTCGATCAGTTCCTCGATCCGTTCCAACTGGGCCAGGCCCAGCGCCGCTTGCATGCTGCTCATCTTGTACTTGTAAGCGACTTCCGTATTCCAGAACTGCTTATCGCCTGGCCGTCGCCCATGATCCCGCAGGATCAGCACACGGCGATAGAGGGCTTCATCGTCAGTCACGAGCATCCCGCCCTCGCCGGTCGTCAAGGTTTTCGACCCATGAAAGCTGAAGACACCCGCGTCGCCAAAACTACCGGCTCTGCGTCCACCAGACTCTGCGCCGGCGGCCTCGGCCGCATCCTCAATGATCGCCAGCCCGTGTTTCCGGGCGACATCGATCAACGGCCGCATCTCCGGCATGTTGCCGTAAAGATCGACCACGATCACGGCTTTGGTTTGCGGGGTGATACAGGCTTCGAGTGTCTCAGCCGAAAGACACCACGTCCGCTTATCGATGTCGGCAAAGATGGGCGACGCCCCGACGTAGGTGATGGGCGCAGCAGAAGCGATCCACGTCGTGTCGGGGACGATTACTTCGTCGCCCGGCCCGACATTCATCGCCAGCAGAGAAAGGTGAATCGCTGAAGTGCAGGACGGCAGAGCGACCGCATAACGCACACCAAGGTATGCGGCGAACGCCTGTTCAAAACGATCGTGATAGATGTTGGCATTAGCATACCACGCGTTGGTCACGGCATCAGTGACGTATTCGATCTCCTTTTGTGTGATCCACGGACCCGATACAAGAATGCGTTCCATCACTAGTCCTTCACACATCGGAGGTAGCCCTCCGGCGCCACGGTTATCAGTAGCTTGCGGTTGTATTCCTCGTCGATAATGAAACGATCCGTTGACTTCAGAAATTCCCTCACCGCGGTCTTCGGATTATCATCCTTACCCCAGGGCCGTCCGGCAGAAAAGTCAGACGGCATATCTTCAATAATAGTGTCAAAGACTATCAGGTAACTTCCTTTGGTCACCAGCGGCGCGTATAACTGCAACTCACGCGCGACGTGCTCGTGAGTATGATTCGAGTCGAGGATCACCAGCACGCGGTCACGAGTCTCAGCCTCGCGCTCGACCTGCCGGAAGATTTCAGGATCGACCGAGGATCCCTGAATCATCCTGATGCGCGGGTAAAGCGGATGCTGCTCGATCTCGACCCGGTTGTGCTCGCGGATGTCGATGTCGACGCCAACCACGCGCCCGTCGCCGCTCAACAATTCCAATATTGACGCTGAGAAAATCAAAGAACCACCGCGGGCGATTCCGGTTTCAATAATCAGGTTGGGCCGCACCTTCCAGATGATCTCCTGCAGGGCGACAATGTCCTGCGGAAATTGAATGATAGGTCTCCCCAGCCACTTGAAATGGTAGGCGTACTCGTGCTTCGAGCTGGCGGCAAACCATGCGCGCGTGAGCCGCGATAACTCTTCATCGCCACTTTGCCGTGCGATGAACTCACGGTTCCTCTCTTCGAAATCATCAAACAATGGATCGTTGACTTCCTATCTAGATTGAACTTGCTTATCGATCAATCCTGCTCTGCGTCGCGCACCTTCGTGATCTCAACCCGAACCTCGTAGCGATCCCCGCCCTCCTCGAACCAGGCCGCGGGATGCGGGGGAAACGTACGCGCGCGCAAGACGTTCAATAGTTCCCGAGCCGTGACACTTTTATCAAGCTCGATTCTCGACGCTGCGTCAAGTTCCGCGGCCCTGTGAAAGCTGCCCTTCTCAAGCTCCTGCGGGATGCGCGGGATTTTGCCTTGCCTGATTTCGGGAAACTTCTCCTTGAACAACCGCACCATCTCGGCCTGTGCCTTTTGGTAGAGCGTCGCGCCGGTATCTTCCCAGGTCGTCTCGATGCGCGATTGGAAGGCGATGTCGCCGCAGTCCACACCTTCGCCCACCCAATGGAGCGTGACGCCGAAGGGCGCGCCCTCGACGAGCGCCCAGAAGTTGTAATGCTTTCCCCGGTTGTAAGGCAGGTAGCTCGGGTGAAAGTTTAGACACCCCAGCCGGGGAATCGAGATCAACTCCTGCTTAAGAATGTAGGGCCACCACGCGAGGATCGCCAAATCAAGTCCGAGGCCGCGTAGAGCTTCGAGCGTCTGGGCCTCGGCGAGTGAGTCGCTGTAAAAGATCGCGGACACCTCCAGACTGGAGCACCCGACGATCTGTGCGTTCAGGCCATCGGCGTCGCGCGAATCCAAAATGAGGCAGACCGGCGGGTCGCCTTCGGCACCCAGGAACTGGGCTACTTCCCGCCCCACTGCGTTCGATGCAAACAATGCTATCTTCATAAATCTAATGAATTGGTTAACACAGGAGAGCCGCGCTTGAAAACTCCCAAATGGAGGCAGCCCTACATTTTCATAACGGGATAGCGTTTGCCATCTCATGAAATTGTATTTTAGTAAAACTCATTTGTTCGTCCGGGCCTTGAATTAATCAGTCAGCCAAAAGAAACAGTGATCAGGCTTGCTGTTCTAGACTTAAAGAATGAAATCGTCAAACGTCCTATTAGATCGCCCCATAGTACACCATGCCAATTTAAGGCAACATCGCGGCACTTTCTTAACTATGATAATTCCTTTGAGCGGCGTGGACCAAAGGATGAGAGTGATCTCTTTCTGAAAATTACGCCGATCCCCAGAGGCATCCGGGTAGGCTACAGAGATGAGTTTTTTAGGGGGTCTTGATTCTAACGGGTACCTTGTTGCTGATAGCGCCATGCACGTTGATACTCACCCAGAGCTTGTGATTGCCAGCGATGTTGGCAGGCAGTTTTACTACGATTTCCGTAAGCCAGTCGCAGTCCGGCACCTTTCCCACGTACTCGACTGGCAAGGTATACACCGCGAACTGGACATCTTCACCCTGAGCCCTTACTGCCGAAGCAGTCTCCCCCGGAAATAGTTCCAGGCCGCTGGCTAAGACCATGATCCTCGTACGCTTGTCAGCGCTGAAGTTATTTGCCGTAGTAAGTTCGAAGGGATCACGCGTCAATGTCACTGAATCGAAAGCAATCGCCAGACCGGTGGTGTCTTCGGTAAGGAGTTGGGGTCCAGGTGTTGGCGTTGGGCTGGGACTGGGCGAGGGCGTTGGGCTCGGCGTGGGCGAAGGCGTCACACATGGGTCGCTGCCGCCGACGGTGTAGTTGACCGTTGATGGAAGGGTATTCGGAGCGTCATCAAATTTTTCATAGGTATCCCCGCTTTGATAGTACACGTACGCCCAAACGCTGATTTCGTCACCCGGTAAAAGTTCCAGGTCTCTTCTGGAATTAACAAAAGTGATCGTTCCATTCTCATCGTAACTGCCATTGATATGAGTATTCCCGACAAAAGATACTTGCCCGCCCTCACTGTTCATTTGCAGATTTCCCCCACCTCTGAAGGCGCTGAAGCTTATATTCCAATAGTTGTAACGCTGAATTGAGTGCAGGTCAGCAACTTTGAGTTTGAAAACCAACAACTGCTCACCGTCCTGGGAAAACGTCTCGCTGACAGAGACGCTTTCGATATCATGGCTTGGATTCCCGTCCGTTGCGTCTCCCGCGGTATCAGTGATTAAGGTAGTGGGGCCGGGCTTCCTGCAAGGTTCCGGGGTGAACACGGAATTGAGCAACACGCTGACGAACGACCCGAACGACCCGCCCTTATAAGCAAGGTCCGGCTTACGGTCAGCGTTAAAATCACCAACCACCAACGACTGGGCTCCCTGGGCTACAGGAAATGTGAGTGGAGCCTGAAACGTCCCGTCGCCGTTCCCAGGCAACACGTCAACGTCGTAATAATCGTTCGAGATTACTACTACGGCCAGGTCAACCAAACCGTCACCGTTAAAGTCGGCGGTTGTGACTCTCCAAATACTGAGGTTGGAATAACTGACCCCGCTCGCGAACGTTCCGTCTCCCTGGCCGAGTAGGATAGCTTTACCTACGACGAGGTCGAGTTTTCCATCGCGGTTAAAGTCAGCGGCTGCGAGCAAACTCGATGACGAGGGTGAGGGCGAAGTAATGGGATCACCAAAAGTGCCGTCGCCTCTGCCTGGTAGCACGCTGACGGCTGAGGAAGTGCCATTCAATGTTACGAGATCGAGCTTACCGTCACCGTTGAAATCGCCGGCCTCGATGTCAAAGAGGCGGTCGGGGATAGGATATTGCGTTGCCGGCAAGAACGTGCCATCGTTCCGGCTTAGCAGCACGCTAATACCGGATTCATTAACATCGAACGTGCGCAGGCTGTCATCAGTTTTTACCGCAACGTCCGTGTGATTGTCTTGATTGAAGTCGCCCACCGTAATATGCGTAGGCCTCCCAGCGAGCGGATAAAAAGCTGCGGTTTGTAATGTGCCATCGCCGTTGCCGAGCAAGACATTAATGCCGTATTTGGTAGTCGACTCCTCGTAGGAGACTGCTATCGCAAGGTCAGTCTCACCGTCACCGTTGAAATCGCCCGCCGCGATCTGCCGAGGGTAGGCCTCAATCGCGTAAGTAGTAGTCGGAGTTTGCAGTGTACCGTCGCCTTTGGAGAGGAGCACACTTACACGGCCTTGCCAACCGTCGTTGCCGGCATATACGACGTACGTCACCGCTAGATCAGACACGCCATCACCGTTGAAATCGGCTGCTACGATGCTCGAAGCGTTTTGATCACCGAAGCTGTACCGTACCTCGCGCCCAAAGCCGGGCCACTGGGCCGTGCCGCTAGCTGTCGCTCCGATCAGAACAAACAGGCACAAAGAAATCGCCAGGGCCAGATAAGTCCGGTTGTCTTTGGCAACGAGATGAAGCGACGTTTCCATGACTCAGATTTAGAGGATACGCTCTTTCAGGGCGATTTTAAACGCGTTGCCGCAAGAGCAGGCGATACACATTTTCGATGAAATCTTGCGGAGGGATGGTTTGCGAAAGGGCGGAGCGCGACAAGCTCAAACGCTCACTGTTTCCCGAGGGAAATTGATAGGAGCGGGTGTTCCCTATCCCTTTGCGAGATGGCGGTCACCGCCAGCGGCCAATCGATGCCAAACGCCGGATCGTCCCAGCGGACCCCCCGAGCTGACTCCTGATGATAGTAGGCGGATACCTGATAAAAGACTTCCGTTTCATCCGCAAGCGTTTGAAATCCGTGAGCGAAGCCTTCGGGTACATAGACCATCAAACGGTTGCGGGAAGTCAATTCTACTCCGAACCATTCTCCCCAAGTCGGCGAGTCAGGCCGCAGATCGATGATTACATCGTAAATCGCGCCGCCAGTGCAGCGAACCAGCTTCGCTTCCTCGTGAGGGGCAACCTGGTAATGCATTCCTCTCAGCGTGCCCCGCTGCTTATTGAAAGAGGTATTACACTGCACCACCTTCGGATTCAAGCCGCGAGCAGCAAACTCTTCCTGGCTCCAGGTTCGCGCGAAAAAGCCACGCTCGTCATCAAACCTTTCCGGCTCGATAACAAACGCGCCTTTCAGCTCAGTTTCGTTGAATTTGATTCCCACGTCTTCTTCGTCGCTTGTCGATCCCCGGTGTTGTTAGTGTCTGAATTTGATTCTTCTCCATGTCCAGAGAGATTGGTTCAAAGCGTGAAATAACCCATGCTCAGACCACTCTCACTTCCGGAATGGGTATGATGAAGCGTCCGCCGCGGCGCCGGTATTCAACCTGTTGGGCCAGGATTTCGTCGGCAAAGTTCCACGTCAGCAGCAGCGCATAATCCGGCGCTTCTGCTTCGATCAGCTTCGCCGGCGCGTGAATCCGCAGATGCGTGCCCGGCGTGTAGTACCCCTGCTTGGTAGTGCTGCGATCGACCACATAGTCGAGCGTCTCGCGCCCGATGCCAAAGTAATTCAAGAGCGTACTACCCTTGGCCGAGGCGCCATAGACCGCGATTCGTTTCCCCTGCGCTTTCAGTTCCCTCAGCAGTTGAAGGAGTTCGCGGCGGAGGCGTTCAACCCTTTGGCCGAAGCCACGATAGAACTCCACGTTGGCCACGCCCCATTCGGTTTCTTCGTCCAACAGCGACTGAACGGCGGACGTTTGATGAACGCGTTCCTCTTCGTCATTCATCGCAAACACTCGCAGGGTACCCCCGTGAATCGGGATGCGCTCGACGTCGGTGATGCGCATTCCGTGACGACGAAATAGACCGTCGAGGGCGGTTAACGAGAAATAACTCAGGTGCTCATGATAGATCGTATCGAACTCGCAGCGATCGATCATTTCCTTGACATAGGGAACTTCAATGACCGCCACGCCGTCCTTCTGCAAGAGTCGACTGATGCCGCGCACGAAGCCGTTCAAGTCAGCGACGTGCGCGAGGACGTTATTGGCGTGCACCAGGTCGGCGCGCTGGCCTTCGGCAACGAGACGTTCGGCGAGCTCTTCGCCAAAGAATTCGCAGAGCGTGGGAATTTCCCGCTCCTGCTCGGCGATCCGGGCAATATTGGCCGCTGGCTCTATGCCCAGAACAGGCACTCCGGCGCGTTTGTAATACTGAAGCAGATAGCCATCGTTGCTGGCGACTTCGACTACGAGATGAACTGAGCCGAGGCCGCGCGAGCGGACCATCCGAGTCACGATTTCTTCGGCGTGCAGGAGCATCGTGTCCGAGAAGGACGAAAGGTAGAGGTACTCACGGAAAAGTTTTTCGGGCGAGACGGTTTCTGTGATCTGGACCAATGAACAGTTAGGGCAGAACGCCAGATCCAGTGGGTAGCTCTCTTCAGGACGCGTGATCTGATCGGCTGTCAACAGCGCGTTCGCCAGCGGCGTGCGACCAAGCGAAAGAACATTTTCGAGGCCGCAGTGTCCGCATGACCGGCACGACAACACCTGGCTATCAGTCATTTCCCGTTAGTCCCCAGAAATTCGCGGTACCAACTAATGGTCTGCTCCAGCCCCTGATCCAGACTGAACAGCGGGTGCCAGCCGAGCAGGCGGCGCGCTTTATCGGCGCTCAAATACTGATGCCGGATCTCGTTGACGGCTTCATTGCGAATCTCCGGCTCGAGGTCAGACTTCATTAAGGTCAGAATCCGGGTTACTAGTTCAAGCACCGTCACCTGGGTCTCGTTCGAAAAGTTGAAGGCCTGGCCGCGCAGGGTTGCATCTGCCGCCAGCTTCTCTGCCAGAATCATATTCGCCGCCGCGCCGTCCTCCGCATAGAAGTAATCCCGGACAAACTCACCATCTGATCGAATGACCGGCCGTTGGCCGCGCAGCACGGAACGAATTGTGCCCGGTACGATGCGGTTCCAATTAAGATCGCCGCCACCGTAGAAGTTGCCGCAGCGCGTCACCGCCACCGGTGAATCATAGGTCGTAGCGTACGTCTGAGCGATCAAGTCCGCGCAGGACTTGCTGACATCGTATGGGTGACTGCCGATGAGCGGCGCTTCCTCTGTATAGGGGAGCTTGGCATGTTCGCCATAGGCTTTATCCGATGAAGCCACGACTATCTGGCGGACAGTCGGCGTGCGCCGGCAAGCTTCCAGCAGGGACCATGTTCCGGCGACGTTAGTTTCGAAGGTTGAAATGGGATTGCGATTGGCAATGCCGACGATGGTCTGCGCGGCCAGGTGAATGGTCGTGTCAATTTCATACTCGCCCAGCGCCCGCTCAAGTAGGGATTGATCGCGCACGTCACCCCGCACCACCTTGACCCGTTCGATCAACCCCGCCTGTACCAACTCGCTTTGCGGCACCCAATCGCGCACCAGGCAGACGACATCCGCGCCGGCTTGCACGAGACGTCGCACAAGGCAACCACCTACGAGCCCCGTCGCTCCCGTAACCAGCGTCGGACGATCTTGCCAGAAGCCCTTGTCGATGTCTGCCGCCATTCGATTTCTCTATTTCCAGATTTTCCAGGGCGCGTGTTGCTCGCGCCAAAGTGTCTCGAGAAATATTTTGTCGCGCAGTGTGTCCATACAATGCCAGAAATCGCCGTGCTGGTAGGCGGCCAGTTGATTGTCTGCAGCCAGACGTTCCAGGGCATCCGCCTCAAGACTGCTCTCGTCATTCCCCAGGTAATCGAAGATCGCGGGCTCGAACACCAGGAACCCGCCGTTGATCCATCCCTCTCCGATTTGCGGCTTCTCACTGAAGGCCGTGACCCGTCCCTGTTGGTCGAAGATCACGCCACCGAACCGGGCCGGAGGGCGTACTGCTGTGACAGTGGCGACGCGGCCGTGTGCGCGATGGAACGCGACTAGTTCCCGTAGGTCGATATTGGCCACACCATCTCCGTAGGTAACCATAAAAGTCGAGTCTTCGAGCCAGGGGCGCAGTCTGGCGACGCGTCCGCCCGTATAAGTGGGCAGTCCGGTATTCTTTAAATGCACCACCCAGTCCTCACACTCTCGTTCGAGTACGTCCACGCTGCCGGCGGCGAAGTCGATAGTGATACTGCCGTTGAGGTTTTGATAGTCGAGGAAGTATCGCTTGATGACCTCGCCCTTATAGCCCAGCGCGATAAAGAATTCTTTAAAACCGAAGTGAGCGTAGTGCTTCATGATGTGCCACAGGATCGGATGGCCCCCGATCTCGACCATCGGCTTTGGCTTTACTTCAGTTTCTTCAGCCAGGCGGGTCCCTAAACCGCCGGCCAGAATTACAACCTTCATCGAACTTACCTCGTGGTTTTGCCGTACCCTCAGTTACCTGCGCGTAAGAACAATACCCGCTCAGCCAGTGCTCGCGTGCGCGCCAGACCGTACCAGGTCGGCGCACCCATGAGCAAATAACTCAAGAGACATCGGGCCTTCCTGAAGAGAGATTTTTCCTGCGAGTAAGCTGTGCGCAGATTCGTCGCCACTTCAGCAATGATCGGATCGGTATAGTTCTGCAGGAACGGAATCGGGCACTTATGGCAAATCAATTTATCTGCGGCCAGTGTGCTTCCGGCGCGCACGGACATTCCGTCGATCCGCTTGCTGATAGCGACCTTCTGCTCGTGAGTTAGCGCGTTGGAGCGTGGCCGCTTGGTCGGGGCAAATATCCGTCGCGCTCTTCTAAAGATTTCATTATTCCAAACGGAAAAAAAATCACCGCCCCGGCCCAACTCGCCGAAATCGTGTTTTTCGGAAGGGACTGCACAGCAAGGCGAAACTTTGCCGTTAGGATTAAGTACAAAGACGCCGTAAAGCCAGGTGCAGGCGCGGTCGCTCGCCAGTTGCCGCTGGCCCTCTAACTGCACCGGGTGATCCGGGAGATACAGATTGTATTCGGGAATGGTGGACGGCGCGAACCCTTCGTTGTGCGGTTCCATCGGCATCTCGGCTCCGCCTATGGCGATTTCGTCGGCGCCCCATTCCTTGTGAACGGCGCGGGCTTCTTCGATCTCGTGCTCGTTATGCCGGAAGACCAGGAATTGCCAAACCAGTTTTGGCGTAGTTCTTCCCAGGCGCTGCTTAGCCTGCTGGATGCGCATCAGGTTCTCGCGCACAAGGTCGATCTTGCCGTTGCGGCGATACCGGCTGTAGGTCTCCTGCGTGACGCCATCGAGAGAGACGAGCATCGTGTCCAAACCGCTCTGCACCAGCCGATCGATGTAATCGTCCGTCAACTTTATGCTCAGGTTGGTGCTAAGGATGATATTGATGCTCTTCGCCTTCGCATAGCGAATCATTTCCGGAGTTGCCTTGTGCAAGAGAGGTTCGCCCCAGTTGTACATATAAAGCCGGAAAATATAGTCACCGATTTCGTCGATCGTTGACTTGAACAATTCCTGGTCGATTGACACAGTGGGCCGCAAGCCGAGGTTCAGCCCCGTCGGACAGGCTGGGCAGTGCAGATTGCAGAAGAGGTTGGGTTCAATGAACGCCGCCACGGGATAGTTCCGCACTATCTCACGCTTGGCTTTCATGTTTAGTCTTAACTTTAGGACGTTAAGGTAAGCCCGTGCCTTCTTCATTTGACCTCGCTGATCGGCTTGGTTGTCCAGGCCAGGAACGGACGAAGAACGCCCGCGTAGGGCCCGCGGTAAATCCCTCTGGCGGTGTCACCCTCTATTGCATCAACTATGCGGAACCCAACGATATCGGGCAAGTGTACGTGGGCGCTGACACCATTCGAAAATCCATAGATGTCTACGGTAATGGTGAACGCGCCTTCGGTAAGCAGGTTGCCGGGAATAGTGCAGGCGGTTAGCCGGCGCCCCAAAAAACTAAGATCCTGATCGTAAATCGACTGGGGAGAGAGATCCGCCGACGAGAAGGCACAAACACCTGCGTCATTGTTGCAAAGAATTCCGCCGGTCAGAGACTCCCCCGGCTTGAGTATGTCGTACTCGATCTCAATAGTAATGGCCTTTCTAATGTCAACCAAGTCTAATACGGGAGCATCTTCAACCCTAACGCGAACGGCCCGCAAACGTACTCTATCATCGCCGGGCGCTTTGGTTGCGTCAACCCATTCGCGGCTGGCGGTAGTCTGCGCGTTCAAACCCAAGTAAGCGCTGATCACGTCATGAGTTGGGCCTTCGTCTGATACGGAACCATTGGTCAGCATAATGGCCCTCGGGCAAAGGCGGGCGATCGAATCCATGTCGTGCGAAACAAATAAAATCGTGCTGCCCTGCTCTCTGATCTCCTGCATTTTGTCGAGGCACTTTTGGCGAAAGACGGCATCGCCCACCGCGAGGACCTCATCGAGCACAAGTATCTCTGGCTCGAGGTGCGCGGCCACCGAAAAGGCCAGCCTTAAATACATCCCGCTCGAGTACCACTTAACGGGACTATCGATAAACTTTTCAATTTCCGAGAAGGCGACGATCTCATCAAACTTGCGCTCGATTTCAGTGCGCTTCATTCCCAGGATGGCGCCGTTAAGGAATACGTTTTCGCGACCCGTCAGCTCCGGATGAAAACCAGTGCCGACTTCCAGCAGACTGCCAATGCGTCCGTAGAGTTCGACTCGTCCCGCCGTCGGCTCGGTAATGCGGGAGAGAATCTTGAGCAGGGTTGATTTGCCGGCGCCATTGCGTCCGATCAATCCGACGACTTCGCCAGGCTCGATCGCGAAGCTGACATCTTTCAGGGCCCAGATGGTTTCGCGCCGGCCACGTCCCCATCGTTTGAGTCGCTCAACGGGAGCTCGGGCAACATCCGAAAGGGCTTCGCGCAAGTTTTTGCGCGGAGCTTCAGCCACGCCGATATGGTACTGCTTTGAGAGTTCCTGGACTTTGATAATTGGATTCATGGGCAGTACTAAATGAGGTCGGCAAAGCTTTTCTCAGTCCGGCGGAAAATATAGGTTGAGATAACCAGCAGGACCAGCGTAAACGCGGTCGAGACCGCGAGGCCAAACCGATTAAATTGGCCGCCGAACAGCGCAGCGCGGAACCCTTGAATCATTCCCGCCAATGGATTCAGGAAATAAATGGGTAGCCATCTTGGGGGCACGATGCTCAGCGGATAGATGACCGGCGAAACGAACATCCACAACTGAATCAAGACCGGCAGCGCTACGCCGATGTCGCGATATTCAACGTTCAAAGCCGAGAACAGCATCCCGCAGGCCAGGGCGAACAGAGTCATCAAACCAATCAGGAATGGCAATGCTAAAAGATTCCAGGTCGGCGAAATCGGATAATGGACGAAGAAGCGGTAATAGAGCATTACTCCGATCAGGATCGCGAACGAAAAAGCAAAATCGACCAGCCGCGCTCCCACAGACGAGACCGGCAGTAGCACCCGCGGAAAATATACTTTATTGATCAGATTGGAATTTCCAATCAGGCTATAGGTGCAACCAATAATAGCGCTGGAGAGAAAGGTCCAGGGCACCAGACCGCCGAACACCAGCAGCGGATAGGGAACACCGCCCGAGGGAACGCGCGCCAGCAGTCCCAAAAACACACTAAAAATAAGTGTCATCAGGAGCGGTTGCATCACCACCCAGGCAACGCCGACGAGCGTCTGCTTGTAACGCACTTTGAGGTCGCGCCAAATTAGAAAGTAGAGCAACTCACGGTAGGCCCAAAGGTCGCGCAATCCCATCCATGTGCGGCCCGGCTCAATGACGACTAAAGGCGCATCCGGCAGCGCGTGAGTATGTACCTGCCGCGGGTGAATCGCGTTGGCCGTTGGTAGAATGAGCGAATCCCGGGCTTCAAGTCTCGTTTCTGTGGTCAAACCCATCAAGCCTGGTTTCTGAGAGCCGCGCCGGGGCGGCGCGTACGAATCCTCGATGACTAAAAATCTGTTGTAGATCGGCGAAAACGCAGTTTAGCACAGACCGGCTTTGCGCCAGAAAGCGGCACCCCTGGACCCATTAAAGGTCGTCAGCGGTGCCGCTCTGCAAAGGGCCCCTGGCCGGCACTAGGAGATAGTTAGTGCTGTTGCAGACTTGTAACTACACCGGGTATCGACGCCTCGAGGATTCGGTTGTTGTTCCAGGTCACGATCGTCCCGGTGTTCGCGATGTTCGTGCCGTTGAGTATCAGCATCGAGTCGGAGAGTCGGCCCGTAGCGCCGGCCACGACGTTGAACCCTGTGCCGCTGTTGTGGTTGACTTCGCAGCCCTCGAGTGTCACGGCGTTGCCGCTGGCAGTAGTTACACCGGTAGTGTTGAAGTTAATTATGGAGTTGCGAACGGTAGCGAAGCCGCCGTTTGAGGCGTTGATGCCCGTGGTGTTGTTTTCGATGCGGCAGTTGTCCAGAGAGGCGGTGACAAAGCCCGATGTCGTCGTGAGGCTTATGCCCGTCACTGACTTAAAGATATTCGTGTCCTTGATGTTGACGTTGGCGCCCGAGACAGCCAATGCAACTCTAACGCCTGCGGTCGTATTGCCGAAGATCTGGCAGTCTTCGATGTTGACGGTTTTTCCGGCGGTGAAGTTAATGCCGCTGAGACCCGTTCCGACTCCGTCAATCGAGAGACTCTTCAGTGTCACGACAATCGTGTTGGGGGTCGCGGTAGCGGAGTCGTTGATGTTGATACCGTTGGTACCGGCACTGATGATTGAGCCGAAGCCCGCCCCATGCGTGCCATCAATGGTTATGTTCTTAGTGATAGTCACCGCCCCGAAGCCCCCCGGATCGAGACAATCAATCTCTCCGCCCGCAGCGGTTTTCGAGATAGCACCTGCGAAAGTCTTGCATGGCGCGGTGCGGCTACATGGGTTCAGATCGTCGCCGACGCCTGACACCCAGGTTCGAGATTGTGCCTGGGCCATTGAGGCCAGCGCTAGCGTGAAACACGCAACGAACAAGATCCTGAAAAACTTAGTCATTTGGATTCTCCTTATGGGTTAGAGTGGTTAGAGTCAAAACGGTTCATGTTGAGATAACTCAAAAACTTCAGTGGGATCCCAAGTCTGTGGCAGCTAGTCTTGCATGCACTTGTTGGGAGAAGTCTTTTACTGCAGGCGTTTATGCATGTCAACACCTTTCCATCTTCTACAAGACCTCGCGAGACATTCGATTCGGGGAATTTTGAATGAACACCAACGGATTCTTCTCGTCATTCGCGAGCCTCGATGAATTTTCGGTGCCGCCATAGAAAAGAGCCCGCACGCCGCGGGGAAGCGACGTGCGGGCGGTAAAGCCTGAGGTGCAAGCCGATTGGTTTAGACCGGAGGAAGCGGTGTTAGGCCGCCACCGGTGATGGGACCATCCACGTAGTTATCACCGCTGGACTTGACGGCCCCGCCGGCAATTGAAATAGCTGTCGTGTTAGCGAAGAAGACCGAGTTGGCAATGCGAGACGTGCTGCTTCCGGTAGCCAGTCCCGTGACGTTGTGGCTCATCTGACAGTGGATAAGGTTAGCTGCCGAGTTTGCTCCGCCGGTCACGCCTACTCCGGTAGCATTGAAAGTGATGCTACTGTTAACCGCCGAGAAGAATCCGCCGTTCTCCAACTTAACTCCTTCGTTGGCATTATGCTCGATATGGCAACCATCGATACTGACAGTTACAAAGCCTGAACTGGTCGTAGCCCTGATACCCCTGACATTGTTAAAAATGCTGGTGTCCTTGATGTTCACTTCCTCACCCGAAAGAGTCAGCGATATGTCGAGGCCGGCATTCTGAGTGAAATTAAAGATTTTGCAATCTTCTATATTCAGAACCTTGCCTGATAGAAACCTGACCCCATTCAAGCCGGGTGTTGTAGGCGGACCGCCATTAATCGACAGACTACGAAGCGTGACGATGATGGTGCCCGGCGAGCCGCTGCTCGCGTCGGTGACAGTGACGCCGTTTGTGCTGGAGGCCAGGATAGAGCCAAAACCGCCGCCGTGAGTACCGTCAATGGTCAATGACTTCGTGATCGTGACCGCGCCGAAACCACCTGGATCCAGGCAGTCAATTTCACCGCCCGCAGCGGTCTTTGAGATCGCGCCCGCAAAAGTCTTACAGGGGGCAGTGCGGCTGCAAGGATTGACGTCGTCGCCAACGCCGGATACCCATGTACGGGATGCCTGCGCCTGGGTTAGAGAGGCGAACGCGAGCATAAAGGTCGCGATCGCGAAAATCTTAATAGTGAACCGAAACTTGTTCATTTGGAGTCTCCTTTTTTTCTGTTGAAGTTGGGATGGCCACCAGTAGAACACGGATCTGTTCCGGCCACTGTTGCGCCGAGCGTCCCTGTTGTTGACGAATTGCACATAAGTTTTCAAGACAGTTTAGAAATCCTGAGGCAGTTCTCAAGACTTGCCCTTAGGAGAGGGAAGCGTCAGTTCGCTGGCGCTTCCCCTCCAGTCGAGGTCTGGCTCACGTACAAGGATTGTTCGTGCAGCCAATCGTATTCCGGACATGCGCGGCCGTACTATTCCACGCGTTACCCACGGCAGCCGAAATGTTTCCGTGGTCGATGTAGTTCTGTGTCGAATTAATGAAGTCGGCCAGCTTTTGACATGCCGTACTCGTGTGTCCAATAGCAAGAGCATCCTCAGCAGCCTGTAATTTAGAGATCAGGCCCTGCTTCTGTGTTCCGTTGAGCGAAGAACTGTTAACGGCTGTCTTCAGGTCTTCGATCGTCTGGATCACGGTCTTCACCGTCACCGTAAAGCCGCAATTGGTCTGCAGACCTGCTGCGTCAGTCACCGTGTAGGTAACGGTCGTATTCCCAATCGGGAAGACTGAACCGCTAGCCAATCCCGCTGTCAGTGCCGTGGTAGCGCCCGGACAGTTGTCCGTGCCCACTGGCGCTGTGTAAGTAGCTATTGCGCCACTCGGACAGGTTGGTTCGAGAGTGATACTCGCCGGACAACTAATTTGTGGCGGCGTGTTATCGATTACCGTCACGAGCTGCGTAGCCGTGCCAGTGTTTCCGTGCGCGTCAGTTGCGGAGTAGGTAAGCGTCGTGTTTCCGACCGGGAACACGTTTCCAGACGGCACGCCGCTGCGCGAGACCGCACCCACACCGGAACAGTTGTCAGTGGCTGAACCAGTGCCAAACGTCCCGTCAAGATTACTGACTGTTACGCCGCACGAAGTCGCACCCGCGCCGGTGTAAAGCGTAACCGGTCCAGGAGCCGTGACCACAGGTGGTGTGGTGTCAGCCACTGTTACGACTTGCTGGGCAGTGGCTGTGTTGCCGCTTCTGTCCGTAGCCGTGTAGGTAATTGTTGTATTACCCAACGGGAAGATATTCCCTGCTGGAACGTTGCTACGGGCCACGGTGACGCCTGGACAGTTGTCACTGGCCGTAGCGGTGCCGAGCGTAGCGTCGAGGTTGGTGACAGTGACGCTGCATGATGTCGCGCCCGGACCGGTATTAAGCGTTACGGCTGCGGGTGCTGTAATGGTCGGCGGGATTGCAGGGCTTTCCAGTACTGTCACTTGCTGGTATCCAACCGTAGTATTGCCAGCTGCATCCGTCGCCGTATAGGTAATGATCGTCGTTCCGGTTGGGAAGACAAAGCTCTCGCACGTTCTTCCCGGATCACCTGGAATCGGACAAGCAACCCTGGGAACACCCGTGCGGGTGATATCCACGGAAGCTGTGCAATTGTCAGTAGCGGTCGCTACACCGAGCTCGTCATCAAGCGTTGCCGTGCAGCTATCGGTAGTTGCGTTCACGTTTGGCGGCACCGTCAGCGTCGGAGGAGTGTTGTCGGTCGCGATCACCGTTATCTTCTGCGTGCAGGAGGCACTACCGATGCTATTAGTTGCGGTCCAGGTGATAAACGTCTGACCCGCAGGATATGGATCGGTCAGGGCCTGGTCGTCACTTCGATCGCTTGTGACTGTAACCCCCGCTCCACCAGTTGTTGGCGTGCCGATTTGGGCGGCTGAAGCCGTGAACGTGCAACTACCCGAAGGAGCAGTGAAGGTCTTGTCTGACGGGCAAGTGATGGTTGGAGCATCAGTCGATGTGACAGTGATCTTCTGCGTGCAAGTGGCCTGACGGTCATATTGATCCTTGGCAGTCCACGTGATGAAAGTTATGCCCACGGGGAATGGGTCGGTCAACGCACGTTCGTCACTCCGGAGGCTGGTTATTTCCAAACCAGAACCGGTTGCTGTCGGTGAACCAGTTGAAACTGACGTTTCTGCCTGTCCGGAAGGAGCCTGGACCGTCTTGTCCGCCGGGCAAGTAATGGTTGGAGCCGGGACGTCAATTACCGTGACGTTGAAAGTACAGCTGCCGCCGCCGGTCGTCGAAGTCGCGGTGACTAATGTCGTGCCGATCGCGAAAAACGACCCGGAAGCGTGGTTGGTATTTACCGTTCCACAGTCTCCAAACGCCTGAGCACCGGGGAAGGTGACATTGGCGCCACCGGCTGTATTGGTTGCGACGGTTATATCGTTTGGACACTCAAGAGTACAGGTCGGCGGAGTGCCGCTGCCGCCGCCGATAGTAACGCGATCGGAGCTGGCCGTGTTGTCCGCACTGTTGAGTTCGGTGGTATCGCTCGATACGGTGCCTACGTTTGTAATGGTGGCGCCTGCCGATCCAGCCGTATAAGTAAGTTGTAATACTGTGGTGGCCCCCGCCGCGAAACTTGCTCGAGTGCAAACGAGCGGGTTGGTTCCGGTGCAGTTAAAAGTGGGCCCCGAGACCGGGCTTGACCCAACGAAAGTGGCATTGGCCGGCTGAGGATCCGTAAACACGACGTTGACCGCGTCATTCGGACCTGTATTGCTAATCGCCACGTTGTAGGTGAACTGAGCGCCCGAATCAGGGCTGCCGCCATTTATTGACTTAACAAGTGTAAGATCCGCCGTGGGGCTTGCGCCCTGCACCTCAAATGTCTGGCTAAGGACTATCCCCCCCCTGCTGGAAACCACATTTACTTTCCAGGTGCCGCGATTGTCCACGACAAAGACCCCGCCGATCAAGGAAGTATTGGTTCCGGGCAGTGTGAATGGATCGGTCTGGTTACTGTTTGTGATCGGAGTGAATTGCCTGCCGAATCCGGCAGGGTCTACCCAGGAAAAATTACGGCTGAAATCGAGATTAAGGTTTGACACTTTCGCGCAAACTACGTCGCCTAAGCTGAAGGTCGACTTTGGCGTGACGCAATCGGCAGCATAGGTCGCAAGGGGCTGAGGCGCAACGACAGTGAACACTGTCGGGATAATCGAACTATCCGAAGGATCCGCTATGGTAGCCTTCCAAGTGCCGGCCACTGTTGGCGTGTAAAGAAAATTCTGCGGATTCGTTGCGATCGTCGGGCTGCTGAATGCTACGTGAGAATCCGGAGGGCTGAGCCAGTTAACAAAACGATCACTTTCCGTAACATTATCAGTCTGCGCGCAAACTGTTTCACCCAAAACAAAAGTCGTCCTCGGAGTCGTGCAATCCCCAGCAAAGGTCGTGATCGTTTCCGACGGAGGTTGCGGTATTGATAGCGGCAAAAATGTTCTGAAGATCGAGGCCAATCCCGGAGCGAGAATCGTGCGATCCCGGACTCCTAGTGAGCCGGTCTCGGCTGCAATCTCGCTTTTTTGATTCAAGCCGATGGCCGCAGGGTGAACTTCGCTTGCGGTTGAACGTTGGTTTATCCGGTCTTGTTTTAAAGAAGACGCCGACGACCCTGAATAAAAAATCCCGGCGAGCAAAACAGCCAGGATCAAGCAAGCACCGATGCGCACTAGTAAGCGACTTGTCGCATTTTTTATTGAAGCATTATTAGGACGTGCAAATTTAGCTACATTCGGGTTGTTGGGTTGCATGGGCGAATCTCCTTTAAGTAACTGTGATAGGTGCTGGAAGCAGTTTGGACGTTTAAGCTTTGCAGGCTTACCAAGCGCGGCGACAAAATCGAGGCTGACAAAATCCGAGACAATGCTAACAGCGAAAGGCGGTGATACTAATAGCAACCCAGCAGGCTGTCAAGAGTAATTTTTCCCTTTTCAAGCTTTTTGCAACCGGAGCACCTGTGGCGGCATTATCAGCAAGGCCAGCCCTTCCTTGTCCCCTGAATAGCAAGCCATCTTGCTTCGCTCAAATTCGTGGACGACTCGGCGTCCTTGAAATTGCGATACTATCCCGACCGACGCTAAGTCCCAGTTACGATCAGTTTAAATCGTGCTTAATTATTTGGCGGCTTCCAATTCTGAAATGGAGTGTAATATTGTTCTTATAAGAATCAGGCAATGGACCCGGTTATCGAGAATCTATCAATTGGACCTGGTTTCGTAACCTATCGGAAGTCAAGAGAATTGTTTGTCCGTAATTGCGTTAGCTGAAGACGGAATCAACATGAGTCGATTTCTTATTACGGGAGGAGTAGGATTTATCGGATCGGCCTTTGTTCGGTTAATCCTTGAAAAGATCCCCTCGTGTACGGTCATCAATTTCGACAATCTTACCTACGCTGGCAACCTGGACAATCTTGAGGGCGTTGACGAGAGACGACACCATCTCGTCAAAGGCGATATTGCCCATCGGGAAGCAGTGTTGGATGTGCTCAGGCAGCCTACCGAAGCAATAATCAATTTCGCCGCGGAGTCGCACGTTGACCGAAGCATCACTTCCGCGGCGGAGTTCGTTACGACCAACGTGCTAGGAACCCAAGTGCTGCTGGACTGCGCCCGCGAGAGCGGCGTGCGGCGCTTTCTGCAAGTGTCCACCGATGAAGTCATGGGCAGTCTGCCGGACGATGAAAAGGCTTTCTTCACGGAAGCTTCACCATTCGAACCAAACAGCCCGTATGCAGCCTCAAAAGCAGCCGCCGAACATCTCGTTCGGGCCGCCCACCACACTTTCGGCTTGAATGTGGTGACAACCCGCTGCGGGAATAATTATGGCCCAAGACAGTTCCCGGAGAAATATCTTCCGCTCATCCTGGCAAACGCGATGGAGGACCAACCCATACCGGTTTACGGCGATGGCCTGAACGTGCGTGACTGGATCTATGTCGAGGATCATTGCCGGGCGATTTTGCAAATCCTGCAAACCGGCCGCACGGGCGCTGTCTACAACGTAGGCGCTCGTAACCCGCGGCGAAATATTGAAGTCGCAAAGAGCGTTCTGGACGCCCTGGGAAAACCTCATTCGCTGCTTCGTTTTGTTAAAGATCGTCCGGGCCATGATCGTCGATATGCTATCGATCCCATGCGGGTAGAGAGCGAACTTGGCTGGCGTCCCCGCGAGACATGGGAAAGCGGCTTGCACAAAACAATCAACTGGTACCTGGAAAACACTCAGTGGGTAGCGCGCGCGCGCAGTGGCGCCTATCGCGAGTTTTATGCTCAGCAGTATGGGAGAGAGGTAGGCGCTCCATGAAGATACTTGTCACCGGCGCTGGAGGAATGCTGGGACAAGAGGTCGTTGCGCATTGCGCGACGCGGGGCGAAAGCGTTTCCGCGTTCGACCATCAGGCGCTCGATATAACCGACGAGTCGAAAATTGAATCTGTCTTTGCCAGCGAGCGGCCGGATGTTTTGATCAACTGTGCGGCATGGACGGATGTTGACGGCTGCGAAATTGATCCCGATCGCGCGCATAGAGCTAACACCCATGGGCCCGAATTGCTCGCGATTGCCTGCCGTAAAACTGGGGCCCAATTAATTACCATCTCTACGGATTATGTATTCAAAGGCGAGAAGGAAGGATTTTATACTCAGCGTGACCAGCCCAATCCGCAGAGTGCTTACGGTGTTTCAAAATTGGCGGGCGAACGACGCGCGCAGCAGGCCTGGGCCAACACCCTTATCGTTCGCAGCGGTTACATCTTTGGTTCCGGCGGAACAAATTTTTTGAGCACAATCGTTGCACGGGCACGTCGGGGAGAAACCTTGAAGGTTATTACCGATACGATCGGGACTCCAACTTACGCTCCCCATTTGGCCCAGCGGCTTTACCTCATTGCACAACTAAACGTTCCCGGTATTTATCACATCGTGAATGCTGGAGAGGGAGCCAGCTTCGAGGCTTTTGCGCGGTTCGCGCTCGAGACCAGCGGGATATCCGACACACTTTTGCAGCGCGTTACTCTGGCGGAGCTTAAACGACCGGCTCCTCGTCCTCGCAACTCACGATTGCGGTGTCTGCTCTCGGATGCGCTAGGGCTCGAGCCCCTGCCTCTGTGGCGCGAGGCTCTGCGCGAGTTCATCAGGGACTCTGCTGAGTGGCAGGCGCATGCCGATTCGCGGGCGGTTTGAACTTGCCTGCTACCGTGTGTCTGTTATTATGGTCAGTCGATAAAAGTGCTTTCTGCGGATAAGCTTTAAGGTAAAGGTCTTAAGATTATGACTCAAGATGAACGCCTGGTTCCGGCACGCCCGAGCCGTGATCTGGACAGCACGTTGGCCGAACTGACCCAAGGTAAACCCTATGGGCGTTATGGCTCGTCCCCGGCCGATACAAATATCCGTGAATATCTGTTCGTAATTCTCAAACGCAAATGGCTCATCATGAGCCTTATCCTGGTTATCACTTCGCTGGCTACTATCCAGGCGTACAGGGAACCTTCAGTTTATGAGGCCAAAACAACCATTCGGATTGAACCAAAAGGCAACATCCTGACCAACGGCAATCTTGTAATTAACTCGCAACCGGATCCAAATTTTTGGGGCACTCAATTGAAGCTGCTGCAAAACCCGGAGCTGGCGCGCCAGGTCGTGCTGACGTTGGGTCTGCAGAGCAATCCGGCTTTCCTCGGCGGTGGAGCGGGCAGCGGTGTGTTCGACTCGTTGAAGCGAATTTTTTCGGGCGAAAAACCGGTGCAGTCGAGGTCTTCCGCTAAAGTTGTCGAGCCGGTTAGCATGGAGGAATTGAAGGACAGGCAGTTCACTCCAGAAGAGTTGGCCCAGCTTGAACCCTACGAAGATGTGATTGCCGCAAATTTAACGGTCGAGCCGACCATTAATACCAACCTGGTAACCATTCACTATATCCATACCGATCCCGAGTTGGCAAAAAA
>WNFR01001011.1_pt1 | contig 45372 bp, 41 predicted proteins | sample 5400221 | NCBI WGS metagenome assembly WNFR01 (sample SAMN13153357, study PRJNA577476) | soil metagenome | isolation source: 40 cm soil under Madrone tree | place: USA:California | collected 2016-06-14 | reverse complement strand
GGCTATGCTTCTCCATACGACCGGCTCCTTTCGCATGTAGCTCTGCGCTACGGGTTGAGATCCGATCCGCAGCGTAACCTACGCGACCGCGTACTACGGCACGCTGCGAATCGGAGCCGGTCGTTCCATTGTGACTAGGGACGCGAGCGCCCCGCGCCTGAGTCGTGAGGAGGGGTGGCGGAGAAGTCAGGCGGCGGGGCGCTTGCGGGCCGGGAGGTACTTCCGCATGACGGCGACGACGATGCCACGGATCTCGACGTCGGCGGCGCGCGCGAGGATCGGCTCCATCTGGTCGTTCGCCGGCTGCAGGCGAATCATGCCCGCTTTCTCGCGGTAGAAGCGCTTGACGGTCGCGTCGCCACGGACGAGGGCGACGACGGTATCGCCGTTGTCGGCGTGCGATCGCGACTCGACCACGATGTAGTCGCCGTCGAGGATGCCTTCCTTCACCATCGAGTTGCCGCGGACGTGGAGGACGAACGTCTCGCCGCGGCCGACGAGCTCTTCGGGAACGGCAATGGTGTCGGGCTGCTCGAGCGCTTCGATCGGCGCCCCTGCCGCGACGCGGCCGAGGAGCGGCAGCTCGAGCGCCGCCGCGCGCCGCTCGCGCGGCACGACCTCGAGCGCGCGGCTGCGATTCCACTTGCGGCGGATGAGTCCCTTCCGCTCGAGGTTGGTGAGGTGCTTGTGAATCGTGGCGAGCGAGCTCAAGCCGAAATGCGCGCCGATCTCCTCGAGCGTCGGCGCGTAGCCGTGCTTGATGATGTAGCCGTCGAGGTAATCGACGAGCTCTTTCTGTCGCTTCGTCAACATCGGGCCCGTCGTCGCGCGCGTCGCCATGCGCGTCTTTCTAAGCGAAGATAAGGCGAATGTCAACGGGCCAGTTTTTGATAGCGGGCGACGTTGTGGTTGTGTTCGGCGAGCGTCGCCGCGAACGCGTGCGAGCCGTCGTTTTTGGAGACGAAGTAGAGGTACTGGGTGTCCGTCGGGTCGAGCACGGCGTCGATCGCCGCCAGGCCGGGGTTGGCGATCGGGCCCGGCGGAAGCCCGGTCACCTGATACGTGTTGTACGGACTCGGGCGCGCGAGATCGGCGCGGGTCAGGTCGCCGTTGAAGTTCGGGATCGCGTAGATGATCGTCGGGTCGCTTTGCAGCGGCATGCCGAGCCGGAGCCGGTTGTAGAAGACGCCGGCGATCAGCGGGCGCTCGGCGGCGACGCCGGACTCTTTCTCGACGATCGACGCCAAAGTCAGCACCTCGTTGACCGACATGCTGCGCGCGATCGCCTGGCGGTGATGCTCGGCATCGAAGCGCTCGTGAAACCGGCGCACCATGAGGCCGAGGATCTCGCTCGTAGTCATGACTTGTGTCAGACGATACGTGTCCGGGAAGAGAAAGCCCTCGAGCTGGGGACCGGGCACGCCAGCCGCGAGCAGGAAGTCCGGGTCGTCCCCGACGCAGAGAAAGCTCTCCGCGCTGCCGTAACCGCCGCGCTCGAGGAGCGCGGCGACCTCGCGCACCGTGAGCCCCTCGGGAATCGTCACCTCGGCGTGCACGCCGCCGGTCGCGAGGAGATCGAGGATCGCGCGCGTGCCGAGCGCCGCGTCGAAGCGATACTCGCCGGGTTGCAAGCGCCGATCGCGACCGGCGAAGCGCGCCTGCAACCGAAAGGCGAGCGCGCTGCGAATCACGCCGAGCCGCGCCAGCCTGGTGGCGATCGCCGAGAGCGTGTCGCCTTCGCGCACCACGAGGCGCGCCCCCGCGGGCGGGACCGGCGGCAACGCGACGAGATAGAGCGCGACCGCCCCGGCGCCGAGCGTCGCGAGGACGAGCACGACCGCGAGCCCGCGTCGGATCGTCACCGCCTCCGTCGCGCCGCGCGCGCCATCAACGTCCGCGCGCGAACTGCAAGCTGTCGAGGTACCCCTGCAGGATGAACATCGCGGCGGCCTTGTCGATGACCTTGCGGCGCTTGGCGCGGCTCAAGTCCGCTTCGAGGAGCACGCGCTCCGCGCCGACGGTCGAGAGGCGCTCGTCCCACATGACGATCGGCACCGCGAGCGCCTCCTCCACGTCGCGCGCGAACGCCAGCACCTTTTTCGCCTGCGGGCCGATCGTGCCGTTCATGTTCTTCGGCAACCCGATCACGATCGTCGTCGGCGCGAACGGCGCGAGCATGGCGCGCAGCGCCGCGAGGTCGTCGGCGAGTCGCGTACGCTGCACGACGCCGACGCCTTGCGCGGTCCACCCGTGCTCGTCCGAGATCGCGACCCCGATCCGGCGGTCGCCGACGTCGAGTCCGCCGATGCGCACGGGTCGTGCTTAACAGCGCCCCCGCGAGCCCGCAACGTGGCGATTCCGCTTGACTACTTGCGGGCGCGTTGGCAGGGTCGCCGGCGATTCTCGAATTCCAGGGAGGGTATTCGAGTGCGGCGTGTACCTAGAAGTACGAGCGCAGTCCGCGTACTGCTCGCAGTGATGGTCGCGGCGGGCCTGGCATCGATCACGACCGGGCCGTCGCCGATGGAAACCCTGGCGGCGAACGACCTGCGCGCTGCGAAGCCGGCACCCGCCGCCGTCGCGCCCGCCGCGGAAGTCGCGAAGGCCGACGACGTCATCCAGGTGCGACACTTGATCGCGCCCGGCGAGACCTTCGTGACGATTCTCGTCGGCGAAGGGGTGTCCGCGATCGAAGCGCGGGCGTGGGAGCAAGCGGCGGCGAGCGCGTACGACGTCGACGCGGTTCAGCCGCGGCACGCGCTCGTCATCACGTTCAGCCGCGACGGCCACGAGCTGCGCGCCTGCGACTACGAGATCGACAAGTACGCGTTGCTGAGCATGCGCGTCGCGCACGGACAGGTGCAGGCGCGGCTGAAGGCGATGCCGCAGCTCGCGGCGGTGCGCGGCGTCGTCGGCCGCGTGGAGGCGAGCCTCGCCGCCTCGGCGAGCGCGGCGGGCATCCCCGCCCGCATGGTTTCGCAGCTGGCGGACGTCTTCGGCTGGGAGGTCGATCTCGAGACCGACGTCCGCCGTGGGGACGAGTTCCGTCTGGTCTACGCGGAGGTCCGGGACGACAGCGGCACGGCGCACCCGGGCGACATTCTCGCCGCCGAGATCACCAGCCACGGCCGCACGCTGCGCGCGATCCGCTTCGAGAACGAGAAGGGCGAGAGCGAGTACTACGATCCCCAGGGCCACGCGATCGGCAAAGGCTTCCTCAAGTATCCGCTCGAGTTCGACTACGTGAGCTCGCAGTTCGGGGCGCGCATGCACCCGGTCCTGAAACGGCCTGCGCAGCACATGGGCGTCGACTTCGCAGCGCCGATCGGGACGCCAGTGCGGGCGGTCGCGAGCGGGGTCGTGACGTTCGCCGGCTACGCGCACGGTTACGGCAATCAAGTCGGCATCGATCACCAGGCGCCGTACGCGACCTCGTACTCGCACCTGAGACGAATCGCGAAAGGCCTGCGCGTCGGCGCCGAAGTGCGCAAGGGCCAGGTGATCGGCTACGTCGGCCGGAGCGGATTGGCGACCGGCCCGCACCTGCATTTCATGCTGTTCATCGACGGCACGTACGTGAACCCGCTCACGGTGAAGCTGCCGGCGAGCGAACAGCTCGCCGGCGCACGGCGCTTCCAGTTCGCGGTGCTGAGCCACGAGCTCCTCGATCGTCTCGCCGCGCTCACGTCACACGTCGAGCTGCCGTCGGTGTCGTTCGCGACGCCGGCGGACGTCCTGCGCCCGAACCTCAGCGCGCTCGACTGAGCCACACGATGGGCGCGTTCCCCGGCCTGCCGCCGCGGGTCTTCGGCCATCGCGGCGCGGCGGCCGTGGCGCCGGAGAACACACTCGTGTCGTTCCGCCGCGCCCGCGCCGACGGCGCCGACGTCTTCGAGCTCGACGTGCATGCCACAGCCGACGGCGAGATCGTCGTGCTCCACGATCCCACGCTGGAGCGCACGACCGACGGCGGCGGCGCCGTGTCGAGCCTGCGCTTCGCCGAGGTCGCCGCGCTCGATGCCGGATTCCACTTCACTCCGGACGGCGGCCGCACGCATCCGTTTCGCGGTGCCGACGTCCGCGTGCCGCGGCTCGCCGAGCTCGTGCGCGAGTTCCCCGACGCGCCGCTCAACATCGAGCTCAAGCAGGGGACGCCGTCGATCGTTGACGCGGTCGTCGCCCTGCTGCGCGCCGCGCGCACGACGGTCGTCCTCGCCGCCGAGCACGACACGATCATGACCGCCATCCGGCGTGCCGCGCCCGACATCCCGACGAGTCTCGCGGCCGGCGAGGTGGCAGCGTTCATCGACGCGCTGCAGCAAGGGGTCGTACCGGCGCTGCCGGAGGGCGCGGTCGCGTTGCAGATTCCACCACGCTTCGGGGCGATCGAGCTCGTGACACGTGAGACCGTGGCCGCGGCACACGCGCTCGGGGCCGAGGTGCACGTGTGGACGATCAACGACACGGCCGAGATGCGGCGACTCCTCGCGCTCGGCTGCGATGGCATCATGAGCGATGTGCCGGCGCACGCCCGCGCCGTCGTCGACGCCGAACGGCGCTCGTGATTCGGATGGTCGCCGTCATCCAGATCGCGGCCGTCGCCGCAATCCTTCTGGCTGGCGTCGCACCCGCCGTTGCCGACGAGCGCGTACAAATCACCGCCACCGACGGCGTGCAGCTCGTCGGCCATCTCGACGGCCGCGAGGGTCCCGGCATCGTCTTCGCGCATACGTATCGTGGCGATCAGCGTAGCTGGACCGCATTCGCCGCCGAGATGGCGCAGTCCGGCTTCCGCACGCTGACATTCGATTTCCGCGGCTACGGCGAGTCCAGCGGCGCCAAGGACGTCGCGACGATCGATCGCGACCTCGAGGGCGCCTACCGGTTCGTCCTCGGCCGGAAGATCCGCCCCGTGTACCTGGTCGGCGCCAGCATGGGCGGCACCGCCGCCCTGGTCGTCGCGGCGCGCGTCCCCGTCGCCGGCGTCGCGACGCTCTCCGCCCCCGCCGCCTTCCAAGGCCTCGATGCCGCCGCCGCCGTCGCCAAGCTCAGCGCACCCGCCCTCTTCGTCGCCGCCGAGTCCGACACCGCCGCCGACGCCGCCGCGCACGAATTCGCGGCGCGTATCGCCGCCCCGAAGACCCTGGTCCTCGTGCCCGGCACCGACCACGGCACCGCGCTCCTCGACGGCGCGCAGAGCGCCGCCGTCAAGCGAGCGCTGCGCACGTTCCTCACTGCGCCGTCGCCGTAGCGACGTTCGCGACCGCCGTCCCGCGGCGCGACGCAGCCGCGCGTCACTCCATGGCGGCGCGTGTTGCGCGGATCGTGTTGATGATCGCGCGGTGCAGCAGCTGATTCGACGCGATCAGGCCGGACAAGAGCGTGGACCGGTTGTTGAAACGGATGGCGCGCCCGTCGGGGTCGGTCACCATGCCGCCGGCCTCGGCGACGAGCAGCGCCCCGGCACAGACGTCCCACTCGTTCTTCGGCGTGAGCGTGAAGGTCGCGTCGTAGCGGCCGGCGGCGATGAGCGCGAACTTGTAGGCGACGCTGCCGGTCAGCTCGACGTGCATCTTCTCGCGATAGGGATCCCATTCGCCGCGGGCCTCTTCGCTGCGGCTGGCGAGCACGCGGGCTTGACGGAGGTCGGTTTGCTTCGTGACCCGGATCGCGGTGCCGTTCAGCGCCGCGCCGGCGCCCTTGCGCGCGGTGAAGAGCTCGTCGCGTACCGGATTGTACTCGACGGCGACGCGCGGCAGGCCGTCCTCGACGAGCGCGACACAGACGACGAACTCGGGGATCTCGCTGATGAACTCCTTCGTGCCGTCGAGCGGGTCGACGATCCAGACCCGCTTGCGCTCGAGACGTTCGTCCGAATCCGCGGTCTCCTCGGAGAGCCAGCCGTCGTCGGGAAACGCCCCGAGGATCGTCGCTTTGAGGAGCTCGTTTGCCTCGAGATCGGCGGCGGTCACCGGATTGTCGACGCTCTTCTCCGTGACCTTGTGGGCGCCGCCGTAGTACCGCAGCAGGATCTGCCCGGCGTCGCGTGCGGCTCGTATCGCGATGTCCAGCTCGCGTTCCATGTGGGCGATCAGCTCGTTCAGCTCGTCTTCGGGCCGCCGACGCGGCGAAACTCGGCCGCCAGCGCTTCCACCAGGACGTCGCGCCGGTCGTACAGCCGTTTCAGCCGGCGCGGCGGCCGCGTCGCCATGGTGTAGGCGGTCAGGAGCGGAAGGGCAACCGTCGAGTCGACGTAGCAGACGACGGTATCGGGCAGCTTGTCGGGGTCGACCTTGCCCCAAGAGACCGCCTCGCCGGGCGTCGCGCCGGAGAGACCGCCGGTGTCCGGGCGGGCGTCGGTGATCTGCAAATAGAAGTCGTGGCCTTTCTCGGCGATGCCGAGGACCTCTTGGATTTGCGGCTCCGTCTGCAGGACGAAGTTCTTCGGCGAGCCGCCGCCGAGCATGAGCACGGCGCTCCGTCCGCCGCTCTGTTTCGCATCGTAGACGATCGCGCTCGTCTCGTTCACGTCGCGCGACACGTCGAACGCGAGCTTGTTGTCGAGCAGCGCCATCGCGGCGACGTTCATGCCGATCGAGCTGTCGCCGGGTGAAGAAGTGTAAATCGGCACGCCGTGCTCCCACGCGGCCGCCAGCACCGAGCGCCGCCCGATGCCGAGCACGTGCTCGCGCTCGGCGACGTAGCGGCCGGCATGATGGTGAAACTCCGCCGTGCTCATCGGGCGCTGAAACTCCGGCGCCTGAATCATCTGCTTGAAAAACGCGTCGGTCTTCAAGAGCACGTCGTAGTCGAAAAAGATGTCGTAGATGCGGACGACGCCTTCCTCGCGCAGCGCGACGTCGCTCACGTCGTGGCGGCCGCGGTGCATGGTGAGACCGATGCCGTAGTGGGTGTCGTGGTAGAGGTTCGCGCCGGTCGAGACGATCCAGTCGACGAAGCCGGACTCGATGAGCGGAATGATCGCGGCGATGCCGAGGCCGGCCGGCGTGAGCGCGCCGGTGAGGCTCATGCCGACGGTCACGTCGTCGGCGAGCATCGGTCCGCTGAACAGCTGGCACGCTTCCCGGAGACGCGCGCCGTTGTAGGCGAGGAACGTGCGGTCGACCAGCTCGCGCAGCGTGGTCGTCGGCGCGATCGGGAGAGGGTCGATTTTGGGACGGTCGAGAAATCCGCTGCGCTTCGCCATCGTGTTCGCCTCCGCAGGCGCTCCTGCGGCGGGCGCTTGTTAGCATTTTCCACTAGCAGAGACCAAGCCGGCGAGGAGCGTCGTCACGGTTTGTCTTGGCGGGACGGCTTCACTAAGATCCGGCGCCGAACGAGGCGCCGCCCGACGTGCGACACGTCATCACATTTCTCGCGACCGGCGCCTACGTCGGCTATCTGCCGATCGCTCCCGGGACGTTCGGCTCGTTGCTGGCGATCCCGCTACTCTACGCCCTCGCGCGCGCGCGGCCGGCGCCGCTGGTGCTCGCCGCCGGGCTCGTGCTCTTCGCCGCGCTCGCGATGCTGATCTGCCAGCGCGCCGGCATGGAGTACGCCGACCCGGACAGCGGCACGATCGTCCTCGACGAGGTCTGTGGCATGCTCGTCGCCGGCGCCTGGATCGTGCCGACGGCCCTATCGCTGGCGCTTGCGTTCCTCCTCTTTCGCGCCTTCGACGTGTGGAAGCCGTTTCCGGCGCGCTACCTCGATCGTCACCTGCGAAACGGCGTCGGGGTCGTCGGCGACGACCTCGTCGCGGGGCTCTACGCCAACCTGCTCGTGCGCGTGCTGATGTGATCGACGCCGCGATCATCAGCACCGGTGACGAGCTCACCACCGGACGCACGACCGACACCAACGCCGGCTTCATCGCCGATCGCCTTCTCGCGCTCGGCCTCGACGTAGTGGCGATCCTCACCGTCGGCGACCGGACGGAGCGGCTGCGCTGGGCGTGGACCGAGGCGCTGCGCCTGGCGCACCTCGTGATCGCGACGGGCGGCCTCGGCCCGACCGCCGACGACCTCACGACCGAGACCATCGCGGCGCTCTTCGATCGGCCGCTCGTCACTGATCCCGAGGTCGCCGAGCGTATCCGCCAGCTGTTCAAGCTCTTCAATCGGCCGATGCCCGAGAACAACTTGAAGCAGGCGGCGTTCCCACAGGGCGCCGTCATCGTGCCGAACCCGCTCGGGACGGCGCCCGGGTATCGGCTCCAGGTCGGCACCGACGGCGATCCGCGCCACATCGTCGTCCTCCCCGGCGTCCCGCGCGAGATGAAGCCGATGCTCGTCGACAGCGTGCTGCCTTGGGTCGCAACGCTCGCCGGCGACGAGCCGATCGCGTACCGGACGTTCCAGACGTTCGGCATGAGCGAGTCCGGCCTGGATGAAGCGATCGCGACGATCCCGGGCGAGGGACGCTGGTCGTTTCGCGCCAACTTCCCCGAGGTGTCGGTGCGGGTGACCGTCCGCGGGCGCGACGTCGAGGCGCGGCTCGATGCGTTCGCGCGCGAGGTCTACGCGCGGCTCGGGCCCTACATCTACGGCGAGGGCGACACGTCGATGGAGGCGGAGGTCGGCCGTTTGCTGCGCGACCGCGGCCTGACGGTCGCCGTCGCCGAGTCGTGCACGGGCGGTCTCGTCGGTCACCGCCTGACGAACGTTCCCGGCAGCTCGGCGTACTTCCGCGGCGGGATCGCGGCGTACGCGAACGGCGTGAAGGAGCAGACCCTCGGCGTGCCACGCGCGCTCCTCGAGCGCCACGGCGCCGTCAGCGAGGAGGTCGCGACGGCGATGGCGGAAGGCGCCCGCCGCGCGCTCGGGGTCGACCTCGCCGTCGCCACGACCGGCGTCGCCGGACCGGACGGCGGGACGCCGGAGAAACCGGTCGGCACCGTCTACCTCGGCCTCGCGGCATCGAGCGGCAGCGTGGCGCGCCGGTATCAGCTCTGGGGCACCCGTGATTGGGTGAAGCTGCTCGCGTCGCAGATCGCCCTCGACTGGATGCGCCGTCACGTGCTCGGGTTGCCGCTCCTCGAGATTGGGCGCCGGACTCCGGCCGCGGCGTCGCCGGGCCGCGAAAGCGTCGCGCCCGGGTAGTCTAGATGCCGTCCTCGCCCGCCGGCGCGCGGCCCGTCCGGAGCTTCGTCGCGATCGACGTCGAGGAGCCGGCGCGGGCCGCGATCGCGGCGTATCTGACGACGCTGCGCGCAGGCGTCGAGGACGTCGCGTGGACGCCTCCCGAGAACCTACACGTGACGCTCAAGTTCCTGGGCGGCGTCGCCGCGGAGCACCTCGTTTCGTTGGCCGAGCGCCTCGCGGTGATCGCGGCGGCGCAGCCGCCGTTCACCGTCGCGTACGCGGGTGTCGGCGCCTTCCCGAGCGTCGCGCGGCCACAGGTGCTATGGGTCGGCGCCGCCGCGCCGGAGCTGGCGCCGCTCGCCGCGATCGTGGACGAGGCTGCGGCGACGGTGGCGGGGATCGCGCGCGAGCATCGCCGGTACCACCCGCACGTGACGCTCGGACGCGTGCGTCGCAGCAACGCGGCCCGCCGCGATTCCGGGTCACGGGCGGGGACGCGTCCGCGCGACGTCGCGATCGGCGACGCCGAGCGCGCGTTCGGCGCCGCGCCGGGCGCGGCGTTGATTCTCTTTCGCAGCGACACCGGACCCAAGGGCGCGCGCCACACGCCGCTGGCGCGGTTCGCCTTGGGATACGAATAGCGGTCGCACTGCGGCGGCGATTGACGGCGGCCCAGTTTCGTTTTATCTTCGCCATCGGGTCGACGGCGCCACCCCGTACTCGTAGGCGCCGTTTTTCGTGGATGAACGGCGAGGCGATGGGTAGGGTGACCGCCGATCGCAGCACACAGAAAGGGGAAAGGGAGGGGACATGGCAACGATGGACAAAAGCAATCGTGATCGGGCGATCGATCTCGCGGTCAGTCAGATCGAAAAGCAGTTCGGCAAGGGCGCCATCATGAAGCTCGGCGCCGACGCGCTCATTCGCGACGTCGCCACCGTTTCGACGGGCTCGCTCGGCCTCGACCTCGCGCTCGGCGTCGGCGGCCTGCCGCGCGGCCGGGTCGTCGAGATCTACGGTCCCGAGTCGTCGGGCAAGACGACGCTCGCGCTACAGGTGATCGCGCAAGCGCAGCGCCACGGCGGCATCTGCGCCTTCATCGATGCCGAGCACGCGCTCGACGTCACGTACGGCCGCAAGCTCGGCGTGAGTACGGAAGAGCTCCTCATCTCGCAGCCCGATTGCGGCGAGCAGGCGCTGGAGATCGTCGAGACGCTGGTGAAGAGCGGCGCGATCGACGCGCTAGTCATCGACTCCGTCGCGGCGCTCGTGCCGCGCGCCGAGATCGAGGGCGACATGGGCGATCCGCAGATGGGTCTGCAGGCGCGGCTCATGTCGCAGGCGCTGCGCAAGTTGACCGGCGTCATCGCCAAGTCGAACACGATCGTCATCTTCATCAACCAGATCCGGATGAAGATCGGCATCCTGTTCGGCAACCCGGAGACAACCACCGGCGGTAACGCGCTCAAGTTCTATTCGTCCATCCGCCTCGACATCCGCCGCCTCGGCGCGATCAAGCTCTCGGATCAGATCGTCGGCAGCCGCACGAAGGTGAAGGTAGTAAAGAACAAGGTTGCGCCGCCCTTCAAGGAGGCCGAGTTCGACATCCTGTACGGCACGGGGATCTCCAAAGAGGGTGAGCTCGTCGACCTCGGCAGTGAGCTCGGCATCATCGAGAAGAGCGGAGCGTGGTATTCTTTTGACGGTGAGCGGATCGGCCAGGGGCGAGAAAACACCAAAGAGTTCCTAAAGGAAAATCCCGAAACGGCCGATGTTATCGAGCAGCGGATTCGGGAGAAGTGCGGCCTCGGCACGCCGGTGACCAGCCCCGCGACGTAAGTCGCGGATCAATCGACGGAAAATCGAGGTTGCCTCCACGGGACGCGGGGTGGGACAGGTCATGGAACTCGATGCAATCCTCGCGCAGAGCTTGAGGCGGCAAGCGTCCGACGTGCACCTGAAGGTCGGCCGCCCGCCGATGTTCCGCATCCACGGCTCGCTCATGCCGATGGAGGACGGGCCGGTTCTCCAGGCCGCGACGATGGAGACGTTCCTCGCCGGGTTGCTCGACGATCATCATCGCCAGCAGTTCCAGGACCGGCTGCAGGCCGACCTCGCGTATTCGTGCCCGAGCCTCGGCCGGTTCCGCGTCAACATCTTTCGGCAACGGGGCGACGTCAGCATCGCCCTACGTGTGATTCCGCCCCTCGTGCGCACGATCCTCGACCTCAACCTGCCACCGGTCGTCGAGCGGATCGCGCTCGAGCACCGCGGGCTCGTCCTCGTCACCGGCACCACCGGCAGCGGGAAGAGCACGACGCTCGCCGCGATGATCCACCACGTCAACCAACAACGCGATCGACACATCATCACGATCGAGGACCCGATCGAGTACACGCATCGTGACGAGAAGTGCATCATCAACCAGCGTGAGATCGGCTACGACGCGCGCAGCTTCGCGGAGTCGTTGCGCGGCGCGCTCCGCCAGGACCCCGACATCATCCTCGTCGGCGAAATGCGCGACCTCGAAACCATCGAGACCGCGATCCTCGCCGCCGAGACCGGACACCTCGTCATGAGCACGCTGCACACGCTGGACGCACGCGAGACGATCACGCGCGCGATTTCGGCGTTCCCCGAGCACCAGCGCGACCAGATGCGCCTCATTCTCGCGTCGGTCGTCCGCGGCATCATCAGCCAGCGTCTCGTGAAGCGGGCGGACGGGCAGGGCATGGTACCCGCGGTGGAGGTCCTGCTGTCGACGGCCCTCACGCGCGAGTGCATCGCCATCAAAGAGAAGACCCACGAGCTCCACGATGCGATCGCCCGCGGCCATGCGACGTACGGGATGCAGACGTTCGACCAGTCGCTCATGGCGCTGTACCGCCAAGGTCTCATCACGTACGAGGAGGCGATCGCGCAGGCGACGAACCCCGACGACTTCGCGCTCAAGGTGCGCGGCATCGATTCCACGAGTGACGGCCGTTGGGACACGTTCGATAAAGTGGCGCAGCCCGCTGAGAATGGTCAGGAGGCGGGGTTCAAGATCGATCGGTTCTGATTCGCCGCGGGCGCAGGCGGCCGCCGCGAGCGCGGGACCGCCGCGACCGCTCGACGTCGCCGTTCGCCTCCTCGCGCGCGCGCCGCGCTCGATCGCCGAGATCGCGACGCAGCTCGGTCGCCGCCGGTTCGCCCGCGAGGCGATCGACGCAACGATTGCGGCGCTCCGCGAGCGCGGCTATCTCGACGACGCCGCGCTCGCACACCGCCGCGCCGAGGACCTGCTGTTGCGCCGCGGCCACGGCCGGCTGCGCGTCGCGTACGAATTGACTCGTCGCGGGGTCGCCGCTAGCGTCATCGAGGACGCGCTCGCGACCGTTATGGAAGGCCGCCGCGACGCCGAATTCGCTCGACTCGCCCTTTGCCGCAAATTCGGCCATGATTCACCTGATCGATTGAAGGACGCGTCCGCACGGGCGCGTGCGTATCGGTACTTGGTCGGACGCGGGCACCCCCCGGAGGCGGTGATCGAGGTCCTCGGAGACGACGATTCGCGGTAACGACATTCGACGCGGCTTTCTCGACTTCTTCGCGGCACGCGATCATCGCGTCGTACCAAGCGCGTCGATCGTGCCCGAGCACGATCCCTCGCTGCTGTTCACCAACGCCGGCATGGTGCAGTTCAAGCCGATCTTCCTCGGCGAGAAGGAACCCCCGTACCGGCGAGTCGTGGATGCGCAGAAGTGCCTGCGCCTCTCCGGCAAGCACAACGACCTCGAGCAGGTCGGACGCGATACCTACCATCACACCCTCTTCGAGATGCTCGGCAACTGGTCGTTCGGCGACTACTACAAGCGCGAGGCGATCGCGTGGGCGTGGGAGCTGCTCACCCGCGAGTGGCGCCTGCCGAAGGACAAGCTCTGGGCGACCGTCCATACGACCGACGACGAGGCGGCGTCGCTCTGGACGCGCGTCGCCGATCTTCCCGCCGATCGCCTCCTGCGCTTCGAGAGCGAGAATTTCTGGGAGATGGGCGAGACGGGACCGTGCGGGCCGTGCTCGGAGATCCACATGGACCGCGGCCCCGACGCCTGCGACATGCGCGACGTTCCGGGTCACGTCTGCGCGGTCAACGGCGGGTGCGCGCGCTTCATCGAGCTCTGGAATCTCGTTTTCATTCAATACAACCGCGAAGCGGACGGTTCGCTGAAGGACCTCCCTTCCAAGCACGTCGACACCGGCATGGGCCTCGAGCGCATTACTGCCGTGCTCCAAGGCGTCGGCAGCAACTACGACACCGATCTCTTCCGGCCGATCATCGCCGCGACCGAGTCGCTCGCGGGTAGGCGCTACGGCGCCGACCCGACCGCGGACGTATCGTTCCGCGTGATCGCCGACCACGCGCGCGCGGTCGCCGTGATGATCGCCGACGACGTCCTGCCGTCGAACGAGGGCCGCGGCTACGTGCTGCGGCGGATCCTGCGGCGGGCCGCGCGGCACGGAAAGATGCTCGGCCTCGATCGCCCGTTCTTGACCGACCTCGTGCGGCCGGTCGTCGAGATCCTCGGCGGCGCGTATCCGGAGCTGCGCCGGCGCCAATCGCTCGTCGCCGAGGTGATTCGCGGCGAGGAGAGCCGCTTCGCCGAGACGCTCGACAAGGGCCTCGCCCTCCTCGAGGGTGAGATCGCGAAGCTGCCGGCGCACGGGGTGCTGCCCGGCGCGCTCGCCTTCCGCCTCTACGATACCTTCGGCTTCCCGCTCGACCTCACCGAGGATATCTTGCGGGCGCAAGACTTGACCGTCGACCGAGAGGGCTTCGCCCGCATGATGGAGGAGCAGCGCGCGCGTGGCCGCGAGGCGAAGCGCTTCACGTCGCAGAGCGCGTCGACGGACGAGCGCCGCTCGCGTTTCGTCGGCGAGCGCGTCGGGCGGTGGGAGTCGGTGGTGACGCACGTCACGCAGGGCGGCGAGGACCGGCCGGGCGGCGTGCGCGCGGGCGAGGAAGCGGAGGTCGTGACCGAGGAGACGCCGTTCTACGGCGAGTCCGGCGGTCAAGTCGGCGACGTCGGTACGATCGAGACCGAGCGCGGCGACACGCTCGAGGTCGTCGAGACGCTGCGTCCGAGCGCCGACCTCGTCGTGCACCGGGTCGCGACGCCATCCGGCTCAACCACTCGGCGACGCACCTCTTGCATGGCGTCCTGCGCCAGCGGCTCGGCGGCCATGTCCGCCAAGCCGGCTCGCTCGTCGCGCCGGACCGCCTCCGCTTCGACTTCAATCACATCGCCGGGATCGGACCCGAGGAGCTCGATGCGATCGAGGACGAGGTGAACGCCCGCATCCGCGCCAACGTCGAGTGTACGTCGACGGAGATGCCGTTCGACGAGGCGATGACGCTCGGCGCACTGGCGTTCTTCGGCGACAAGTACGGCGATCGCGTGCGCGTGCTCCGCATGGGCGACTTCTCGCTCGAGCTCTGCGGCGGGACGCACGTGCAGCGCACGGGCGACATCGGCCTCTTCAAGCTGCGCGGCGAGGCCGGCGTCGCCGCCGGCGTCCGGCGCATCGAGGCGGTGACCGGCGGCGGAGCGCTCGATTGGGTGCAAGCGCGCGAGCAGCGCCTGAGGCAGATCGGGGAGACGTTGCGGGCGTCCGACGAGGAGGCGGTCGAGCGTCTCGAGCGGCTGCTCGCGCAGCAACGCGAGCTCGAGCGCAAGCTCGAGAAGCTGCAGCGCGGGCTCGCGGGCGCTCAGAGCGGCGATCTCGCGGCGCACGCGCGCACCGTCGACGGCATCCGCGTGCTCGCGACGCGGGTCGAGAACCTCGACGACAAGGCATTGCGCGAGCTCGCGGACCGGCTCAAGGAGAAGCTCGCGCCGAGCGTCATCGCGCTCGGGACGAGCGACGGCACGAAGGTGACGCTCGTCGCGGCAGTGAGCAAGGACCTGGTGAAGCGCTATCACGCCGGCAACCTGCTCAAGCAGATCGCGCCCCTCGTCGGCGGCGGCGGCGGCGGGCGTCCCGATTTCGCGCAGGCGGGCGGAAAAGATCCGACGCGCCTCGACGACGCGTTGGCGCAGGTCTACAAGATCATCGGATGACGGCGCGTCATACGCCGAGGGCGTCCGGCGGCGAGCCGCGATCCGCGCCTCGCGCCGAGCACACCGCGAGCCGCGATGCCGGCGCGCCAAGCGGTGAAGCCGGCGACGCGAGCGACCGGCGCGGCGACGCCCCGACCAGCGATGCGGCAGATGCCGCTCCCGAGCACGACGACGCCGGTGCGGCGCCGGCGCACGCCGGCGACGCTCGGCGCGCGCCGCTCGCGGCGGACGGTACCCGGCTCGAGTTCCAGGATCACCGTCTCTTCCACGAGCTCCTCGGCCACCACGACGAGCACCTGAAGACGATCGAGCGCGCGCTCGGCGTCCGCATCGGCGTCAGCGGCAAGGCGGTGTCGATCAGCGGCGACGAGCCGTCGCGCGAGCTCGCCGCGAGCGTGCTGACGCAGCTCTACGGCGTTCTCGAGCGCGGCCTCCCGGTGTACGCGAGCGACGTCGACTACGCCGTCCGCATCGTCTCCGGCGACCGCACCGCCAACGTCCGCGACATCTTCCTCGACACGATCTACATCGCCGCGCACCGGCGTGTGATCACACCGAAGAGCGTCGCGCAGAAGGCGTACATCGACGCGATCCGCAAGCACGACATCGTGTTCGCGATCGGTCCGGCGGGGACGGGGAAGTGCGTCGCCGGATCCACGTTGGTGCTCACCTCTCGCGGCCTCGTCCCGATTGCGAAGCTCGCGAGCGGCGCTGCGGACGACGAGTATCGGCCGATCGACGAGAGCGTCGCGAGTCTCACCGGCGTCGAGCGCGCGAGTCACGTCTACAACGGCGGCCGCTCTCGCACGCGACGCATCCGAACGCGCTTCGGATACGAGATCGAGGTGACGCCCGAACACCCCCTCCTACGTCTGCCGCGCGACGGAAGAGCGAGTTGGGTACGTGCCGACGGTCTCGTCGCCGGCGACTTCGTCGCGCTTCAGCGTGGACAGGAGGTTTTTGGTTCAGAAACGGCAATCCATTTCGAGTATCGCCGCAATGGTCGTCAGGACCATGCGAAAGCAATCGCGGTCGATACCCTCGATGAAGAGCTCGCCTACGTCCTCGGGATCTTGACTGGCGACGGCTGTCTCACGTTCCGCAATCGCGTCATCCTCTCGAGCGCCGATCCCGAGATCGTCGATGCGTTCACGAGATTCGGCCGGAAGCTCGGCCTGCACGTCTTCCGGAACGGCCGAGATCGGCCGTACGACTACATCATCGCGAGCGCGCAGCTCTACCAACTACTCCTGAACCTCGGCATGTCCGCGTGTGGCGCGCGAGAGAAGTACGTTCCAGAAGCGATCCTGCGCGCGCCGCGGGCAATCGTCCGGGCGTTCCTGCGCGGACTATTCGATACCGACGGAACCGTCGAGGAACGCCGCGGCTATCCGAGTGTCTCTTCCACGTCGCAGCGGTTGATTCACGAGGTGCAGCTGCTCCTCTTGAACTTCGGCATCATTGCGTCGCAGCGCGTACGTACGACGAGCTGTCGTGGAAAGGCGTGTCGATCCGCCGAGATCGAGATCCGAGGTGCCGACGCACAGCGATTCTTCGCTGAGATCGGCTTTGGATTGGCGAGGAAGGAGTCGCGTGCCCAGCAGGCTGCTACCAACACGAACGTCGACGTCATCCCACACGTCGCCGAGCTGATCGACGTCGCGGTGCGCGCGACGACGCTCTCGCGTGCGCTGCACAAGCGCGTGTACGACTACCGCATCGGGCGACGGCGGCCGAGCCACGCGAAGCTGACGGAGATTCTCGGGCTGCTTGCCGGCTGCGCCGCCCACGACGCGTACCGCTGCCTCGAACTGCTCAATGACCGGCGACTGTTCTGGGCCGAGATCGTCGCGATCGACGAGGGCGAGGCCGACGTCTACGACCTGACGGTTCCCGGCTCACACTCGTTTTGCGCCGGCGGATTCGTGAACCACAACACGTATCTCGCGATGGCGATGGGGATCGCCGATCTCATGAAGCAAGGCTTCACGCGCATCATTCTCACCCGTCCCGCGGTCGAGGCCGGCGAGAAGCTCGGGTTCCTCCCCGGCGATCTCGCCGAGAAGGTGAATCCGTATCTCCGTCCGCTCTACGACGCGCTCCACGACATGGTTGACTTCGACCGCGCCCGCAAGATGCTCGAGCGCGGGACGATCGAGGTCGCGCCGCTGGCGTTCATGCGCGGTAGAACGCTTAATGATTCCTTCGTCATCCTCGACGAGGCGCAGAATACGACGCCGGAGCAGATGAAGATGTTTTTAACGCGCCTCGGATACGGGTCGAAGGCGGTCATCACCGGCGACGTGACGCAGATCGATCTGCCGGCCGGCAAGCTTTCCGGTCTCAAAGAGGCGCAGCACATTCTGCGCGACATCCCCGGGATCGAGTTCGTGCGCTTCAGCGAGCGCGACGTCGTTCGCCACCGGCTCGTGCAGGACGTCATCGCCGCGTACGAGCGCGCGGAAAGCGGCGGCGAACGGAGCAGATCCTGAGCGTCGCGACGGTCGTCACCGTGCGCGCTCGATCGCCATGGGCGTGACGGTGGCGTGTCGTGCGCCGGCCGCTCGCGCGTGGACGCGCCACGTCCGTGTTCGCGGCACGCAGATCCTGCGTCTCTTGGGCCTCGGACACGACGAGCTGAGCCTGGCGCTGGTCGACGACGCCGAGATCCGGGCGCTGAATGCGGCGTACCGAAAACGCGATCGTCCGACCGACGTGCTCGCATTCGCCCTCACGGAGGACGCGTCGCCCGGCGTCCCGCTCCCGGTCGCGATGACGGCGCGGCGCGCGCGCGTGCTCGGCGACGTCGTGATCTCGATTGACACGGCGGCGGCGCAAGCGCGCGAGGACGGTGTCGATGTGGCGGCGCGGCTCGATGCGCTGCTCATCCACGGCGTGCTGCACCTCGTCGGCTACGACCACGAGCGCTCGCACGTCGAGGAGCGGCGCATGCAACGCAAGGAGCGCGCGCTACGTGCCGCATTGCCGCGCCTGGCGAGCGGCCACGAGGTCACTGAGGTGCCGGCCCCAACCAACCCGTCCGCTGCTCCTCGGCGCACTCGCGAGTCGCGGACGGCAGCGAGGCCGCCCGCAACGAAAGCGCGGCGCCGCGGCGCGACGAGCGGAGCGCGGCGGTGATCGGACGCCCTGACGACCTGCCGCCGCCCGTGTGGGCGAACGGCGCGCCGCACCGCGACGCCGACGCGCCGCTACCCGCGAGCCCACGCGCGATCGCGGCGATGAGTGGCGCGCTGCTCGCGCTGGCATTTCCCGCCGTCGACTTGAACCCGCTCGCGTGGGTGGCGCTCGTCCCACTGCTGTGGGTCGGCCTTGGACGCGGAGTAGGCGTTGCGTTCCGCGCCGGCTGGGTCGCGGGCACCGTGTTTTTCGTCGCCACCCTCTACTGGCTGGTGCTGACGATCGGCACCTACACCAACTTGTCGCCGCTCGTGAGCGTCGGCCCCGTCTTCCTGCTGTGCGCCTTTCTCGGGCTCTTCGTCGCGCTCTTCATGGCGGGATGTGAGTGGGCGCGGGCGAACGGCGTCGAGCTCGCGCTCGTCGCGCCGCCGCTCTGGGTGGTGCTCGAATGGGTGCGGACGTACATCTTCGGCGGCTTTCCCTGGGTCGCGCTCGGCTACACGCAGTATCGGACGACGTATCTGATCCAATTCGCGGAGCTGACCGGCGTCTACGGCATCTCGGCGCTGGTCGTGCTGGTGAACGTCGTCGTGTACGGCGCATTCCGCCGTTGGCGCGACGGCCAAGTACCCGGCACGCGCGGACTCCTCGCGCTCACGACGGTCCTCGTCGTCCTCGTCGGCTGGGGATTTTGGCGCGTACGGATGCTGGAGCGCATGGCGCCGGCGGGCGCGATGCGCGTCGGGTTCATCCAAGGCAACATCGCGCAGGACGAGAAGTGGGATCCCGAGTACCAGGACGCGACGATCGACCGCTACGAGCAGCTGACCGATCAGGCGGTCGCCGTCGGTGCCGAGCTCGTCGTGTGGCCGGAGACGGCGGCGCCGTTCTTCTTCCAGAACGGCGGCGAGCTGCGCGATCGCGTCGTCGCGATCGCGCAGCGTCGTGACATCTGGCTGCTCCTCGGCAGCCCCGCCTTCACCCGCACCGACGACGATCTCCTGCTCCACAACCGCGCGTACCTGATCGCGCCCGACGGCAGCTTCGATCAGTACTACGACAAGATGGAGCTGGTCCCATTCGGCGAGTACGTGCCGCTGGCGCGCCTCTTCTTCTTCGTCCACAAGATCGTCGAGGGCATCGGTGAGTTCCGCGCCGGTACGGACCCCGTCGTGTTCGAGACCGCGAAGGGCCGGTTCGGGACGTTGATCTGTTACGAGGGGATCTTTCCCGGGCTCACGCGCCGGTTCGTCGCCGCCGGCGCCGATTTCCTCGTCAACATCACGAACGACGCGTGGTTCGGCCGCACCGCCGCGCCCTATCAGCACCTCGCGATGGTGACGATACGTGCGATCGAGAATCGCGTCCCCGTCGTGCGCGTAGCGAATACCGGCTTTTCTGCTATGGTGGACGTCGATGGCCGTATCCGCTGGCGGACGAATCTGTTCGCGACCGATTGGCGCGTCGAGACCGTGCGCTGGCCGGGTGTGACGACGCTCTATACGGCGGTCGGCGACGTCTTCGTCTGGCTCTGCATGGCGATCCTGGCGGTCGTGGTGCTGTTCGTGATCGCCCGGCCGCGCGCAATGTCGATGGATGGGAGGCAACCCGCATGATCTCGGTCGAGATGACCACGGCGACGAACGAGCTGAAGGAGCGCCTCGGTGCGCTCGAGCGCCGGCTCGAAACGCTTCGGGGGCATCTTTGACGTCCCCGGGACCGAAGCGCGGCTAGCCGCCCTCGACGAACACGTTCAGCAGTCGGGCTTCTGGAACGACCACGAGCGCGCGCAGAAGGTGCAGCGCGAGCGCGCGAAGCTGCGCACGACCCTCGACGGCTGGCGACGCCAGCGGACGGAGCTCGACGAGGCGGGGGTCTTCCTCGAGCTCGCGCTCGAAGGCGACCCCGATGCCGTCGTCGAGGCGCGGGCGAAAATCGAGACCGCCGAGCAGGGCGTCGCCGCGCTCGAGATGCAGCAGATGCTCGGTGGTGAGCACGACGTCGGCAACGCGATCGTCTCGATCCATCCCGGCGCCGGCGGCACCGAGGCCCAGGACTGGGCCGAGATCCTCATGCGGATGTATCTCCGCTGGTGCGAGCGCAAGGGCTACAGGGTCACGCTCGTGGACCAGCTCGAGGGCGAGGGCGCCGGGATCAAGAGCGTCACGTTCACCGTCGAGGGGCCGTACGCCTACGGGTATCTGCACGCCGAGGCCGGCATCCATCGCCTGGTGCGCATCTCGCCGTTCGACGCCAACGCCCGTCGCCACACGTCGTTCGCGTCGCTGTTCGTGTACCCGGAGATCGAGGACGACATCGAGGTCGAGATCAACGAGGCCGATCTCCGCGTCGACACCTACCGCTCGAGCGGCGCCGGCGGCCAGCACGTCAACAAGACCGACTCGGCGGTGCGCCTCACGCATCTGCCGACCGGCATCGTCGTCGCCTGCCAGAACGAGCGCTCGCAGCACAAGAACCGCTCGATGGCGATGAAGATCCTGCGCGCCCGCCTGTACGAGGTCGAGATGGAGAAGCAGAAGGAGAAGCTGGAGGTCTTCGCCAAGACGAAGAAGGAGATCGGCTTCGGCAGCCAGATCCGCTCCTACGTCCTCCACCCGTACCGCATGGTGAAAGACCACCGCACCGGCCACGAGACCGGCAACACCGACGCGGTCCTCGACGGCGACCTCGACGGATTCATCGAGGCGTACCTGCTGCAGAAGATCAGCTCCGCCGACTCCGCCTCGGCGCCGCACTGACGCCGCATCGTCGACCACGCGCCGCCCGGCGCGCGACGCCTACGCGGGCCGCCCCGCCACGTGTAACGCCGCGTCGATGACGCCGAGCGCGTGCGCGACCTCGCCGCGCGTGATCGTGAGCGGCGGCGCCAGCCGCACGACCGTGTCGCGGTGCAAGGTCCAGTTGAGGATGACGCCGCGCTCGAGACAGGCCGCGGCGAATCGCCGCGTTGCGCGCGGGGTCCCGAGCTCGATTGCGATGAGGAGTCCGACGCCGCGGACGTCGCGCACGATGCGGTGCCGTGCGCGTAACGTCTCGAGGCCGCGACGGAGGATGGCGCCGACGCCCGCGGCGCGGGTGGGGAGGTCGCGGGCGAGCGTGACGTCGAGGGCGGCGACGGCGGCGGCGCAGGAGAGCGGGTGGCCGCCGAACGTCGTCACGTGAGCGAGCGGTGGCTGCCGCGCGAGCGTCGCGAGGATGCGCCGCGAACCGAGGAACGCGCCGAGCGGCAGGCCGCCGCCGAGCGCCTTCGCGAGGACGAGGAGGTCGGGACGGACGCCGCTTTGCTGGAACGCGAAGAGCGTTCCGGTGCGGCCGAGTCCCGTCACGACCTCGTCGAAGACGAGAAGCGCGCCGACCGCGGAGCAGCGCCGGCGGAGCGCGCGCAGGAACGCCGCGTCGGCGACGCGCACACCGCCTTCCGCTTGCACCGGCTCGATGACGACGGCGGCGACGCGGCGATCGACGCGGGCGAGCGCGCGGACGTCGTTCCACGGCAGGATCGTGACCTGCGGCAGCAGCGGCTCGAACGGGGCGCGGTAGCGGCGGTTGCCCCCGATCGAGAGCGCGCCCAGCGTGTCGCCGTGGAAACCGAGCTCGAACGCGACGAGGCCGGCGCGTCCGGTGTGCTTGCGGGCCGTCTTCAGCGCGCCCTCGATCGCCTCGGCGCCGCTGCTCGTGAAGTACGCGGTCTCGAACGGCGGCCCCGCGGCCGCGGTGAGACGCGTCGCCAGGCGCACCTGCGGCGCCAACACCAGCTCGCCGTACACCATCACGTGCAGATAGCGACGGAGCTGCTCGGCACACGCGCGCCGGATCGCGGGATGCCCATGGCCGAGATTCGCGACGCCCATGCCGGCGAGCAGATCGAGATAACGCCGGCCGCGCACGTCGACGAGCCAGCTGCCGCGCGCGTCAGCGATCTCGAGCCCGAGCGGCGCCGCCGACGTTTGGGCGACGTGACGCTGGAAATCGCGTACGAGCATCCCTGCCGCGACGGTGCTGCGGTGGCGGGTGCGACCGAGCGCCGTCTCGCTGCGGCGCTGCGAACGACCGCGGGCGCCGCTCACGCCGAACGCGGGTAGGGCGCAGGAGAGCGGCTACCGGACGGCGCGCCCGCGTGTGCGACGACCGCGCTCTCGTCCCACACCGGTCCGTGACCGAGGAGCGCCGCGCGTGGCGCATCGCCGGTCGGTCGATCGCGTGATCCCGGTACGAGAAGGCTCGCGAGTCGCGCGTGACCGCTCTGGCGCCATGCGAAGGGCGGTGCCTGCATCCGCTCGAGCGGGCACAAACGATGGGCGCCGCACGACGCCGCGACGGCAGCCGCGTTCGGCCAGCGCGCGGCAGGTGCGGCGACGCCGACGGCCTCGACGCTCCCCGCGAGCGGCGCGAGCAGCGTGCTCGTGTCGGCGAGCGTATCGACGGGCAGCAGGACGAGATGCCGCTGCAGCGGGCTGCCGTCGAGCGCGCGCGTGCGGTCGCAGACGACGCCGAATCCCGCGTCGCCGTCGGCGACGACGCGGATCGCCGCGCCCTCTTGTGCCCGCCAGCGGGCGCGCTCGACGAAGCGCCAGACGTGCGCCGCCTCGTCGAGCGTGAGCGGCGCGCGCGGCATCGTCTGCGCGAGGCGCCGAAATGACGCGGCGAGCGCGTCGACGAACGCCGCCGTCGCATCGGCGTCCGTCTCCTCGAGCACCAGGTACTGCGGCGAGAGGCAGCCGTGCTGATCGAAGAGCGCTGCTTGCTGTGCCGCGGCCGCGGCCGTCGCGGCGTCCACCGCCTCGCGCGCGACGAGCGCGACGCTGAGTCGCGGTCCGAAGCGCAACAGTCGTCGCGGCGCGCGCGCCGCCAAGCGCTCGAGGGTCGCGGCGCGGCCGTACGCGAGGACGACGCTGCTGCGCTCGACGACGAGCGCCTCGTGCGCCTCGCTGCCGCCCGGCCAGTGCGCGACGACGAGCGCGGCGCCGAAGCGTGGGTCGGCGGCGGCGATCGAGGCTGCGACGAGCGCGGGCAGCTCGGGCTCGTGCCGCGCCGTCTTGACGACGCTCGGGACGCCGGCGAGGAGCGCGGCGAATACTCCGAACGCTCCGGCGCCGGGCACGTTGCCCGCGAGCGAATGGAACGCCAAGCGCTCCGGTGCGCCTGCCTCCGGACCGAGCTCGCGGGACGCGACCGCGGTGAGCTCCGGCGTCGTGAGCGCGGCCCAGAGGTGATCGAGCGCGTACTCGATCGCGGCCGCGGCATGGCCGGTCGTGCGCGAGAGCGCTGCGAGCGCCTGCCGCCGCCACGGTGAGCCGGGCTCACGCCACTGCGCCGCCACGCGGTCGATGATCGCGATCCGCTCCTCGAGCGGGATGCGTCGCAGCGTCTCGCCGCCATCGCCGAGGCGATCGAGGCGCGCGCGCAGCGCGACGGGATCGATCACCGTCGTCACGGCACCAAGAGCGAGCAGCCGCGCGTCACCGCGCCCGCGGCCCGTCCGAGGAGCTCGATGCCGCCGTCGACGGCGCGTCCCACGTCGTCCGTCTGTACGGCGACGACCGAGCCGACGTTCGCGAGGTCGACGTGGCGGAGTAGCCCCGGCTCGCCGAGCGGCTGCTCGCGCCCGCTGGCCGGATCGCAGACGAGCGTGCGCAGCCACGGCGGCGAGCGGTGGGGACCGGCGCCGCGCGCATAGAGCTGCGAGGAGAGCTCGGTCATGCCGTACTCGTTCACGACGTCGTCGGGCGCGACACCGAGCCGCTCGGCGTAACGGTCGAGGATGGCTGGGCGCGCGAGGTCGTCCGCGTACCCTTTGCAGCCGCCGGTGTCGACGACGACGCTGCGCGGCGGGAGCTGCCACCGCCGCCCGCTCTGCCGCCCGTGGTCGACGAGGCGCAGCAGCGCCGACGTGACCGCGAGGAGCGCGATCGGTCGTGCCGGGTCGAGCGAGTCCAGCGCGTCGCCGAGCCCACTCAGATCGAGGGTGTCGGCGCGGAGAAACGACGGCGCGCCATCGGTGTCGTACGCCTCACGGAGCCACGTCATCATCTCGCCGAGCGACGATGCCGGGTGCGAATGCCGCTCGGGCGCCGCGACGACGAACGGGCGATGCAACGACGACCCACCGACGAACGAGCCCGCACGTGTCGCGACCGCGCCGTCGCCGCACGAGGTCGGGCGCGCCGTGGTTGCGGCGTCGGCGCGTGCCGGGCGCAGCGCCGTCGCGCCGTCGCCGAGCGGCGCCAGCGCGCGCGCGAACCCTGCCACGGCGGCGGCACGATAGACGGCGACATCGGCGACGTGGTGGCGCGCGCGTCGCTCCGGACCTTCCGTCGTGCCGCTGCTCTCGTATACGCGCGCCTCGGCTCCGCGCGCGCCGAGCGCGCAGACGAGCGCGCTGTCGCGAAACGCGCTCGCGGGCACCGCCGGGATCTCGGTCCAATGATGCGGCGTCACCGCGACGCGGTCGACGAAGCGACGGTACGGCGCATTCGTCTGATACTGATGCGCGTAGATCGCGAGCGCGAGCGCGTCGAACTCGGATGCCGCGGGCGCGGCGATGAACTGCAGGACACGGCTCGCGATGACCTGCGGCGTGAGCGCCGGCGGCGCGACGCCCGCGTGCGTGGCGTCCTCGAACTCTGCGGTTCGTGCGTACACGGGAAGCGGCTCGTGTGGGGCGCGTCGCGCGACGTGCTCCCGGAAGGCCCAGCGCGGACGATAGGGGCGACGCGCCAGACTGTCAACGCGCGGGTACCGGGTGGTACTGAGTCAATTTGCGTCGCCATGCTTCCGTGCTCGGTCGCGGCGCGGCTTGTCCACGATCGGACGATCGACTACGCTCCCGCCACCATGCCGACGAAGGACGAGCTCTTCGATCGCGCTGTCGATCTCGTTGCCGACGGCGACCTCGACGGAGCGATTGCGTTGTACGAGCAGGCGATCGCGCTCGATCCAGCCTTCGCCGACGCGGTGCAAGGCATCGCGATGGCGTATGCCGACAAGGGCATGTTCGACGAGGCGATCACGTGGGGAAAGAAGCTCGTCGAGCTGACCCCGGACGAGACCCTCGCGCACACGAGCCTCTCGATGTTCTACCAGCGCAAAGGGATGATTCCCGAGGCGGAAGCCGAGGGGGCGAAGGCGCGGATGCTCGACTGGAAACGGCAGCTCGCCGAGCAAAAGAACGAGGGCGGCGGGTCCTGAGCGGCGCCGCCGTCTCGTCGCGTCGGAGACGATGGAGCACAGCGATGCGTACATCGTCGGCAGGCTGATCGAGCGGCTGCGGCTCTTGATCGCGATCTCGGACGAGGTGCCGATCGAGACCAAGCTCCAGGCGCAGGGTATCTTGAAGATGTTCGAGGCCGAGGTCGCTGACGCCGAGGTAGAGCACGACCGGGCGCAGGTCCGCGCCCACTACGCGCTCTTGTACGACGAGCTCGCTCCCTACGCCGACCTCGAGGCGCTGCTCTCGGCGATGCGGACGTTCATCTCGTACTTGTGAGCGGCCGCGGACCTGCGGCCGTCGTGCGAATGACCCGGCGACAGCACCGGCACGTCGAGCCGCCGCTGTCGCCGTCGAGGGGTGTCGACTACTGCGGGCCCGGGGCGCCGCCCGCGGGCGCGGGTGGGGGAGCTGTGCCGCCAGCGGGTGCGGCCGCGCCGCCACCGCCGCCTGCCGCCGGCGCGGAGGCCAGCGTGCGCTGACACGCTTCTTTGTCGCGCAGCGCCAGCGCCAGCTGGCTCTTGATCGTCTCACGCTCGTTCTTGAGCGTGTTGACCATTTCGGTCTGCTTGGTGAGATCGGCCTGGAGCGCCCCCGCTTGTCCCCAGAGCTCGTAGCCAATGAAGACGCCTGCGCCGACGCAGACGAGGAGAATCACGGCCCATCCGGTGTAGGTCCAGACGACGTCTCTGACCTCTTCCGCCTCGTGACCGACGTCAGCCATATGATGCCTCCAGTATGCTGGGATGATCGGCGGCGCGCCGATTACCACCGCTCGATGTTCGACCCGAGATAATGCCTCACGTATGGACCCGCTTTCCGTAATGCATCTTCCACGTTTCGGAAGAGCTCCTCGTGCACCCAGTCGCCGCGGACCCAACAATCGAACGACGATTCCTCGCCGAGCGTGAACTCCAAAACGCGCTCACCGACGGGATCACCCGTGATGATGAAACGGGCCGAGCGCCCGGAGTCGACTATCACACCGCGCGCATCGGGGGGAAGCGCGAGGCGGCGTTTGATGCGCTCGATCTCCGCGGCGGGCACGCTCTCCGCGGGCACCATGCGCAGCGTCGTCCACTGGCCGGGCACCGGCCGCGCCTCCTCGAGGAACTTGAGATTGATGTCGCTGAGGCGCGTGCGCGCGCCTTCTTGATCGAACGCGTACCCGATGTCGAAAAACCGGCTGCCGACCGGCGCCCGCGCCGCGGGTGCACTGGGACGCGTCCGCTCATCGGTTTTGCCGGTGTCGACCCACCAGCGATTCTCGACCGCCGGAGCGCCGTCGCGGCGTTGCTCCGCCATGGCAGCGAACGTTTAGCGTGCAGGTCCTCTGAACGCAACAAATCGCAGAGTTGCCGCCTCACGACAGTTGCCATATGTCTCGTCCGCGATGCCGGAGCAGGGTGACCGGCGCTGGGCGTTGATTCTCGGCGCTTCGAGCGGATTCGGTGAGGCGACGGCGCGAGAGCTGGCGCGGCGCGGTCTGGACGTCTGCGGCGTGCACCTCGACCGTCGCGCCGGCATGGCGCACGTCGAGGAGATCGCGCGCGCAATACGGAGCGAGGGTCGCGAGGCGCTCTTTTTCAACGTCAACGCCGCCGACGACGAGAAGCGCCGCCACGTCCTCGACGCGCTCGCGGCACGGATCGCCGAGGACGGCGGCGGCAGCGTCCGCGTCCTCATGCACTCGCTGGCCTTCGGCAGCTTGAGCCCGCTCGTCGGCGACGACGCCCGCATCGCGACCGCGGCGCAGCTCACGATGACGCTCGACGTGATGGCACACAGCCTCGTCTACTGGGTGCAAGACGCATTGGCACGCGGGCTCCTGGTCCACGGCAGCCGGGTGCTCGCGATGACGAGCGCAGGCGCGGCGCGCGCGTGGCCGAGCTATGGCGCGGTGTCGGCGGCGAAGGCGGCGCTCCAAGCCTACGTCCGCCAGCTCGCGGTCGAGCTCGGGACCCGTGGCATCACGGTGAACGCGATCCGTGCCGGCGTGACCGACACGCCGGCGCTCCGCAAAATCCCCGGAGGCGAGTGGATGGCGCAGCAAGCGGCCGGCCGCAACCCGAGCGGACGGCTCACCACCACGGCCGACGTCGCGCACGCGATCGCGATGCTCGCCGGGCCCGAGTCGCAGTGGATCACCGGCAGCGTGATCGGCGTCGACGGCGGCGAAGACGCCGTCGCGTGAAGTAGACGCGACTGCGCATGGACCGCCATCGGGCGCTGGCGCTGATCAGGAGGCGTTGCGACGCCGCCCGACGCTGCGCCGCGTGCCGGTGAGTCGCATCCGCGCGGCGAGACGCCCGGGCAGCGATCGCGGCGCGCCATCGTGCTCGAGGCCGTGCATCATGCCGGAGGCGAAGTGGTCGGCTTTGCGCTCGGCGTCCGTCCACAGCACGTAATGTCCGATCTCGTGATGGACCGTGTGGATCCACTGCTTCATCGTGTTGTATTTGCGCCCGCGCTTCCAGTTTTCCGGATGCACGAGGTGGATCGTGCCGTCCTCGAACGTTCGGCCTGCGCCTTTGCCCCAATCGAGATACTCGAACCACTCCACCGGCGGCGGTTTGAGGTTATAGAAACGACAAATCAGGCGCAGCCCACGCCGAAAATCAGATTCGCGATAGGTTTCGAAGAAGGCGCGTAGCAAGCGATCGACGACACGTCGTTCGCGCACCGTCGGGAACATCATCCGCATGATCGTGGTCCTCGGGAAAGGGGTGTGACCGTCCCGAGAACCTTAATCGGCGCCGCGCTTCGCTGTCAACTCACCCTGATATTATAGTGGGTTATCTATAGGTCGTGCGATCCGGACCGACTGACTCGACGGTCTGGAGACGCCGGGTGACGGCGCCACGTGACGAAGGGAAGGACGCCGCACGGGCATGCGCCCGTGCGGCGCTCGGTGGTCAGGCGGCTTTCGTGTACCGGGTACCGCGCCGCGATCCCGTCCGCTTCAGCTTCCTTTCCTTGACCCAGCCGGTGAGGCGCTGCGACAGCGTCCCCGCCGCGACGCCGGGAACGAGCTTGCGGACGTCGTTGGCCTTGAACGAGCCCTTCGGCAGTCGCCCGAAGACGCCGTCCCAGTTGACGCGCGCGCGCCGACCACGACGGCCGGGTCCGGCACCCGCCGTCCGCCCACGACCGGACCCGCCGCCGACGACGAGGCCGATCTCGTGCAGCAACGCCTGTCGTTGCTTGTTGAGCTTGTCGATCTGTCGTTCGATTGACGTCAGCTGACGCTTGCCCGCGCGCTGCAGTCGCTTCATGACCGTTTGCGCTTGCTTACGAAGCTGCGCCAGCCCACTCGATGCTGCGGATCGTCGTCCTCGCGCCATAAGGGGTCCCCCCGAAAGTATGATGGTACGGAATGAAAAATCCGTCTCGATTTGAACTGCCTTTAGCAGACGGATGTCCCGCGTGGCAACCCGATTATGACAGGATTATTCGATGGCAGCCGGGGTCCCCCCGGTCCTTCCCTCACCACCGATGACGACGGTGCGCACATTGACGAACTCGTGAATTCCGTAATGTGAAAGCTCGCGTCCGTAGCCGGAGCGCTTGACCCCACCGAACGGTAACCGCGGATCGGAGCGGACGAGGTCGTTCACAAACACCATGCCGCAATCGAGCTCGTGGGCGAGCGCCTCGGCGTGCGCGGCGTCGCGAGTCCAGATGCTGCTACCCAGGCCATACCGCGACCGGTTCGCGAGCGCGATCGCGTCGGCGTCGGAGTCGGCGGTGACGACGGCGGCCACCGGCCCGAAGACCTCCTCGTCGAACGCGGGCATGCCCGGATGCACGTCGGCGAGAACCGTGGGCGGGAAAAAGAACCCGGCGCTCGGAACCGTTGCCGGGGCGACGAGACGGCGCGCGCCGGCGGCGAGCGATCCGTCGATCTGCCGGACGAGCTCGTCGCGCAGATCGCTGCGCGCGAGCGGGCCGACGTCGGTCGCGGCATCGCGTGGATCGCCGACGCGGAGCGCTCGCATCGCGCCCGCGAACGCGCGGGTGAACGGATCGGCAACGGCGCCGACCGCGATGAACCGTTTCGCGGCGATGCAACTCTGCCCGGAATTGACGACGCGCGCCTTCACCGCCGCGTGCGCGGCGCGGACGGGATCGGCGTCGGCAAGCACGATGAACGGGTCGCTGCCGCCGAGCTCGAGCACGCACTTCTTGCAGACGCGTCCGGCGTTCTCCGCGACACTCGTGCCCGCGTGCTCGCTGCCCGTGAGCGTCACGGCGCGGACGCGGTCATCGGCGATCAGCGCCGCGACGTCGCCCGACGGTACGAGGAGCGTTTGGAATACGCCGTCGGGCGCTCCGGCGTCGCGCCATACGGATTCGATGGCGAGCGCGGCACCGCTCACGTTCGCGGCGTGCTTCAGCAGCGCGACGTTGCCCGCGACGATCGTCGGCGCGGCGAAGCGAAAGACCTGCCAAAAAGGGAAATTCCACGGCATGACGGCGAGCACTGGGCCGAGCGGGTCGAAGGTGACGTAACTGCGCGTCGCCTCCGTCGCGACCGGCTCCGGCGCGAGCATCCGCGCGGCGTGCTCGGCATAGTAGCGGCAGCCGGTGGCGCATTTCGCCACTTCCGCGCGCGCATCGACGAGCAGCTTTCCCATCTCGTCGGTGATGAGACGCGCATAGACGTCGCGGCGCGCATCCAAGAGATCGGCGACGCGCGTGAGCACATCGGCGCGAGCCGCGACCGGCACGGAGCGCCACCGGCCGTAGGCCTCGACGGCACGGCCGAGGCGCGCGTCGATCTCGTCGGCACGCAGCGTTTCGTACGTCGCGATCGTGCGGCCCGTCGACGGATCGACGCTCGTGAAAATGCTCATCACTAGACTGGTACCCGGCGCGCGCGATGGAGGCTACCCGGGACGGGTTTTTGACTCGCGCAGTGCGCGGTCCTAAGAACGCCGTGCCGCGGCGCGCCGGATTCAGCCGCTCGGTGTAATTCGTGGCTCGAATCCTCACCAGGGCCTGTGTAAGAACAGGAGGCACATGCCGTCTCGCGACCGCGGAACCCTGCTGGTGCTCCTGGCGATCACAGTCGGTCTGGGCTACGTCGTGGTGGTCGCGACGCTCGGCCTCGGACGTGCGGTGACGATGATCATGCTGGGGTTCGCCGCCGATGCCTGCGCCGCCGAGCCGGGCGGCGAGGCGACGACGACCGGCCCGACCGCGGAGAGCGCCGCCACCAGCGATCTGACCGCGCTCAGCCTCGAGGAGTTGATGAACCTGCCCGTGACGTCGGTCTCGCGACGTCCGGAGCCGCGCGTCGCCGCGCCGGCGCCGATCTACGTGATCACCGAAGAGGACATCCGCCGCGCCGGCGTCACGACGCTCGCCGACGCGTTGCGGCTCGCGCCCGGCATGCAAGTGGCGCGGATCACCGCCAACCAATGGGCGGTCGGTGTGCGCGGGTTCGGCACCCGATTGGCGCGCTCGATCCTCGTGTTGATCGACGGCCGCAGCGTCTACACGCCGCTCTTCGCCGGAACGTACTGGGAGGTGCAGGACACGCTGCTCGAGGACGTCGATCGCATCGAGATCATCCGCGGGCCGGGCGGCGCCATCTGGGGTGCGAATGCCGTGAACGGCGTGATCAACATCATCACCAAGAGCGCGGCGGCGACGCAGGGCGCGCTCGTCAGTGCGGGCGGCGGCAACGAGGAGCGGGGATTCGTCGGAACCCGCTACGGCGGCGCGGTCGGCGACAATTTTCATTATCGCGTCTACAGCAAGTATTTCGATCGTGACGGCGGATTCAATCCGAACGGTCGCTCCTTCGACGACTGGCACATGACGCGCGAGGGGTTTCGCACCGACTGGGCCCCGACGCCACACGACCACGTACAGTTCCAAGGCGACATCTACGACGGTGACGCCGGCGAGCAGGAGCAAGTGACGCAATTCACGGCGCCGACTCTGCGCGTCGTCACGCAAGACGCCGAGCTCGCCGGCGGTGACCTCCTCGCGCGGTGGCGGCGCGTCATCAGCTCGACGGCCGACATCGCGCTCGGGATGTATTATGACAACACGTTCCGGCACGAGCCGATCTTCAGCGAGCGTCGCAATACGTACGACGTCGATTTCCAAAACCACCTGCTGCTGCCCTTCGGCCAGGATCTCGTCTGGGGGATCGAGTATCGCCATACCGGCGATCACACGGGTGGCGTTCCGACGGTCGTGTTCACGCCGCGCGACCGCGGCGACGATCTCTTCACGTCGTTCGTGCAGGACGAGATCCCGCTGTGGGACGGCGTGCGGGTGACGTTGGGCTCCAAGTTCGAGCACAACGACTACAGCGGATTCGAGGGGCAGCCGAGCGGCCGCATCGCGTGGACTCTCGACGAGCGGCAGATGCTGTGGGCGGGTGTGTCGCGCGCCGTGCGCACGCCGTCGCGGATCGAGCACGACTTGACCTTGACGGCCGCGGCCCCCGGCCCGGATTCGTTCGCGCGCGTCATCGGCGACAGCGGCTTCACGTCCGAGAAGGTGATCGCCTACGAGGCCGGCCACCGCATCCAGGTGCTGCCGCAGCTCTTCGTCGACACCGCGCTCTTCTACAACCAATACTCCGACCTCCTCACGCTCGAGCCGAAGGCGCCGTTCACGGAGCCCGGCGCCGAGGGACGGCGGACGATCATGCCGTTTTTCTTCCGCAACAAGCTCCACGGCGAGAGCTACGGCATCGAGGTCGCCGCCGACGCCGCGCTGACGGACTGGTGGCGGCTGCACGGCGCGTACTCCTTTTTACGCATCGAGCTGCGACGCGATCCGGGCAGTCTCGATTTCGTGCATCAGCCGGTCGAGGGCTCGAGCCCGCAGCATCAAGTCACGGTGCGCTCGACGATGAACCTCCCGTACCAAGCCCAGTTCGACGGGGTGCTGCGCTACGTCGATCACCTGCCGGCGCAGCACGTCGGCAGCTACGTGACGCTCGATCTCCGTCTGGCCAAGCAAGTGACGCGGTCGCTCGAGCTCTCGGTCGTCGGCTTGAACCTGGCGCAGGACCACCACGCCGAGTTCGGCGGCGGCACCGAGGTGCAGCGCAGCGTCTACGGCCAAGTGCGGTGGCGGTGGTGAGGACGAGCACGGCGGCCGCACGGGTCGTCGCCGGTCTGATGCTCGTCATCGCCGTCGGCGCGGCCGTCACGACGCCGCGAGCCCGCGCGCAGAGCGCCGTCCCCGAGGACGAGGCAAAAGCGGCGTTCCTCTACAACTTCGCGAAGTTCGTCGAGTGGCCCGACGAGGCGTTCACCGGCAGCGACGCGTTCGTCCTCGGCCTCCTCGGCGACGATGCCTTCGCCGCCGTCGTCGAGCGCGTGCTGCACGGCAAGCTCGTGCGCGACCGCCCGCTGACGGTACGCCGCGTGACGCGCGCCGCAGATCTCGGCGGCTGCCACGTTCTCTTCATCGGCGACGGGCGCCAGCTCGGCGACGTGCTGCAAGCGCTGGCGGCGCACCCGGTCCTCACCGTCGGCGCGCGCGCGGAATTCGCGGCGCAAGGAGGGATGATCGGGTTCCTCGTCGAGAACCAACGGTTGCGGTTCGAGGTGAACCTCGACGCGGCCGAGCGGGCCAACTTGCGGATCAGCTCGCAGCTCTTGAAGCTCGCGACGCGCGTCATTCGTCACCAGGGTTGAGCGAGCCGATGCGCCGTTTTCGCGACATCTCGATTCGACGAAAGCTCACCGTCGTGAACGTGCTGACGAGCATGCTCACGCTGCTTCTCGCCTGCATCGCGTTCGTCGCCTACGAGCGCGTGACCTTCCGCGACGCCGCGCTCGGGCGGCTCGCCACCCAGGCAGCGGTCGTCGGCGACAACACCTCGTCGGCAGTCGTGTTCGACGATGCGCCGGCGGCGGCGCGGACGCTCGCCGCCCTGAAGGCGGAGCCGAACGTCCTCGGCGCCGCGCTCTACCGCAAGGACGGCACGCGCTTCGCCACGTACGTGCGCGCCGACGCCCCGCAGGTGGACCTCCCCGCGGAGTTTCCGGCGAGCGAGCGCGGGCATCGCCTCGCGCCCGATCGGCTGACGGTGTGGCGGCCAATGACGGTCGACGCCGAGCGCGTCGGTACCGTCGTGCTGGTCGCCGATCTCACCGAGATCGAGTCGCGGGTGCGCAGCTACATCGGCATCGCGGCGTTGGTGTTCCTGCTCTCGGTCGCCGCCGCGGTGCTCATCTCGTCACAGATGCAGCGGGTCATCTCCGCACCGATCCTCCACCTCGTCGACACCGCGCGCATCGTCTCGGACGCGCAGAACTATGCGATTCGTGCCCAGCCGGGCGCCGAGGACGAGATCGGGCTCCTCATCGCAACGTTCAACGACATGCTGGCGCAGATCCAGCGTCGCGACACCGAGCTCGAGCGCGCGCGCGACGAGGCCGAGGCGGGGAACCGCGCCAAAGACGAGTTCTTGGCGGTCGTCTCGCACGAGCTCCGGACGCCGTTGACGCCGATTCTCTCCTGGGTGCGGCTCCTCTCCGGCGGCGGACTCGATGATTCCGCGAGCGCGCGCGCGCTCGCGAGCATCGAACGCAACGCGCGCTCGCAAGCGCAGCTCATCGACGACCTGCTCGATGTCTCGCGCATCATGGTGGGGAAGGTGCGGCTCGACATCCAGCAGCTCGAGCTGCCGCCGCTCATCGACGCGGCGATCGATTCCACCCGTCCGGCGGCGGACGCAAAGCAGATCCGCGTGCAGGCGATCGTCGACCCGCGCGCCGGGCTCGTGGCCGGCGATCCGGAGCGGCTGCAGCAAGTCCTCTGGAACTTGCTCTCCAATGCGATCAAGTTCACGCCGCGCGAAGGACGTGTCCAGGTGCAGCTCCAACGCGTGAACTCGCACGTCGAAATTTCCGTCAGCGACACCGGGCAGGGAATCGCCCCCGAGTTCCTGCCGCACGTCTTCGAGCGCTTTCGTCAGGCGGACGCGTCGAGCAAGCGCGCGCACGGCGGCCTCGGACTCGGTCTGGCGATCGTCCGCAACATCATCGAGCTGCACGGCGGCTCGGTGCGGGCGACGAGCGCCGGGGTGGGTGAAGGCGCGACGTTCACCGTCGAGCTGCCGATCTCGTTGTTGCAGACCGCGCCGGCGCCGCCGCGCATCCACCCGCGCGCCGTGGAGCCGGTGCCGTTTCAGCCGAGTCGGTCGCTCGCCGGCATCCGCGTGCTCGTCGTCGACGACGAGGTCGATACGCTCGAGACGATCGAGACCGTGCTCACGCAGTGCGGGGCCGAGGTGCGGACCGCTGCCTCGGCAGCCGCCGCGCTCGAGGTGCTCGAGCATTGGGTGCCGGATCTCGTGGTCTCGGACATCGGCATGCCGGGTGACGACGGGTACGCGCTGATCGCGCGCATGCGTGCGCGCGGCGCCGGCCACGGCGGGCACGTGCCGGCGATCGCGCTCACCGCGTATGCCCGCGTCGAGGACCGCCTCCGCGTCTTGTCCGCCGGATACCAGATGCACGTGCCGAAGCCGATCGAGCCTGCCGAGCTCGTAGCGGTGGTTGCGAGCGTTGCCAGCTGGAGCGCGCGCTAGCGGGTACTGGGCCGAGTTGCGAGCGAGACGAGGCGCGAGGGAAGCGAGCAGCGCAGGCGTAGCAGCGCTACGCCGAGCAGCGGAGCGACCGAGCAACGAAGTATCGCGACGCAAATCGGCCCAGTACCCAGCCCGCCTCGTGTGGGTCAGAACTCGAGTCAGGACCAACCGTCGGCGGTTGAAAACTGACCGGATGCCGTCGACAGCGACGTGAGCGATTTCTTACGCGGACGCGCGCAGCTCTTCGGGGGGCGCGAGTGGGACCGTGATCGTGAAGGTCGAGCCGCGGCCGGGGTTGCTCGTGACCGTCACCTCGCCGCCGAGCTGGCTCAGCAGGCGGCGGACGATGTAGAGGCCGAGGCCGATGCCGCCGTACGTGCGGTTGTCGGAGCTGTCGCCCTGCCGGAACATGTCGAAAATCACCGGCAGCTGCTCGGGGGCGATGCCGACGCCGGTGTCATCGACGGTAACCGCGCACATCTCGTCGCGTACCGCGCAGCGTACCACCACCGAGCCGCGCGACGTGAACTTGAGGGCGTTGCCGACGAGGTTCTTCAGCACGATGCGCAGCTTGCGGCGATCGCTGCGGATCGCAACCGGCACCGGCTCCCAACGCAGCACCACACCCTCGTGTCGCGGCAGCGCGGAAAACTCTTCCGCGAGTTGATCGAAGACGGCGCGCATCGAGAGCCGCTCGAAGTGCGGCACGTCGTGCCCCGCCTCGAGGCGATTCACGTTGAGCGTCATCTCGATCATCTCGAGAAGCTCGACGCTCGCGGTACGGATCTTCGCGAGGATGGCCGCCTGCTCGGGGGATGCCGAATCGTCGACGAGCATGTCGCTGTAGCCGATGATCACGCTGAGCGGCGTCCGCAGCTCGTGCGACATCGTCGACACGAACTCGGTCTTCAGCTGGCTCGCCCGCCGCGCCTCCTCGACGAGATGCGCGTTCGCCAGCGCCATCGAGGCGAGCTGCGCGATGCCGACGGCGATGCGCCGCTGCTGCTCGCTGAAGCGCTCGTCGCGTCCGCGGTACGCGGCCGAGAGGAAGCCGATCGGCTCTTCGTCGCGGCGGAGCGCGACGTACAGGCTGGTGGTGATGCCGTAGGCATCGAGCATCGCCTTCGCGTCGGCGTCGGGGACGTCCTGCGTGCGGACGTCGATGACGGGCCGCTGGGCGAGCGTATCGAGCAGGCGCGTCACCATCGCCGGCGGCATACGCAATCGTTGCAGCGACTCCCACTCGTGGTCGGCGTATCCGTCCGCCGAGCGCGTGACGTAGGAGTCCTGGTCGTCGACGCGCGCGACCGTGTCCGCACAGTCGCAGCCGAGCAGCTCGGTCGTGAGCCGTGCCAGCTCCGCCAGCACGACGGGTGTCGTGCGCGCAGCGAGCATCACCTGGCCCGCCTGCACCAGCGCCTGCGCGACGTGTGACTCCTGTTCGAGCAGCACGTGCGAGGCGGCGAGCGCTTCCTCATTGCGATGGCGCTCGATGGCGACACCGGCCAAATGCGCGACGGTCTCGATGAGCTCGAGATCGTTGCGGTCGGGCGGTCGCGGCTCGTGGTAGTACATCGCGAGCGTGCCGAGGCAGGCGCGGTCGCTGCCGAGAATCGGCGCCGACCAGCACGCGCGCAGCCCGTGGCGCAAGGCGATGTCGCGGAAATCTTTCCACAGCGGGTCCTGCGCGATGTCGACGACGATCACGCGCTCGCGCCGGTACGCGGCGGTGCCGCAGGAGCCGACGGTGGGGCCGATGACGATCGCGTGCGTCGCCTCGCGATACGTCGGCGGCAGGCTCGGGGCGGCGCCGTACCGCAGGACGTTCCCCTCGAGGAGGAGCACGGAGCAGAGCATCCCCTCCGCGTGGCGCTCGACCATCGCGACGAGCGCGGTCAAGATCGCGTCGAGCGGCGCGCCGCGCGTGATGCGGTCGAGGATCTCCGTCTGGCCGGCGAGCACCGCCGCGAGGTGGGTGCGCGCGCGTCGATGTCGCGCGTGCACGTACGCCATCGCGATCGCGCTCGCGAACCCGACCGCGAGCGCGATCCCGCGAGCACCGACGAGCGCCGCGATCACCTTGGGTAGCGACACGAGCGGCATGCCGAGCATCGCGATCGCGACGCACGACGCCGAGACGACTGCGGCGGCGAGGAACCGCGGCCGGCCTCGGGTCGTCGCCTCCGACACCCGAGATCCGCCCACTGGTGGCGTGTCGCGCGTCAACATCGTGACGAATCTCCCATGTTTGTACTTGCGCGCGCGACGAAAGCGGCAAGTGTCGCGAATCCCGCGTCCATCGGATGAAAGAGCAAGTGCGATGCCGGTGCGAGCGGGACGTCAGGTCGCATGCGAGCCGGCACGGATTCTCGATCGCGCCCGCGTTTGCTACCGTACCGCGATGCCGTCGCTCGTCGCCGGTCGCGCCCTCGTCTTCGCCGTGCTGTGCGCGGCGTTCGCCGCCCCGTCCGCGGCGGCGGCGCCCGGCGGCGTCGCGGCCGCCGACGCGGAGAGCCCGACGGGTGCTGCGGCGTCCGCCGCTCCGTCTGCAGCGATCGTCGCGACCCGCGTGCACGCCGTGCTCGTGAACGGCGGCGGTCGGCGCGAGATCAACTATCGGTCGCACCTCGAGCACGTACGGACGCTGGTCGGCATCTTGGAAGACGCCGGCGTTCCGCGCGCGCAGATCACGATCTTCAGCGCCGACGGCGAGAATCCGAGCGCCGATCTCGCGATCCGTGAGGACGCACCGGCGCGCGGCGCGTGGCTCCTCCCGGCGAATCTCGCCGGCGCGCTCGGACCGCAGATCGACTACGTCAGCTCGAGCGTCGACGGCCACACGCTTCGGCCGGCGCGTCTCGACCGGTTGCGCGCGTGGTTCATCGAGGAGGGGAGCGGCCTCGGCAGCGGCGACACGCTGCTCTTCTACGTGACCGACCACGGCGAGAAGAACGACAAGGACACGACGAACAACTCGATCACGCTCTGGGGCGAGTCGCTCTCGGTCGACGAGCTGCGCGACCTGCTCGGGTCGCTCGATCCCGAGGTGCAGGTCGTGCTGGTGATGTCGCAGTGCTTCTCCGGGGCGTTCGCGCGTCTCATGGATCCCGCGCGGGACGACGGTCCCACACCCGCCGACGCGTTGCCGAGCGGCCGCGTCTGCGGGTTCTTCTCGGCGCCTCCCGACCGGCCGGCGTACGGCTGCTATCCCGAGAATCGCGGCAAGCTCGGCGTCGGGCACTCGTACCGGTTCTTCCAGGCGCTCGCCGACGTCGATCGCTTCGCAGACGTCGAGCGTCGCGTGCTCGTGACCGACGACTCGCCCGACGTGCCGCATACGACGCTCGACGTGTTCCTCGAGCGCCGGCTTCGGGCTGCTGCCGACGCGGCGCACGAGGAGCTGCGCGACTACGCCGACGGGATGATCGCGACGGCATGGCGCGACCCGGCGCGCTTCGAGCCCGCGATCCGGCTCCTCGACCGCATCGGGCAGGCGTTCGGGTCGTTCAGCCCCCGCAGTCTCGCCGAGCTCGACGAGCAGGCGCGGACGCTCCCCGAGCTGAGCACTCGCCTCAAGACCTACGCCGAGCGCTGGCGCGACACCCTCGAATCGCTGCGGGTCGAGGTGTTCGCGCGCTTTGTCGACGCGAACCCGGGGTGGCGGATGCGGCTCACCGCCCCGAAGCTCGCGGCGATGAGCGCCGACGAGCGTCGTGCGACCGCGCGGAGCCTGCTCGCGGCGCTGGTGCCGTTCGCCGGCCACGACGGCGTTCGCCACGCGCGGCTCCTCTATCTGAAGGGCAAGGCCGACGCGGCGGCGGCAGCGCGCTACCGCGCGGAGGTACGGGTCGGCGTCGTCATGCGGCTTCGCGCCGTCTTGATGCGGGTCGCGGGCGAGGTGCTTCTCGACCGTGACGCGGGGGACGTGCATCGTGTCGGTGAGGCGCTCGGCGCGTGCGAGGCGTTCGCGCTCCGGCCGGCCGCGTCGAACTCGACCGCGACGGCGGCGTCCCTGGTGATGCCCGCGTCATTTCCGCCACTCGCCGAGGAAGCACGTCTGCTCGAGAGCCTGCTGCCGGCGTACATGGGGATCGACTTTCGCCCGCTCGAGCCGGCGCAATTGACGAAGCTGCACCTGCGCAAAGGCGCGGTCACGATCCTGCACGTGTATCCCGACTCGCCGGCGGAGCGCGCCGGTCTCGAGGCGGGGGACGTCGTCCTCGGACCGCCCGACGCGCCGTTCGAGGAGCCGAACCAGGTCCGTGAGTGGACCATGCGTCGGCAGATCGACGTCCAGACGCTGCTCGCGATCCTCCGCGACGGCGAGCCGCGCACGATCACTCTGCGGCCGGGGCCGTTCCCCCTCGAGTTTCCGAAGCTACCGGGGCCGCCCAAGGTCGGCAGCGCCGCGCCGCCCTTCGACCTCGAGCTCTTCCGCGGCAAGACGGACCTCGCCGCGCCGCGCGCGCGCCTGCTCTTTTTCTGGGCGACGTGGTGCGAGATCTGCAAGCAGTCCGTTCCCGAGGTGCTCGCGTTCGGCCAGTCGCGCGACGTCGACGTCGTCGCGATCACCGATGAGAGCAAGGAGACGCTGCAGGAGTTTTTCGCCGGCGCGCACGCGGCATTTCCGACGATCGTCGCCCGCGACCCGCGCCGTCGCACGTTTCGCAGCTACGGGGTGAGCGGAACGCCGACGTTCGTGCTGATCGACCGCGGCGGTGTGATCCGCCAGTACCAGACAGGCTACCCGGCGGAGGGGTTGCAGATCGAAGGCTGGCACTGGCGCGACGACGCACGAGTCTTGTCCGCGCATTGACCGAATGCGCGCCGGCACGCTGCTGGAATTCGGCGCCGCCGCCTCCCCGACATCGGGTCTGGAAATGACCAGTAGACGGGATGGTGAGCGCGTCCCGATCGCGGCATCGTCGATGCCATGACCAATACCCCTGGAACCGTCCGCGCGATCGACAACGGTCGCCGCACCGCCCTCGACGCCATTCCGCTCGAATGCGTCACGTCGCATCTCGTCGACATGCCGGAGAAGCGGCTGATGCTCGCCGTCCTTCTCGACGCGATCATCCAACTCCGCCGTCCCGGGTCGACCGGCGCCCTCGAGGCGGCCGAATGGATCCGCGGGGAAGCGTCGGACTCGCCGTTTTCGTTTCCGGTCGTCTGCGAGGCGCTCGGTCTCGACGCGGCGTATCTCACGCGCGGGGTGTTCGCGTGGGCGCGCAACGCGCAGACGGCGGCGCCGTTGCGCGGCGCACGTCTGCGCCGTCCGCAGGTGCGTGCGCTGAAGCTGTCGGCGCGCCGTCGCTCCGAGCGCGCCATCGCCGCGATGTGAGTCGACCCCGCCGAAGCGGCGCCTGTCTCGACTCCATAGCGCACGATTGCTAGCGTTTCGGCCGCGGAGTCACCGATCGTGATTCGCTCCCTCAATACAGCGGCAGGGTATGCCCTCGCGTTTGCCGCCGTCGGTGCGGCGCTCGCGGCCGGCATCCTCATGCGCGACGTCCTCGAGCCGGGCGTCTTCCCGCCGTTCCTCGTCGCGGTCACCGTGAGCGCGCTCTACGGCGGCGTCGGGCCGGCGATGCTCGCGACCGTGCTCTCGATGCTCGCGAGCTACTACGTGTTCCTCGAGCCCTTGTACTCGTTCGCCGCGAACGATTCCGCGCTCTCGCGGCTGGTGTCCTTCCGGATGGGCACCTTCTTCGCCGCGGCGGTCTTGATCATCGTCATGGGCACCGCACGCTCGCGGGCGATCGCGACGGCGCGCCGCGCCCGCGCCGAGACGGAAGAAGCGCGGCGCCGGACGCAATTTCTCGCCGAGGCGAGCGAGGTGCTCGGCGCGTCGCTCGATTACGACGAGACGTTGACCAGCGTCGTCCGTCTCGCGGTCGCGTTCCTCGCCGATTGGTGCTCGGTCGACATGTGCGAGTCCAACGGCAGCATGCGGCGGATCGCGGTCTCGCACGCCGATCCGGCGAAAGCGGCTCTCGTGAAGCGGGCGATGACGTACCCGCCGGACCCGCTCGGTCGCCATCCGCGGACGATCGCGCTGCGGACGGGACGCTCACAGCTGGTGGCCGAGATTCGCGCGGAGGACCTCGCGAGCGCCGTCATCGACCAGGAGCAGCTGGAGGTGATGCGGCAGCTCGCCTATCGCTCCGCGATGGTGGTGCCGCTGGTCGCGCGCGGCGAGACGCTCGGCGTGCTGACGTTCGCGATCACCGAGTCGGACCGCCGGTACGACGCGACAGACCTCGTCCTCGCCGAGGACCTCGCACGGCGATGCGCCCTCGCCGTCGACAACGCGCGCCTCTACGGCGCCGCGCACGAGGCGAATCGCACCAAGGACCGCTTCCTCGCGACGCTCTCGCACGAGCTGCGCTCGCCGCTGAACGCGGTCGTCACCTGGGCGCATCTGCTGCGCTCCGGCCGTCTCGACGAGGCACGCACGCGCCGCGCGCTGACGACGATCGAGAGCAGCGCGCGGTTGCAAGCACGGCTCATCGAGGATCTCCTCGACGTGGCTCGCGTGAGCTCCGGGAAGCTGCATCTCGAGCCTGGGTCCGTCGATCTCCGCTCGACGATCGAGGCGTCGGTCGACGTCGTGCGCGCCGCCGCCGACGAGAAGCGGCTCACACTCGACGTCGTCACCGATGTCGAGCGCTGCCAGGTTCCCGGCGACGCGACGCGATTGCAGCAGGTCTTCGGCAACCTGCTCGGCAACGCGGTCAAGTTCACGCCGGAGGGCGGCACCGTGACCATCGAGCTCACATGCGGCGACACCGAGGCGACCGTCGTCGTGCACGACTCGGGGGCGGGCATTGCGCCGGATCAGTTGCCGCGGATCTTCGAGCCCTTCCAACAGGCCGGCACCGCGTCCGTCCGCAAGGGCGGCCTCGGGCTCGGCCTCGCGATCTCCCGGCACCTGGTCGAGCTCCACCACGGGACGATCCGCGCACAGAGCGCCGGCGACGGTCAGGGCGCGCGCTTCACGATCACCTTGCCGCTCGACGTCACCGACTCGAGCGCGGCGCCGGATCTCGCGTCCGCGAGCTGATCCGCCGCAGCCCGCGAGCGGGACCGACCCGACGCGATACTTCGTGATTCCGCCGCGGGGCGCGGGGGACGCTGTCTGCACCCGACGTGCGCAAGAGGGTAAGTTTGCGCACCACGGGTGCAGACAGCGTCCCCCGCGCTCCGCTCCCGAATCGCGGTAGCGCGGCGGATCATCTGCCTGCCAGCGGCGTCGTCTCGCCGCGAGCGGCGCGGACAAGCGCCGCCCGACGCGTCGGCGACGCCGCCCCCGCGCACGCCGACCATGACGCGTGACGTGTCCGGGGCGCGAGCTGACCTCACGCGGTCGGCGGGAGACGTGTGCGTACTGGCGTGGGGTAGCGGTCGAATCGCGTCGAACGCCACGACGGGGGCGGCGGGAGGGGCGTCGTCCGCACCCGTGGTGCGCAAACTTACCCTCTTGCGCACGTCGGGTGCGGACGACGCCCCTCCCGCCGCCCCCGCCGCGACGATCGGCTCGTTGGTCGTTACGACCGCGTCGTCAGCGCGGGCGGAATGGCCACCGCTCGCGCGCGTTGATAGACAACGCACGTGCACGCGGCATCGATGGACCACGTCGACGCGGGGACGCGGGCGCCGGCGCGCGGGCGTGATACGCGCGCGCTCACGGTGACGCTCGCGCTCGTCGCGGCGTACATGGTCGCCGAGATCGTCGGCGGCATCGTCACGAACTCGCTCGCGCTGCTCGCCGACGCCGCCCACATGCTGGGCGACGCCGCTGCGCTCGGCCTTGCGCTCTTCGCCATTTGGTTCGCACGCCGGCCGGCGACCGCGAAGCACACCTACGGGTTCTACCGCACCGAGATCCTCGCGGCGCTCGCGAACGGCGCGACGCTGGTCGCGATCGCGATCTCGATCATCGTGAGCGCGTCTGGGCGCTTTCGCGTGCCGCCGGAGGTTCGCGGCGGCCTGCTGATCGTGATCGCCGGCGGCGGGTTGCTCGTCAACCTCGTCGGCCTGTGGGTGCTCCGCGCCGAGCACGACACCGGCGCGCGCGGGAGCTTGAACATCGCGCTCCTCGTCGTCTACTCGGCGTGGGAGCTCTTGCGGGCGTCGACGGCCGTCTTGATGGAGGGCGCGCCCGGCCACATCGACGTCGACGAGGTGCGCGAGGCGATCCTCGCGACTCCGGGGGTCGGCGCCGTCGACGATCTGCACGTGTGGACGATCACGAGCGGTCTCGAGGCGATCTCCGTGCACGTGCTCGCGTGCGACGACCGTCCGCCGCGCACGCTCTTGAACGAGGTGCGGGCGATGCTGCGCACGCGCTTCCGCATCGACCACGTCACGATTCAAGTCGAGACCGAGAGCTGCGACGAGGCGGGTCTCCATCCCTGACGCGATGCCGGTGTCGCGCTTCGAGGTGACGTCCGTCGTCGCCGCGCCGCCCGCGGAAGTGTGGCGGCGCATCTCGACGATGGCGGGCGTGAACGCCGAGCTCGGGCCGATCTTCCGCATGACGTACCCGCCCCACGTCGACACGCTCTCGCCCGCCGACGTCGTCCCGGGCGAGCGGCTCTTCCGCAGCTGGGTGCTGCTCTTCGGGATCCTGCCCGTGGATTACGACGATCTGACGCTCGTCGAGGTCAGGCCCGGCGTCGGCTTCCAGGAGTCGTCGCCGATGCTGAGCCAGCGACGGTGGGACCACGAGCGTGTGCTGGAAGCGGTGCCCGGCGGCTGCCGCGTGACCGATCGCATCGCGTTCGAGCCGCGCGTCGCCTGGCTGGCGCCACTCTACCGCGTGATCCTGCCGGCGATGTTCCGGCATCGCCACCGCCGCTTGCGGGCGGCGTTCGGCGACGCCGAACCGCGGTCGCGCTGAGTGCGGACGGCGACGGAATCGCCGGACTGAGCGCGGTCGAGCGACGTGGGTTGCCGAGCGGAACGCGGGCGGTGACGGCTCAGATCACGAAGCGCAGGTCCTCGCCGTCGGAGACGACGCGCACCGTCAACTCGCGATCGCCGCGCGCCTCGACGGCGCCCCAGCGAATCGCGAACATCTCCGCCTGGACGTCGGGGGCGAGCTTGCCCGAGCGGCCGAGAATGACCTCGCGCGCGCCGAGCTCCTGCGCCGTGCGCGCGACGGCGAACAGCGCGTCGTTCGAGGTGAGGACGAGCGGGATGACGCTCTTGCCGTGCTTCTCGGCGAGGTTCACGACGTTGGTGAAGACCGCCTGCTCGTCGGGCGTGAAGTTCGGATTGGCGCCGGTCGCGACGAGATCGCGCTCGACCTTCACCGTCGGCACGACGACGTCGACGTGCTCCGCGGCCGCTTCGTCGAGCGCGCGGTCGAGGTGGCGCAGGTTGCCGGGGTCGCGCACCGGCACGACCTTGCAGCCGGCGCGGACCGCGATCGCCGCGCCGTCGAGCTCGGGTGTGTAGCGGACGTTGAACTTCTCGAGGTGGTGCGCCGCGCCGCCGTTGCGACGCCGGACGTGCTCCGAGATCCAGAAGATCGCGAAGAAGACGATCGTGAACGCGACACCCCATTCGGTCGCGACCTTCTTCGTCACCAGGTTCACCAGCGCGGTGACGAGCAGCACGAGGAAGATCAAGAAGAGGCCGACGGGGAGCTCCCAGCGCCCGGCGCGCACGTTCAGCGGCACGCGCCATTCGCGCGGCCGGCGGTCTTTGAACCGGAGGACGACCATCGAGAGCGCCTTGAAGACGAAGCTCCACACGACGCCGAACGCGTACGCCTCGCCGAGCGCGTAGACGTTGCCGCGGCTGGCGATGATCGTGAAGATCTGCAGCGCGACCACCATGTTGACGATGCGGAACGTCGTGCCGTAGCGGCGGTGCGGCAGGCGGAACCAGTCGGCGAGGACGCCGTCCTCGGCGACGCGGTTCAGCACGCCGTTCGAGCCGACGATCGCGGTGTTGACCGCGCCGGCGAGAATCAAGAACCCGACGAAGACGACGAACGCTCGCAGCGCGAGCCGGATCGAGAGCGGTCCCACCATGTACATCGCGAGACCGCCGACGAGGTTGTCGCTGTACGTGCTCATACGGACGTCGTCGGGGATGATCATCACCGCGAAGAACGAGACGAGTCCCGTCGTCAGCAAGGTGAAGACGAAGATGATCAGGCCGGCGCGGATGAGGTTCGGCACCTTCGGGTGCGCGAGCTCGCGGTTCACCTGCGCGAGCGACTCCTCGCCGCTCATC
>WNFR01000506.1_pt1 | contig 45476 bp, 34 predicted proteins | sample 5400221 | NCBI WGS metagenome assembly WNFR01 (sample SAMN13153357, study PRJNA577476) | soil metagenome | isolation source: 40 cm soil under Madrone tree | place: USA:California | collected 2016-06-14 | reverse complement strand
CGAATTTGACCGTAGGCGGTGGCCGCGACGACGAGTATCAATGCGGCCAACACGAATATGAGCATCTTGCGCACCGGCGAGCCGAAGATCGTGCGCGTGACGAGTCCGATCTGGCGGGCAAGGCCCAGATGAGAGCTCTCGCCCTCAGGAGAGGTGCCGGGGATTTCTGTGGAGTCTTGCATTATCGTGCCGGGCACTCTGCCATGCTTTGACCTCAGGATACCACCCAAACCGTGCCGCAAATCCCGGACGAAGGCTTTCAGAATGTGGTGCAGATGACTTCCGCGGGTGTACGCAGCACGGTCACGGAATCCGCGTCGAAGCTCTCATATGCACTACCATCGACGACCACGCTGCGCAGCGGCGCCCTGAGCGGCGGGCGTAGAACGATCTTGGCCGCAATTCCGCCTTCGATGCCGAATCTCAGCGTGGCCGAGCCGGTCCTGCGCAGCGAATAACTCAAGCTGCCGTAAAGGGTCGGCATCCGGTTCACCTGCACGCCGGAACCTTCGATCCATTCGGGCGCCAGGCCCGCCGCCAGCACCAGGGATCGATCAGCTTCGCGTTCGTAGGCAAGGAGGCTGCGCACGGCAAGCACATATTCACCGGCAATCCATGTATGCGGCAGATCGCCCACGTGGGCGGGAGCCTTATGGTCCCGCCACGCGATCTCCGGCCACTGATTCCAAGGCTGCGGGCGGCGATCCGACAAGAAGAAACGCAACAGCTCCAGCGCCGCATCGCGCCGACCCAATCGCACCAAGGCGCCGATGATGCGAATTTCATAGGGCGTGTAGCTCGGCGAGGCCACGGCGCCGCCGCGCTTTCCGCGCCAGTCGGCGAGATACTTGTCGAAAGTCCGATCGAGCGCCGCGCGGTTGAGACCTTCGGGTACATCGAACAAGTAAATCGCGTTGGCGGTGGCGGTGGGATCGAAATCGGCCCACTCGATGCTGCCTGGAATGAAGTCCAACTTGCGCTGCGCACGGGTTGCCTCAATCGAAGCGAACAGCGAAGCCTCAAAGCGCACGCTCGAGCTGCGCCACCTTTGCGCTGAAGTCTCGTGGCCGGCCGCGATCGCCAGGTCGACCGCATCCCGCAGTCCTCGCAGCGCCCAGAAGTCGTCCCAATAGGAGTGCACCGGCTGCGCCAGGTAACCCTCATGGCTCACCGATATCGGCAGCAGTCCATCTTCACCCAGCAGACTCTCGATGCATCCGGCCGCCCTGTCGATGAATGTCCACGATTCCGTGAGGAGAGCATCATCCGACGTGAATCGATGGTAGTCGGCGATCAACGCCAGCAATTCGCCGTGACTATCGTGCTCGACCAGCCAATCGGTCCCCTCGCGGTCGACGCAACAAGGCACGAAACCGTCGGCGCGCTGATGTGGCGCATACCAGCGGATGAACTCCCGCACTTCCTGCGAATGCCCCATGCGCAGCAAGGCCGCGCTCATCATGGCGCCGTCGCGAATCCAGGAACGCGTGTAGCGCCGGGGACCCGGCTGCAGAGCCGGACCTGAGCGGGTCACCAGAATGTGCGCCGTCGCCGTGAGCGCCGCGTATACGGCGTCCGTCATCCAATCATTGCCGGTCCATTGGGTCGCGGGAAGCTTCGTGCCCCATTCGAATGCCGGCGAAGCCGTAGCACGCTCGGCGGCGGGCTGGCAGTTCAGAACGATTTCGGCCATTCCATGAGCCCGTGCCGGCAACTCAAAGCCGAGCGCGCCCGTGGCGAAACCGAAGGAGTCATGCGTCTCCGCGTTCTCCGGGAGCACGCCGGAAGTCAGGTGAGCCGCCATGAATCCGTCATCGAAGCACAGCGTTCCGAATCCCTGCGGCGTAGCCGCTCCTGCCGCAATCGCGGGCACGATCAAGGTGGTGTCGTTGACGAGCACCGCCCCATCGCGCCATGCCAAGTCGTGGATCCTGCTGACGCCGCCCAAGCTGCGGAAGCTCTGCCACGGCGGCGTAACTTGAAACGGACGCAGCAGCACGAACAGGCGTGCGGAAAATTCCCGATCCGTCAGATTCTCGAATCGATAATGCACCCGCGCGGCGCCGCTCAGCGTGGCCTCGGCTTGCATGCGCAGACGCCAATCCCCGGTTTCCCAAACCACGGACGGCACCGGCATCCAATCTGCCAGGAGCTCCTGCCTGGAGGCGACGTCCGCCCAGGTGAAGAGCCGGCCCGGGGTCCATAGCATGGGTTCGATCGAGAATGACCCGTGATCAACCTCGACCATGCCGTCTTCATTCATCAACGCGCAATGAATGCCAGCGGAGGTTCCGAAGGGCGTCCATACGCTCTGTTCATTGTGCAGCCAACGCGGATGCCAGCCGCGCGCTTCGCCCTTCGCGACATTGTTCCAGAAGGTATCGATGGAACGCGAGAACTCGAACGATTGCACCCGCAGAGCCGCGCCCGCCGAGGGCTCATCGAGCTCCAGGCGAAGGAATCGGGTCTTGATTCCGGGCAGATACACATAGCTGCGTTTGCCGCCCGCCCCTTTTGCGGCGTACAGGGTTTTCCAGCGAACGCCGCTGTTCGAGCCGCGGACACGAAACCCGCTCGCCGGCGCGTGCTCCAGCCAGTCGACGACCAAACCGCCTATGGCGCGAGGCTGGATGGAATCGATCACGATCCATGGCCGCGGATCATCCGGCCGGGGTTTCCAGCCGGAGCCGTGCAGCGCGGCGGGCGCCTGGAAATCCGGCAGCGCGCTCGAGCCCCAGACCATCGGGGGCTCGGCCGGCGTGCAATCCTCGATCTCTACACCGGCAATCCAGACGCTGCCCTTGCCCCCCTCACCCGCGACGATGGCAAATTCCATTGAACTTAAGCCAGAGAGCCGGCCGCCGCTCGACGGACCCCAGGCAAAATCGATGTCCCGGCTATCCACCCTCATGCGCGTCCAGCGCCGGGGAAGCCGCAGGTCTCTTTGTACATGCCGCCACACGTTCTGGCCCGTGGCGTCGACCAGCTTCAGCTCCAGGTGATTCACCGCGCCGCGGCCGCGCAGGCGAAAACTCACCGCATATTCCTCCGGCATCGTTCGCTCGAGCGCACGGCGCGCGACCACGAAGCCCCCTCCCCCTTTGAAGTCGAAATCCATTTGCAGCGCAGGCAGGCGCCCCGCAGGCACTGAAGAGAGCTTCAGCTCCGCGTTGCCTGAAACGATGGGTTGCCATTCGGACGACATGGCGGAGCCGGCGGATTGTTCTTGCGTCATTGATATCGAGTGCGTGCGCGCAAACGGAGAACGAGCTTTACCGCACTATTGCTGAGGACCGCGGCTCAGCCACCCAGCGAATTGGGATCTCGCCAGACGCGTTCGAAGGGTAGCCGCCAGGCGTGAGGGGCGACGAGTTGGTGGATCGCATTCGGACCCCACGATCCTGGGTCGTAGAGACGCACCGGCGGGGGAAACTCGAGGAGGTTCGTCGACACCTCCCACAGCCGCTCGATTCCCTCCGCGGTCGTGAACAGCGTGTGGTCGCCGCGCATGGCGTCCAATACCAAACGTTCATACGCCTCGAGCACATCGCCGACATGAGTGTTGTCGTGCATGGCGAACTGCATGCTCAGCTTATCCAGCTGCATGCCGGGACCCGGGCGCTTGCCGTAAAACGACAGCGACATCTTCGCAGAGTCCGCCAGATCGAAGGTCAGGTGATCCGGTCCTTGCGCGCTGACGCCCGAGCCTGCGGGGAACATGCTCTTCGGCGGCTCTCGAAACGCGATCGAAATGATTCTCTGCCCCTGGGCAAGCCGCTTGCCGGTGCGCAGGTAGAACGGTATGCCGGCCCAGCGCCAGTTGTCGATGAAGCACCGCAAGGCGATGAAGGTCTCCGTATCCGAATCGCCGGAGACGCCCTCTTCGGAGCGGTATCCCGTGTATTGCCCGCGGATGACATCGGACGGCTTGATGGGCAACATGCTGCGAAAGACCTTGTTCTTCTCCTCGCTGATCGGGTTGGGCTCCAAGGAGGTCGGCGCCTCCATGGCCATGAAACCCAGAATCTGGAACAAGTGCGTGACCACCATGTCTCGATAGGCCCCGGTCTGCTCGTAGAAACCGGAGCGCTTGCCGAGTCCCAGGGTCTCGGGCACGTCGATCTGCACGTGGTCGATGAAATTACGGTTCCAGATCGGCTCGAACAGGCCGTTGGCGAAACGAAAAGCCAGAATGTTCTGCGCCGCTTCCTTGCCCAGGAAGTGATCGATTCGGAAGATCTGATCCTCGTTGAATACCTCGTGCAGTTTCGCGTTCAGCGTAACCGCGCTCGGCAAGTCGGTGCCGAACGGCTTTTCCATGATGATCCGCGACCGATCGACCAAGCCGGCATCCCCCAGCAAGCGTACCGCGGACAACGCCGCGTTCGGCGGTACGCTGAGGTAGTGAAGCCGACGGCTCTCGCCGTTGAAAGCCCGCTCCGCCTCGATTACCGCTGCCTTGAGGGCATCGGCGCCGCGTGCCATCGGCACGTATTGCAGGCTGCCCGCAAAATCCGCCCAGGCCGCTTCTTCCACCTTCCGCGTCGAGAACTCGGCGAGCGCGTCGCGCGCGATCTTGCGGAAATCGTCGGCCGTGAGATCGTCCAGGGATACCCCGATGATCCGGCAGCCGGGAATGAACCCCGAACTCCACAGGTGAAACATGCCGGGCAGCAATTTGCGTCGAGCAAGGTCGCCGGTCGCACCCACGAGAACGACGACTTGCGGAAACTGAGGACCCATGCCGGGATGTATCTTTGTCACCATTCACATCCTATATGTCGGAGGGCGGCCACGTCGAGCCGCCCCGGCAAACGACAGTTCAGCCCAGTCCGACTTCGGGCTTCGACGCCGATCGCGTACCCGGCTTCGGCGCATTGCTCCCTCCGTGGTAGGTGTAGACCAGCGAAAATTTCACGGCGTCGCTCAGGTTCCTGCCGGCAGAGTGCAGGGTATTGCAATGGAAGAACACTGCGTCGCCCGGCGCGAGCCGCGGCGATTCGGCGGCGCGGATGATCTCGGCGTTGTCCGCCCGATCGGTGCGGAAGAACCTTGCCTCGTCGAACCGGTCGGCATCGAGGATCATCCGGTGCGAGCCCGGCACGAACCAAAGCGCGCCGTTGTCGGGCTCCTCCCGTCCGAGCGCGAGCCATACGGAGACGAGGTCCTCGCGCTCGAACGACCAGTAGCGAATATCGCGATGCCAATGGGTGAGGCTCCCGTACAGCGGATGCTTGGTCATCAGGCAATTGTGATGAGCGAGCGACATCAGCACGTCTTCACCGAAATACGCCCTCATCCATTCGCCCACGGCGGGGGCGGCGCCCCACCGGGCGAACACGGCGGCGCGGCCATGGGCGTCGAGCAGCCGGCGCACGGTCTCCCCGCCGGCGGCCGTGCGCGACGGCGGCGCTCCCGGATATTGCAGATCGGCTTCGAATTCGAGCGGGTCCTTGCGGGCAACCAGCTGCGCCCGTGCGGCTTCGTTGAGCTTCGTGAGTTCGTCGACCGGAACGAACCGGGGTACGACGGCATAACCCTTGTCGCGCAGTTGTTCGATTTGTTCCTGCCGCGGCTGCGACGCCATGAGGCTACACCCGCGGATTGTTGGGACAGTACCTTTCAACATTCTGTGCTACGAATAGCGCCCTTGACGTCATGCTACCTTATCCCAGGCTCATCCGCTGCCCGTCATTGCGCCTCGTCTTTCATCACCATCGTGGGTGAATCGTCTTCGTCCAGCGGACGCAGCTTGATCGTGGCCGATGTCCCCTGCTGAACCTTCACGGTTGCCGATGTGTCCCGCGAGGGCTCAACCCTCACGGTTGCCGATGTGCGCTGCGGAGGTTCGACGGGTTGCTGTTCGCGCAGCCGTTGCAGCGCCGGCTCGGCCTCGAGCGGCTCGCTGAAATAGTAGCCCTGTCCATAATCGCAGCCCATTTCCTGAAGAGCGGTCACGGCCTCCTCGGTCTCGATGATTTCCGCAATTGCCGTGAGATTCAGGCTGCCGGCCATCTGCACCAGCGCGGCCGTCATGCCCGTGTTGGCCTGATCCGAGGCCATGCGGTTCATGAAGGGACGATCGATTTTCACGAAGTCGAATGGGAACAGCTGCAGATAACTCAACGACGAGTATCCGGTTCCAAAATCATCGAGCATCAATTGGAGCCCCAAGCCATGCAGGCGATCGAGAGTCTCGCGCGCCGCACCGACATTGCTGATGAGCGCCGCCTCGGTCAGCTCGAACTTGAGATACGAGGGCGGCAGCTGTGCCTCCCGCAGCAGCGACGCGACGTATTCGCTCAAGCCGGGGGCTCGCAGCGCCGCCGGAGAGAGATTGACGCTGATGAAGAACTTCTGATCGGCCGGCAGACGCCGCAGCCAATCCCCCGCGACCCGTACCACCCTGAGAAGGATCCAACTCGTGATCGTCGCCATCAATCCGGCTTCTTCCGCGATGCGCAGGAATCTATCGGGAGCGAGCACGCCTTCGACGGGATGGCGCCAGCGCAAAAGCGCCTCGGCACCCACCATCGCGTACGTTTGCAGATCGACGATCGGCTGGAACAGCAGCTGCAACTCGTGCTTTTCCATCGCGACGTGCAGATCCGCCTCCAAGCTCACCAGATCCGCCGCCTGTCCGGCCATGTTCGGCGCATAGCGGACGATCTTGGCCGTCTCGTGACGCTTGGAGGCCGACAGCGCGATCTCGGCCTCCCGGACGATGTCCTCCGCACGCTGCTGGCCGGAATCCACCCACGTGACGCCCATGTTTGCGGTGACCACGAGCCGGTGCCGGCGCAAATCGAAAGGTGAGCGGAGTTCCTCTTGAAGACGGCCGGCAACGTTCAGGCCCGCCTCGGGGGAGGCCAAGTCCAGGACCAACACGGCAAACTGGTCGGCGCCCCAACGCGCCAGCACTCCCTCGAACGCCGAAGTTGCCTTTTCAAAGCGGCGTGCGGCCTGAACCATCAGCTCGTCGCCGGCCGTATGACCCAGCGTCTCATTGATGAGTTTGAATCGGACGATGTCTACGATGATGATGGTGAGGCGCTCGCGCCGCCTCGTGCGCACGTCGCGCAGTGCCCGGTCGAGCTGATCCATGAAATAGCGCCGGTTCGGCAGTCCCGTGAATGCGTCATGAAAGCGGGCGTGGTCGAAGGTCTCCTGCAGAACCAGCCGCTGCTGCATTTCCGCCGCGAGCTGCTCGTTCACCGAGCGCCGGCGCCGTCGCGCGGCCGCCAAGGCCGCGCGTGAGCGTTGCAAAGCCTGGCACAGATCGTGAGTGCCGAACGCGAAGAGCCACGCCAGGAACACCAGCAGGCCGATGTCGGAGGCCAGCAGGGTGGCCGGATACCAACCGGCACGTGGACGGATCGCCATCTCCAGATGACTTCCGGGAACGGCCGCCACCGTCGGAAGCCGGATCCTGACGGCGACCGCGTCGGTCAAGCGTTCGGTACGCGAGCCGGCGAAGCTGCGCGTGCGGGCGCTGCCGGGTTCCACTTGATACAGCTCGAAGTCGTACCCCAGCCCGGTCAGCCGTGTCAGGCGGCTGGCGGCGATGAGCTCATTCAAGTCGGCGTAGCCGACGGACCAGCCCCGCGGTCGAGGTCCCTGTGCCGGGGTGCGGGCTGCGATCGGAAAGCGTACGGCGATGAGCCACAGGCTGCCGAGGCGCACCGGACCGAGGACAGCGGAGCCAGACAGGGCGCGGGTGGACTCCGCCGACTGCCACTCATCGGCAATGCCGCCTGCGGCGGCAGCCTCTTCCGGCCGGGAACTCAGCACTTTGTCGTCGCCCGTCATCCAGAAGGTGTTGGCCGCCGGCGGCACCGATTCTAGCGGCACGGACGTGTCCTCGTTCGATGAGGCCTGTGCGGCCGATGCCGCCCGACTCTCGGCAAAATCGGCCAGTCCTTGCAGCAGCGACTCGATCTGCCTGACGGAGGTGTTTGCGACCGCGGCCGCCGTCTCGCGAGCCACGGCGGCGTGGTGGCGCACACTGAGGTCGATCAGACGCGATCCGGCAATCAGCACCACGGCGAGCACCACGGCCGTGGGCAGCCAAGCAATGTTGCCTTGGCGGATCGACGCCGCCGCCCGGAGGATGGACTTCGTCACCTGGAGAATGGACGTCGTTGCCCGGCGGCGCGACATGCTCACTTCGGCCTACCTTCATGCCGCAGGTGAAACACATAGCCGAGCGTCACCGCGACGCGGTTGCTGCCGGAGAGATCCTGGTAGTCGACGACCAGAGTCAGGTCGCCGCGCCCCTGCGGTAACGTTTTGGTCGCACCCACGTAGCCTTCCTTGAGCGTCTTTCCCGGAAGCACGATCTCGAGACCGATGACTGTCGGTGCGACCTGGCCAAAAGACATGCCCGCCAGAAAATTCACCGGAGGGCCATATATGTCGATTCGCGCGGACGTCAGATGCGTGCCCAGATTGCCGCTCACCGAGTCGGCGTACGAGACCGCCGTCAGGATGCGAGGATTCCACAGGTACGAGAGCCCGAGCTTGGGCAGGTTCCCGTGCGTCTTTTCGACTTCGAACTGCCGGTCTTCCAGCTGCACCGACAATCGATGGAAGTAGGTGCCGACCACCCCGGCCGCCACGATGGAATATTGGAAGGCATGCGGACCGTCATCGCCGGCACCCTCGTGCGCTTCGCCGTACAAGCTGTAGCGCGCGTCGCCGAGCTCACGGCTCAGGGAGCCGTTGACTGAGCCGAAAGTCCAATGGGCAATGGAAATCACCTGGTGTTCCACCGCGGCTCCCGCGAGCGTATCGGCATCGACATTGTGCAGCCACGCGACCGACGCGCCGCCGCCGCCGTTGGTTCCCGGGAGAGTGGAACCGTTGGCGCTGAGTGCGATCCGATCGTCGGAAGCCGAGGCCGGGGTGGAATCGGCACCGAATACCAAGCACGGTGCGAGCCAGCCGGCCGCCACCGCCATGCTGAGCCGCGAAACTCTCATCGCAGCTGCCTCACGGTGCCCGTGACCACGGTCGAGCTGCTCCCGAACGGATCGGCGTTGCCCCCTTTGGCGACCGGGAGGATCGACACCGAGAAGATGCGCTCCTGCTCGCCCGCCAACGGGATTGCAGAACTCGTGACTTGATAGACCCGCTGATCGATCTCGACGTGCATCTTGCGCCGATCGGTCAGTCCCGGCTCCCACCAGCGCGGGCCGGAATTCGGCAGAGACATCAATTGCGCCGCATCCGCTCCGACCTCCGCCCCGCCAAACAGCCACATCGCAGGCTTGTTGAACGCGAGCAGGCGCCCCTGCGCATCGATCACCAGGGCGGCATATTCAGACGTGTCCAACGCCGCCCTGAGGCAGAAGACCTCGGTTCGGTCCTCGATGGTCAGCAGCGCCAGGCGATGTCCCTTGTGCACCACGTGCAGCACTCGCACCTGGGTCACGCGCGGCTCGTCCGCGACGCGGATGACGGTCGACGGGGCTCCGCCGTCCGAACCGGCGATGAGCTCGTGAACGATGTCGGCATATGAGAACTGCAGCGCTTCGAAGAGATTGCGGCCTTCGAGCGGCGTTTCCCCGCCCCGAAAATAAGCCGCCGCGGCGTCGCTGGATGCGACGATCCGCAGGCTGGACGGATCGATCAGCAGTGCCGGCAGGGGCAGCCGCTCGATCAGGCTGGCCCAGAGCTCCTCCCCGCGCTCCGCTTCGGTCCGCGCCCGGGCGGTATGCGCGTTCAGCCGCTCGAATAGAATACCGACATATTCGGCCGCCGCCGCGCATGCGAACAGCCCGAGGGAGAATACTTCGAGCAAAACGATGAGATAGCTCGACGGCGCATAGAATCCTGAGAAGGACGGCTGCGCCGCCGCGCTTTGACGGCCGAACAACCAGGTGAGCCAGGCGTCGCCGCCGAGCAGCCCGCCTGCATACCAGCGCAATTCCGGAGCCTGGGCGAGAGCCACGACGCCGGCGACGCAGACGCTCACCGCAGCGATGAGATACGGGTGCCAGCGTGAAAGAAAAATCGCACCGATCACCGGCAGCGCAAATACCATCAGAAACATGGGATTTTGCAGCGCGCCCACGTGCTGCCAGATGAAGCCGATCAAGATGACGCCGATCGCATCCAATAGCGTCAACGCAGGATCGTGCCATCGGCCGCGCGATCGCGTTCGAGACGGTATGACCGTAAACGCCATGTGAATTCCGCCCAGTGCGAGCAAGCCCCAGCTCGCCGCTCCGACATCCACCTCGAAACCGCCGGCAATCCAGGGAACGCCGGTGGCGATCAAGATGGCGGCGATGGTCAACAGCCATAAGTCGCTCAGCAGATGAACGCGGGGGTTCTCCCAGCCCGGGAACCGTATCAACTGCGTGCTGCCGACATTCATTCTCACTGAAGGACCCTCAGTGCGTGGCCCGCGCGGCGACGGTCGCGTTGCTTCCCCCGACCGGACTCGTGCCGAAGCTGTTGTCCTCGAGGAACGGCTGCGACTGCACCTTCCTTCCATTGGGTATCTGGAAATCCTCGACGTGCAGCGCGAGTGCATGGGCGCGCAACACCTGGTTGCGCCGCAAGATCGGCGAGTCGCCGACCACGTCGATTCCGTTGAATTTCGCCTCGATGATCGTGTTGCCGACCGCCGTGCTCACGCCGCGGGCATCCCCGAGCACGAAGGCGAGACCATAGCCGCAGTTGTGCAGCCGATTGGACTTCACCAGCGTGTTGGACGACCCGCGCACCATCACCCCATACGCGGTGAGGCCCTCCAACTCGTTGTCATCGATGATGGCGCCGCGGGCGTTCTCGGCGACGATGCCCATCGAGGCGCCGCCGTTGATGCGGTTCGCCCGGATCACCGCCCCTGCCCCGATCACGTGCACGTCCGCCTCACGGGCGTTGATGAAGTCGTTGCGCTCCACCAGCACCGGAATGTTACCGGCGACGATCCCGATGCCATCTTCCGTAAACTTATTGTCATGGATGCCGATGACGTCATCGTGCGCGTCGGGTGCGCCGCGCACGGCCCAAATGCCGGCGTCCTTGTTCTTCGTGAACTCGTTGTTGGCGACCGCCGAATTGTGGCCGGCTGCCCCGAAGCGCACTCCGAGGCGGTCCTTGAGGAAGTGGTTGCGCTCCAGCAAGGTGTCGCCGGCATTTTCGGCAACTTCCACGGCCACGTCGCACGAATCGATCGTCGATGCGGAGAGGTGAAATCGGACGGCACGCACCAAGATGGCGGCGCCGGAACAATGTCTGATCATGATGCCGTCGATCGAAGTATTCGGGCCCGAGATATCGAGCACCGGTCCGGCGCCGAGTGCCTGCGCATCGATCTCTACCCCCGAAGCTTGCCCCTCGAGCTTGACGCCATGCCCGTTGACGAATGCCGGCAGCGCAGTCTCGAGATTGATCTTGGGGACTTCGATCGAAATGCTGGTCGGGCCGGTTGCGGTCGCGACGACGAACAGGGCTTCGCGCAGCGTACCGGCCCCTCGGTCGCCGGCGCTGGTGACATGCACCAGGGCGGCCTTTTCGGCGGGCCTCAGTGGTTGTGCCGGTGTCCGCCGTGTTTCGTACCGATGGCCCACTGCGACCACGACTCCCAGCAATACGAAAACACCGACAGCTGCCATCGAGCGATGCCTGATTTCCATGGTCATTTTCCTCGATTCTCGACTTCCAGTACAAACACGGCATGCCACGAGAGAGCCGCCGCGCGGCGTCCGAAGAGCGCATCGATGGGCAATGAGAGCGCAGTCGCGAGCGCCAGCAGACCGAGCGACAGCTTGCCGGGGAGCCGGCGCACATGGGGCAGCAGCTGCCTCCTGAAGGGCGCTGGATCAACGCCCGTCAGCGCCCGCAGGTCCAGACCGCAATCGCGGATCAGATCCAGATAAACGTCGCGATGGCGTGCCCTGAAAACCGTCGAATCACAACGACTCACCAGGGTGGTGGGCGCCGCCTCGAGCAGAATCATGCGTGCCCCGGCCGCGAGATGGCCGGCCATCGCCGTGAGCGCGGCACGCAGTGCGCCGGCATCCAGAATATGCTGGAGCACGGTGACGCCCAACACCAGGTCGAACCGCTCGCCCACATCGAGATTCGATACATCCTGCAGTCCGAAGCGGCAGCGGTGGGCAACGCCCTCGGCAGCCGCTCGCCGGCGGGCTTGCGCAATCATCGTCGGACTCAGGTCGATGCCCAATACATCGGCGCCGCGGGCGGCCAGCAGCCGGCTCCAGCGGCCGACGCCGCACCCGACGTCCAGTACGCGGGTCCCTGCGCCGACTCTCAGCCAAGGCTCGAGCGCCAGCCGTTGCTCCAGGTGAATCGCACGATTGTAGAATTCGGGCATCCCGTACGCGCATACCGCCGCCAGGCCGTCGCCTTCCGCCGCGAATCGCTGCGCGCGATCCTCCCAGTACAGGCCCGGGCTGTACAGCCGGGGAGCGGGAATGCCTCGCATGGTCATTCAACCATCCTCGCTCTTCCGCCGCGGCCCGGTTCCACGGCATTCTCGTAGTGATCTTGATAAATGCGCCGTCGAAACAGCCTGAGCGCAAAGAAATTGCCGAATCCCACCGTCATCGGCACGATGTGCGTAACCGCGTAGCACAGGTACAGCGGGACGATGGGCGCCGTATAGGCTCTCTCCGCTTTCGGGACGCAGGTGAAGAGCGCGATCACTCCGAGCGCGAGATAGCTGCCGAGCGCGGCAGTGAAGTATTCAGGATTCCCGAGAGTCGCCTGCGGCACGAAGTCATCCAGCAGCAACGCGCCGAGTCCGCCGAAAAAACTCAGCAGCAGGAGCACCGCGCTCACGATCTTGATCATATGAATCGCGAGCGACAGGCCGCCGATGTAGACCAGGTAGTGGTAGGCGGCCAAGGGCGAGCGGCGGCTGATTCGCAGGACTTCCGAAAAGCGCTCGATATAGACCTTGATGAGACCGTGGTACCAGCCGACGCGCTGCGAGAACCAGCGCTGCAGCGTGCCCGGACCTTCCGTGCTCACCACCAGACGTCCGTCGTAGTAGATGCGCTCGCCCCGGCTGAGCAGAATGACCGCGTTCTCGAAGTCCTCGGCATAGACGGAGAGAGAATGTTCGCTGAGCGCACGTTCCAGCGCGCTGCGGCGGTAAAGGGACACGCCGGAGGTGATGCTGAAGTCTGCCAAGCTCTCACGCCCGGCACGGAACGCCAGCGCGTACTCGAAAGCTTGGAATCGCGCCAGAAATCCGTCGGGCTCGATCATGATCCTGGGACAGGCTGCGGCGGCGCCCGATTGCTGGAAGTCGCTCACGAACCCTTCCATGTCGATCGTGCTGCCGTCGTTCAGCCCGCGTATGCGGATGTCCGGATCGATCACCATCACGGTCTCGATGTGCGCCGGCAGAGACTCGAGCAGGCAGCGCAAGGCGGCGGGTTTGCGGCGGTTCACACCGTCGTCGACGCATCGCCATCCAGCCTCGCGCAGCCGCAGGACGGTGTTGTCCGTCGACCCGTCGCTGATGAGCCACACCCGGTGGCGATAGGGCTCGAATGCCTCCATGAATTCCTCGAGGCGGTCCTCGAGATTGAATACGGAAGCGATGATCGCAAACGGCAACACGGGGACGACGCGCCTCCCGTCGGGCGGCAAGATGGCGGCGAGATTGATCGATAGCTTGCCGCCCCCGGTGCTTTCGGAGCTGCCGTCCGGAGCCACCGTATGGCGGCGCCGCATGTACAGCCGCAGAGCGAAATCGAGCGCATCCGTGTACACGATGAGATTGGCGACGACCAGCGCGAGGATCGAGAATCCGGCGGCCGGAGCGTTCGCGACCGACAACGCGACCCAGCCCGCCAGCAACCCGCATACCGCAAACGGCGCGACGAGCGGCCATGTCCGCCCCGTCTTCATGCGGTGGCGGCGGCGAGCGGTACCGCCTCGGGCCGGAGCGCGGGAAGCCGGGCGTACAACTCCTCCCGGACCTCGCTCTCATCCGCAATGTACTGACCGCGCTCTGCCATGATCGGCAGGGAACTCAAGATCCAGAGCAGCGAGCGCAGCCGCGACGGCAGATGCGCCCCTTGGCGCTCGAGTTCGCCCAGCATCGATTCGAAGCTGCGTTCCATGCACAGAATCGCATCGGTGACGCCGGGATCCATCGGTAGAATTTTCACCGGTTGTTGCCAGGCGATATCGGTCCCCGCAACCTGCCGACGCGCGTAGTGCGTGTAAGGCAAGAGACCCGGATCCTTCGCAAGCATCGCCCCCGAAAAGGGAATGACGTACGGATACATGCCGATCTCGCATCCCTGACGCAGCCAGTGGTAGGCTTCGCGCAGCGTCTGCGCCACATCTTCCAGGGAGGCACGCGGCGAGCTCAGGATGAGATCCAGAAACGGAGTTACCCCGCTCGCCAGGGCGGCGGAGAGCATGGGCTCGATATGGCGATGGATCTGGGCCTTGTTGAACTCCTGGAGCACTCTGGGCGAGAAGCTCTCGATGCCGAAGCCCAGCACGCGAAAACCCGCCCGCCTCATGGCAGTCAGGCGCTCGGCCGACATGGCGTCGATCCGATTCGTGCTGATGAATTGCAGGTGCGCGGGAATCCGGCCGTCACGTTTCGCCGCGGCGATTCCCTCGCACAGCGGCAGAATTCGGCGGTCCCGCGTGAATGTGAATATGTCATCCTGAAAGATGATCGTGCGTGCGCGCGGATGCGCCGCGACGATGCGCTCGATCATGGTCAGGCATTCGTCGGCCTCCAGACGCGCGATGGCTGCCACGCCTCCCTCCGCCTCGTGCAGAAAGTTGGTGGCCGAGCAGAACGTGCAGCCCATGGGACAATAATTGAGGGTGATCAGCCGCACCGAGCGGATTTCGGCGAGGTGGGCCTCTCGCTCGGCTTTGCCCGGCAGCGCCCCAATCCGATACGCGGCCTCCAGGCGCTCCCAGTAGGCCGAATACGGCATCTTGGCGTAAGGTGTGCTGTAAATCGCATCGCGCAGCTCTTCGCGATTCAGAGCACGCTGCGGCATGGAAAGAATTTTGCCGTCCTCGCGGCGCCATGCCGTTCCGGCGATTCCGTCCACCGGACGGCCCGCACGCAGGCGCACCGCCAGATCCATCAGCGGCCGTTCGCCTTCACCGAGAACGATCAAGTCGAACGGGCCGAGTTCGAACATCAGCTCCGGGCGAAATGTCGCCTCCATGCCGCCTGCAACGATCAGTGCCTCCGGCCGCACCCGGCGCGCGATGTGTGCAAGCTCCAAATCGAATCGCAGCGTCATCCCCGTGGTGGAGACTCCGACGATGCTCCAGGGACCGTTGAGGAGTTCGCGCTCGAGCGCTCGCTGCGGCGGCTCGCGGCAGCAGTTCGGATCGAAGACCTTGGTCTCGACTCCGGATGATTCGAGCACACCTGCAAGCCGCCAGACACCCAGCGGTGGAGCGAGAAAGGTGTATTCACCGCAATGCGGATCGTAGGGACCGATCAGCAATACCCTGGGCGCATCTGAAGTCGTTCTTTGCGGTCGGCCCATGGTGATTATTCTCGACCCCACGCGCGTTTTTCTTAGTGGAAAAATGCGCGCTTCACGGGATAAAATCATCAGGTAAACACCCCATCGCCGGCGAGAAGTATCCTCGGGTAAACACCTCATCGACCGCCGCCGCCGCAGTCTCTACAATCCCGCCCTTCCTCAGGGCCCGACACCCGCGCGCTGCCGAACACCATGTAGAGTCCGTCGCCCATGGCCGCGGCGTAGCATTTGCCATATGTATCTCTTAGCGATACACTGCGTCCGTGATCAAGAGTTTCCGCCACGATGGATTGCAGCGGTTCTTTAGCACGGGATCCAAGGCTGGGATTCAGCCGGCCCATGCGAAGAAGCTGAGCCTGCAGTTGCTCAGACTCGATGGGGCCACCAGCGCACTGGATATGAATCTGCCGGGCTGGGATTGGCACCCGCTTAAGGATGATCTGGCCGGCCACTGGGCCGTGTCGGTGAATGGGAATTGGCGTCTGACCTTCACCTTTGAAGGCACTGACGCGATCCTGGTCGATTACCAGGATTACCACTGAGGAGGTTTTTATGAGTCGCATGCACAAACCGCCGCACCCTGGAGCCGTCCTACAGGACACCGTGCTGCGCGCCGATGGTGGCATTACCGTCACCGCGTTTGCCGAGCGCCTCAAGGTCTCGCGCGTCGCGCTGTCGCGCGTGGTCAATGGGCGTGCCGCGATCAGCGCCGAGCTTGCGATCAGGCTGGCCGCCGCGCTTGGTGGCTCTGCTGAGTCGTGGCTGCGTATGCAGCTCACCTACGATCTCTGGCACGCGGCGAAGGAGAAACGCCCGAAGATCGCGAAGATGGAAGACATGCACCTGGAGCACGCCTAGGGCGGCGCGCCGCGCGCGCCGCCGCCGGTGTAGGGTCAAAAACCCCTATATATTGGCGGAGAGGGTGGGATTCGAACCCACGGTCGGATTGCTCCAACGCCGGTTTTCAAGACCGGTGCATTCAACCGCTCTGCCACCTCTCCATATGATAACAATCAATTGGTTACAGTAATTATCGCATGTCTTTCCTCATACGTTGGCAAGAATTTTACCTGATACTCGGTGAGTGCGCGCCATCCCCGCGACGAGTCCGTGGGGCCAACGGCATCTCCTCGGTCGCGGAAAGGGAATTTCAAATGCTGCCTGTTCACGCGGATGGCGGGAACTCACATTGCGGCGGTGGATTGCCGCGGAAGTCGACGCCCCGCCGCGTTGAATGCGCTGAAAGCGCCCTCATATCGGTCGTCGCGGGGTGATTTCGGCGTCCCTGCCGCGGGGGTGTTAAAATGCGCGTGAGTATCACTGGAGGATTATGTTCATGGCCAATTTCCCAAGCAACAATGCCGCCTTTCCTGGGGTTCGAGCGGACGGCCGCAGCGCGTTCATCACGCGCACCTACACCCATCTGGTGGGGGGCATCCTCGGATTCATCCTGGTCGAGTTGGCTCTGTTCGAATCCGGCCTCGCGGGGCAGATCGCACGCTTCATGCTCGGCTTCAATTGGTTCCTGATTCTCGGCGCCTTCATGCTGACCGGGTGGCTGGCCTCGCGCACCGCGCAAACCAGCTCGTCGATCGGGATGCAGTACTTCGCCTACGGGGCGTACGTGGTTGCGGAAGCCCTGATCTTCGTGCCTCTCCTCTACATCGCCGACGCGAAGGCACCCGGTGCGATCGACAGCGCCACGCTGGTGACGGCCATGGGCGCGGGCGGACTCATGTTCGTGGCGCACCGCACTCGCAAGGATTTTTCGTTCCTGCGCGCGTTGCTCCTGTGGGGCGGTGTCCTCGCCTTGGTCGCCATGATCGGCGGCGCCATTTTCGGCTTCCAGCTGGGCACTTGGTTCTCGGTGGCGATGATCGGCTTCGCCGGTGTCGCGGTGCTCTACGACACCTCCAACATCATTCATTACTACCCCGAGGATCGCTACGTATCGGCCGCCATGCAGCTGTTCGCCTCGATCGCACTCATGTTCTGGTATGTATTGCGCCTGATGATGGGCAACCGCAACTAAGCGAGTCCCCACAGTACCGTGGCGCGGGCGATTCGATCCGCCCGCGCCGCGCGTACCCCACCCGCGTCGCGCGACATGCCTTGGAGCGCGATGATTACTGCAGCAGAGTCGTTCCCGCCATGTACGGGGCGAGCGCCGGCGGAACGATGACGCTGCCGTCCTCCTGCTGATAATTTTCCAAAACCGCGACGAGCGCGCGTCCTACCGCAACGCCGGACCCATTCAATGTGTGTACCAACTCCGGCTTTCCGGTGACGGGATTGCGCCAGCGTGCCTGCATACGGCGCGCCTGGAACGATTCGCAGTTGCTGCAGGATGAAATCTCGCGGTAGCGCTGCTGCGAAGGCAGCCACACCTCGAGATCGTACGTCTTGGCCGCGCTGAAGCCGATGTCGCCGGCGCACAACGCCAGCACCCGGTACGGCAACCCCAATGCCTTCAGCACAGCCTCGGCATGGCCCGTGAGCTCCTCGAGCGCCCGGTAGGAATCCTCGGGACGAACGATGTGCACCAGCTCCACCTTGTCGAATTGATGCTGGCGGATCATGCCGCGCGTGTCCTTCCCGGCTGCGCCCGCCTCCGAGCGAAAGCACGGCGAATGCGCCGTGAACTTGAGCGGCAGGCGCTCGGGCGGAAGTATCTGGTCGCGGACCAGGTTGGTCAGGGGCACTTCGGCGGTCGGAATCAAGTAGAAACCCGGATTGCCGCGCACGGCGAACAAATCCTGTTCGAACTTGGGTAGCTGCCCCGTGCCCATCAGCGCGGTGCCGTGCACCAGATAAGGTACATAGGTTTCACGGTACCCGTGATCGGCGACGTGCAGGTCGAGCATGAATTGCGCGAGAGCGCGATGCAGCTTCGCCAGTCCTCCGCTCATCACCACGAACCGCGCTCCGGAAATCCACCCCGCAGCTTCGAAGTCCATGCCGATCCGTTCGCCGAGCGCGACATGGTCCTTGGGCGTGAAGTCGAATTGCCGCGGAACGCCCCAGCGCCGCACCTCGACATTGGCCGTCTCGTCTCGTCCGTCGGGAACGCTCGAATGCAGGATATTGGGCAGCCCCAGCTGCAAACTCGACACCTGCGCCTGAATGACCTCGAGCTGCTTCTCGACCCCCTGCAGCTGCTCCCCCAGGGATTCGCCCGCAGCCATCAGGGCGGCGGCGTCTTGGCCCTTGGACTTGGCCTGTCCCACGGCCTTGGCATTGGCATTGCGCTCGGCGCGCAGCCGATCGGCCTCGATTTGCACGGCTTTGCGCTGCTCCTCCAGCGAGGCGAAGGTCTCGATGTCGAGCACAAAGCCGCGCCGCGCCAGCGCCGCGGCAACCCCGGTCAAATCGCTGCGCAGCAGCTTCGGATCGAGCAAGATGAATTCCTCATTTCATAGAAGACCTGAACCGTATCCGCAGGTCGGACGACGTTTCCGCGGAAACGCGCACCGTTACATTGTAGGCGATCGCGTAGGCAGGATGCCCAAGCAGCGCCCCGCCAGATCACGATCCGCCGGCATCCCGCGCCTGCCGGTCGCGCGCTCGCCTCTGCTCGAGCGCCTCACCGATCTTGATCTCGAGTCCACGCGGCGCCGGCACATAGTAGCGCCGGTCCGGCATCTCATCGGGAAAGTAACGCTCGCCCGCGGCGTAGCCGCCCGGTTCGTCGTGCGCATATCGATAGCCCTTGCCATAGCCGATTTCCTTCATCAGGCGGGTCGGCGCATTGCGCAAATGCAGGGGCACCTCGAGCGATCCCAGGCTGGCGGCGTCCTCGGCCGCGGCCTTGTACGCCATATGGACGGCGTTGCTCTTGGCCGCACAGGCCATGAACACGATGGCTTGGGCTATGGCGAGTTCACCCTCGGGACTGCCCAATCGTTCGTACACCGCGCAAGCCTCCAGCGTCATGGTGAGCGCGCGCGGGTCGGCGTTGCCGATGTCTTCGCTTGCCATGCGCAGCGCGCGGCGCGCGATGTACAAGGGATCGCAGCCGCCGGCCAGCATCCGGCACAGCCAATACAGGGCGGCGTCCGGATCGCTGCCGCGAACCGATTTGTGCAAGGCTGAAATCTGGTCGTAGAAGTTCTCGCCGCCCTTGTCGAATCGTACATACGTGCTGCCGATCACCGCGCGCATGGTGTCGACGTCCAGCCGGCGGCCCGATTCCCCCGGCGAGCTCAGGTCCGCCGCGGTTTCCAGGAGATTCAGCATGCGGCGGGCGTCGCCGTCGGCGGCGGCCAGCAATAGCTCTCGGGCGCCGGCATCGATTTGCAGATCCAACTGCCCCAGACCACGCTCGCGGTCCGTCAATGCTCGATCGAGCAATTTCGAGAGATCGGCCGTTTCGATGGACTTCAGCACATAAACCCGTGCCCGCGACAGCAGCGCGTTGTTGACCTCGAAGGATGGGTTCTCGGTGGTCGCACCGACGAAAATCAGCGTGCCATCCTCCACGTAGGGCAGAAAGGTATCCTGCTGCGACTTGTTGAAGCGATGCACTTCATCGAGGAACAGCACGGTATCGCGCGTGCCGCGCAGCGCCCGCGCCTGCTCGACCACTGCGCGTATGTCCTTGACGCCGGCCAGAACGGCCGACAGGGCGATGAATTCGGCGCGGCTCGAGTTGGCGACCAGTCTGGCCAGAGTCGTCTTGCCGGTTCCCGGCGGACCCCACAAGATCATCGAGTGCGGCCGGCCCGACTCCAACGCGCGGCGGAGCGGCGCGCCCGACCCCATCAGATGAGATTGACCCACGTACTCATCGAGCGACTGGGGACGCAGCCGGTCGGCCAGCGGGGTCATTTAGGCGCTTCGCGCCGGATTCAACGGGGTCGAGGCGACCCCGACCGATAGTTCGCTGCGCGAGCGATCAATCAGCGCTGCCGGCGGCACCATGGTCACTTGCCGCGTCCGATCACATCGACCCCCGGCGGGGGTTTGAACGAAAACAGATCCGACGCCAAGGGGAGGTTGCGCTTCGAGTTGGAAAAGGTCAGCTGCGTGATCTGATTGAGCTTGTCGGCGAGGAACATGGACCGCAGCTCACCCTTGTCGAACCCGATGCGCACGAGCTGGAAATCCGTGTCGGCGTGCTTGGGAACGAGCTGGAACCACTGCAGTCCGGCGCTTGGGCCAAAGGCGGTGACGTTGAACTGAGTGCTGACCGATCCGTTGCCGGACAGCAGGCTCGCGGGCGTGCTGGCGAGGCTGGTATCCATGTCGCGCACATTGGCCTGTGCGAGATCCTTGTCGTAGAACCAGATCTGCTTGCCGTCCGCCAGCACCAGCTGTTCGGAGGGCTGCGAATAATCCCAGCGAAACTTTCCCGGCCGCTGAAGATAGAGTCTCCCGGCGGCACTGCGCAGCACATTGCCGTGGCCGTCGTCGATGGTCTGCTGGAAATCGGCGGTCCAGGTGGCGAGGCCGCTCAAATATTTCTCGACTTCGGCCGCCGCCGACGCGGACACGGGCGACTCGGGGGACGCGAGCGCCGGCGTCGCGGCCGGAAGGGACGCGACGGGCACCAGGCTGGCGCCCGCGATCACCAGACTCATCACCGCGGGTTCATAAAAACTCATGCTGCTCTCATTCCGCGGGTGGTGCGGCACCGTAGATCTCGCGGCCGCCATTCGACTGCAATGGGCCCACCAGGCCCGCTGCCTCCATGGCCTCGACCAGGCGCGCCGCGCGGTTGTAGCCGATCTTCAGGCGGCGCTGCACGCCGGAGATGGACGCCTTTCGCGTCTCGGTGACGATGCGCACGGCTTCGTCGTACAAGGGATCGGATTCGGCATCGGCGGTACCGCCTTCGCCCTCCTCGTCGTCGGAAGGAAATCCCGGGATTGCATTGCGCGGACCATCCAGAATCTCGTCGATGTAAATCGGCGGAGAGGTGGATTTGAGGCCTCCCACCACGCGATGCACTTCTTGATCGGAAACGAAGGCGCCGTGCACGCGCGTCGGAATGGAGGTACCCGGAGGCAGGTACAGCATGTCGCCGTGGCCGAGCAAGGATTCCGCGCCGCTCTGATCCAGGATGGTGCGCGAGTCGACCTTCGCGGAGACTTGGAATGCGATGCGGGTGGGGATATTGGCCTTGATCAATCCGGTTATGACATCCACCGACGGCCGCTGGGTGGCCAGGATGAGGTGGATGCCCGCGGCGCGCGCCTTTTGCGCAAGCCGCGCAATCAGCTCTTCGACTTTCTTGCCGACGATCATCATGAGATCGGCCAACTCGTCGATGATCACGACGATGAACGGCAGCGTGGTCAGATCCGGCACGTCTTCCTCGACCACGCCGGGAACCCCCTGCGCGATCTTTTGAATGCGGATGGGGTCTTTGATGGGCTTGCCCGCTTCCGCGGCATCCCTGACCTTGCGGTTGAAGCCGCCGATGTTGCGCACGCCGAGCATGGACATGAGCTGGTAGCGCCGCTCCATCTCCGCCACGCACCAGCGCAGGGCGTTGGCGGCCTGTTTCATGTCCGTGACCACCGGCGACAGCAGATGAGGAATGCCCTCGTACACCGAGAGCTCCAGCATCTTCGGGTCGATCATGATCATTCGGACATGTTCCGGAGTCGCCTTGTACAGCAGGCTCAAGACCATGGCGTTGATTCCGACCGACTTGCCCGACCCTGTCGTGCCCGCGATCAACAAGTGCGGCATGCGCGCGAGGTCCGCAACGACGGGCACTCCGCCGATGTCCTTACCCAGCGCCAGCGCGAGCGGCGAGGTCACGTCGTCATACGGCTTGGATTTGATGATCTCGCCCAGGGTCACGATCTCGCGCTTTTCGTTGGGAATCTCCAAGCCGACCACCGACTTGCCGGGAATGATCTCCACCACGCGCACGCTGATGGCCGACAGCGCGCGCGCAAGGTCCTTGGATAGATTGCTGATTTGATTGACCTTGACGCCGGGCGCCGGCCGCAATTCGAAGCGCGTGATCACGGGACCCGGCTGCACCGCGACCACTTCGGCCTCCACGCCGAAATCGCGCAGCTTGAGTTCCACCAGGCGCGACATCGCCTCCAGCGCTTCGTCCGAGTACGACTGCTCGCGTTGGCCCGCCTCGTCGAGCAAGGACAAGGCCGGCAGCTCGCTCGACTTGGGAGCATCGAACAACGGAACCTGCCGTTCACGCTCGACGCGATCGCTCTTCTCGAGAACGGGGGCCGCGGCCTCGATCCTCGGCGGCGGCCGGTTGGCGACTTTCTTCTGTTCCACGCGCACGACTTCCTGCCGCGCTTGCTTGCGCTGCTGGCCCGAGGCCAGTTCGCGGCGCTGCTCGATCCGCGTCTGGATCCAATCGATCGTCTTCAAGACCCGCGCGCCGAGCCGGTCCATGACCGTAAACCAGGACACCCCCAGGAACAGCGCCACGCCGGCCAGCCACAATCCAAGCAGCAGCAGGGTCGCGCCGAGAAAGCTCAGGGCATGCGCGAGACCATGCCCATCGTCGCCGCCCACCAAGTTGCCCAGCGCGCCGCCCGCGCTGTTGGGCAGCGCTGCGCGGCTCCAGTGCAGAGTCGCAAGGCCGCAGCTCGTCACCAGGGTCAGTACGAATCCCGCCGCACGCAGCAGGGTATTGAGACGCGAGCGCGCCTCGGGCAGCGGCTGCTCCTTGTGCACCAGCCAACCGGCGTAGGCCAGCATCACCGGAAATAGATAGGATGGTCGCCCGAAGAGGAACAGAAAGAATCCCGCGAGCCGCGCACCCACCGGGCCGATCCAGTTGCCGACCGGACCGGGTCCTCCGGTATCCGCGAATGTCGGATCGTCCGGGTGATAGGACAACAACGCGAGCAACAGGATCAGCCCGAGCGCTGCCAGCACCCAGAGTGTGCCCTCGCGCAAGGACCGCGCGACGGCCGCAGAAAGAGTGCTCTTCTGCCTGGGATTCTTGCGCGCAGCTTCGTCCGTCAAATCTAGACCCTTAGTGATATTCACCTCTTAACTGGTTGAATACTATGTGATAGTAACCCAGTCCAACGCCCGGCACCAACACCGCTCCGGTCGCTTGGGCGATGGAGTGAACTGCCTTGATTGAACTGGCTGACGCCCACAGATTTACATACCATGAGCCGGCAAATGATATTCGGAAGAGAGGCAAATTATACATGACCGCCCACAGGCACAGTCCACTCCTCATCCTGGGGTCGGGTCCCGCCGGGTATTCCGCCGCCGTCTACGCGGCGCGAGCCAACCGCCATCCCCTGCTGATCACCGGCCTGGAGCAGGGTGGCCAGCTCATGACCACCACCGACGTGGACAACTGGCCCGGGGACGTTGAGCACCTCCAAGGGCCTGCTCTCATGGACCGCATGCGCCGTCACGCCGAACGATTCAATACCGACATCGTGTTCGACCACATCAATCGCGTCGAATTGCGCCAGCGTCCCTTTCGGCTGTTCGGCGACAGCGGCGAGTACACCTGCGACGCGCTCATCGTCGCCACCGGTGCCTCTGCCAAGTATCTCGGCCTCGAGTCCGAGGAGACGTTTCGCGGCAAGGGAGTATCCGCGTGCGCGACCTGCGACGGCTTTTTCTATCGCGGCAAGGCCGTGGCCGTGGTCGGCGGAGGCAATACCGCGGTGGAGGAAGCTCTCTACCTGGCCAATATCGCCTCGCACGTGACCCTGGTTCATCGCCGCGACAAGCTGCGCGCGGAAAGAATACTTCAGGATAGGCTGTTCGCGCTCGAATCGGCGGGCAAGGCCAGCATCGCCTGGAACCACTCGGTCGAGGAGATTCTGGGCGACGAGGCGGGCGTGACCGGCGTGCGTCTGCGCGGCGCCTCGCCGGGGGCGGCGCGCACTCTTCGCGTCGACGGCGTATTCATCGCCGTGGGCCATCAACCCAATACCCAGCTCTTCGACGGCCAATTGGACATGCGCGGCGGCTACATCGTGGTCAAGGGCGGCAGCGAGGGTGAGGCGACCGCCACGAGCATCGCCGGCGTCTTCGCCGCCGGCGACGTGGCCGATCACGTCTACCGCCAGGCCGTCACCTCGGCCGGAACGGGATGCATGGCCGCGCTCGACGCGGACAAATATTTGGAGCGGGCGGAGGCGGAGCCTTTTATCGCACCGCGCGTTCAACACGCGTGACCCTACGCTGCGCGCGGATTCTCGACAGCATCTCGCAGATTGACGCGGCGAGTTGGAATTCTCTCCTCAGAGACGATCAGCCTTTCCTGCGCCACGAATTCCTCGCGGCGCTCGAGGAATCCGGTTGCGCGGTGCCGCGCACGGGCTGGACCGCCCGGCACTTGGTTCTGGACGACGCGCAGGGCCGCCCCGCGGGCGCCATGCCCCTGTACCGCAAGGGACATTCGCGAGGCGAGTTCGTGTTCGACTTTTCGTGGGCCAACGCCTATGCGCAGCATGGTCTGCCGTACTACCCGAAATTGCTGTCCGCGGTGCCCTTCACTCCGGTGCGCGGGGCGCGACTGCTGGTCCGGCCGGGGGCGGACCTGAAGCTCATGACCGATGCCTTGATCGAGGGTGCCCTCGAGTACGCGCGCGGCGAACGGCTGTCGTCCTGGCACGTGCTGTTTCCCACGGACGATGCGGCCGAGCGCTTGAGATCGGCGGGGTTGATCCTGCGCCGCGACTGCCAGTTTCACTGGTACAACCACGGCTATGAGTCGTTCGACGCCTTCCTCGCGACCTTCACTGCCGAGAAGCGCAAGAAGGCGAAGCGCGAGCGGCGGCGCGTCGCCGAAGCCGGCATCGAATTCGATACCCTGCACGGCGGCGACATGGACGATGCGCTGTGGGACACCGTCTATCCCTTCTACGCGGACACCTTCTACCGCCACGGCCACGAACCCTACCTGAATCTGGACTTCTTCAAGCGGCTGGCTGCCTCCATGCCGGACCGGTTGATGCTCAAGGTGGCGCGGCTCGGCTCCGAGCCCATCGCCGTCGCCATATTTTTCGTGGGCCGTGATGCCCTGTTCGGCCGCTACTGGGGCGCCGGCGGCAACTACCACAGCCTGCATTTCGAGACCTGCTACTATCAGGGAATCGAGTACTGCATCGACAGGAAGCTGCAGCGTTTCGAGCCGGGCACGCAGGGCGAGCACAAGGTGCCCCGGGGCTTCGTGCCGACGCTGATGAGCTCGGCGCATTTCGTCGCCGACCCGCGCTTTGCCGCGGCCATCCGCGACTTCGCGGCACGCGAGGCGCGGGGTGTCGACAGCTATGCGGCCGCCGTGAACGAGCATGTGCCCTACCACCGTGCACCCGACGAGGAGTTGCAGCTCTGAGCAGGCTGGTATGGCTGGGCGAGCAGGCTGATCCCGACTGGTTTCCGCCGTTGGAGCATGCTCTGCTCGAACCTCCCGGGCTGCTCGCGGCGGGGGGCGACCTCCGTCCGGCACGCCTGCTCGCCGCGTACGAACGCGGCGTATTCCCCTGGTATTCGGCGCAGCAGCCGATACTGTGGTGGTCGCCGGATCCGCGCATGGTGTTGTTCCCCAAGGAATTCAATTGCTCGCGAAGCCTGCGCAAGACGCTGCGCAACGGTCCTTACACGACGCGAGTCGACCATGCCTTTGGCGCCACCATCCGCGCCTGTGCGGCGCCGCGCCGCGGCGGGCCCGACACCTGGCTCAACAGCGACATGATCGCTTCCTACGAACAACTGCACGAACTCGGATTTGGCCACTCAGTCGAAACCTACGATGCCGACCGCCTGGTGGGTGGCTTGTACGGCATACAGCTCGGCCAGGTATTTTTCGGCGAATCGATGTTCAGCCTCGGCCGAGACGCCTCCAAAGTGGCGCTGGCGCGTCTGATCGACGAGTGCCGCGCGCGCGACATCCAGCTCATCGACTGTCAGGTGGCGAGCACTCACCTGGCTTCCCTGGGCGCCCGCGAGGTCTCCCGCAGTCAATTCGTCGCACTGTTGCGCCGTTACGCGCGGCGCAGCCCGACCGGCAGCTGGGAGCCTGTCTGACCAATGGTGCGCCATCCGCTGCGTAAATTGCATTAACACAGGGCTTTATGCACAATGCGCGCGCCTGATTCATCTCAACGCATTACAAGGACGCATGTCAAAAGAAGAGGCCATACAATTCGAGGGCGAGGTCGTCGAGACCCTGCCCAATACGACGTTTCGCGTCAAACTCAAAACCGGTCACGTCGTCACCGCCCATATTTCAGGCAAGATGCGTAAAAACTACATTCGTATTTTGACCGGGGACCAGGTCACCGTCGAAATGACCCCGTACGACTTGACCAAGGGCCGCATCGTCTACCGCGGGAGGTAAAGGACGGGGTCGCATCGGATTTCCATGCGCTTCGCGCAACTATCAACGGGGTCGAAGCGACCCCGTCCTAGATTGATTATTTTGAGAGAGCTTTACTGACTCTCGTGCGATAGGAGTTTGGCGGGCTCGTCGGTGGCGCGGGTGTCGAGCTTGAGTTTCTCGCCATCCTCGCTCAAGGTCACCTCCACGTGCCCGCCGTTGACGAGCTTGCCGAACAATAGCTCTTCGGCGAGCGGCCGTTTGATGAACTCCTGAATGACTCGAGCCATCGGCCGCGCACCCATCTTCGGATCGTAGCCGCGCTTGGCGATCCAGCGGCGCGCCGGCTCGTCCACGGAGATCGAGACGCGCTTCTGCTCGAGTTGCGCCTCCGCCTCGACCAGCAGCTTGTCGACCACCCGCTCGATCGTGTCCTGATCCAGGCTGCCGAATTGAATGACGGCATCCAGACGGTTGCGGAATTCCGGCGAGAACAAGCGCCTGATTGCCTCCATTCCGTCCGACGTCGTGTCCGACTGCGTGAATCCGATGCTGGGGCGGCTCATTTCGAATGCCCCCGCGTTGGTGGTCATCACGATGATGACGTGGCGGAAATCCGCCTTGCGGCCGTTGTTGTCGGTCAGTGTGCCGTGATCCATGACCTGCAGCAGCAGATTGAACACATCGGGATGCGCCTTCTCGATCTCATCGAGCAGCAGCACGCAGTGCGGGTGCTTGGCGATCGCCTCGGTCAACAATCCTCCCTGGTCGAATCCGACATAGCCGGGCGGCGCGCCGATGAGACGCGACACCGTGTGCCTCTCCATGTACTCCGACATGTCGAAGCGCACGAATTCCACGCCCATGGCGATGGCGAGCTGCCGTGTCACCTCGGTCTTGCCGACACCCGTGGGACCTGAGAACAGGAACGAGCCCACCGGCCTGCGTTGATCGCCGAGACCCGACCGCGACATCTTGATGGCGGCCGACAATGCCTCGATCGCCTTGTCCTGGCCGAATATGGTCAGCTTCAAATTGCGTTCCAGGTTCTTGAGCACATCGCGATCCGACAGCGACACGTTCTTCGGCGGGATGCGCGCGATGCGTGCGACCACGTTTTCTATTTGCATGACGGTGACGGATGGGGCGCGATGTTCCACGGGCTGCAGACGTAAATTGGCGCCCGCCTCGTCGACCACGTCGATCGCCTTGTCCGGCATGTGCCGATCGTTGATATGCCGGGCCGCGAGCTCCGCGGCCGCTTGCAGTGCATCGTCCTCGTACTTGATGCCGTGATGCTCCTCGTAGCGCGATTTGAGGCCGCGGAGAATGTCCACCGTATCCTGAACGGACGGTTCGCTGATGTCGATCTTCTGGAAGCGGCGCGCCAGCGCATGATCCTTCTCGAAGATCCCGCGGTACTCGTTGTAGGTGGTCGAGCCGATGCAGCGCAGATCGCCGTTGGCCAGAGCGGGCTTGATCAAGTTCGAGGCATCCATCACGCCGCCCGATGCAGCGCCGGCGCCGATGACGGTGTGAATTTCATCGATGAAGAGAATCGCGCCCGGCTGCTTCTTGACCTCGGCGAGTACCGCTTTCAGACGCTTTTCGAAATCGCCCCGATACTTGGTGCCGGCAACGAGCGAGCCCATGTCGAGCGAATAGATGGTTGCATCCAGGAGCACGTCGGGCACCTGGTTTTCGACGATCATGCGGGCGAGGCCCTCCGCGATCGCCGTCTTGCCGACGCCGGCTTCGCCCACGTACAAGGGGTTGTTCTTGCGCCTGCGGCACAGGATCTCGATGGTGCGTTCGACCTCGAGCTTGCGGCCGATCAGAGGATCGATCTTGCCCTTGCGCGCCGATTCATTCAGATTCGTCGCATACTTTTCCAGGGCGTTGCCGCCGCCCTCGCCCTCGCGCTCGGCGTCGGGGGAGGCGCCGCCTTCCTCACGCTCGCCCCTCTCCTCGCCGCCGGCCTTCGACAGGCCGTGGGCGATGAAGTTGACCACGTCCAGGCGCGACACGTCCTGCATGCTGAGGAGGTATGCGGCGTGCGACTGCTTCTCGCTGAATATCGCCACCAGCACATTGGCCACGGTGACTTCTTTCTTTCCGCTCGACTGCACGTGAAACACGGCCCGCTGCAGCACTCGCTGGAACCCCAGGGTCGGCTGCACGTCGCGATCCTCGCCCGCCGGCAAACGCGGCGTGGTCTGGTCGATGAATTGCTTCAGTTCGGTCTTGAGTTTTGCGGTGTCCGCGCCGCAGGACTTCAGGACCTCCCTGACTTTGGGAGTATCCACGATGGCGAGGAGCAGGTGCTCGACGGTCATGAATTCATGCCGCGCCTCGCGGGCACCGGCAAACGCGTCATTCAAGCAAAATTCGAGTTCTTGACTTAGCACTTTACGTTACGCCTCTTCTAGCGTTGCCATCAGCGGATGCTGATGTTGTCGCGCGTACGCGATCACTTGAGCCACCTTGGTCTCCGCAATCTCATAAGTAAATACCCCGCACACACCTTTTCCCTTGGTATGCACCTCCAGCATAACGCGAGTTGCTTTCGTGCGGTCCATCGCGAAGAAGCGCTGCAGGATATCGACCACGAACTCCATGGGAGTGTAGTCGTCATTGATCAGTACAACTTGATAGAGTGGCGGGCGCTTGAGCTTCGGCGCCGTTTCCTCGACGACCAAGCCCGTTCCATCACGTCCACGTTCGATGTCACTCATGAGTAATCAGTTTATAGGGTGCGTTTTCGCCGTTTACAAGACATTAGACTAAACCCTCCGGAATTGCCCTGTCGCCGATCAGTGTCACTTTACTTTAAAAAACAAATGCTTGAGCGGCCAAGCGAGTAGCCCGTATGATTGCTGGTCACGGTAAGCATTCACTGGACACCATGCTCGATTCGCACACACACAAATGGCTGTCCCGTTTACAGGCCAACGGCCCTCGGTCGGTATCGTTGGGCCTGACGGCACTGATCGCCGTGGAACTGGCGCGGAGCACCATTTCACTGATCGGCGGCGGCCCGGTGAAATCCCCTCACCCAGCCGTGGCCAGCGTCGCGCCGCGCGCGGAGCGCCCCGGACTCGACGTTCAAAGCGTCGTCTCGGCCCATCTGTTCGGCATCGCCGCCGCCGATCTCAGCGCTCAAGACCCGGCCAACGCGCCGCAGTCGACGGCCAATCTGGTGCTTGCCGGGACGATTGCAACCCGGGACCCGAAACGCGGCGTGGCCATCATCGGCGACGGCGGCCCATCGAAGGTCTATTCGGTCGGCGACAACGTCGGCGGCGCCTCTCTGCATTCTGTGTACCTCGATCACGTCATTCTCGATCGCGGCGGTGTGCTCGAAACCTTGTTGCTGCCCAGATTGCTGGGTCCCGGTATGCGTGCGCCCCCGGTGGTGCGCCGCACGGGGGTCGATCCGCGCACAGCGGCGGCGGTCGACAGCGTCCGCCGCCTGGTGCAGCAGGATCCCAGTATTCTCGATCAGGTCATGCGTACCGTGCCCTCGTACGACAACGCCGCCGGCAAGCTTCGCGGCTTTCGCGCCTATCCGGGCAGAAATCGGCAGATATTCAATAAACTGGGCCTGAAACCTGGCGATTTGGTCACAGCAATCAACGGCACCCCGCTCGATGATCCACAGCGCAGCCAGGACGTATTCAACACCATTCAGACATCGGACCACGCGACGGTGACCATTGAACGAGGCGGTCAAAAGCAGGAAATCACGCTGAACATCGCCCAGGTCGCCGCGCAGGCGACCCGGGACCTTGAAGGCGAGGCGAGCTCTGCCGCAGGGGGAACTCCCGGCGGCCCGCCTCAACCCGGGGGCAACCCTAACCCGAATGGCAGCAATACGAATCCAAACGAATAGCCAGAGCGAAGGTCGAATGCGTTCAACACACGAGTACCCATGATGTCGAATTCAACCAAACCGCAGCTCAGGGCGCGCGCCGCCGCCGCCCTCGTGCTCGCAGTGTCGTTGGCGTCATTGGCGACGGCACAGGTGAAGCCCCAGGAGGGGCCGACCATCACCCCCAACTACAAGGATGCCGATCTCAGCCAGATCATCCAGGCCGTGAGCGAAGTCACCGGCAAGAATTTCATCATCGATCCACGCGTCAACGCCAAGGTGACCATGCTGTCGGCGACGCCCATGTCTCCTGCGGCGTTCTATGAGGCGTTCTTGTCCGTGCTGCAGGTGTATGGATATGTGGCGGTGCCGGCCGGCAAGGTCATCAAGATCGTTCCGAACACCGATGCCCGGCAATTGCCCGCCAACGATCTGCCGAACGACGTCAGCAAGACGTCGGACGAGATCGTGACGCAGATCATCACCATGAAAAACGTCAGCGCGGCGCAGCTGGTGCCGATTCTGCGGCCGCTCATCCCCCAGTACGGGCAGCTGGCCGCCTATGCCGCCGGCAACATGCTGATCATCTCCGACCGCGCCAGCAATGTGAGCCGCATCGTGCGTATCGTCCAGCGCATGGATGAAAGCGGCGATGAACCCATCGAGGTTATCGCGCTGCACAACGCCAGCGCCGCCGATGTGGTGCGCATCGTCAATTCGCTCAGTCAGGGCGCTGCAGGGGCCGAGGGAGCCGGTGCCGCCGCCAAAATCGTCGCCGACGAGCGCACCAACAGCGTCTTGCTGACCGGCGAGAAGTCGCAGCGCCTGAAGCTCAAGGCCCTGATCATCAATATGGACACACCCCTGGCGACCGGCGGGGACACTCAGGTCAGATACCTGCGTTATGCGGATGCCGATAAGATCGCCGATAAGCTCAAAGGTCAGGCCACCGCCTCGGCCAAGGCGCAAGGCGGCCCCCCCACGGCGGGCACCGGCGGCGGCGCGTCCAATGTCGATGCCAGCGTAACCATCTGGGCGGACGTCTCGACCAATGCGCTGATCATCACGGCGCCGCCCAAAATCATGAAGTCGCTGATGGCAGTGATCGACAAGCTCGATATCCGCCGCGCGCAAGTCCAGGTCGAAGCCATCATCGTCGAGATCGACGTCAACAAGAGTTCCAGTCTCGGCGTGCAATGGCTCCTCGATGGCGGCAACAGCTATGGCTACGGCGTGACGAATCTGCCCACCAGCGGCGGCACGAGCGTCGTCGACCTGGCCTCAGCCGTGCTGAGCGCCACGGGCACGACCGCGGCCATCCCCAGCACCACCAGCATCGGCGCCAACGGTATCGGGACGGGCGGCCTCAGCAGCTCAACGATCGGCACCGGAGCCACCTTTGCTCTGGGGAGATACAACGCAAACACCAAAAAGGGTTTCGCCGCCCTGATTCAGGCGATACGCAGCGACGGCAGCAGCAACATCATCTCCACGCCCTCGCTGATCACGATGAACAACGAGGAAGCCGAGGTCAAGGTCACGCAGGAGATTCCGTTGATCACCGGTTCCTACAGTAGTTCGACCCAGAGCGTCGCGGGCAACACCAGCCCGTTCACGACGATTCAGCGCGAGGAAGTGGGCACGATTCTGAAGGTCACGCCGCACATCAACGAAGGCAATTCGGTGCAGCTCAAGATCGAGCAGGAAGACTCCTCGCCGGGCGCAAAGCTCGCGAATTCGGCGGACATCTCGACCAACAAGCGGTCCATCAAGACCACCGTACTGATCGAGGACGGGGGAGTCATCGTGCTCGGCGGCCTCATGTCCGATACCGTCTCGGAGAGCGAGGACCGCGTACCCGGATTGGGGGCCATTCCTCTGATCGGCCACCTGTTCAAGTCGCGCAGCGGTTCACGCCAGAAGAAAAACCTGCTGGTGTTCATCCGTCCGAAGATACTGCGCGATGCGGACGCAACCGAGACCACCAGCGAGTTGCAATACAATGACTTGCGCCAGCAACAGAAATCCTTGAACAAGGGACACATAACGCTGTTGCCGGGCCAAAAGCAGCCCGTCGTACCGCCCATGCCGCCGGGGGCGGGACTGCCTGCGCCGCCGCCGGCCGGCACCAACGCTCAAGGGGCTACGCCCAACGCACCGGCGCCGCAATCGGCGCCGCTCCAATCGGCGCCGCTGCCGCCGGCCTCGATCCTACCGCCGCCGGATGACGCCGCGCCCCAGCCGGCGCCCACGCCGCCCAAGCCATGAACGCCGAACTCGACGACCCGGGCGAGCAGAGGAAACTGTCGTTTCCTTTCGCCAAGCGGCACGGGGTTCTGATTCGAGCCATCGCCAATGGCGTGGCGGACACGGTGTGCCGTCCCGGCGTGACGCCGCAGACCCTGGCGGAGGTGCGGCGTTTCATCGGCGTTCCCTTGAAGCTCGCGCGCGTATCCGTCGAGTCCTTCGATTCCATGCTGCGCATCGCCTACGAAGCGGGCTCCGGAGCCGCGATGCAGATGCTCGAGGGTCTGGACGACAATACCGACCTTGCGCATCTGGCCGAGGACATTCCCGAGTCCTCGGACCTCCTGGAAAGCGATGACGAGGCGCCGATCATCCGTCTGATCAACGCATTGCTCACACAGGCGGTCAAGGAAAACGCATCGGATATCCACATCGAGCCCTACGAAAACCGCCTGGTGATCCGTTTCCGCGTGGACGGGGTGCTGCGCGAGGTGCTGCAGACCAAGCGCGCCGTGGCGCCGCTGGTGGTTTCGCGCATCAAGGTCATGTCCAAGCTCGACATTGCCGAACGCCGCCTGCCCCAGGACGGCAGAATCTCGCTGCGCATCGCGGGGCGCGCGGTCGACGTGCGGGTCTCCACCCTGCCCTCCGGGCACGGCGAGCGCGTGGTGCTGCGCTTGCTGGACAAGCAAGCCGGGCGCATCGAGCTCACCTCGTTAGGCATGGATCCGCGCACCCAGGCGACGATGGACGAGATCATCCACAAGCCGCATGGCATCATTTTGGTGACCGGACCCACCGGTTCGGGCAAGACCACGACGCTGTACGCGGCGCTCGAGCGCATCAACGACAATACGCGCAATGTCATGACCGTCGAGGACCCCATCGAGTACTACATCGACGGCATCGGCCAAACCCAGGTGAACACCAAGGTCGAAATGACCTTCGCGCGGGGCCTGCGGGCCATCTTGAGACAAGATCCCGATGTGGTGATGGTCGGTGAAATCCGCGACCTCGAAACTGCGCAAATCGCCGTGCAGGCGAGCTTGACCGGACACTTGGTGCTCTCCACCCTGCACACCAACACCGCCGTGGGCGCGGTCACGCGATTGCGCGACATGGGAATCGAGCCGTTCCTGCTGTCGTCGAGCTTGATCGGCGTGCTCGCACAGCGCCTGGTGCGCGTGCTCAATCCGGAGACCCGTGAGCCGTTCATGGCCGGCGAATATGAGCGCCGCCTGTTGAACCTCGATTCGAAAGGCAGCCCGGTCCAGCTATACCGCCCGAGCAGCGAGCCCGGAAGCGGCTACCGGGGGCGAACCGGCATTTACGAGCTCATCGCCGTCGACGATCATATGCGGACGATGATTCACGATGGCTCCTCCGAACAGGACTTGGAGCGCTATGCGCGCACGGCGAGCCCCGGCATTCGCGACGACGGCCGCAGAAAGGTGATGGCGGGCGAAACCACCCTCGAAGAAGTCCTGCGCGTCACCCGCGAGGATTGATGGGCGCGTTCGAGTACACGGCTCTCGATGCTCAGGGTCGGGAACGCAAGGGCCACATCGAGGGCGACACTCCCAAGCATGTCCGCCAGCTGCTGCGCGACAAGCAGCTTCTGCCGATGGACATTCAGGAGACGGCGCAGCGCGAGCTGAAGCAGCGCCGCGCCCGCGGCTTCATGCGCCGCGGTCTGTCGACCCTCGATCTCGCCCTGCTGACGCGGCAGCTCGCCACCTTGCTGCGCTCCGGACTGCCGCTCGAGGAATCGCTGCAGGCGGTGGCCGAACAAACCGAGAAACCCCGAGTCCAGCGCATCATATTGGGTGTGCGCAGCAAAGTCGTCGAGGGCCACCCGTTGGCCGACGGCTTGCGGGACTTCCCGCAGGCGTTCCCCGAAATCTACCGTGCGACGGTGTCCGCCGGCGAACAGTCCGGCAAGCTCGACACGGTGCTGGAGCGGCTGTCGGATTACACCGAATCGCGCCAGGTCATGGGACAGCAAGTCAGCAATGCGCTGGTGTATCCCATCGTGCTCATGGTCCTGTCCTTCGCCATAGTGTCCTTTTTGCTGGCATACGTGGTGCCGCAGGTCGTCGCCGTCTTCGAGTCCGGCCACCAAGAGCTGCCCATCGCCACGCGCGTCCTCATCGGCATGAGCGACCTCATCCGCCACTATTGGTTCTACGCCCTGATCGTGATCGCGGCCGGCACCTGGGGATTCTTGCGCTGGCTCAAAGGACCGGAGGCGCGCCTCAAGTTCGACCGGTTCCTGCTGCGGGTGCCGCTGGCCGGAAAGCTCATTCGCGGCCTCAACACGGCCCGATTTTCGCGCACCTTCAGCATTCTCACCGCGAGTGCGGTACCCGTGCTCGAGGCGCTGCGAATTTCCGCCGAGGTCGTCAACAACCTGCCCATGAGGAGGGCGGTCGAGGACGCGGCCTTGCGCGTTCGTGAAGGAGCTCCCATCGGCAAGTCGCTCGCTGCGCGCAAACTCTTCCCCCCCATGATGATTCACCTCATCAGCAGCGGCGAGAGCAGCGGTGAGCTGGAAAAGATGCTGGAGCGGGCGGCTGCGAATCAGGAACGCGAGATGGACGGCCTGCTCTCGACCATGACCAATCTCCTGGGGCCCTTCATGGTGGTATTCATGGGCGCCGTGGTCATGTTCATCGTCATTGCGCTCCTCTTGCCCATTTTCCAGCTCAACGACCTTGTCAAATAAGGGACTGTGCGGCAGGGTATTGCGCCTGGACCGCCTTTCCGTTTATAACGCGCGCGTGTCAGTTCAACGGCGAGCCTTGGCTTCGACAGCATGACTGAAAAGCCCGAATCCGACGAGTTCGAGGAAGAGGACGCCGAAGATGTGGCGCCCGGCAGCGATGAGGTCGACGTCGATCACATCATGCGCGACGTCGAGTCGCAGCGCCGGCGCGCGCCGAAGGGTGCCGAGCCCGCATGGCGCCGCCTGGAACGCGTCATGGAAGAGCGGCGCACCGCCGAGCTCATGAGCGATTTCGACGATTACGAGATCGCGGATGCGGATGACGGCGCATCCGATTCCGAGGATCCCGACGAGTCCGATGAAACCTCCGCGCACGCGGCAAAGTCGGCACGGAAGAAAAAGAAATCCCGCTGAGCGGAATTCACGAGTCTCGCGCACGGAGGCCGGACCGGGCAGGCATTTTCCGGACCGCCGTGAATCCATTGCGCTACGCAGTCCCTGCTCCGCGCAAGCCCGGGGTGACCATTGCGCTGCGCAGTCCCTGCTCCGCGCAAGCCCTGGGTGACCTTCCATGGCCACCCGCGCAACGCATGCGTTGCGCCCCTGGTCACCCGCGCGACGCATGCGTCGCGCCCATGGAGGCTGCGGGTAAAACTTGCGACGCGATGCAATCCTGCATCGCTGCAAGCCAGGGTTCGCCATCCCTGGCGAACCCGCTCGGCGCATGCGCCGAGCCCTGTTTTGCACGCTCCGGAAAATGCCTGCCCGATCCGTCCTCCTTCTCGCTTCCCGTCGTTCACAAGCGGTGATGCGGGGGTCTCAAATCTCGTTGCGCTTGGCGAATTGCCCAATGTGATCGGCCGCGCGGAAAGCCAGCGCCTCGATGGTCATGGTCGGCTGCCCGCGCCCCGACGTGACGAAGCTCGACCCATCGCAGAGAAACAGATTCGGCACGTCATGCGTGCGGTGGTATTTGTCGATCACCGACGCGGCGGGATCGTTGCCCATGCGGCAGGTGCCCAACAGATGGACTCCCCATTCGGCTTCCTGCACCTCGTCGCGCCAGACCTTCTGAGCGCCGGCCGCCTGCATGATCTCGACCTGGCGGTCCTGGAGAAATCGGGCGAAGGCGAGATCGTCGGGATGATCCTTGTAGGTGACCCGGATGGCGGGGATTCCCCAGGCGTCCTTGAGAGTCGGGTCGATGCTGACGCTGTTGGCTTCCACGGGCAGCGAGGTGGTGTGCCCGGTCGACACCATGGAACGCGGAAACGCCTCGATGCGTGCCTTGAGGTCGGCGCCCCAGCGCGGCAATTCGCCGCCGGCGGACATCGCCCACAGCGCCGGCTGCGGATTGATGCGCGCGTCGATACCGCCGCCGCCATAGAAGCCGCGCTTCGGGTCGGAGTCGTAGAAATCATGCAGGATGCGCGTCACTTGCACGCTCTTGTACTCATTGAGCTCATGTTCGAAAACCGCGTGCGCCGAGGCGCCTTGATTGAACATGAGATACTTGCCCACCAGGCCGCTCGAGTTCGCGAGACCTTGGGCAAAGCGGCCGCTCTCGGAGTTGAGGAGCAGGCGCGCCGTCTCCGCACCGTTGGCGGACAAGACCACCGCACGGGCCTGCTGGAAGTGCTCGCGCTTGTCGCCGTCGAAATAGTGCACGCCGGTGGCGCGTCCCGCCGCGTTGGTCGCCACACGGTACACATAGCTCTGCGCCCGCACCTCGCAGCGTCCCGTCGCCTCTGCCTCCGGAATCATGGTGTACAGCGAGGAGGACTTCGCTCTCGCCTCGCAGCCGAACCCCATGCAGAATCCGCAGTGCACGCATCCAGGGCGGCCGCGATACGGCTGCGACGTAATGGCCATGGGCGCAGGAAAGGGATGCAGCCCCAACTTTCGCGCGCCGCGCTCGAACAACACGCCCGAAGACTTCACCGGCAAGGGCGGCATGGGATAGGGCTTGGTGCGCGGCGGATCGAAGGGACTCGCATAGGCCAGCCCCGACACCCCTACCTCCCATTCCACCTTGGTGTAGTACGGCTCCAGTTCCCGGTAGGTAATCGGCCAATCGGCGAAGCCGGTACCGGGGATGGCGCCGAGGACACTTCGCTCATTGAAGTCGATCTCGTGAAAACGCCAGAAATTCGCGGTGAAGTGATTGCTGCTGCCGCCGACCAAGCGCGCATACAATGCCGGCTGTTCACCCTGCGGCGCCTTCGCGGTGACGTCGGGATGCTTGCGGAACGTTTGCGGACTTACCCTGGGATCGATCGTAATCCCGCTGAGAAAGAAGTACTTCAATTCGTCGTGTTCGAAATCGGCGGGTCCCAGACGCGGCCCTTGCTCGAGGACCACGACCGAAAAGCCGGCCTGAGATAACTCTCGCGCCATCACTCCGCCGGCGGCACCCGAACCGACCACCGCGAAATCCACGGTCTCGTTGGATTTGAACCGGCGGGCGGTCAAGAGTGCTTTTCCATGGGATAGGGCACGAAGCCGGTGTATTCGCGGTCGTAGTAGCCGAACGGCGGCGTGAAGGCATGCTGGTCGACGAATCCCATCATCTTCCAGCCGGCGCCGCCGAAGTTGCCGCCGTACTTCGGCGAGGAGAACATGCCCAGCAGCGTGAGCGTGCGGACGGTGTCGAAGAACGGAGTGCCGTCCACCGTTTTAAGATACGCGATCTGCGCATCCGAGCCGGCCTGGGCGAAGCTCGCCGACGCTGGTATTGACTCGGGCCATCCTGGCCCTCGCCCTGCGGGCGCCCTGCGGGCGTCGGCTTCGGCATCTTGCCTCCACATTGACTCGGGCCATCCTGGCCCTCGCCCTGCGGGCGCCCTGCGGGCGTCGGCTTCGGCTTCCTGCCTCCGCTTCGACGCACGATACGCCGACTGAAATTGCGCGAGCCCTGCGCGAAAATCCTGGGACCAGTCCGCGAAAAACGTGGCCAGGGCACGATCGATGAAATGCATGGCGTGCGCCTCGCGCGCTCCCGGCGTCGCCCCGCTCGGGACGATCTGCCCCGAGATCGCGTCGATATCGGCGGCCTCGGCGGCATTCAGAAATTCCAATTCCAGCGGCGCAGGAGCGGCCGCCGCTTCATCGGCATGATGCGCGGCGGCGGCGATGGCCGGCCAGTGCGCCGCGATCCACACACCCGTCAGCAATCCGCCGCTCGAGCGCAGAAACGAGCGCCGAGAGGTGCCGTCTTGATCGTCGCCGGTTGGATTCATGAGTTCCCCTTGACCAATGCTACATCAGATTTCATTGCGCCTGGCGAATCGGCCGATATGATCGGCCGCGGGGAAAGCCAACGCCTGATGGCCTTGGTCGGCTGGCCCCTACCTCAGAACATCAGCCTACAGTGCAATTTGCTCCCAAAAAGCGGGAGTCGTCGAAGCTCAACCGATTTAGGAGGACTTCCGCAGGCGGGGGCGGCCCCCTCGCTTACCGTTTTCGCGCGAACTGGATGCCTTGCGCGCGGATGTTCTCGATCCCGCGTGGCGCGCCAGCTCACTCATCCAAGCTCGCGAGCCGAAGATGCCTGCCGCGAGGCCTGCAACACTGAGGTCCGCGTCCAGCGCCTCCCAATGCAGTCCGGTTCCCATCGGCGTAAGTTGCACCTTTGCCAGTTGCGTTGGTGTTGCACTCTTCAAACCCTGCAACAACTTCGCTTTGCCAGCGTCATAGTATGCTTTGGCTGCACGGGGCTGCGCCGCAAGCCGTGCTTCACCAGCCTTTGTCGCTGAAGTGTACGAACGCGCAAGTTCATCATCTATCCAATCACCCATGAATTTCGCTCCATTTTTGCACCAGCATTCTCAGCACTGTCGGCATGATAATAACCTATCTGTTAGGTTAATTCAATGGTTGGAAACGACACGGATTACGAATGATCGCTCAATGAAAATTCCGCGACGCCACCGTGAGGTCTCCCAGCATCGCCGAGAGATTGATCAGCCGCTGCGCGATGACATGCTGCACATCGCCCTCGCGCTGCAATGTGCCGTGCACCTCGAGCAGACGCGACTCGAGCAAGGCCGCGCGCTGCGCGACGGCAACGCGGTTCCACACGATCAAATTCACATAGCCGGTTTCATCTTCCATGGTGATGAAGATCACACCGCTGGCACTGCCCGGCCGCTGGCGCGTGATGACCAGACCCGCCGTGATCACCTGTTTCCCGTTCGCTTGCCCCCAAAGATCCTGCGTCGGCAGCACGCCGCGGCGTTGCAGCTTCTCGCGCAACAGGCAGAGCGGATGACGGCGCAAGGTCAGGCCGGTACTGCCATAGTCGGCGACGATGTCCTGGCCCTCGCGCGGCGCCCGCAGCAGCGGGATGCCCTCTTCCGGCACCGTCGCGGCGGGCAGCAAGGGCAAGGCACGCTCCACCCCGCTGACCTGCCACACCGCGCGATGCCGGTGTCCCGTAAGACCCGCCAGCGCATCGGCGGCGGCGAGAGCTTCCAGATCCCGCCTATCCAGCTCCGCCCGTCCGGGGCGCAGCCCCAGGCGCAGCGCCGGCCGGCCGTCGGTTCGACGTTCGAGCGTGCAATCCCAATCGCTGCCCGCCACGTCGACGGCGCGTACCTCGACGCCATGGGCGCGCGCATCGCGCACCAATTGAGCCGGCGCATAAAACCCCATGGGCTGGCTATTGATGAGGGCCGCACAAAACGCCGCGGGCTCGTAATGTTTGAGCCAGGCGGAGGTGTATACGAGCAATGCAAAGCTCGCCGCATGCGCTTCCGGAAATCCGTACTCGCCGAACCCCAGTATCTGCTTGAATATCTGATGCGCGAAGCTCTCCGGGTACCCCCGCTCACGCATGCCGTCTACCCCCGCTCACGCATGCCGTCGATCAACTGGCGCTGGAAAGGCTCCAAGCCGCCTTTGCGCTTCCAGGCCGCCATCGCGCGGCGCAGCCGGTCCGCTTCGCCCGGCGAAAATCCGGCCGCGACGATGGCCAGCTGCATGACTTGCTCTTGAAAAATCGGTACGCCCAAGGTGCGCTTCAGCACTGCCTCGACATCCTTGCTGGGATAAGTCACAGCCTCCTCGCCGTTGCGGCGGCGCAGGTACGGATGCACCATTTCACCCTGGATCGGGCCGGGCCGCACGATGGCCACTTCGATCACCAGATCGTAGTAATTTTGCGGCCGCAAACGCGGCAGCATGGACATTTGCGCCCGCGATTCGATTTGAAACACGCCCACGGTGTCGGCGCGGCAAATCATCTCGTACACGGCCTTGTCCTCGCCCGGCACCGCCGCCAGATCGAGCTTGCCCGGAACCCTGTTTAGGCCGCCGAATTCATTGATCATCTGAAACGTCCGGCGTATCGCGCTCAGCATGCCAAGCCCGAGCACATCCACCTTCAGCAGCCCCAGCGCATCGAGATCGTCCTTGTCCCACTCGATCACCGTACGTTCGGGCATGGCCGCGTTCTCGATGGGCACGAGTTCATCCAGACGTCCGCGCGCGATGACGAAGCCGCCCACATGCTGCGAGAGATGGCGGGGAAAGCCCATGATTTCCGCAGTGAGCGCGATGAGGCGCGCGATCAGGGGATCTGCGGGATCGAAGCCGGAGGCTCGGATGCGATCGGGATCGGTGCGCTGCCCATCCCACCATTGCATGCCGCGCGCGAGCTTGTCGACTTGCGCGAGATCCAATCCCAGCGCCTTGCCAACGTCCCGAAGAGCGCTGCGGGGACGGTAACAGATGATGGTGGCCGTCAATGCCGCGCGCTCGCGCCCGTACTTTCCGTAGATATACTGAATCACCTCTTCGCGCCGCTCATGCTCGAAATCCACGTCGATGTCCGGCGGTTCGTTGCGCTCCTTGGAAATGAAGCGTTCGAACAGCATGGCCATGCGCGAGGGATCCACCTCGGTTATCCCTAAGCAATAGCAGACGGTGGAGTTGGCCGCGGAGCCGCGGCCCTGGCAGAGTATTCCCTGTGAACGCGCCCATTGAACCACATCGTGCACGGTCAGAAAGAACGGCTCGAATTTGAGTTCGGCGATCAAGCGCAGTTCGTGCTCGATGTTCTCGCGTACGGCGTCAGGCACGCCCGCAGGCCAACGCTCTGCGCAGCCTTGCATCGTCAGCGCGCGCAAATGACTGGTGGGCGTGGCGCCGGCGGGTACGATTTCCTCCGGATACTCGTAGCGCAATTCATCGAGTTTGAACGTGCAGCGCTCGGCGATCTCGAGCGTTTGCGCCAGCAACGGCGCGGGATATAGCTCGCGCAGGCGCTGCAGCGGCCGCAAACAGCGCTCGCCGTTCGGAAATACGGCATAACCCGCCGCTTGCAGCGGTTTCCCCAAGCGAATCGCCGTCAACACGTCCTGGAGGGCGCGGCGGCTGCGGCGATGCATGTGCACATCGCCGGCGGCGACCCGGGGCAACTCCAGCGCCTTGCCCAGCATGTCGAGCAGTTCCAAACGGCGCATGTCGAAGCCGCCGGTCAAGAGTTCGACGCCTATCCATAAGCGTCCCGTGAAGCGCTCGCGCAACCAGCGGCCGTCCTCCTCCTGCCGCTGCGGCGGCGCTCTGCCCACGCGCGGCAGCCAGATGATCAAGCATCCGTCGAGAGCATCTTCGAGATCGGTGCGCTGCAGCGAATAACGGCCTTTCTGTTCAACCAATTCTTCGGGATGCGAAGCGCCGCGCAAAAACGAGAAGTTGCTCAAGGCATGGAGTTCGGCGTACATGAACCGCCCTCACGCGCACGCACCGCTCAAGCGAATACTCCATGCACATACCAGCGCTTGGATCGGCGTTCCTGGAAAACCCAAAGCCTTGGGCCCTGCGATCGGCGCGTGCCGCAGTTCCGGCGGGCAACAAAGTAATCGCGCGCCACGCCCCGGCCGTCCCACCAGCCGCTCTCGATGCGTTCAGGACCCTGTTCCAGAACCAAGCCGCTTCGATGACCCTCCTGCATGTCCGGCAGGGATATGGCCAGCGGTGCGTCCAGCAGCCACACGGGACGCGGCATGCCATCGCCGCTGCCACGGTCGATCATCTTCTCGCCCATGCGCCGGACAGAGGTCAGCGACAGTTCGTGGACGCGCCGCCAGGCCGCTTCGGGCCGGTGTTCCGGGATGGACGCCACCCCATACACCGCATCCTCGCCCAGGCGTGCGCGCAGACGTTCCACCAATTGACTCGGGCCATCCTGGCCCTCGCCCTGCGGGCGCCCTGCGGGCGTCGGCTTCGGCATCCTGCCTCCACATTGACTCGGGCCATCCTGGCCCTCGCCCTGCGGGCGCCCTGCGGGCGTCGGCTTCGGCATCCTGCCTCCACATTGCGGCGCCGTATCGCGGCTGCCGGTGCCTGCCGCTCCGGCAAAGACGTCGAGCGAGGCGGCCGACAGCGGCTGCAAGGAGCCGGAGATCAATTCCATGCCTTTGACCGGGGCCCGAAGCTCGAGTCGTCCCAGTTTTTGAGTCAGCACATCCGTCAAGCGGCGGCGTTCGCCCGTGATGCCCGCCAGCCCTGCATGCATGCAGGTCGCAGTCCCCGTACGATGCTTGAGCTTCAGGCGCAAGGCCTGCACGCCGGCCTGACGCTCCCGCAAGAATTGCGCACAGCACGCGATCAGCGGTTCGAGCGACTTTTCCAGATAGGCGACATTTTCGATCTCCTCCTCGAAATCACATCGCGCCCGAAAACGCGCGCGCGGCACGAAAGTGCGGCGCGGCGCAAATTGCCGTCCCAGTGCAATGTCGAGATCCCGTACCGTGGCGACGCCCAAACGGCGCGCGAGACCCGCCCGCGGCAGACGCAGCAATTCACCCATGCACGTCACACCAAGGGCGCGCAAAGTTTGCAGCCGTTCGGTATCCCAGGCCGTGCAAGCGATCGGCAACCCCGCCAAACGCCCGGACAGCGTTCCGAGGTCGTCGATGACGACCGGGGGGCCGCCGGCAGGATTGCCGGTGCGCGCCCCACTCCGCGCCAACCACAGCGCCGCTAAAGTCGACGGTGCCGTGGCGGTGTACGCCTGCAGCGCAAGCCGGCGCCAACCGGCATCGATGTCGGCATGCAGACGCTCGAGAGGACCGAATAGCTTCAAGCTGCCCTTGATTTCCAACAGCAAGGCATTGGGCGGCTCGATGCTGACGAAGGAGGTGAATGTTTGAGCATGCAGGCAGAGGCGCTGCCGTACGGCGGCGAAATGTTCGGCATCGAACTCCGGAAATACCGCGGCATACCAAAGCTGTTTTGCGCGCGCTCTGCCGTCAATCTGTGGTGTCAGCGTCGGCGGCACGCCGCCCGCCTTCAAGGCCTGAGGCGCGGAGCGATGCACTGCGGGCGACGCGGGTGTGACGGCGGCAAATAAATCCGCCGTCTGTGTCATCGTCCGCGATTTCAAGAGCCACCCAGATCGACCGGACCGGGTCGGCCACCTTGCACCTTGAGTAGATCAAGACGCACTTCATGCTCGCCCTGCGTCATCAGCACCCTCAGACTGGCGGGCGAAGATTCAAAGCGATGCCGCTCGGGACGAAACAGCACGCCGAGTACACCGCCCTCCTCGGCCGCAAGCTTCAAACGCCGCAGCCAACGGTCATCGGTACCCTTGAGCCACAGCAGCACCGCGGCGCAGACTCCCGAACGCAAGGCTTGTTCAGCCGCCCATAATGCTTCCGTGGCGCTGGCAGGTCGCACGACCAGCAAGCGTGTGAGCTCGATGCCGGCTTGCGCCAGTGCAGGGGCATAGGGTTCGTAAGGCGGTGCAATCCAGACCAGCCAAGGGACCTCGATCATTCCTTGGCCTGTCCTGCGTTGGCACTCCACCAACGCCGGTAAAAAAAGCTGCACCTCACCCAAGCCGGTGTTATCCAGCAGCACCTCGATGAGCGACGCCGTCGGCCACCCACCCCCGGGCAAGCGCGCATCCAGCGAGCTTTTACCTGTGGACCAAGCAGGACGAGCGGGGGCGGCGGCCGAGGCGTCCTTTAACTTCCAGACGCGTGCATCGGCCAAAATATCCGCGAGCGATGATAATTGACGCTCGCCCATCCTGGCCTCGCGCCCTTGACGGGGACCATCCTGGCCCCCGCCCTTCGGGCACCCTACGGGCGTCAACTTCGGCTTCCTGCCTCCGTGATCGGACACCCCTGCGGGCGTCGGCTCCGGCATCCTGCCTCCGCGTTCACGCAGCATCCACGTCTTTACCACGACGAAGCACTCCGACGACCACCCCTTCGATGATCATGGGCTGTTCTTTGAGGTCGACACGAATGGGTTCGAAATCGGTATTTTCGGGCAGCAGCCACACGATCGTGCCTTCTTGCCGGTAGCGCTTGACGGTCACTTCGTTGTCCAGGCGCGCGACCACGATTTGTCGATTGCGCACCTCGGGCGTGCGATGCACGGCCACCAGATCGCCATCCAGGATGCCGGCGTTCTTCATGCTCATGCCGCGTACCTTCAGCAGGTAATGCGGCCGGGGTTGGAATAACTGCGGGTCGATCTGATAGCGCGTTTCGATATGCTCTTCGGCCAAGATCGGACGGCCGGCAGCAACGCGACCGATGAGCGGCAGCCCCAATTGTTCACGCAGAATGTCCTTGAGCTGGATGCCGCGTGAAGCGCCGGGGATGAGATCGATGACACCCTTGCGCTGCAAGGCCCGCAAATGTTCCTCGGCGGCATTCGGTGATTTGAAACCCAGCGTGCGCGCGATTTCCGCACGCGTGGGCGGCATCCCGCTTTCCACTATGGCGTCTTGAATGAGCCTCAAGATCTGGGTTTGACGGGGGGTAAGGTCCGACATTGCATCACCTGTATATGTAGCCAGTG